>ENA-ORSS01000037-ORSS01000037.1-human-gut-metagenome-genome-assembly--contig:-NODE-37-length-166152-cov-12.983672_pt1 | contig 166152 bp, 166 predicted proteins | sample MGYA00241899_ERZ509162 | MGnify/ENA primary metagenome ERZ509162 (study PRJEB26280, sample SAMEA2338641) | human gut metagenome | biome: human gut; feature: human-associated habitat; material... | reverse complement strand
GTATTATGAACTAGCAATAGGACAAGATGGTGGAGTAATAGCAAATCCAAATATGGCCTATTACTTTAAAGGTTTAATCTTACTAGAAGAAATAAACTTAGAAAAACTAGACACATTTGGCGTTGCAGAAATGCAGAATATGTTCGAAAATTGTAAGAACCTAAAAGAACTGGATTTATCAAGCTTTGATACAAAAAGAGTTTACAATATGGCAAATATGTTTCTAAATTGTAGTAGCGTTAAGTCGATCAATTTAAAAAGCTTTAGGACGCCATCACTAACAGTTGTTCCTAATATGTTTAGTGGATGCAGTTCACTTGTAGAATTAGATTTAACTAATTTTGATACTTCTAAGGCAACAAATTTTGCCAATATGTTTTTAAATTGTAAAAGTTTAACTAAGTTAAATCTTACCGGATTTAAAACTACATCTGCTACTGTCCTTGTAAATATGTTTAAAGGATGCAGTAGCTTGGAAGAGTTAGATATTACAAGCTTTAATACATCAAAAGTAAAAGAAATGCGCAGTTTATTTTATGGCTGTACTTCATTAAAAAGCATAGATTTATCAAACTTTGATACAAGTAGTGTTGTTGATATGGGGGGAATGTTCTATAACTGTCAGGCACTTACCTCATTAGATTTATCAAGCTTTAATACATCAAATGTAACAAATATGGGTGATACATTTAGTTGGTGTATTTCATTAAAAAATATAAATCTAAGCAGTTTTAATACAAGCAAAGTTACTACTATATCAGGTCTATTTTATAAATGTGAATCTTTAGATACAGTGGATTTAAGAAGTTTTGATACTTCAAATGTAGTAAATATGAGTAAAACATTTATGTTTTGTAATAATTTAACTACAATATATGTATCAGAATTGTGGAACACTTCAAAAGTTACTACATCAAATCTTATGTTTAATGAGTCAAGAAAACTAAAGGGTTCAAATGGTACTATTTCTTATTCATGGGATAAAGTTGATGTAGGTATGGCAAATTATACAACAGGATATTTAACTTATAAAGCAATTACATAGAATTGAAAAATCAAAAAAATGTTGACAACTATAGAAATATATATTATAATCAGTGCATAAATTAAAAAAGGAAAGAGATGTATCCACATCCACCTGATTAGCTTAAAGTAGCAATAGGTAAAGAGCCAAGTTGATTTTATATTTATAAATATAATTTTGATTATGTCTTAAAAGTGGATACATTGTGTCCACTTTTTTAAGTTTAATGGAGGTGTTTTGTATAGCAAGTTCGAAAGGTAATTTGTTGATTAATGAGCAAATTAAAGCTAATCAAGTTTTGGTAATTGGACCAAATGGAGAACAAGTTGGTGTAAAATCACTTAGTGATGCATTGACTTTATCTAGTTATGCTGGTTTGGATTTAGTTTTAATAAGTCCAAATGCTAATCCACCTGTTTGCAAGGTAATGGATTATAACAAGTATAAATATGAAAAGAGCAAAAAAGAAAAAGAGGCTTTAAAAAGACAAAAAGCTAATATGTCTGAATTAAAAGAATTTAGATTATCACCAGTAATAGATGTAGGTGACTTTGAAACAAAATTAAAACAAGTAACTAAATATCTACAAAAGGGAGATAAAATTAAATTATCTATTCGTTTTAAGGGAAGACAAATGGCACATACAGAAATAGGTAAGGATGTATTGCTTAGATTTTCAGCTCGTTTATCTGAGCTATCTGATATTGAGCAACAACCTAAACTTGATGGTAGAAGTATGACAATGTTATTAACACCAAAAAAATAATTGTAGGAGGAAAATTATGCCAAAATTAAAAACTCATAAGGGAAGTTCAAAAGTATTCAAAAAAAGAAAAAATGATTATAAGATTGGTAGACCAGGTAGTAGACATAATACTGGAAGTAAATCTACTAATCTAAATAGAAAAAATAGAAAAGGATCTCAATTAAGTAAAGCAGATCATAACAGATTAAAAAATTTAATCTAATTAGTGTTTAGGAGGATAAAAAATGACAAGAGTAAAAAATGGTGTTGCTACTAAAGCTCGTCACAAAAAAATATTAAAACAAGCTAAAGGATATTGGGGTAGCAAACATAGATTATATAAAACTGCAAAAGAACAATTAATGCATTCAGGAAAATATGCTTTCCGTGATAGAAAACAAAAGAAAAGAGATTTCAGAAAATTATGGATTACAAGAATTAATGCAGCTTGCCGTGAAAATGAAATTAGTTATTCTAGATTTATAGAAGGACTTAACTATGCTGGAATCGAAATAAACAGAAAAATGGCTTCAGAAATAGCTATTAACGATCCAAAGGCGTTTACTGAAATGGTTAATGTTGCAAAAAAAGCATTAGAAGCAAAAAAAGCAGGAAAAGAATATGTTGTAAAAACAACAAAGACTACTAGTAAACCAGTAGCAAAAAAAGAGACAAAAGAAGTAGCAACTGATATGTCTAAACTTACAGTTGCTGAATTAAAGAAAATTGCAGCTGATAAGAATATAACTATTCCAGCTGGAGCAAAAAAAGCTGATATATTAGAATTATTAAAATAATCATATTAATGAATTGGTTTATCTAGTGCCTTAGGGTGATAAACTTTAGAAATTAATAAGTGTATAACGAAAAGGAGAAAATAAAAAATGACAGTAGTTTCAATGAATTATTTATTAGAAGCAGGTGTTCACTTCGGACACCAAAGAAGAAGATGGAATCCAAAAATGAGAGAATATATATATACTTCTCGTGATGATATATATATAATCGACTTACAAAAAACAGCAAAGAAAATTGAAGAAGCTTATGCAGCAATGAAGGAAATTGCTGAAGCTGAAGGAAAAGTACTATTTGTTGGTACTAAAAAACAAGCTCAAGAAGCAGCAGAAGAATGTGCTCTTAGAACTAACATGTATTTCGTTAATGAAAGATGGTTAGGTGGTACATTAACTAACTTTAAAACAATTAGATCTAGAATTAAACGTCTAGAACAAATTGAAAAAATGGAAAGTGATGGTACTTTTGATTTATTACCTAAAAAAGAAGTAATTAAAATTAAAAAAGAGTATGACAAATTAAATAAATATCTACGTGGTATTAGAGAAATGAAAAAATTACCAGCTGCACTAGTAATTGTTGACCCTCGTAAAGAAGAAAATGCAATTAAAGAAGCTAGAATATTAAATATTCCTGTATTTGGTGTAGTAGATACTAACTGCGATCCTGATATGGTTGATTATGTTATTCCTGGTAATGATGACGCTGTTAGAAGTGTTAAATTAATGCTTGGAGTATTAACAAATGCAATTGCTGAAGTTAATGGTAATGAAATGATTGATTTCTTAACTGAAGAAGATAAAGCTAAAGCAGAAAAGAAAGCAAAAAAACAGGAAATAAAAGAAGAAATCAAAGAAGTAAAAGAAAACGCTAAAGAGAAAAAAGAAGAAATTAAAGAAAACATCAAAGCTACTAAAAAAGAAGTTAAAGAAGCAGCAAAAGAAGTTGTAGAAGATGTTAAAGATGTTATGAAAGATATCAAAGATATGACTTTAACAGAATTAAAAGAAGTAGCAAAAATTAAAGGTATTAAAGGATACTCAAAATTAAAGAAAGATGAACTTCTTGAAGTTTTAAAATAGGTGATAATATGTTTAGCGCAAGTGATGTAAAAGAATTAAGAGAAAAAACTGGTGCTGGTATGCTTGACTGTAAAAAGGCATTACAAGAATCAGAAGGAAATATGGAAAAAGCCATTGATTGGCTAAGAGAAAAAGGAATTTCAAAGGCTGCTAAAAAAGAATCAAGAATTGCAGCTGAAGGATTAAGCGAAATTCTAGTAGATGGAAATAAAGCAGTTATATTAGAGATTAACTCTGAAACTGACTTTGTTGCTAAAAATGCTGAATTCACAAACTTTGTATCTCTTCTTGCTAAAGTTGTATTAGAAAATTGCCCTAAAACTATGGAAGAAGCAATGGAACTTCCTATGGGTGATGGAACTGTTAATAGTAGTTTAATTAACTTAATTGCAAAAATCGGTGAAAAAATAAGTTTCAGAAGATTTGAAATCGTAGAAAAAAATGATAATCAAGTATTTGGAGTTTATAACCATCAAAATCTTGGAAAGATTAATGTTATTACTGTATTAGATGGTGATAATAGCGAAATTGCAAGAGATGTGGCTATGCACGTTGCTGCAATGAATCCTGGATACTTATCAAGAAGCGATGTACCAGAAGATGTAATTAATCATGAAAAAGATGTAATTAAAAAACAAGCAATTGAAGAAGGAAAACCTGCTGAAATTGCAGAAAAAATGGTTAATGGTAGAATTAATAAATTCTATAAAGAAGTTTGCTTACTTGAACAACCATTCATTAAAGATCCAGACTTAGATGTAGCTGGTTATGCAAAAGCTAATAATATGGCTGTTGTAAAATTTGTTCGTTTTGAAGTTGGAGAAGGAATGGAAAAAAGAAACGACGATTTTGCAAGTGAAGTAATGAGTCAAATTAATGGTTAAAAGAACAGAAATGTTCTTTTTTTCTTGCTAATTAGTTTTACTTATTGACAAGTATTTCTTTGGCAGTTATTATAGAAACTTAGGAAGTACTAATATAAAAATATGAAACAGCAAATTAAATTTGGCTTGCATATTAGTATATAAAAAGGTGATAAAATGATTCGAAAAATTAGGGCAAGAAATATTAATGAAATATATAGAAATAGTGCTTTTAGAATAGTAAAAGCAGCTCCACCAGAAGATATAGATGAATTTTCAAGAATAATTATATCTACAATATTATATATTAGAGAAAATGATTACGACTTCTATAATAAGATGATCACATCCATTTATCCAATATATTATATAGAAAATAGATATTTTGAAAGAAGTGATGCTAAACTTCTTAAAGAATCATTCGCAAACTATGATCTTAGGAATGAATTTGATACAATTACATCATTTGAAGAATTGGATTGTGTAATAGAAACAAACCCCAAAATCTTAATTGATATGCTTGCTTATAATAGAATATTTTTTTCAAGACCTGCACTAGAGAGAAGAGAAATCTTTTTAAAAACATCTTGTTACGACGAATATTTAACAAATATTAATCCTCTTTATTTTTTAGATAAATTTGACTATACTTGTAGAATTTCTGGTAATGATCTTTATGAATTATATAATGTGGCTTTTTGCGATGAAGTTATGTTTTCTAAGAATTTTCAAGCTATGATGGACACGGCAGACAAAGAAGCTAAACAGGAAGTATGCTTTTATTTAGAAAACTTATCTTTTTATGATATGGAAGCATATTCATCTGTACTTGATGAAATATTATTTGATTCATATAAATTTTTAAAGTTTTTAAGTGAGAGTTATACGCTTGATGAATCAAAAGCAAAACTATTAAATTTTTTAGAACAAGATAACATAACTTTTGATGATTATTTAAATGTAAGTATTGATGAAAATTTAAATGGTAAAGATAACTTCTTATTTGATGTAATAGATAATTATATCTCATATAAAAGTAGGGGAGTAGAATTTGAAGAGTCATTAAATGAATATTATGAAAATAAGAAAAATACTATAAAAATAAAAAGAATAGGTAATAAAGGATTGAAATAATTTAAAATGTGCGTTAATATATTAATGTACATTTTTATTGCCCCGTAGCCAAGCGGTAAGGCTGTGCGCTCTGACCGCACCATGCGCTAGTTCGAATCTAGCCGGGGCAGCCAATTAAAATAATCAATTGTTTATATAAAAAAGTATGTTAAAATAATATTATCTAAAAAAGATAATATTATATGGTCTGTTGGTGAAGTGGCTTAACACACCACCCTCTCAAGGTGGCATTCACGGGTCCGAATCCCGTACAGATCACCATTATGAAAATAAACCTCTTAAGAGGTTTTTTTAAATATTTAAAACTTTGTATGCAATAATAGGATAATTACTTATAAAAGAAACCTTATTTATTATTTCATTTAAATTTTTAACCTTCGGATTGTGTAAAAATTCATAAACCGTTTTAATATTTTGGCAAACTGCACATGAAATCATTAATTCTTTATTTATAGATAATTGTTCTGCCATTATAGATAAATTTAACATTTCTGGTGGAAAAACATAAAAATCTACATCAACATAACTATCATCATATGGAGATAATATTACACCAATCTTATTTTTAGTTTCCCTGTTTTTTAAATGAAATATTATATTTCTACTTAGACTAGATATATAAAAGTTTAGAGCAGGATATTTATTAGTAATACTAAAAAGAGATGATACTTGATCTTCATTAATTTTATTAATTGCCTCTGTATCTTGAGCAAACGCTATTGTTGGTATTGGAATAAAATTTATAACAATTTTATTTTTGATGTTCCTAAGTTTATTTAATACTCTCTCCAGTGGCCAAATATTATCATTTTTAATATTATCTGATTTAGTATTTTGTATTTGCTTAATAAGTTCATTATCAACGCTTTCATATGCAGTTGTAGTAATAGACATAGGAACCCCATCCCTCGCTAACACAACCTCTAGGCTTATCCCATCTAAACTATTTTGATTATCTACAAACTCATCTAAAAATTCTTCCATATTACTATAAAAGTTTTTATTCGTAATTATTTTCATGTTACACTCCTTCATTTAAATATATTATATTTTGTATAAAATATTACTTAATGATATAATGTAGTGGGAGATATAATATGTTAAAAATAGAAAATATAGAAAATTTTAATTTAGATGATACAGTTACTTGTGGTCAAATATTTAGATATACCTCTTTAGATGATGGTAGTTATACAATTGTATTAGATGACAGAGTAATAAATGTAAAATATAAAGATAATACTTTATATGTTGAATCTAATAATTATGATAATTTAAAAGAAAAAGTTATTAAATATTTTGATCTTGATAGAGATTATGATGCAATAAATAAAACACTAATAAGTGATGATAAATCTTTAGAAGAAATTGTTCTATCATGTAATGGATTAAAGATGATTAACTCTTTCCCTTTTGAAACACTTATTTCTTACATTATTTCGCAAAATAATAGTGTGCCTTCTATCAAAAAATCAGTTGATAAAATATCACAAAAATATGGAGATAAGGTAACTTTTAGAAATGAAGAATATTATTTATTTCCAACACCACTCGAGTTAAAAAATGTAACCAAGGAAGATTACAGGACTTGCAGTGTAGGATTTAGAGATAAATATATTGAAGGTATTGTTAAACTTATAAATGAAAATCCTAATTATTTAAATAACTTTTATAAAATTGATTCTCCAACATCATTTGAAATTCTACTAGATTCAAAGGGAATTGGTCCTAAAGTGGCTAGTTGTGTCTTACTTTTTGCCTATCAAAAGTTTGATGTTTTCCCAGTTGATACTTGGGTAAAAAAATTTATGAAGGAAAAGTATAATATAGAAGGAGAAAAAAATATAAGAGGCTTTGCCAAAGAAAGATATAAAGATTATTCTGGTATTGCGATACAATATATGTTCCATTATGGAAGAAATGTAAAATAGTGTTTTACAAAATAGAAATTTATAGTAAAATAGATATTAAGGAGAGATGAATAAATGAACGAAAATGAAGTATTAAAACTTGCAGAAGACAAAATGAAAAAAGCAATGGAAGTAGTTGAAAAACACTTTACAACAGTAAGAGCAGGAAGAGCAAATCCAAATAGTTTGGATGGAATAATGGTATCTTATTATGGAGTTGATACACCATTAAAACAACTTGCTACTATTTCAGTACCAGAGGCTAGACAATTGCAAATTAAACCTTTTGATAGATCATGTTTAAATGCAATAGAGAAAGCCATATTTGAATCAAACTTAGGATATACACCTAATAATGATGGTGAAACTATTCGTATAGTAATACCTGTTTTAACTGAAGATAGAAGAATGGAATTAACTAAACAAGTTAAAGCTATGGCAGAAGATGGTAAAGTAGCAATTAGAAACATAAGAAGAGAAGCAATAGAAGATATTGGAAAGTTAAATCTACCTGAAGATGTTAGTAAACGTGAAGAAGATAAAATTCAAAATTTAGTTAATGAGTACAATAAAAAAGTAGAAGAACTACTTAAAGCAAAAGAACAAGAACTATTGACAGTATAATTAATTTTGGGGGACATGATGAATACAAAAAAATTAAAATGGCTATCTAAGAAAGTAGAGGATAAACAAGAGTTTTATGATTTTATAAATTCGTATCCAAAAGAGATAGTAGAATATGTGACCGATGTGTGTTATAAAAATAGATATATTAGTTTTCATGAATTTATTTACACGGCAGGACTAATATTTAATTTTAGTGAGTATAGGAGCACTCGGGAACAAATAATGCTTGCAGAAAAAGCATTAGAACTTTCAAGTGGTCCTTTTTCTAGCTATGACTTAGATAGATTAAGAAAAATTAATGATGTTGTAACAAGTGAATATTTATTAGAAAATTGTACTTTTAATGAACAGATGAACCTTGTTATGGCTATGAATACTGATAGTAAATCCCTATTTAATATAGAAATGACAAATAATAGGGTATCAGTTAGGGAAACCATTGCTTTATCACATGACTTAAATGTTAGTGATAAATTACGCCTTATGGGAAAAGTCTCAGACATATATGGTACTGAGGAGCTAGAATATGCTAGACATATGCTTGATGTAGAATACCCTGAGTTAGAAGAAAGAGCGGTTAAGATTAAGGAATTTATCCTTAACAGTATAATAAATAATGGTACTCGAGATAAAAAACCATTTGGGAACAGGGTAGTTATACCAAGAATGATTACTAATGATAAATTAGAATTAATAGATGAACTTGTTAAAGCTAGTAGTATAAAAAACTTTAATGCTGCATGTGATGTTGTATGGGCAAATCTTTCTAAAGATGTTAATGAAATTAAGACTATTCTTAATAAATTGATGTGTTCAAAAACAGATGCAAGATTTCAAAAAATATGTGCTGTTCTAAAAGATCCATATTTTATTGAAGGAAGAAGCATAGAAGAAAAAGAAATAGTTTTAGATGAACTTCTTAAAGAAAAAAATGAGAAAAAAGTTAATACAATGTGTAGTGTTGCTATATCTGGAAATCTTATGGAATCAAGGCCTTTAGAAGAGCAACTAAAAATAATGAATGAATCTCCAAAACTGTATGATTCATTTTCAGCACGTGACTTTAGACACTTTGTTTTATCAAAGCCTGTTCTAGAAAAGAGAACTACAGATGAAATAATTAAACTTATTCGCCCATTAGATACTATAGATGATAGAAACAAATATTACGTAATATATAATATTATTTCTAACCCAAAAGTATTAGATACTAGAGGTGTATCTGAACAATTAAAATTAATAGAAATAGCTTCAAAAATAGATGACGTAGAAACTTTTGAATATCTTGAAACTGCTAAAGTTTTTACAAGTGTTGAAAATATATCATTTGATGAACAACTAAAGTTAATAACTAGTACATACAAAATGTATAATAAAGCAAATTATAATAAATTAATTAGTAATTATACAGATAATGATAGAAAGGTTAAATCTAAATTTAGACAAAAAAGAAATTAATATATTTCTATGGAGGATGTAAGATGAATATTAATAGATTAAGATGGCTATCAGAGAGAATTGTTAATTCAGAAAAGAAAGAATTTGAAGAGTTTATTGATACATATGATAAGGATATAGTCTCATTTGTTGTAGAGGCTTGTTATGAAAAAAAGCCTGCAGATCCAACTAAGTTATTTATAACTTTAAAAAATGCGATTACTAAAAGAGAGAATGAATTATCATCTAGGAAAGAAGAATATACATCAGTAGATAATTCATATTTTGCAAGAGCCTTATATAAATTTGACAAACCATATACTCCAGTAAAATATAAAAGACTTGAAGCACTATTTGATATTATTAATACGGATCCTAAATATTTAAACGATATGGCAATTGATTCAATTATGCATGAGACTACATTTACTGATGAAATACATACAGACTGTTGTCTAGATGTAAAAAAGAATATTATTTGTTATCCTGGGTTTTCTATTGAAGATAAACAAGAAATGCTATATGAAATGAATAAGATAGATGATATGCCTAGTATTCCACCACTTATTTTGGAAGGATTCTTTGAATATTTAAATTTACAAGACATATTTAGACAAGACTATAGTAAATTTAAAGATATGGAACATGAACTTAGAAAAACTATGGTTAATTATATAATTGATGATTATAGTGGCAATAAAGAATTACTTAATGATTTTTCATTGTTTAAATCTATTTCACATTTTAAGGAAGCATTTAACCAGGACAATCTTGATGTTTTAAAAATTGTATTAAATGCTAAGACAATAGACGTTTTTCTTTCTGCATCTGACTATATAAGAAAAAACAAAAATGAAGATAAAGAAGTAATAAAAATTTTAATGGAAAAATTTGTAAATGCAGACCATGTATCTTATTGTTTAATGCAGTATAATTTAACACATAACAAAGAGTTTAGTGAAAAAACAGCAGAAGAAAAAATTGCGACTTTTGATGAAATTTTAGCTAGAAATCAAGATCAAAAAATAAAAGTTAAATAGGGTGATTAGAAATGAATACAAAAAATGCCAGATGGTTGTCAAAAAAAATTGATAATAAGGAAGCATTCTATGAATTTCTTACAACTAGTGATAAAAGAGTAATTGAATATGTCTCTAATGCTTGTTATAAGAAAAGATTTGTTGATACCAATAGGCTTTTTAATGAACTTGTTCAAACTATTAATAATGATACTTTAACAAGCTATAGAACACTACCTGAGAGGATGCAACTTATAAATAGAGCACTTGATGTATATAATTTTCCTCATTTAAAAACAGATGATGCTAAATTTAAAATGTTAATGGATATGGTTATTAGTGAGGAATTATTAAATTTAAATGGTTCTACATTTATGGGTTCCATAGGATGTCAATTAATACTTATGGATGAAGCATCTTCTATGAGTTCTCCTCTTAATAATGAAGAAAAGATTAAGTTAATGTACGCTAAAAAGATGGTGGCATTATCTAAACTATCATTTAGGGATAAATTGGAGTTTATGGAAAAGATTTCATCAATAACTGATAATAACAAATCTAGATTAGAGAGTAAAGTATATGATATTAATAGAATTGTATCAAATGAAGAATTTACTACAGACCCTAATTTATGTAGATTTCTATTAGATAGTGTTATTAGTAATTATGATATAGAGTATGGTAAGTCATATAATAGTAGTATGTTAACAACCTCAAAACTAAATAATATGATGGAAGAGTTTAATAATAGCCTTACTAAAGAGATTTCAAAGTCAAAACAAACTACGCCTACAATAGAAGAAAAAATAGAAAAATATTTGAAATTAGAAGATATAAAAAATAAAGATTTAAAGACAAAAGTGAAAAAATAGTAGCTTTTTTTAAAAACTGTGTTATAATATGAAAACTGTTGATTGCTTATTTATTAAATACAAAAATTAAAGGGGGATAATTATGGACAGTTTAAAATTAAAGTGGCTTTCTAAAGAAGTTGCTGATAAACAAAAATTTTATAACTTTATTAATGAAAATGAAAAATGGGTAGTAGATTACATAGCTAGTGTTTGTTATTCTATTAGAAAAACTAAGACAAAATCCGAAGTAGAAGATTCTATTTATGAACTTGAAAGTATTATGAATTATGAAGTATTAAGAGATAATAGAAGTAAAGATGAAGTTAAGTCTCTTTTTGATAAAGCACTTGAATTTATTTCAAAAAAAGATACATTTGGATTAAAAGGATATAATGAATCAAAATCAAAAGTATTACTTATGATAGCGCTTGATAAAAATCTTCTTACTAATTGTAGTTTTGATGAACAATTATCACTTATGAATCTTGTTGGAAGTAATGTAAATACTTCAGATAACTTTATAAAGGATAAATACAAAACTCTTGCGATTGAAGAAAATACTGCACTTGCAGAAGATTTAAGTGTTAAAGAAAAAATAAATTTGATTCAATTTATGAGGGAATTTTATCAAAATCATTCAGAAGAAACATTATATATTTTAAAAATGGTATCTAAAATGAATTTTTCTGCCTTAGGGGAAGAAGCATATTCACTTAAGAAGTTTTTTATAGAAAAAGCTTGTTATGGACAACTTGTTAATACAGATAGCGATATACCGGTTGGATTAAGCGTTTATCCATTATTTAATAATTGTGAGGAACGTATATCAAATAATTTATGGGGTGCAAATTTTGAACTTATATATCCATTAGTTGAATCAAACAATTTAGAAGACTTTTTCTATAAACTTGATGTAATTGAAAAAAATCATGATGAAACTCCAGAAAAAGTTTATGTAAAAGTTAATAATGCTTTAACTGATAGAGCTAACAGAGACAAAGTAATAAATATATTTGATTAACATTAGAAGAGATGGAATTTAATTTCCTCTCTTTTATTTTTATTTAATAGGAATTTGTGTTAAAAGCAAAAAAATATATTGACAAACATTTGTTTGTTTTAATATAATTAAAATGGTAGTAAAAAGGAAGCTTATTAAATGTATAAAGCTTATAATATTATAGTAGATAGAGAATGCATAGCCGGTAGAGGAGGTTGATTCATTTGAAATTGAATAGGCCTAAGACCATAAATTGTAGTGATTCTAATTTTAATGAAGCAATTAACGATTCATTTAGTAATGTTATTATTGAAACAGAACCAGATGAAAGAATAGTAATAAGTGATGTTACTTTTGATAGTTGTATTTTTAAAAACATAGATTTTTTTAATATTGAATTAAATAACGTTGATTTGATTGATGTAATATTTGATTCATGTGATTTATCTAATAAAGAATTTAATGAAAGACTAATTAGTAGAGTAGAATTCATAAATTGTAAATTAGTAGGTACAACATTTATAGATTCATCAATTAGAGATGTTTTGTTTAATAAATGTCAGGCAAAATATATTAATTTTTCAGATTCTATTATAAATAAAGTTTCTATAGAAAATACTGATTTAACAGATGCTTCATTTAATTGTGTTAAAATTAAAGATATAAATTTTTCTAAGAATAATTTTTATAGATGTGAATTTCTTAAAACAAAACTTACTAATGTAGATTTTTCAGATTCAAATATAGAGGGAATTATATTTGATAATTATTCCCTAAAAGGAATTATAATTGAACCGTTTCAAAGTGCTAGTATAGTTGGTATGTTAGGAGTAAATTTTAAGGACTTGAAGAGTTAAAAGAGTTGTGTTATAATTACTTCATTGATATTAATTGCTGTAATTAGGAAATAGTAGTAGATAATATTTATTTTAAGAGAGTTGTCAGTTTTGGTGAAAGGCAATAAATAAATACCTATGAATTCACCCTATAGCTTTTATTAATAATAAACGTTACTCGCGTTAAGAGATTAAGTGTATAGACATTCTATAAACTAAGGTGGTACCACGGTAATTCGTCCTTAGATATAGAATGTTTTTTAATTTTAGGAGGGATACAATGAAAGAAAAAGTTGAACTATTATGTGGTGAAATAAAAGAATCAATAGCTAAAGCAAAAACAGTTAATGAATTAAATAATTTAAAAGTAGAATACATGGGTAAAAAAGGTATTATTACTGAATTACAAAGTGGTATCAAAGATGCAGCTGATAAAAAAGAATACGGTATGCAAGTTAATACTGTTAGAACTACTTTTAATGAAAACTATGAGGCTAAATTACAGGAATTAAATACACTAGAAATAAATAAAAAATTAGAAAAGGAAAAAATAGATATAACATTACCTGCAACTTCTATTAAAACAGGTGCTCCAAACATTTTGGAAAAAGTAATTGAAGAAGTTGAGGAAGTATGTATGTCTATGGGATATGATGTAGTAGATGGACCCGAAGTTGAAGAAGATCATTATAACTTTGAGCTTTTAAATATTCCAAAAGGACATCCAGCAAGAGATGCACAAGATACATTCTATATAGAAGATGAAAACATTCTACTTCGTAGTCAAACATCTCCAGTACAAGCAAGAACTATGCTAGCTGCAGGTGGAAATAAACCAATTAGAATGATTTGCCCTGGTAAAACATATAGAAGAGATGCTGATGATGCAACTCATTCTCATCAATTTATGCAAATAGAAGGACTATTAGTTGATAAAAATATCAGTTTATCTGATTTAAAAGGAACTTTTGATGTTATTGTAAAAAAATTATTTGGTGAAGATATAGAAACTAGGTTTAGACCAAGTTATTATCAATTTACTGAACCTTCTGTAGAAACTGATATCACTTGTTTTGCATGTAAGGGTAGTGGATGTTCACTTTGCAAAAATACAGGCTGGATTACAGTAAGTGGTGCGGGTATGGTTCACCCTAATGTACTTAGAAATTGTGGATATGATCCTGACGAATGGAGCGGATTTGCATTTGGATTTGGTGCTGAACGTCTAGCAATGTTAAAATATGGAATTAATGATATTAGAACATTCTATCAAACAGATTTGAGAGAATTAGAAAATTTTGACAGAAAGGAAGATTAAGATGATAAGTTTAGAATGGGTAATGGATTACATCAATTTAGATGGTGAAGATTTAAAATTACTTGCAGAAAAAATTACCAAAGCAGGTATAAATGTAGAAAAAGTTATAACTAGTCATATAGATCATTTAGTAATAGGTGAAGTTGTTAGTTGTATAGATCATCCTAATAGTGACCACTTACATATTTGTAAAGTTAATGTTGGTGATACTATAACTCAAATAGTATGTGGAGCACCTAATGTAAGAAGTGGAATTAAAGTAATAGTTGCACTACCTGGATGTGTATTACCAGGAGACTTTGAAATCAAGGCAGGTAAAATACGTGGAGAAGAGTCAAATGGTATGATATGTGCTTTATTTGAACTTGGAGTAGAAGAAAAAACAGAAGAAAACTATAACAAGGGAATAGAAGAAGTTCATACAGATTTAAAACCTGGAGATGATGCTAATAAATACCTAGGTACAAACGATACAATGTATGAATTAGACATTCATAAACATAGAAATAATGATTGTTATTACCATATTGGTTTTGCTTATGAAATAGCTTCTATATTAAATAAAAAAGTAACACTACCAGATGTTAGCTATACTTCTAGTGGTGAAGATATATCTAAATTTGTGAAAGTAGCAGTAGAAACAGATAAATGCCCATACTACAGTACTAAAATAGTTAGAAATGTAGTAATTAAAGAAAGTCCTGACTTTATAAAAAGAAGACTTAAAAGCGCAGGAATGCGTTCTATAAATAACGTAGTTGATATTTCTAATTATGTAATGTTAGAATTTGGACAACCCCTACATTTCTTTGATTTAGAAAAACTTGGTACTAATATATTAGTAAGAGATGCTAAAGATAATGAAGAAATCACTACACTTGATGGAATAAATAGAACCCTAACAAGTAAAGATATAGTTATAACTGATGGAGAAAAACCTGTTTGCATAGCGGGTGTTATGGGTGGAGAAAATACTGATGTAGATGAAAATACTATTGATATATTAATAGAAAGCGCTATATTTGACCCTGTTAGTATTAGATATACTGCTGCAAACTTAAACTTAAGAAGCGAAGCTTCTATAAGATATGGAAAAGGTCTTGATTATGAATATACTATTCTAGCACTTGATAGAGCATGTCACCTACTAGAAGAATATGCATCCGCAGAGGTAGAACAAGGCAAGGTAGTATACGATGTTATAGATAAAACTCCAAAAGTAGTTAGTTTTAAAACTCAAGAAGTAAGCACTCTACTAGGACTTAATCTTACAGATGATGATGTAAAAGTAGAATTAGCTAGATTGGATTTTGAGTATAAATATGATAATGGAATTTTTACTGTAACTATTCCTAATAGAAGAATTGATATTGATCCTAATGTTAATGATATCGCAGAAGAAATTGGTAGACTTTATGGATATCACAATTTAAAAAGCACACTACCAACTGTAAAGACTAGACGTGGAGTATATGTTGGTGATGTTGGACTTAGAAAAAGTATTTCTAGAAGACTTAGAACTCTAGGATTAAATGAGGTTAAAACGTATACATTAACCAGTCCTGAATTAGCTAGTAAGTTTAGATATGAAGATAAGGAACAAATTGTATTACCTAATCCGATGAGTGTTGATAAATCAATAATAAGAACTACTTTACTACCATCACTTGTTTCAACCTATGAATATAACAAGGCAAGAAAAGTAAAAGATGTATTAATCTATGAAATAGCTAAAACATATAATAAATCATATGAAGAAGATGTAAAAGTAGCCATCTTAATGAAAGGTAACTACTTAACTAACAACTGGCAAGGCTCATCTCTAAAAGTAGACTTTTACGTATTAAAAGGAATAGTAGAAAATCTACTTAATTACCTAGGATATAAGAATAGATATACTTTTGTAACTGAAACATATCCAGAAATTCATCCTGGAATAAGCGCTAAAATATTACTTGATAGAGAAGAAATAGGTATAATAGGTAGAGTTCATCCAAGTTATATGAAAGATGAAGTTTATGTTTGCGAAATATCAATGACTAAACTTTATAATAAGAAAACAAAACAACTAAAATATAAAGAAATCTCAAAATATCCTGGAATTGAAAAAGATCTAGCATTTGTAGTTAACAAGGAAACTACTTCAGAAGAAATAGTTGGAGTAATAAAAAAATCAGGTGGTAGACTTCTTACAAATATAGATGTATTTGATGTATATGTTGGAGAAAATGTTGAACCTGGCAAAAAATCAATTGCGTATTCATTAAAATTTGAAGACCCAAGTAGAACTCTAACTGAAGATGAAGTAATGCAAGTATTTAATAAGATTATTAATGATGTAACTACTAAATTAGATGCTAAATTAAGAGATAAATAATCAAAAAAGCTAAAAGAATGATAGAAATATCGTTCTTTTGTTTGCTTTTTATACATAAAAACTTTACTTTTTGACAGTTTTATAGTATAATAAGCAACTAATGAAGGGGATGTATATATATGGGTAAATATGAAGAGGATAATAGTTTATATAATGATGGTGAAGATAGAAAACCAAAACTTTTAATTTTACTTGGTGCTATCATCATTATAGTTATAATACTAGTTTTAGTAATATCATGTGGTATGAAAACTAAAAGTAGTAATAATTATTTAAGTTATTTAAAAGTTAATAATGCAACCTTAACTCCAGCGTTTGATAAAAACACTACAGTTTATTCACTAACTACTAAAGAAGATGTAGTGGCTATCTCATGCGCTAGTGAAAGTGCAAAAGCAACAACTAGTGGATGTAACAAAAGAATAACATTGTATGATAAATCATTAACTCATACAATCACTGTAATTGCTGAAGATAAAGGCGTTAGAACATATAAAATAAGTATTACAAAAGAAGAGGGTAGTGAAACTCCGGTTGTTCAAATTACTTCTACAATTGATAACAATAATACTCAAAAGGTAAAAGAAGCAGTTTTAACTTCTTATGTATTACCTTCAGATAGCGTTGCAACTTATCAATGGTATAAAAATAATGAGAAAATCGAAGGAGCAACTAGTAGTGAATATAAAGTAACCTCTACTGGTGACTACTATGTTGAAATTAGTAAAGAAGGAATGCAAACTCCAGTCGTATCAAATGTATTTACTGTTAACATAGAAGAAGAAAAAGAAAATACAACAAATAAAAATACAAACAAAAATACTACAAATAAGAAGAAAAATACAACAACTAATAAAAGTAATACTTCATCAAACAATAATAAAAAGCCTGCACCATATACTTTATCTATAACTAAAGTAAATGGAAATAGTTCAAAATGGGTTAAATCAGTTACATTAACAGTAGAGGCTTCTAGTAGTAATGGTCTTAACTCAAAAGCTTACTCATTTGATGGAGGTAAAACTTATCAAAGCTCAAATAGTAAGACATTTACTAATAACCAAACAGTAAATATAGTAATTAGAGATATAAAGGGTAATAAAACAAGTAAAAAAGTAAGAATTAGCAAAATAGATAATACAAAACCAAATGTATCAATAAATGCAACAAATAAAACTTCAAATAGTGTGGTTTTAAATGCAGTTACTAATCCTAATAATAGTATTAGTGGATACAAATATCAATGGTATAAAAACAACAAAGTAATTAATGGCGCAAGAAACAAAACTTATAAAGCATCTTCAAATGGTAACTATAGTGTTAGGGTAACAACAGGAGTAGGTAATAGTGCTATTTCAAGTAGTTATCAATTTACTATAGTAATTAAACCAGCTTGTCCTACATTATCAGCTAAAACTGAAAGTGGTAGAAGTATAAAGGACAAGACATGGACTAATGAAAAAGTTTTAATTAAAATTATGCCATCTAAAGATACTGTAAGTTATGATGTATATATTAATGAATCAAATATTATGAATAACATTAATCAAAATTATAGATACTATGCAACATTTAATAGTGCTGTACAAATTAGATTAAGTAACAAAGGAATGAGAATGATTAAAATAGTGTCTCGTGATAAAAATGGTAATTCATCAACTTGTTATTCAAAAGCATATTATATAAAATAAAAAAATTGGAATTAGCTCCAATTTTTTTTATAATTTCTTAACTTTTTGTTTAGTGTGTTCTCTAGTAAGATTTCTATCTATAGAACAAATTACTGTTCTATCTTCTTCATCAATATTTATAACAGTACAAATAACATTATTTCCTATGCAATAAGTTGATTTTCCACGCTTTAATGATTTGCTAGCATCCATATAATAGAATCCACCACCACCTACAAAGTCTATTGGTACAGTTCCAATAACATTATTCTCTAAAACAATTTGTACATTTAGTGGAGTTATATCATGAATTCTTGCTTTATATGTTTTACCTATATTTTCCCTCATATATTTAACCATTCTAAGTGCATTTATTTCATATTCAACCATATCAGCTTGTCTTTCTGTATATGAAATGTGTTCAGATATTATAGCCAGTTCATCTTCTAATTCCTCAAAGTTAACATAAGAAATATCCTTATCATATAAATCTAATAATTCATGAACTATAAGATCACAACCTCTTCTAATAGGAGAAGTAAAGTGAGTATAAAAGTCAAGCGCTAATGCAAAGTGACCAATATTTTCAGTGGAATAAAGAGCTCTAGGCATAGTTTTTACGAAAAATTGAGACAGTGCTTGAAATTCTTCTTTAACAGATAATTGCTTTATTACTTGTTGAAGCAAGTGACTACCACCCATATCTTTTATCTTACTAAATCTATATCCTATTTTCTTAGCAATTTCCATTGCTTCTTCAATTCTTTTTTCCCTAGGTTCATTATGTATTCTATATATAAAAGGAAGCCTCATCCAAAATACGTGTCCAGCAACTGTTTCATTTGCAGCTATCATGGAATATTCTACCATTTCTTGACCAATACCTTGATGAATGTTTTTAAAGCCCAATGTCTCATCATTGTTATCAACTATTGTTTTAATTTCATTACTTGCGAATGCAATATAACCGTCTTTCTCATGTTTTTCTTTTAATATCGTTGTTAATTCTTTTAATATTTTAAGACTATCATAATAGGGTAGGTATTCACTTATAATAACACCATCCTCAAAAATTTTATTTATATCTTCATAAGTCATTTTCTTTTTAGAATGAATTACTGAATCTGTAATATAATAATTTACTACTTTTCCTTTTTTATTTATTTCCATTATACAACTTTTAGTCAGTCTATCTACATCTTCGTTAAGAGAACAAATCCCATTTGATATATCAAAGTGTAACATTGGTATAACAGAATTAGCAAAGTAAGCACTATTTCCTCTTTTTATTGCATCCTCATATATTGCACTTCCTTTTTTTATATAATGTGACACATTAGCAATATGTACTCCTAATTGATAGTTACCATTATCTAAAACTTTTATAGATATTGCATCATCCATATCTTTTGTGCTTTCACTATCTATTGTAAATATAACATCATTTCTTAAATCTAATCTTCCCTTAATATCTTCATCAGTAACTTTATCCGGAATAGCCGCTAATTCATCTAAATATTCCTTACTATATTTTGTAGTAAAACCTCTACTAGCTGCAATTGTTACCTCTTCAATATTAGGTTCTTTTTTGTTCCCTAATTTTTCTATTATTTTTCCTTTTATTTCATTTGGGGTAGAGTAGTTTTCTACATTTACAACTAATCTATCCCCATCATAATATTTTTCTAATTCGCTTTGTCTAATATGTATATTAACTTTTTCTGGAGTATTTATTGTTGATAGTATTTTACCATTAGTAGTAGATATAACCTCCGCAACCACAATATCGTTTTGTCTTTCAATAATTTTTTCAACTCTTGCAGTTTTGCTTTTTTCGTTTGGTCTAAATATAACTTTATCAAAGTCTAAAGCTCCATTAATATCTTTACTATCTACAAAAAAGATAGTGTTATTATCAGTTACATATCTTCTTCCTTTGTGACTACAATATAATGTGCTAATTTTTAAATCTTTATCAAGCACTATATAATAGCCATTACAATTTTTATATATCTTTCCTTCTTTTTCTAAAAGAGAAACTTCACCCTCGATTTCCTCTTCATTTATAGATTTAAATTTTCTTATTACATCTTCTAATTTGATGCCACTTTGTTTTGAATTTTCAATAACTTTAAGTATATCTTCTCCCATAAAACCCTCTCTTATAATAAAAGAGTATAACGAAAAAATGAATTAGTAAATAAAAACCAATTCATTTTGCACTATTTTACATTATTTTTTAATAATATTCTCTTCTAAGATAGAAAGTAGTTTATTTTTTATCTCTTCGGAGGCACCTTCCCATATTATTTCTAGGAACACTCCCATACCTGGTAATGCGATCTCATCTTTTTCATTTATTGATTCTTCAATCGCACGTCTTAATACATCAACATCATCATTTTTAAAATTATTAATTATATGTTCTCTTATATTTATATTCATATTTCACTCTCCAATATTATTCTTTACATTTGAATTAGAATTATGTAAAAAATATGTTTATTTTATTTTTGTCTTGTATTATAATGTAACTATAATAACGGAGGTTTCTTATGTATAACGATTATAACAATAATAATGATTTTGAAAATAATAATACACAAAATGATATCAATGTAAGTAATGATTATAATGCATCAAATATTAATGAAAATACTAATACCAATTCATATGATTATAATCAAAATAATGATAATAACAACTTAAATTCTTATAATGCAACTGGAAACAATGATGCTTATCAATATCCATCTTTTGAACCACTTGACAGTAATAGTACTGTTGAAGAACCAGATGATAGTAATAAAAAAAGTAAAATATTTGTTGTTTTACTTATTATAATCATTCTAGGAATATTAGCGTCTATAGGTGTTTTAGTATATAAACTAATCTCTTCAAAAAGCGCTACTATTACTGATATTGATAGTATTGTAGTTGAGGGCGGAACTATTAACGAAAAATTTGATAAGAATACTGATACTTACACAATTGAAAGTAGAAATGATTCTATTAAATTAATTTGTAAATACAAAAATAAAGAGGTTAACATTTCAGAATGTAATAAAAGTATACTAATTAATAAGAATGAAATTAAAAATATAGTCATTTCTCTTAAAAACAAAAAATATACTTTTATAGTTGCAAGAATAGGAAATGATGCACCTATTATTAATGATGTTACAGGTATCCCAACTGATTGGGTTAAAGAAACTGTTGTTAAGGTAGATACAACATTCCAAAATGAAATGGCAGATAGTGCATATAGTTTTGATGCAGGTGCAACTTGGCAAAAAGAAGATTCTATAACTGTTGATACAAGCAGAACATTATATATTGTAACAAAAGATATTAATAACAATATATCAGCAATTTATACTGCTAAATTAGATAAAGTTGATAATGAAGGTCCAGAAATAAAAGTTCAATCTGTTGATAAAGATAATGGAGTAATCACAATTGATATAAAAGATCCTCTATCAGGAATAACAAACATTATAGTAACAGAAAGTGCAGATGTTCCAACAAAATGGGATACAGTTGAACTTACCAATGATACAGTAATTAAATATAATGCAACATCTACTAAAATTTATTATGTTTGGTCAAAAGATAAAGTAGGTAATATATCATTTCAAGCATTCTCTTTAGATGAAGATGTTGCTGGAACAAACGGTAATTCAAATTCTTCTAACAATAATAATCAAAATACACAAAATAATACTCAAAACAATACACAAAACAACAACAATCAAAACAACAATAATCAAAATAACACTCAAAATAATAATCAAGAACCTAGTCAAGAACCTGCTCCTACCAAACCACCTGTAAAACATGAAAGTATTACAATTTCAGGAGTTGCAGGAAATACTAGTGAATGGACTAAGAGTGTAACATTAAAAGTTAGCGCAAAATCAACAGTAAAAAGTGCTAAACTAAATTATTCATTTGATGGAGGTAAATCTTATCAATCATCAAATTCTAAAACATTTAGTTCAAATACTAATGTAAAAGTAGTTGTAAAGAACACTAACACTGGTGTAGCCTCTGCCGTAAAACAAGTGTCAATTAAGAATATTGATAATACTAAGCCAAAATGTGATGAGATAATTGGAGCTTCTACTACTTGGACAAAAGATGCACGTACCATTAAAGTAGTATGTAGTGATAATGGAAGTGGTTGTAGTTCTTCAACATTTACAAAAACATTTAATACTACTATGGCAACATCAACTATAACTATAAGTGATAAAGTAGGTAATACAAATACATGTAAGGTAAATGTATATATTGACACTAAAGGACCAACTATTAAATATACTCTTATTAAAACTAAAGACAAAAAAGGAAAAGAAAGTGTAGAGTCAATAGAATTTACTATTACAGATAACGAATCAGGATTAAATTTAGATACAATCAAATATAAACAAAGAATCCTAAAAAAAGTTCCTGATCTTACTTGGAGTAAGAGAAATAGATTTGATTCAGAAGATATATTAAGAGAAGGACATAGTTATAAATATACTAAAAAAGTAGGACTTAATAAGTACTTTACAGTTACCGCAACTGATAACCTTGGCAATGTAACTGAAATAGAAGTTCCAATTGAATAGTGAGGGTTTTATGAGGGAAAATTATATTAAAGGTATATTAGGAGCACTTATTGGGGGAATACTATTCTCCCTTCCTTGGGTTTTGGTATATGTTTATCTAAATTATATATTATCGCTTCTAGCCGCAGTTATCGCACTAGGAGCTTTCACATTTTATAAACTATTTGGAGGTATGGTAGACAAAAAAACGCCTCTTATAATAGGAATATCTTCAGTACTATCAGTAACACTTGCAATGTTTGTAATAATTCCTATGTTTTTACTTTTTAAAGAAGGATATGGATTTGATATAAATAAATTTAAACTTCTTTATATGAATGATACATTTGTAAGTGCAGTTTTAAAAGATTATATTACATCACTTTTATTTACTATACTTGGTATAAGTGGAGTAATATCTAATATTAGACACAGTGTATATTCTAAAGATGAAAATAATGTTGAAAGCACAAATTATATAGAAAATTATAGTGATGAAGAACAAATAAATATCTTTAGAGAAGTGTTTGCGTCTTACAAAGCATTTGATAAAAAATCTACAGTTCCTAGTTCTATAATTTTAAGTAAAATTAATTCTAAAAATAAAAATGCTATATTTACTAAATTACAAAAAAGAGGAATAATAGTTACTACTTTAACTGGTAAATGTTACTTTAATGAAGAAGCAATTAATAATCCAGCTGTAGGTAAGAAGGCATACACTAATTTTGTATTAAAAATAGTTTTTATTGCATTAGCTATATGTGCAGTTTTTACTACATTCGCATTAATTAGTGATTCCTCTTATGATGAATCCCATATGACTAAAGATATAAAGGAAAAGCCTTTTACTTTTAATAATATATCTATATCACTGCCAGAAACATATAAACTAGGTGAGTCAACAGAGAGCTATGAAGTACTTAATAATTATGGTAAAACAGGACCTACTCAAATTATGCTACAACAAGTAGGCATTGCTGTTAAAGATGATGAGAAGGTAAGTTATAAAGATAATTATGTGAAGTATATTGGTGAAAGTGAAGATATAAAAGATACTAAAGAAGTAAAAGTTGATGGCCTAGAGGCATATAGAATTTTTAGTATTCATAAGAAGTATACAGATGAGTATTACTATACATATTTAATATTTGGAAGCAGTAATACATATATAATTACTTTCTATGATAATATTACTGACCCTAGCAATTCAAAATACTTAGAAAACTTTGAAAGAGAAGCTAATATATTCTCTAACAAAATAGTGATTAATGAAGGACAATTATAGTCCTTTTTTCTTGTTTATATTTAGAATTTATTCTAAAATAGATATTGGTGAAGTAACATGTATTTAGAAATAGATAATGAGAAATATAAAATTAATGTAATAAAAAAAGCAAGGAACAAAAATACTTATATAAGAGTAAATGATGATTTAGAAATTGTAGTTACTACTAGTATATTTACTACTTTAAAAGAAATAGAAAAAATTATTAATGACAACATAACATCAGTTACTAAAATGATTAATAAAACAAAAGCAAAGAAAAATTATGCCTCATCATTTTATTATCTAGGACATAAATATGATATTGTGTATGTAAATTCCGATACTATTTCCTTTGGTAATGATAAGGTTTTTATTGGAAAGAGTGTTAATGTTGACAAATATTTAAAAAATGAAGCTACTAAATTATTTAAAAGTAGATTAGATAAAATCTATTCAGAGTTTTCTAGAACTATTCCGTATCCAACATTAACTATTAGAAACATGAAAAGTAGATGGGGAGTATGTAATACTAAAACTCATAGAGTAACCCTTAATTTAGAATTAATTAGAAAAGATATAGTTTGTTTAGACTATGTAATTGTACATGAATTATCACATCTTATTCACGCTAATCACTCTAAAGAGTTTTGGATGTTAGTAGAAGAAAATTGTCATGATTATAAAAAGATTAGAAAAATGATGAAAGAATATTAAAAATATATTATAATAATTTTAGGTGATAAATATGCTTATAACTAGTTTAGATAATGATAGAATTAAAAGTTATATAAAGTTAAAAGATAGAAAATATAGAAAGAAAACAAAAACTTTCATAGTAGAAGGAATGCACCTTGTGCTAGAAGCATATAAAAGTGGGAATTTAATAGAGTTAATTCTTGAAAAAGATGAGGTTTTACCAATTGATGTACCAACTATATATGTGACCAATGAAATAATTAATAAGATTTCTTCACTTGATAATCCATCAAAAGTAATGGGACTATGTAAAATGAATGATAATAAAGAAGTAACAGGAAATAAAATTCTTCTATTAGACGGAGTACAAGATCCTGGCAATTTAGGTACAATTATTAGAAGTAGTTTAGCTTTTAACGTTGATACAATAGTTACTAGCCTAGATACAGTTGATTTGTACAATCCTAAAGTACTTCGTTCTACTCAAGGAATGATATTTCACCTAAACATAGTAAACATGGATTTAACAGAGGCAATTACTAAGTTAAAAAAAGAAGAATATCCAATATATGGAACTAAGGTTGAATATGGAAGTGATGTAAGTACTCTTCCAAAAAAAGATAGAAGAAAATACGCTCTTGTTATGGGAAATGAAGGAAATGGAATAAGTAGTGAAGTATCAGCTTTGTGTGATAGGTTTTTATATATTGATATGAATGATAAAGTAGAAAGCTTAAATGTTGCGGTTGCGACTAGTATTCTATTATACGAATTAAATAAAAATGTTGACTAGACTTAATGTATTTAGTCCAATTCCAAAAGTTAAGTTTAAACTTAACAAAAATAACACAGGGGAGTATTATAATTCAACTAGAAAAGCAGCTTTAGAAAATATAAAAACTAAAAATAATAAAGAAATACTATTAGAAGGTTTAAATATATATGATAAATATCTAAGCGATTATACAAACACTTTATATCATAATCTTGAGACTTTAGAATTCAAAATCACAGATAGTATTAAATGTGATGGTTATTATAAATTAGATTGTAAAAATAACTTATGTATTTTAAAGGATACAAGACTTTTACCTGCATATCATGAATTAATACATATTGCATCTTCTTACTATAATGAAGATAAAAATGAACTATACAGTGGTTTTTTATATTCATCTAATTTTGGCATAAATCTTGGAGAAGGAATAACAGAAGGATATGTTGAACTGTTATGCAGTAGGCACCTTAATAATAACTTTTTAACATATAATTATGATATAAATGATGATTCTTGTACTACATCTTATTTGTATGCAAATATACTTGCACATCAATTAGAAATATTAATAGGAGAAGAAGAAATGAAATATATGTTTTTTAATTATGGGTTCTTTCCTATAAATGAGTTTATTTCTAAACACACAGATCAAAAAACAGCATATAAATTTTTTAAATATTGTGATATTGCTGCAATATCTGATTTTCATAGAGATTTAATTCTAAATGCATATATATTTAAAGCACAAAACATTTTATATGATATATGTAAAAATTACATGCCAGAAAAGCAAATGAATCTAGAGAGATATCTTGTATATAATTTAAATATACCAACTTGTGTAGCACTACAAGAAGAAATACAAAAACGTCATATAAAGAGTTTGGAGGTATAAATATGGAATATGTATATATTGGTAAAATAGTTAGTACTCATGGTATAAAGGGTGAAATTAAAATAATTAGTGATTTTGAATATAAAGATAAAGTATTTAAAAAAGGTATAAATATATATATAGGGCAAAACCATTGCCATGAGGTTATAAATACATATAGACATCATAAACAATATGATATGATAACTCTTTCTGGTTATAACAATATAAATGAAGTCCTAAAATATATGAAAAAAAATGTATATATAGATAAATCAGAAATAAATTTTGGCAGTGATATACTTATTTGTGATATAATAGGAATGGAAGCATATGTTATGGATAAATTTATAGGGTATGTTACTTCAATATATAATACAGGAGTTAACTATAAAGTGGTTGAAATCATGAATGATGGTAAGAAAACGCTTATTCCATATCATAAAGACTTTATTAAAAATATTGATGAATCAAATAAAAAAATAACATTTACAAGGGAGGTATAGTATGATTAGAATTGATATATTAACACTATTTCCTTCTATGTTTGATGGCTTTTTAAATGAATCGATTATAAATCGTGCGATAAAAAGAAACCTAGTTCAAATTAATGTAATTAATTTTAGAGATTATACACTAGATCCACATGGAAAAGTAGATGATACTCCATATGGTGGGGGAGCAGGTATGGTTCTTACTCCACAACCTATATTTGATGCAGTTGAAGACTTAAAAACAGAAAATACAAAAGTAATTTTACTAACACCAGATGGAAAAACATATAATCAAGAAATGGCTTATTCGTATTCTAAAGAAGAGCACATAATACTAATATGTGGTCACTATGAAGGATTTGATGAGAGAATAAGAACACTTGCGGATAGTGAAATCAGTATTGGTGATTATGTTTTAACCGGAGGAGAAATACCAAGTATGGTTATAACAGATTCAATAACTAGACTTATTGATGGGGTAATAGAAAAAGAGTCACATGAATATGATTCATTTAATAATAATTTACTCGATTATCCAACATATACTAAACCAAGAGATTTTAGAGGAATGAAAGTTCCTGATGTATTAACTTCTGGTAACCATAAAGAAATAGAAAAATATAGATTAGAACAACAAATCAAAAGGACAAAAGAAAGAAGACCAGATTTACTAAAAGAGGTGATTAAAGATGCCAGTTAATCAAAAATTCTTAGTAGTTAAGAACAAAGATGAAAAAGAAATTAAATATTTTGAATATGATAAAGTAAAGGGATATAATATTGCACCTAAAAATAACGTTAAATTTGAAGATGCAATAAACGTAAGTAAGATGATTTTGATTAATCCTTCTTTAATTGAGAAAATGGTTGATAAAAAAGTAAAAAGAAAATTTGCTTATTTAGTTAATATGATTTCATTTGTCTGTGATAATGATGATGAATCTGGAGATGGTCTTTATTTAGCTCTTGATCAAGCTGAAAAGTTTAGAATGGAGCTTATAAATAAATATAAAAAGTATATTCAAGAAGAAAAATTTGCATTACTTGAGAAAAAAATCGCAATTCTAGAAGATGAATTGAAACTTAGAATCAAGTATCATGTAAAAGATTATGAAGATACTAAAGAATTAGAAGGAAAAAGTAGATAGGGAAGAGGGATAATATGAAAATTACTAATGTAGTAGGAAGAGAAGTTTTGGATTCAAGAGGAAATCCAACAGTAGAAGTTGATGTATATCTAGAAGATGGAACTATGGGTAGAGCAATAGTACCAAGTGGAGCTTCAACTGGTGAACGCGAAGCCCTAGAACTAAGAGATGGCGGATCTAGATATATGGGTAAAGGCGTAGAAAAAGCAGTTGCCAATGTAAATGGTCCATTAAAAGAAGTAGTAGTAGGACTTGATGCATATGATCAAAAAACTGTTGACTATGCAATGATACAAGCTGATGGAACAAAAACAAAATCTAAATATGGAGCTAATGCAATATTAGGTATTTCTATGGCAACACTAAAAGCAGCTGCACTATCTAAGAAAATGCCATTATATAAATATATTGGTGAAGGAACAACACTACCAAGACCAATGATGAATATAATTAACGGTGGTGCACATGCAGATAATAAACTTGATTTCCAAGAATTTATGATAATTCCAATTAGAGATACCATAAAAGAAAGAGTACGTGTTGGTGCTGAAGTATTCCACAATTTAAAGAAAGTATTAAACGATAGAGGACTTTCGACTGGTGTTGGTGATGAAGGCGGATTTGCGCCAGACTTAGAGTCAAACACTGAGGGATTTGAACTTATCATTGAAGCAATCAAAAAAGCTGGATACACTCCAGGAGTTGATGTTAAACTTGCAATAGATGTTGCCGCAAGTGAATTTTACAAAGATGGTAAATATAATCTAGTAGGAGAAGGAAGAAGTCTTACTACAGATGAATTAATTGATTTTTATGAAGAACTAGTAAATAAATATCCAATTATTTCAATAGAAGATCCGGTTGATGAAAACGACTGGGAAGGATTTACTAAAATCACAGAACGTCTTGGCTCAAAAATCCAACTTGTTGGAGATGATTTATTTGTTACTAATAAAGAATGTCTTCAAATGGGAATTGATAAACACGCAGGTAACGCAATTTTATTAAAAGTAAACCAAATAGGTACAATTACCGAAACTCTAGAAACAATTGACCTTGCTAGAAATAATGGATATAAGACAATAATTTCTCATAGAAGTGGAGAAACAGAAGATACAACAATCGCAGATTTAGCAGTTGGACTTGATTTAGGTCAAATTAAAACAGGCTCAATGTCTAGAACTGATAGAATTTGCAAATATAACCAATTAATGAGAATTGAAGAAGAACTTAATAAATAATTTATAACCTGGGCAAGTAGTAAAATACTTGCCTTTACACTTTTAGTGTAAAGCATGCCCTAACAATGAATCCTAACTTGAAAAAGCGTTGGGGGATGTGTAAAATAAATATATAAAATAAGAAAGAAAAGAATATAAAGATAGAAAAGAAATTGAAACAAAATTTAAATTAGATGACTACGACGAAATAAGAAACTTTTATTCCGGCTCAGGAAATCTTTGGGACTATGTTAGTGAAATTGGCAAAGCAGCAAAATGCAATGATTCTATAAGAAAAGAATTAATTGAAAAAGGACTTCTAACTAAAAAAGATTATACAAATACTGATTATGAAGGAAAAGATGAATATACTTATTTAAGCCCATGTGTAGAATATCTATCTTGCGATGAAATGGAGTTTTATTCAAAAGAAGAAATTACTAGTATTTATAAGAAATATTTTGGTAAAGATAAGAAACTTGATTTAACCAACTATCCATACTATTTAGAAAAAAATGACGTCGCATTTAATTACGAATGCTATGGAGCACCGGATTTTATAGATAAGATTACTAAAATAGACAGTAGTATGCCTACAAAAAATACAGTTATACTTACATACTTAACAAAAATTACTGAAGATGATAAGACTACCGAGGAAAAATTTTCATTAACATTTAAGAAAGAAGATTCTAATTGGATATACTCTGATCATAAGAAAATACAAAATTAATGTTTATTTAATAATATAGAAGGCTTAATTATTGTTAAGTCTTCTTTTTTTTGATAAAATAATATTGGTGTTGATATGAAAGAAAAATTGAAAATTATTTTAATTACAAGTGTTTGCGTTTTTTTTGATCAAATTATAAAGTATTTAATTGTATCAAATTTTACTTTATATAAAAAGAATCCAATTATAGAGGGATTATTTAATATAACTTATGTACAAAATAGGGGAGCAGCATGGGGAATATTAAATAATAATATTATTTTACTTGTTGTAATAACTGTGCTTGCACTTGGATTTATATGTAGTTTTATATTTAAAGAGTCCAACATTAAAAAACTTGATATAGTACTTTATGGAATGTTACTTGGTGGGATAATTGGTAACTTTATTGATAGAATATTTAGAGGATATGTAATTGACTTTTTAGATTTTATTATATTTGGTTATGATTTTCCTGTCTTTAATATCGCAGATATGCTTATAGTTATAAGTGTTGGTATAATGATTATAACTTATTGGAGGAGTAGAAATGAAAATACAGAGTAAAGAAGAAAATATTAGATTAGATCAGTATTTAGCACGTGAATTAGATATTTCACGTAGTAAAATTCAAAAGGATATAAAAGAAGGATTAGTTAAAGTAAATGGTAAAAATGTAAACAGCAGTTTTTTATTAAGTATTGATGATGAGATTGAAATTATTAAGAGGGACTCAAAACCATCTACAGTAGAACCATTAGATATTCCACTAGATGTAGTATATGAAGATGAATATCTACTTGTTATTAATAAGCAAAGTGGGCTTGTTGTTCACCCAGCACCAGGACATTACACAGATACTTTAGTTAATGCATTAACTAATAAGTTTAAATTATCCAATATAGATAATGAAAGGCCTGGTATAGTACACAGAATTGATAAAGATACTAGTGGTTTAATGCTAGTTGCGAAAGATGATAAAACTCATGAATTGTTATCAGAAATGATTAAAAATAAAGAGGTTGAAAGAGTATATTGGGCTATAGTTGATGGAGTTATAAAACATGACACTGGTACAATAGATGCACCTATTGGAAGAGACCCTAATAATAGGCAAAAAATGTGCGTTACAGATAAATGCAGTAAAGAAGCTATAACAAATTTTAAAGTATTAAAAAGATTTGAAAAAAACACTTTAGTTGAGTGTAAACTTGATACTGGCAGAACTCATCAAATAAGAGTTCACTTTAATTACATTGGATATCCAGTACATGGTGATCCTGTATATGGAAGAAAAAGCAGTGTAGATTCATTTGGGCAATATCTTCATTCCAAAACCATTAGATTTGTTCATCCTATCACAAAAGAAGAATTGTTCTTTGATTCACCACTTCCACCAGAGTTTGTCAAAAAGCTTGAAAGTCTAGAACAGTAGTGTTATAATAATTCCCAATTAGAGGGGGAATAGTAATGCTAAATAATGTAGTTAAGGTATTAATGGCCGCAAATGATTTAACGCCAACGGATATTATTTCGTCAAGTGGTATACCAAAGTCTTCCTTTTATAAAGATGGTGGTCTAAATATTGAAGAGATTTCTTCTATATTTAATATATCAGATATTAATGTGGCTATATTAAATAGACTTGATGATAATACCTATTCATATAAACAATTACTTTTTGAAGCTTTAAGATGTTATTTATATAATTCTTCTATTTCTAATAGTAAGGGTGAATGCCATAGAGGAAAAGCCATAAAGTCAATTAGAAAAGCTGAAGGGTTAAACATATCAGAGGCCTCAAAGATAACTGGAATTGCAACTTCAATTATTTGTCAAACTGAAAAAGGTCACATAGAGTTTTCTCTAAATAATATAAGAAAATATTCTAAAACATTTGATATTTTATCCAGTGAAATAGTAAGACTATTGGAACTAGAAGAGGATGGATACTCTTATCCTGAATTACTTTTTGAAGTATTAGGATACTATTTTGAAAAGCATCCAGAAGAAAAGCAAAAACAAAAAGTAATGAAATAGGTGAGTACAATGTTAAATAAATCTTTAAAATTAATAAGAACAGTAAAAGGATTTGACGCCAAAGCAGTATCACTTGAAATAGGTAGAGTTCCTACACATGTAAGCAAGATAGAAAGAGAAAACCTTCATATTTTACCTAATACTTTAGAATCTCTCTCATCAGTTTACCAAATGCCAATTTCTGAAATGGAGAGAATAAGTTCTCTTGATGATAAAGGATACAATACTCCAAGTATCATTAATGAAATATCAAAATATTATATTCTTAAAGAACAAAAAGAAATATTTGAAGCAAATCATCTAAAGTACGTTTTTGAAATACCTGAGTCCCCATTAAAACTGTTAAGAAAAATAAATAATTATACAATAAAAGAAGTAAGTAGTATTACTAATGTTTCATTCTCTACTATAAGTAAGGCAGAACTTTTAATTGTAAGAATAACTGATAATACGATATCAGAACTTTCCCATGCATACAATATGCCAGAAGATATGATAAAAGAATTAATTAATAAACAAAGTAAAGGAACTAATAGACAAGAAATATTCTATATGATTTCTAGATATTACATGAATGACGCTAAAGAATCTATTAAAGAATTAGAAAAATCATTAGGGAGTATAAAATATGCTAAATAGTACAATTAAATTAATAAGATTAACTATTGGATATACAACAAATGCAGTTGCACAGGAAGCTGGATATACACTTGGCTATATTTTAAAGCTTGAAAATTCAAAAGAAAATATAAGCAAAAAACTCATGAATTCATTCCAAACAGTATATGATATGCCATTATCTAAAATTAAAGAAATAAGTAGGCTTGAAGATTATGGCTATACAAGAGCTGGAATAATATCTGAAATATCAGACTACTACATCGCATCTGGCACTAATAAAAGTCCCAAAAAATATGTAAGTGAAGACCCAGAAGTACTAATCAAACTAATAAGAATTGTAACTGGACAAACATTAGATGATGTTGCAGGTATAGCGGGTATTACTGAACAAAAGCTTTCTGCACTTGAAAGTTATGACTTAGAAATAACTAAAAAAGATCATTACAACTTAGCTAAAGCTTTTGATATGACAAACTGCGAAATGGATAAATTAATGGATATGTATGATAAAGAACTTAGTAGAGTAGAATTACTTTCTGCAATATCTGAATACTATATAGAAAAAGAAATGAAGGTTAAAACAAAAGTTAAAGGCTTAAATTAAGGCCTTTTTTTAGTTGCTTAAAATATACTTTATTTATTTTTTAAAATATTATATAATACAAGTACGGAAGGTGAAATTATGTTAGAACGACTAGATGAGAAAAATGAAATGATAATGAAATTACTTCATTACTTTATAACACAAAAAAATTATAGTCCAATTATTTTACAGGGTGTTAATAATGAGATATGGCTTGAAAATATGGACTCTCAATATAGAATAATAAGAATAGTATCTAATCATATCCATAATGAAGAACAACTTGAATATGATGTATTTAAAGCAAAACATATTGTAGGTAAAATAAAAAGAAAAACATTTACTTTTAATATGAATGTTTTAACAATTTTTACAGATATAAATGAAGATTTAAAACTTACTAATTTTAAAAACTATGATTTTATATATTTAGATACTGAAAAAGATCTAAAAAAGTATGATTTTGTTACTGAGGTTTTTCCTGATATTACAAAAAAACTTAAATTTAGTGAAGATGGAGTATCACTATACTTAAAAATTACAGGGGAGATTCATAAGAAAAATGTAGCAGACCAAGAAGAAGCAGAAGAGATTTTTAAACCAAAAAAACCAATTGTTACTTATATATTAATTGCAATAAATGTATTAATTTTCTTATATATGATGATAGGTGATAATTATAGTAAGATGATAGAAATATTTGCGGTTTATAAGCCTTATATAGTACAAAGAGGTCAAATATATAGATTGCTTACTGGTGCTTTTTTACATGCCAATATATTCCATTTGCTGTTTAACTGTTATGCACTATATGTAATTGGAAGCCAAACTGAATCATTTATGGGTAAGGCAAAATACTTATTTATCTATTTATTTAGTGCAATCTCAGGTAGTCTTCTTTCTATTACATTAAATCAAGCTGGAGTATCAATAGGTGCAAGTGGGGCAATATTTGGACTTATGGGTTCATTATTATATTTTGGATATCACCATAGAGTCTACTTAGGAAATGTAATTACTTCGCAAATAATTCCATTAATAGTTCTTAATCTTATTGTGGGATTCGCATCAGGTGGACAAATAGATAATTTTGCTCATATAGGTGGATTAATAGGTGGTATATTATTTACTATGGCACTAGGAGTAAAATATAAAAGTTCTAGGTCTGAAATGATTAATGGATGGCTTATTTCATTAATATTTATTACATTTTTAGTTTTAATCTCATTTGGAATAATTGTCTAAATGTATTGATAACTTTATGAAATAATGATAAAATGAAATAGAGTTAAGAAAATAGAGGTGCATAATATGGAAATAAGTGAGACACATGCTTATTCGATTGAATCTTTTGAAGAAGAAATCGTTAAAGATGTAATTAAAGATGTATATGAAGCTTTAGAAGAAAGAGGATATAACCCAATTAACCAACTTGTTGGTTATATAATGAGTGGAGATCCAGGTTATATTTCATCACATAAAGAAGCTAGAAATAAAATAACTAAAATAGAAAGAAATAAAATTCTAGAAGTAATACTTCGTGAATATATAAAGAGAATCTAATGAGATATTTAGGCCTTGACTTAGGAAGCAGAACACTTGGAATGGCTGTCTCCGACCCAAGTGGAATTATTGCGACTAGTATTGGTACTATTAGACATAACGAAGAATATGAAAGGCTTGTTTGTGAAGTAGAAAAGATAATAAAAGAACGTAACATTGATGAAATAGTTCTAGGACTGCCAAAAAACATGAATAATACAATTGGTTATAAAGGAGAACTTTCTTATAAATTTCGTGATATGTTAGAAGAAAAAACTAATCTAAAAGTTAACTTAGTTGATGAGAGACTAACAACTAAACAAGCAACAGACTTACTTATATCTAATGATACTAGTAGAAAAAAAAGGAAAAAAGTTGTTGATACTATGGCAGCAACAATTATATTACAATCATATTTGGATTTAATGAAAGGAAGAGAAAGAAATGGAAAATGTTAATTCGTTTAAGTATGTTAATGAAGATGGAAAGGAAATAGTTTGTGATATTCTATTTACATTTGATTCAGATGAGACTAAAAAAAGTTATATAGTATATACTGATAACTCAAGAGATGCAGAAGGTAATGTTCAAGTTTTCGCATCTATTTATAGTCCAAATGATGAAAAATTAAAACTTTCACCAATTGAAACAGAACAAGAATGGAAAATAATAGAAACAATACTTAATACATTACAAGAAGAAATAAACAAAAAATCTGAAGAAACTAATAACGAGCAATAAGCTCGTTATTTATTAGGAGTAATGTTATGAAATTAAAAAGAATATGGAAAGTAATAATTACATTAAGCCTTTTATTAATTATTATAATTATATTTGGAATATCTATCTATAATTATGAATTATCTCCTGTAGATAAAAAGAATAAAACAGATGTTGTTATTACCATTAAAAAGGGAACCTCTACACAAAATATAATTAAATCTTTAAAAAAAGCTGACCTTATTAGAAGTGAAGGTGCTGTATTAGTATACTTAAAACTTAATAAGGTAGGAGGTCTACAAGCATCATCTTATAAATTAAACAGGGCAATGTCTTCTAAAGAAATAATTAAAATAATAAATAGTGGCAAAGGATTTAATCCTGATGAAGTAACTATTACCTTTAAAGAAGGAAAGAATATGCGTAGTATTGCCAAAGTTATTTCTGAGAATACAAACAATAAATATGATGCAGTAATCTCTAAGTCCAATGATAAAGATTATATTAATAGACTTGCCACTAAGTATTGGTTTATTGATAAAGATGTACAAAAAAATGGAACGTTCTATAAACTAGAAGGATACTTATATCCTAATACCTATGTATTTAAAAATAAAAATGTTACTATAGAAGATATATTTAATAAAATGCTTATCGAAACAGACAAAGTACTTTCAAAATATAAAACAGAGATTGAAAAAAGCAAATTATCTACTCAACAGATTATTACACTCTCTTCAATAGTAGAATTAGAAGGGCTTAGTGATAAAGATAGACCTAATATAGCTAGTGTATTTTATAATAGACTAAATAAAAATATGAGCCTAGGAAGTGATGTTACTGCTTGTTATGCACAAAAAATTGATGATACTACATTATGTCATAACACAGCTAACTTTAACTATAAGAGTGATTATAATACTAGACTTGTAAGTAAATTAGGACTCCCAACAGGACCTATCTGTAATCCATCTGAATCAAGTATTAAAGCAGTTTTAAATGCACCAAAAACAGATTATTTATATTTTGTCGCAGATAAAGATACTAATGTATACTTTTTCAAAACTAAAGATGAGTTTGACAAAAAAATAAAAGAACTTAAACAAAATGGGAAATGGTTATAATGAATGATGATGTTAAAGAAATAAGAAAAAATGCACTAGATAAAAACATACCTATCATGCAAGATGAAGGAATAGAATTTTTACTTAATTTTATAAAAAGTAATAATATAGAAAATATACTTGAAGTTGGTACCGCAGTAGGATATTCTGCGATTAGAATGGCAAGTATAAGTCCATTAATTAAAGTTACTTCAATAGAACGTGATAGTACTAGATATATGGAGGCAGTTAAAAATATTGCCAAGGAACACCTTGAAGATAGAATTACTTTGATATTTAAAGATGCAATAGACGTTGAATTTGATAAAAACACTAAATTTGATTTAATTTTTATAGATGCAGCTAAGGGAAAAAATGCAGACTTTTTTCAAAAATTTCAAAAGTATTTAAAGCCTAATGGATACATAATTACTGATAATCTTAAATTTCATGGCTGTGTTGATAAGCCTCTAGAAGAAATTGAAAGTAGAAATGTTAGAGGGCTAGTTAGAAAAATAAGAAGTTATATTGAATTTCTAAAGTCTAATGAAGAATTTGAAACAGAGTTTTATGATGTAGGTGATGGAGTATCAGTATCTAGGAGGAAGAGTAATGACTAGAGTTAAGGAAAACACTATATATAAACATTTTAAAGGTGGATTAGTTTACGTAATTGGAATTAGTAAACACACTGAAACTATGGAAGAATTAGTAATATATGTACATAATGGTAAAATATGGGCAAGACCATATGATATGTTTATAAGTGAAGTTGATCATAACAAGTATCCTGATATAAAACAAAAATATAGATTTGAAGAGGTGTAGAACCTCTTTTCTTTTACAAATTAATTATGTAATGCTATAATAATGGAGTATTGGAAGGAAGTGCTAACGTGAGGGTACTAGTTAAAATTAATTTAGAGTCCACAATAGATAAATATATAAATAAATGCGATGGATTAATACTTGGCATTTCACACTTTTCAGTTGGATTTAAAGATACATTTGATATAGAAAAAATATCTGAAATTATAGAAAAATATCCAAATAAAGATATATTTATTTCAATTAATAAATCTATTTTTAATAATGAATTAGAAGAGTTAGAAAAAGTACTTACACGCTTAAATAAAATGCCTATTAAAGGAATACTTTTCTATGATTTATCAATACTTTACTTAAAGAAAAAACATAATTTTAATTTTGATTTAGTATGGAATCAAACACATATGGTAACTAATTATAATACTTGTAATTATTACTATAAAAATGGCGTTAGATATGGATTTATATCAAGTGAGATTACTAAAGAAGAGATACTTGAAATAAACAAATTAAGTAAAATGAACTTTTTATATACTATAGTAGGGCATCAAGTAATGTCTTTATCTAGAAGAAGTCTTTTAACTAACTATTATACTAGTATTTCTAAAGAATATGATGGCACTACTAAAGAAATATATGAACATGATAATAAATACTTAATTAGTGAAGATAATAATGGAACAATAATAAAAACGAGTACTATATTTAATGGGATAGAAATACTTCCTGAATTAATAGAAAATAATCTATCATACGTTGTAGTTGATGAAGACTTAATTGATTATAATATAATTCTAAATATACTTGATATAGTTAGTAATATAATACAAGGAAAAAATATAGAAAAAAACATAAATAAAAGTTATGAGTTAATTGGAAATAATACATCTTTTCTATATAAAAAGACTATATTCAAAGTAAAAAAGGATAATAAATAGAGGTGGAATATGAAAAGATTTTTATATTTACTAGAAGAACTAGTTGTATACATATTTGGATTTTTTGTAACTAATATGATAAGGGCAGTATTTTATTTAAATTCAGTTAAAACATATGATGATCTAGATCTATGGATTAGTTGTTTTAGAGGAAATTGTACTATAAAAAATACACCAGACTTCTTCATATATGTTATTGGATTAGTATTAATATCTCTATTATTTATATTTGTTTGGAAATTTATTAAAAAAATTCATCTAAAGATTGGAAAATCTAAGTTGTACATAGTACTTGAAATAATATTATTTGTTATATACTATATACTGAATACTATTCAGTTATATGAATTAATATATAAACCATTTAAACTTGGAATATTTATGAACATATTATTAAGTATTACAATGATATTCCCATTAATCTATATTATGTATGATAAATCTTTAGAAAGACAAGGAAAGTAACATTATGAAAAAAATAGAGCTTTTATCTCCAGCAGGAGATTTAGAAAGATTAAAATTAACTTTATTATATGGAGCTGATGCAGTATATATTGGGGGTATGGAATATAGTCTTAGGGCAAACGCAACTAATTTTAGTATAGAACAAATAAAAGAAGCATGTAAATTTGCTCATAAATTAGGTAAAAAAGTATATCTAACCCTAAATATAGTATTTCATGATGAAGATATAAAGGGTGTAGATAAATATATTAGTGATGTAGTAGAAGCTGGTATTGATGCATTTATAGTTAGTGATCCATTTATAATAAGTCATATTAAAGATAATTATGATGTAGAAGTACATCTTTCCACACAAGCATCAACAACTAATGTAGATAGTGTTTTATATTTTAAAAATGAAGGCGTAGATAGAGTGGTTTTAGCACGTGAATTATCAAAAGATGAAATAAAAGAGATAATTGATAAAACAGGCGTTGATATAGAGGTTTTTATTCATGGCGCAATGTGTACTTTCTATAGTGGTAGATGTGTACTATCTAACTATTTAACAAATAGAGACTCTAATAGGGGTGGATGTAGTCAAGTTTGTCGTTTTGCATTTTCCCTAGAAGATGGATATGATAAGTTTACTATGGCTACAAAAGACTTAAATATGTCTGGTTATATTAAGGATTTAATTGATATCGGAGTTAGATCCTTAAAAGTAGAAGGAAGAATGCGCTCTTTATATTATTTAGCTACAGTTATTGGTACATATAGAAAAATAATAGATGCATGTTATAGCGATACATTAAATAAAGAGTTTTTAGATAAACAAGTAAAAATACTAGGACGTGTTGCGAATAGAGAAACAAGTACTCATTATTTTTTAAAAAAAGCAGATTTTACTGATCAATATTATACTGGTAGACAAGAAATATCAAATCAAGACTTTCTAGGACTTGTAACCTCTTATGATAGAGAAAATAAGATATTAACACTATCAGAAAGAAACTACTTTGAAAAAGGTTGGAAGGTAGAAGTATTTACTCCAAGAGGAGATGTTATTCCATTTACTATAGATGAAGTCTATGATGAAGCATTAAACCCAATTGGAGTCGCAAGACACCCAGAAGAAGTTATAAAATTAAAATTAGATACTGATAAAGAAATAGAACAGTATTCAATGATGAGACTTAGCATTTAGGAGGAATTGTTTATGAATGATAATTTATCAAAATATGCTTGTAGAAATATTGACGCTCTAAGACTAAATCCAGAAAAAGAAGATAGCCGTCCACCTTTTTTCCATGACACAGACCGTATTATATTTTCCAATTCATTCTCAAGATATATAGACAAAACACAAGTGTTTTCATTTAATTCAAATGACCACATAACAAGAAGAATAACTCATGTTATAATGGTTAGTAAAATATCAAGAACTATTGGCAGATATTTAAACCTTAATGAGGATTTATTAGAGGCAATTGCACTTGGGCATGATGTTGGTCATTGCCCTTTAGGCCATACAGGTGAAATGTTTCTAAATAAAATAATAAATTCTAGTATAAATGAGGCATTTATGCATAATATACAAAGTGTTAGAAACTATATGGTACTAGAGAAAAATGGAAAAGGTAGTAACCTTACAATTCAAGTTTTAGATGGAATTATGTGTCATAATGGAGAAGTTCTTAATAATATATATAGTCCAGTAAAAAAGACAAAGAAAGAATTTTTAGAAGAATATAATAAGGCTCTTAAAGATAATAATGTTTCACTTTCAATTAGACCAATGACCCTAGAAGGCTGCGTTGTAAGAATATCGGATGTTATTGCATATATAGGAAGAGATATAGAAGACGCAATAGGCCTTGGGGTAATAAAAAGAAGTGATATTCCAGAAGAAATTACTGGCGTTTTAGGAAATAACAATAAAGATATAATAAATACCATAATATTAGATATAGTAGAAAATAGTAAGGATAAACCATATATTAAGATGAGTGATAAAATATATAATGCATTAGATAAATTAAAAGAATTTAACTATAGTAATATATATAATAAAGCAAATAATGAATTTGGAAAAGAATACTATAGTAATGCATTTCAGTCACTATTTGAAAAGTATTTGAGTGATTTAAATACTAATAATAAAGAGAGTAGTATATATAAAGTATATTTGAATAATATGGATAATAGCTATATAGAAAATACTAAAAAAGAAAGAATTGTCATAGATTATATTGCTGGAATGACAGATAATTTCTTTATTAGTGAATATAATAATTGTATCAAGTGTTAACAAAAATATATTGACAAATACTACTTTTTGTAGTATCATGATGAAGATGTTGCGAAAGAGGTGTTGTTGTATGAAAGAAAAGAAAATTTACTTAACTCAACAAGGTTTTGAAGAACTAAAAAAAGAGTTAGATAATTTAATAAATGTAAAACGTCCTGCGAATATTCAAGCAATTAAAGAAGCAAGAGCATTAGGTGATTTATCTGAAAATGCTGACTATGATGCTGCTAAAAACGATCAAGCTGAAATCGAAGGAAGAATTAAAAAAATAGAAAAAATGTTAGAAAACGTTGAAATAATTGAAAAAGGTGATTCTTCAGTTGTATCACTTGGTACTACTGTATCTATTAAATATGTAGATGATGAAGATGAAACTGATGAATACCAAATAGTTGGTAGTCAAGAAGCTGACCCATTTATGAGCAAAATTTCTAATGAAAGTCCAATCGCCAAAGCTATTATGAATAAAAAGGTTGGAGATATAGTAGAAGTTGAAAGTCCTAATGGCGTTTATAAAATAGAAATTATTGATATTAAATAAGTTAAAGACTATAAAGTCTTTTTTCTTTATTAGAGGTGTGGTATGAAAGTAAAATATAATTTAAAACACAAAGAAAAAAATACTATGGCACGTTATGGAGTGTTAGATACAAATTATGGTTCGTTTGAAACTCCTATGTTTATGCCTGTTGGTACTAAAGCTAATGTAAAACTTCTAACACCAGACGAATTATATGCTTGTAAGTGTGGAATAATCTTGTCAAATACATATCATTTATGGTTAAGACCAGGACCTGACTTAATAGAAAAAGCAGGTGGACTTCATAAATTTATGAATTATAAGGGTCCTATTCTTACTGATAGTGGAGGATTTCAAGTGTTTTCTTTAGCTAAGCCAAAAGATATTACTGAAGAAGGAGTTCACTTCAAAAGTCATATAGACGGTTCTAAACTGTTTTTAACTCCTGAAGAATCAATTAAAATACAAAATAAATTAGACAGTGATATTGCAATGAGTTTTGATGAATGTCCTCCATATCCAGTTACACATGAATATATGGAAAAAAGTATTGAAAGAACACTTAGATGGGCAGCAAGAGGAAAAGCAGTCCACTCAAATGAAGCACAAAGCCTTTTTGGAATTGTACAAGGTGGAGAATTTGAAGATCTTAGAAAAAGAAGTGCTACAGAAACAGTAAAAATGAACTTTGATGGATATTCTATAGGTGGAACTAGTGTTGGGGAAGATAAGCCAACAATGTATAAAATGATTGAGTATTCAACTCCATACTTACCAGAAGATAAAGTAAGATATCTAATGGGAGTAGGAGATCCAGTTGATATAATTGAAGGTGTTATTAGAGGAGTAGATTTATTTGATTGTGTCTTATCTACTAGAATTGCTAGACATGGTAATGCATTTACTAGATATGGTAAAATTAACCTAAGAAACTTACGTTTTAGAGAAGACTTTACTCCAGTTGAAGAAGAATGTGATTGTTACACATGTAAAAACTTCTCAAAAGCATATATTCGTCATTTAATTACATGTGATGAGGTTCTTGGTGGTAGATTACTATCTATTCACAACACAAGATTTTTAATTAAACTAACAGAAGATATAAGAGAAGCTATTAAAGAAGATAGATTATTAGAATTTAGAAGTGAATTTTTAGATAAATATAAATCAAAAGAGAAGTAATTCTCTTTTTTAATTTTCTTTTTTTGATTTATTAATTCCTATAATGCTTCCAAATATACATGATAAAAATATTATTAAATAATAAATCAGTAGTGATAAATTTGGTTTATTTCCAAAACCAGCATAACTAAGTAAAAATAATATGACTATTGAAACACCAGCTATTTTAATACCCTCTAAATAGCCTTTATTTTGTGCTTTTCTTCCTATATAACTTCCACCTATAAAGAATGATAAAACAATTGAAATAAGCTTAAAATACTTTAATGCATTAGGAAGAATATTAAAATAATTAAAAATAGTAATTATTAAACCCGATATTAAAAGACCTACTAATATATATAAAAGACTTTTTAAATATTTAACTATGAACATAACCTCAACTCCTAGTAAATGTTATGTATTGAATAAAAAAATATGCAAATAATCATAATAGTTATAGGAGGTTAATATGGACTACTTAATAGTTTTATCTAGAACACTACTTTTTTATATTATTATCACAATAATTTATAGATTCATGGGTAAAAGAGAAATAGGACAACTTGGAATAGTTGATTTAATAGTTTCAATCCTAATAGCTGAATTAGCAGCCATTTCAATTGATAATAGAGAAGAAAGCGTATTTCTATCAATACTTCCAATAGTACTTTTAGTAGTTATACAAGTAGGAATGTCATACATATCACTTAAAAGTTCAAAAATAAGAAATGCATTTGATGGAAACCCTTCAGTAATAATTAATAATGGAAGGTTAAACTTTAATGAAATGGTAAGGCAAAGATATAATTTAGAAGACTTACTAACCCAACTAAGAGATAAAAATATAAGAAGTATAGAAGAAGTAGATTATGCAGTACTAGAAACAAGCGGCAAGTTATCAGTATTTAGAAAAGAAAAGGAAAGAAGAGGAGAATATCCTATGCCACTCATATTAGATGGAATAATTGATTATGATACATTAAAACAAATTGGTAAAAACAAAGAGTGGATAACAAATATGCTTATAGAGGACAATGTAGAATTAGAAAATGTTTTTTATGCCTTTTATAGAAAAAATAAATTATATATAATTAAAGACAATGATTTGAGAAAATGATTGTCTTTTTTTCTTATTTATTATAATATTAATTTGAAGTTACAACTGTAGTAAGAAAGGATGAGGTGGTATGAAATATGTATTAATGAATAAAAATACTGAGGTTTTAATCGCAAATTATGATGAAGGTATTAAAGTATTTGATAAAATAATAGAAATAAGAAATATAGAATATGCCCCGTTAATTATAAAAAAATCATATGAAATGAAAGAAGATTTTAGAGTTAACTTAAATGACTGGTTTATTGGAAGAGGTATACCTTCATGGAGAGATGAACTTGATATGTTACTTGCACGATTAAATATTTCCACACCACTTGAATTATTTGATAGGGCATTTGCTCTTTCCTTATCAGATCAGTATTGGATTAAACAGGTAGGGAGTAATATTAAATATGAAGATGTAAACTTTTTTGACCACGACTTTGACTCTGCAGAATTTGTAGAAGCAAGTTTTTCTGATAATTATGATTCAATAACAAGAAAAGAAACGCTAATGAGCCCAAATAATACTACCGATGGTATGTTAAAAAAATCTTGGATAATAGAAGATGGTAAAAGATATTTATTAAAAGGTGGATATAAAAATGATTATCTACAGCCATTCAATGAAGTTTTAGCATCTATAATATGTGATAAATTAGGCTTTGATCACGTTACTTATACATTAGATACATTTAAGAATAAAGTAGTATCTAAATGCCTTTGTTTTATAAATAAAGATACAGAACTAATACCTGCGTCTCAAATAATGTATGGAATTACAAAACATAAAACAAGTAAGGATTATAATGAGTATATTAAAATACTTGAACAAAATGGAATAAAAAACGCAAGAGAAAAAATAGAAAATATGTATATATTAGATTTTTTAATGATGAATGAGGATAGGCATTTAAATAATTTTGGAATAATAAGAGATGTTAATACCTTAGAATGGCTTGATGTTGCACCTATATTTGACAATGGTGAATCATTAAAGATGACTATATATAATAGTGATGAAATATCAATTAATGGAGAAGGAAGACTATTTTACAATATAGTAACATTTGATGATATTATAAAAGTTGTTAAGGATATTAAAAGAATAGATATCTCTAAACTTGATGGAGTAGTAGAAGAATATGATGAATTACTTCATAAATATCAAAATATAACAGGAATAGCTGAAGATAGAATAAATAAACTTTGTATACTATTAAATAGACAGATAAAAAAGTTATCACATCTTATCGCAGAAAAGGCAATTTAAGATTGTCTTTTTTTCTTATTTATTATAATATTAATTTATAAGAATAATAGTAGTTCATGGTGGAGGTAGTATATGAATTTAGATCTATTAAAATTTGCATTAGAAGACTCTTGGAATAGGGATACTTGTTATCCATTTGTTAGTTGGGATAGTAGTAATCCAAGTATTGGTCAAGATGAAGTTACTTCACTTGTTGTAAACGATTTTTTAGGTGGAGAGATAATTAAAAGTATTGATGAAGATGGCATTCATTATTATAATTTAGTAGGGGAAGAACCACTTGATTTTACAAATCAAACCTCACTAGTAAAAGGAGATATAGTATCTAGAAAAGAATTATTAAAAAACAGAAATACAGCACTTAGATACTTCATATTATCAGAATGCGTTAAAGATTCGATGCAAAATAATTCTAAGGTAAAAGAAAAAGTGTATAAGATATAACATAGAGCGAAATTTTGCTCTTTTTTTAATGCATTGTTAAATAAATAATTGCCTACTTAATGCTTTCAATTGTATATTTTTCCTCTCTCACTTGTCTACTTTAAGCTTATCACTACAATTTAAATAAAAATTTTACCCTTTACACCAAACAAATATTCTATCTTGATTTTCAATGGGGGGGGGTGTATACTGATTATAGATTAAAATAAGGAAGGTACGAATGTAAAATGAGAGATAGAAAGAAAAGAAACATTATAATTGGTTCTTTATGCTGCTTACTAGTATTTATGGGAATTGGTTATGCAATATTATCACAAACCCTAAATATAAGTGGTACAGCTAATATGCAAGGTAATTGGAGTGTAAAAATAACTAATATGAAGTTATTAGAAGCTAATAAAACAGGAAGGGCAGAGAATGTATCAAATACTTTTACTGATACTACCGCATCATTTGAAGCAAACTTATGGATGCCAGGAGATTCTATTGAATATGAAGTAACAGTAGAGAATCAAGGTAATATAGATGCAGTATTAAAAGATATAATTCAAACAAAAACAAATAAAGATAAAAATCTTAAATTTAGTAATAGCTTAATAGGAACAGAAGTATTAACTTCAGGTTCAAAAATGAGTTTTACAATGAAAGTAGAAATTCCAGAAGAAGCAGAAACACTACCAGAAGTAAAAGAGTCAAAATACGAAATACAATTAATTTATATTCAGTATAATGGAGGAGAATATACACCACCTGCACAATCAATTGGAACTCTAGCAGAAAGGATTCTAGCAGACAATACAGCATTACCAGATACAAATATAGATTTTTCCCAAATAAGTAGTGATACAAATGGAAAAGGATTATACTATACAAATAAAAATACAGAAGATAATAAGACAACATATTACTTTAGAGGTGATGTTACTAACAATTATGTTAAGTTTGCAGATATAATATGGAGGGCTGTAAGAATAAACGAAGATGGAAGTGTAAGACTTGTTACAGAAGAATCAGTAGGTGAAAGCGCATATAATCATTATGGCTATAATGAAGCTGTGGGTTATATGTATGGAACAGAAGATTCATCAACGTATGAAGAAACCCATAAAAATACAAAAGATAGCGCAATAAAGAAATATGTGGATAATTGGTATAAAACTAATCTAAATGATTATACCGCATATATGTCTACTACTGCAGGATTTTGTAATGATAGAAGTGTAGCACCTACTGCTAAAACGTGGAGTAGTAGTGATACAGCATTAGGTTATGGAACAAACGAAACATATTATGGAACTTATAATAGACTAGAAAATACAAAACAACCACAATTTGCATGTCCACAAACAAATGATTTGTTCACAATGAGTACAAGTTCAAAAGGTAATAAAGCATTAACATATCCAGTCGGATTATTAACATTTGATGAAGTTATATATGCTGGAGGAAAACGTGATAAGGTCGACATTAATTACTATTTGAACAATAAGAATAATTATTGGACAATGTCTCCACTTTATGGACATTTCTCAGTAGGTGACTTTTCTTACTTTATTGCTATTGGTGATGATTCCAATGTTTATGGTTGGAGTGCATCTAGTCGCCAAGCTGGAACACGTCCTGTAATTAATCTCTCATCTGATGTAGAAACAATAAGTGGCGATGGAACAAAAGATAGTCCATATGTAGTAAAATAATTAACTTATATAAAGAAAAAGTGTATAAGATTTAAACATCTTTACACTTTTTTTCTTTTGGTATTTCAAAATAGAAAGTAGAACCCTTATCTTTTTTTGAAGTGACTCCATATTTATAATTATGTAATTCAAATATATTTTTTACAATTGAAAGTCCTAATCCAGTACCAAGCATATTACGTTTATGCTTTTTGTTACTTTTATAATACTTATCCCAAATTAAATTTATTTCTTCTTTTTTAATCCCTTTTCCAGTATCTATTACTTCAACCCTACATGAACCATCTTCGTTATCATTAATATTAATTTTAACTACTTTATCATCACCAGTATAATTTACTGCGTTACTTATAAGATTATATAAAACTTGTTCCATCTTTTGTTTATCAGCATGAATCATAATTTTTTCCTTGTTACATTCAAATACAAATTTATATTTTTCAGTTAAAGAAAATATCTCATATCTATCTATTATTATTTGAGTTAGTTTTACTAAATCAAAGTCTTCTTCATTTAATTCATATATATTTGCTTGCATTTTAGATAAATCTAATATATCGCTTACTAATAGATTTAATCTATCAACTTCACTGGTTATTACATTAAGATTTTCTTCGCGTTTTTCATTATCTTTATAAGTTATATCTCTTACCATTTCTGCATATGCCTTAATCATTGTAAGAGGTGTTTTTAAATCATGTGATACATTAGCAAGTAATTCTCTTCTTAATTCATTGGTTTTAGAAAGTTCATCTTTTGCATAATTTAATGAAGTTGTTAATTCCTGTATTTCACTTATATTACTATCACTCTTAAACTCTTCTTTATAATCTCCTTTAGCTACTTTTTTAGCAGATTTACTAAGTGTTGTAATAGGCTTAGAAAGTTTTTGAGAAATAAAGAATCCAACTACAAATGAAAGTAATAATATTACTATTGAAACAGTTAAAAACTGATTTTTTAGAATAGTAACAGTAGAATCTATTGGATTTATTGATGTAGTTAAAAAGTAATATGTATCACTATCAACAGCGAAAGCATAAACCATACTTTTAACTTCATATTTTTTACTAGTAGATTTAAATATAATGTCTTTATTATTGTTTTTTTCTAGTTCATTTTTATATACCTCGACATCACTAGTAGGTACACAACTTTTATTCATATTATTGTTATAAGTTATTAATGTGCCATTATCTAATATATTTATACATATTCCTTTATTAAAGAGTAGGTCGTTTAGTACATCACTCATATCTTTACCTCTTGAATATTTTTCTTTTATTTTTAAAGAGGCAAGTTTAATTTCACGTGTTTTAGACCATTCATAGTATTTATCAAGAAATAATATCTGAAATAGGAATAGGAAGAAAAGTATCAGTATAGAGAATCCTGTAAGATATACCCATATCGTATTTTTAAGAGAAATATTCTTAAATTTATTTTGCTTCAAATTTATATCCAACCCCTCTTACAGTAATAATTAAATCTCTATACTTTCCAAGACTATTTCTAAGCATCTTAATATGAGTATCTACAGTTCTATCATCTCCAAAGAAGTCATATCCCCATATTTTATTAAGAAGTGTCTCCCTTGAAATTGCGATGTTTTTATTTTTAATAAAGTAGGCGAGTAGGTCAAATTCTTTTGGAGTAACTCTAATTTCCTCATCATCTATAGTAATAACTCTTCCCATAAAGTTAACTTTTAATCCTTCATATATAAAGTCTTCAGTTAAATCATCATTATTTCTTCTGGTTACTGCCTTAACACGCGCGACTAATTCTTTAGGTGAAAATGGTTTCGCAATAAAATCATCAACACCTAAATCAAATCCTAAGAGTTTATCATATTCTTCGCTACGTGCAGACAATATTATTGTAGGAATTCTTCTTTGTCCTTTAATAGTTTTATATGCAGTATAACCGTCCATCTTAGGCATCATTATATCTAATATCATTAAATCAATTGCATGTTTATTGCACATATCTATTGCTTCTTCACCATTTTCAGCTTCAAGTACTTCAAAATTTTCTTTTAAAAGATATTCTTTTATAACATCTCTTATTAATTTTTCATCATCAACAACTAGTATTTTCATATCTACCTCCAAATAATATTATACATATTAATGTGTTCTTTGTGTGAAAAAAAGAAAAAAGATTAGTCATTATTTCTAATTTCTTCTAATCTTTTAACTTTAGCATTATTTTTATCTAGTGTTTGCTTAAATGAATATGAGTAATCAGTAAGCATTTTTTTATTAACTTTTAGTTGCGCTTCAGCATCATCAAGCATCTTTATGAAATTATCAAATTCTTTAATATCTCCTTGATACTCACTGCATTGATTCATAAAATCATTTCTCAAGTCAGAAATTTTACCAAATGCATCATCAATTTTAAATGAAGCTGTATCTACCTCATATATAGCATTATTAATATCTTTACTAAAGTCATCATATCTAACTCTAGTAGTTTGACGTGTTTTATCTCTTCTTTCAATAAAATTGGCAGCTAAATCAACAGCTTGAATAATCATTCCTGATTTTACAATCATACCTGCAGGAGTAGGGGGTATTTTTTTACTGGCATTAAAAAGTAATGCTGCGGCAATAAGGTTTTCAGTATGTGTTACAAATTCTGTATATGTTTCAATATTAGTAGTTATATCTCCATTAGATTTTATTTTTTCTTCTAAATCATATATTATTGCCTCTTGACTTTTTGTAAAAGCATCAATTCTTTTATTTATATCATCTATATTATCAAAGCTATTAACCATTAAATCAAATTCATCATCTCTAATGTTAAACTTATCTAATTTATCATCTAGCTCATTTTGTAAAGATTCAGATTCCTTTTCTCCCATCGCAATTTTATCTATTACTGATATATATTCTTCTATTTTTTGTATATCATCATATAAAACATTATCTTTAACATTTTCAGTATATTCTCTTACAATTCTATATAAATCATTATCGTTAATAAAATCTCTTAAATTAATATTATCATGATCTTTTGTATCGTATTTTTCTTTTATTTTTTCAAACTTTCTTATTAAATCAAGTAATTCTTCTCTTAATTTTTCTATCTCTTTTGTATCGTATTCTTTTTCCTCTTTATCATGAATAACCATCATTTCATACTCAAGTTTTTCTAATTCAGCTAAATCTTCTTTTATTACCCGAGTTAATTCTTTTATTATCGCAAGTTCAAGTAGCTTATCATCTTGTTTAACCTCATCAACAATAGGTGTTTCTATCTTTATAGGAGGAGGTGGAAGAATAGTAACTTCTTCTGTTTCTTTTACGGTTTCTTCATCTACATGTTCTGAAGAACTAGTCTTATTAGAAATTTTTGTTTTAGAAACAGTAGGATTATTTTCCTTCGCCTTAGGAGGAGTAATACCTTTATCTTTTTCTTTTTCCTTTTCTACATCTTCTTTAATTGCTGGATGTAGTGGGGTAGTTTGATTTTCTAATGACTTTGCATCTTCAACTGTTTGTACATATGTTATTCTACTTTTTCTTTTTTCTTTTTTCTCATCATCTAAAGAGACTATTTTATTCTTTTTACTTTTTCCAAAAAAAAGGGATGCAATTCTGTCAGATCCCTTATCTCCATTAGCACTCATTATTCAGTTCCTCTTCTTAATAGTTCAATATTATCTTTCATTAATGAAGTATATGTTTTCTTATTATCTCTATCTTCATCAGATATATTATCTAGTTTATTAATTGTTATTACTTCTGCATCAGTTTCATTTTTTAATTTTTTTAATGATTCAGGTTCTTTATCACCACTTAATATAAATATCTTATCAGATCCATCTTTTAGGGAATTATAAGCCTTATCAACATTTCTTTCATTTTCAGATTTATCATCTATTAATATTACATCAAATCCATATTTTGTTAAATACTGTAATGAAGGAGATGCAACAACCAAAGTTTTATTTGAAGCATTCTCACTTAACATCTTTATATCAGCATCTAATTCAGATAACTCAACTTTTAAATTTACATATGCTTCTTCTATTTCTTCTTTGATATACTTACTATCTATTAATTCATCAAGACTATTTTTAATATTTTGACTTATCATAAGTAGGTTAGATGGATTTAGCCATAACTCTTCTATACCATATTGAATTTCCATACCAAAGTTAGCATCCATTATCATTATGTTTTTGTTTTTATTTACTAATTTTAATGCGATATCTTTATCAGAACTTAATCCATTATATACAAATAAATCTTTTTTACTAAAATCTTTGTATTCTTTTGATGTAATCTTATATTCATCTATATCAACACCATCTGGATATATTGAATTTACTACTGAGTTATTTCCATATAATTGATTTACTACATATTCAAGTGGATATACAGTAGTTATAATACTTATATCCTCCATATCATCTCTTTTAAAACATCCTGTTGTTATAACACCAAGCAATAATATAATAGCTAATAATTTAAATATACTTTTCTTTCTTTTCATTTTTTTCTCCTTCGCAACACACCGGATCAAATCCTCCCTTAGAGAGTGGATTACACCTTAATATTCTTTTTATTGATAAATAACTTCCCTTTATAAAACCATATCTATTTATCGCTTCTATAGAATAATTAGAACATGTAGGAATATATTTACATTTAAAGTGACTAGAAAAAGGCATTTTTTGATAAAGTTTTATTAAAAAAATCGCAAGTCTTTTCATACAATCACCATATGTATTATTTTACTATTAAAAAAAGATTTTATCAACAATAAAGGAAAAAATCCCTAGAAGTTTGACAAAAATTCAAAAAAAGTTTTAAATATAGATATATAAAAAACATTAATATTAGGAGAAATATTATGGATTTTGAAATAACATTATTAAGTATAAATGAATTAGATAATTGCATCAAGGAAATGCCTATAACTGATATATCATTATTAATGGGTGGTAGTATTGAAACTATATTTAATGTTTCAAACGATTTAACATTTGCTGGTAGAGCAGGAACATATTATACTAAAGATTTTATAGATGGAAGTGTAATTTATTTAGATGGAATAGCCTCCTCAGTTCTAAGAGAAGATTCAGTACTTGACTCTTGCAAATCTATTCGTCCAGTTTTAAAATTTAATAAAGATTTAACTAAAGAGCTTAAAACAAAAAAAGTGATGCTTGGTATGTATCCACAATATGTAGTTGATTTAGAAAAACAAATAAAGATAGAAAAAAATTTTAAATATAAAAAATTATTATTAACTGGAAATTCATATACATTTCCAAATGGAAAAAGTTATGAATATGAATACAATGGTGAAAGATTTGTAAGAGTAATTAATAATAGTAATTGCCCAGTAGTTTTATCTAATGGACTTATATGTCACAAAGATTGGTATGCTTGGGTTAAAGTAGAACCAGTAATATGGATTGTAAAAGAAAATATGCTTGTCTCTTCAAAAGGCCTATTATCAGGGATCCCATTTAATAATTCACAAGAATTTAGTGAATTTAAGGATACCGTTATAAGTAGATTTATTAATGAAAACATAAAAAAAGAATTATTCCAAGATAAAAATCAAACAAGAATAATCGAAATAGAAAAAGACATTATTAAAAGTAAACAATATAAAATTAATTATTTTGATATATTATGATATATATAGACTTTAACTTATTAATTATGATACAATTGTGTAGGTGATTATATGAAAGAATTATTTGATAGACTTAATATTAAGCCTAAAAACTTAGAATTATATACAACTGCTTTTTCACATTCATCATATGTGAATGAAAATCACATTAAAAGTGACTATGAAAGATTAGAATTTTTAGGAGACGCAGTCTTAGAACTAGTCGCAAGTGATTATTTATATAAAACCAAAACAATAAATGAAGGTGAAATGACCAAGTTAAGAGCTAGTTATGTATGTGAAAATGCATGTTATGAATATTCTAAAGATTTAAACTTAAGTAAATATATTAAAGTTGGACATGGTGAAGAAATAGATGGTGGAAGATATAAAAAAGTAATATTAGCTGATATATTTGAAGCACTAATGGGTGCAATATACCTAGATTTAGGATTTTCTACTGCAAAAAGAGTAATTGATAGTATTGTTATTCCATATGTAGAAGATCCAAATATATTATTTTTTAGCGACTATAAGTCAGCTTTGCAAGAATATGTTCAAACTAAACAAAAAAGTTTAGAATATGAAGTTGTTCTTGAACAAGGACCTGCACACAACAAGCTATTTACAACAGTTGTAAAAATTGATGGTATTATATATGGAAAAGGAAGTGCTGGTTCTAAAAAAGAAGCAGAACAAGAGGCAGCACGTGATGCATTAAAGATACTTGCTAGATAGTAATATCTTTTCTTTTTTTAGAAAATATGGTATAATTAGAAAGCTTTTATCAAGTGTATATATAAAGAAAGGAGAAAAAAATGAGTAAAATTAAAATTTTTAGTTTAGGTGGACTAAACGAAAACGGTAAAAACATGTATGTAGTCGATGTTGATGATAATATATTTATATTTGATGCAGGACTTAAATACGGTAATGATAAGATGTTGGGTATTGATTATATTTTACCTGACTATACTTATATAAAAGAAAATAAGGATAAAATAAAGGGTATATTTTTAACACACGGTCATGATTCAAATATGGGTGCTACCGCAGATATTTTATATGACATGCCAGATTTACCTATATATGCAACTAAATATACAATGGAAATATTAAAAATTGATTTAGAGGAAAACAATATTAAGGCAACTAATTTAAAAGAAATTAGACCTCATTCTAAATTAACATTTGGAGATCTAGCTGTTTTTCCAATAAGTGTAACACATTCAATCCCAGATGCAGTATGTTATGTTTTATATACTAAAGATGGAGCTATTGTATATACAGGAGACTTTGTATTTGATTCAACTATGATGAAAAATTATAAAACAGATATTGGTAAACTTGCTTATGTTGGAAAACAAGGTGTACTATGTCTATTAAGTGAATCAATATATGCAGAAAAGCCTGGACATACTAGTCCAAACAATAGGGTAAGCGACTTTGTCGCAGATGTATTTGCTAAAACCAGTGATAGAATTATTGCTACTATAATGACTGCACACATATATAGAGTTCAAGAAATATTTAATGAAGTAATGGAGACTAAAAGAAAAGTTGTTATAATGGGCAAAAGTCTTCAGCACTTAATAAATAGATCTATAGATTTAGGTTATATTGATTTTGATAAAGATAGAATTGGAGACTTATCTAATTTAAATGATAAGGGTGTAGTAGTACTAATAAGTGATGAAAAAGAAAAACCATTTATGAATCTAGAAAGAATAATAAGAGGATTTGATAAATATATCAAATTAAAAGATACAGATACTATTTTTATAACTGAACCAAGTTATGAAGGAATAGAAAGAAGACTTGCTCTTATTATGGATGAGATTGCAATGGCTAATGTAAATGTTGTATGCTTATCAGCTAAGAAACATTTATTACATCACGCATCACGAGAAGATTTAATGCTTATGATTAACCTTATGAATCCTAAATATTATTTTCCAGTAAAAGGAGAATATCGTCATCAAGTAATGAATGCAGAAATCGCAGAAGAAGTAGGTATACCAAAAGAAAACATAATCTTAAAACAAAATGGCGATGTAGCTACTTTTGTAGATGGTAATTTAACTGATGATATTGAACACGTTAATGTTGATGAAATATTAATTGATGGAAAAAGCCAAGGAGATATAGGAGATCTTGTTTTAAAAGATAGAGAAATGCTTGGAGAAAATGGTATTGTTATAATAAGTGCCACTCTTGATAAAGCAACAAAACAAATTCTAGCTGGACCTGAGGTTCTAACTAGAGGATTTGTATATGTTAAAGAAAGTGGAGACTTGATAAAAGAAACTCAAGATATATGCTTGGAAATACTTAAAAATAACATAGAAATATCTTCTTCAAGAGTTGACTATACAACTATAAAAAATGAGGTAAGAGAAAAGCTTGGAAAGTTCTATTACAAAGAGACAGAAAGTAAGCCAATGATTATTACTGTTATACAAGAAGTCTAAATTTTAACAGAATTTTACAAAAAAAGCCAAAAAATGTCGAAAATATGTTGAGTTACTAGAAAAGTTGTGATATAATTTTTTCTAGTTGAAAACGGAAGGAGGGGAAGTTGAATGACAAGAGTTTCAGTTAAGAATGGTGGCTTAGATGCAGCGCTTAAAAAATTTAAACAAAAATTAGCAAGAGACGGAGTTCCTTCTGAAAAACGTAAAAGAGAATTTTATGACAAACCTGGTATTAGAAGAAGAGAGGCAAAAAAAGCCGGAATAAAGAACGCACGTAAAAGAAATAAGGCTAACAAAGATTAGTCTTTTTTTATTGAAATTTTTAGTTAGTTTATATTATAATAATAATGAACTGGAGATGATTATATGAATTTACTAGAAAAGATGAAAAGTGATTTAATTACTGCAATGAAAGAAAAAGATAAAGAGCGTCTTACTGTATTAAGAATGGTGAAAGGTGCTATTCAACTTGAAGTAATTAATAATAAAAAAGAAGAAAATGAAGAATTATTAATTGATGTTGTTTCTAAACAAATTAAAATGAGAAAAGAATCTATTTCTGAATTTGAAAAAGGTGGAAGAAATGATTTAATTGAAGCTACCCAAAAGGAAATTGATATATTATCTGAATATTTACCAAAACAATTATCTAGTGAAGAAATAGATGCAATCATTGATAATGTATTTAAGAAAGTAAATCCAACTAGCCCAAAAGATATGGGAGCTATTATGAAGGAAGCTACACCATTATTAAAGGGAAAAGCTGATATGAAAGAAGTAAGTAATAAAATTAAGGATAGAATTAATTCTTTATAATTCTTTTCTTGCCGATATAGTTTAGTGGCAAAACAGGTCCTTGGTAAGGATCAGAGGACAGTCCGATTCTGTCTATCGGCACCATAGGGAAATTAGTCGAACTAATCGACTTTAAATATATGAAAGGTTAATTTTGGTTAACCTTTTTTATATGCTAGAAAGGAGTTGATTAGTTATGCAGATAATAAAGGAAAAACTAGATATTGATGAGGTGCTAGAAAAACGAATAAAAAATACACTTAGATTTTTAAATATTAAATCAAAAATTATTAAAGGTAATATAATACATATTCCAAAAACAAACCTTGCCTATATAGAACCACATAAAATAATTATTAATAATATAACTTATCTATTCTTTAATGAATGTAATGATATTTATATTAATACCTTAGAAATTTCAATACCTTTTAATGAATTTGAAACCCATATTAAAGCAAATAATACTAAACCTATTGACATTAAAATAAAAAAATAATATTATATAAGCCAATAAAAGACAGGCAGTATCGTCCTTTATTAGAAAGAGAGATACTACTATGATTAAATACTTAAAATTAAATAACAATTACTATTCAAGAGGAGTTAAAGGTATTAGTTTTATCTAGTACTTTTGACCCCTCTTTTTTAGATAAAAAGGAGGAATGAATATTGAAAAAGAATGCAGCAATTTATTGTCGTGTTTCTACTGAAGATCAAGCAAGAGAAGGTTATTCTTTAGGAGAACAATTAGAAAAATTAAAAGATTTATGTAAGTTTAGAGATTATAATGTTTATGGAGTTTATGAAGATGCTGGAATAAGTGCAAAAGATATGGAACATAGACCACAATTTAAAAAAATGTTAGAAGATGTTAAAAATCATAATGTTAATGTTATAGTTGCTTATAAACTTGATAGATTAACAAGAAGTGTAAGAGATTTAGAAGTATTAATTACAGAACTTGAAAAATATGAATGCAGTTTAGAATGTGCTATGGATGATATAAATACGTCAACAGCAAATGGTAGATTCTTTGTAAGAATGCTAACAGTATTATCACAATTAGAAATAGAAAGAGTATCTGAAAGAACAAAATTTGGAATGGTTGGAGCAATAAAAGATGGACACATTCCAGTAAGAAAAACACTAGGTTTTATGAGAGATAATAAGAAATTAATTATTAATCCAGCAGAAAGTGAAATCGTAGAAAGAATTTTTGATTTGTATTTAAAAGGAAATAGTTATCAAAAAATATCTAATATGTTTAATGAGGAAAAAGTATTAAATAAAAAATGGTATGATACTACTATACAAAAGATACTTGCTAATCCACTTTATAAAGGAGATTTTATAAGTGGTGGTAGAAATGGAACTCCAGTTTTATATGAAAATGTAGTTGAACCTATAATAAGCAAAAAGTTATGGGAAGATTGTCAAGAGCAATCAAGAAAGAATACTCGTAATTATACTAGAAGAAATGATTACATCTTCTTTCAAAAGATTATATGCCCACATTGTCATAAAATAATGGCTTGTAAAGCACCTGGAGGAAAGAAAAAGAAATATATTTATTATCAATGTAATGAATGTAAAGCATATATAAGAGAAGACAAATTAATTAAGTTATTAATAGAACAAATTACTGCTATTATTGAATATGATATAACTGTTAGACAATTTTTTGCTCCACTACTTAAACATAAAGTAGAAAATACGAATGAGTTATTAACTAAAGAAATTAATAACTTAAAAGATAAAATAACTAGATTAAAAGATGCTTACTTAAATAAAATAATTGATATGGAAGAATATAAACAAGATAAAGAATATTTGAAAACTAGAATTAAAGATATTGAATTAAAACAAAAAGAAGAACTAGAACTAGACCAATACAATTTTACTTTTGAAGATATTATGCTAAAACGAGATTTAGAAAGTATTAAATGTTTAATCAATCCTCTTTACCAAAGTAGTTTTGAAATTAAATGGAACGAACTAACAATATCAGAAAAACAGGATTTGATTATGAGTTATATTGAATCTATTGAAGTTATTAAGAAAGACAATAACGAACTAGAAATAAAGAATATTAATTTTAGAAAAACATTTATAGAAGAATATGCAAATTTATTTAATAAAGGTGCAATTAATAGATTTCAAGATATTAGTGTAAATGGTGAAACAATACAAGTTGAAGTATGTGCTCCTATGACTAAAAAAGAAGTAGAAAATCATATTAAAAGACTTCAAGTTAATTATCCAATTGATTATCAAGAAATTAAGAAAGAAAAATATAATGACCATCAATTTTGTTTGAAATATACACGAGAAAATCCATTTAATGAGCCATTAAAATTAATACCTTTAATCAATAAAAAAGGAATTAACAAAGTAGATAGTTTTGGTGTAATAGAAGTTCCGGTACCACCTATAACTTATATTTATGCAGATAAGGTAGGTATTGAAAAATGAGTTATGCAATATTTAGAGTAGAACCTATCAATAAGTTAAAAGATTTAGGACAAATTGGTGCACATAATATTAGAACAAAAGAAGCGTATAAATCTAATCCTGATATTGATAAAAGAAAGTCAATCAATAATATAAATTTAGTTCCTATTACTCACAAAGATTACTATACTTCGTATATGAGTTTAGTGAAAGATTATAAAAAACAACACGAAGAAAAACAAAAAACGGAACGAGAAAATAGAAAGAAAACCTTTAATCAAATGTTAGATGATTCGAATAGTGTTGTTGCTGATGAGTTATTATTTACAAGTGATAAAGAGTTTTTTGAAAATATGAATAAAGAAGAAATCGTTAAGTGGGCAAATTGTTGTATGGACTTTGTTTATGAAGATATTGGCTATGAGAAATGGCAAGTATTAAATGCAACAATACATTTAGACGAAAAAACTCCACACTTACATTGCGTAGTAGTTCCTCTTATTAAAAAGTTTGATAAAAGAAGCAATAAAGATAAATGGACTATTTCAAAAAAACATTATATGAAAGATAAAAATTATTTATCTACATTACAAGATAAATATCATGAACGAATGATAAATAATAGTTACAATTTAGATCGTGGAATTAAAAATTCTGATAATGAACACATTGATATTAAGCAATATAAAAAGATTACTAGAAAATTAAACATAGAACTTACTTCTAAAAATGAAAAACTAAATAAATCAATGGAAGAACTAGAAACAAAGATGAGTTCTAGTAAAGAAACTATCTTTGACAAAGATTATGTTAAAGTGAAAAAAGATACGTTTGACTCTATGAATAAAGTAATTGAACAAACTAAAAAGGTTATGGAAATCCAACCTAAAATTCAAAAAGTTTATAATGAAGTTGATACCTATGCCAAATCTTATAAATATCTTGAAAAAGAAAACGAAAATATACAAAAAGAAGTTAAATATTTAAAGATTAAGAATCAAAAACTAGAGCAAGAAAATGATAATCTTATTTCCTACATAAAAGCCATTTTAAAGGCAATAAAACACTTTTTTAGAGAGTTACTACAAATTGGTAATGACAAAGTAAAAGATGCCATAGTAAACGAAATTAAAGACTATTATAACAATGAAGATTTTGATAAAGATGATGTTTATGATATATCAATAGATACTGATAAAGAGGAAGAACTATTCGATTATGTAGATATAGATAAATTTTATACAAAAAAAAATAAAGAATTAGAAAGATAGATATAAGCAAAAAAATATGATATAATTGGAATGGATTTGAGCAGTATTAGAATCTAAGATTTTAATGCTGTTTTTTTATAGAAGGAGAAGTAGATATGTTTAGAAAAGAAAATTTTGCAGAAGATTATCTAAATTTTGATAATAATTTTGAAATTGATGAAAATCTAGGTAATCAAATTATATTAGGGCCAAATGGAATTGGAAAAAGTACAATTTATAAAACTATTTATCAATTACACCCTGAATACGATTATATTGATTACGAAGATCTAAAAAAAGATTTTATAAAAAACAAAAATAAACTTATTATAGGGGCTCAAATAGCCGAATTAGAAGAAAAGAATAATGAAAAATTAAAGTTAGTAAATGATTTACATATAAAGGATAATTTTAAATTATTAAATATTACAACGCAAAAAAGTGCAAAATCAATTATGCAAGAATTAAATAATGTTTTTGTTGACAATGAACAAGGAATTCAAAATTTTAAAAATGATCAAATTGAAATTATAAATTCTTTAGGAAACCAAAATAGTAAATTTTTAGTTTCTAACTATTCTAAATTAAATGAATTAGACAATATAGAAAATCAACTAAATAATTTAAAAAATGAATTTATGAAATCAATTTATAATAAACTAGATAAAATTTTAGATGAAGAAGATTGTATTTGTCCTATATGTGATAATGTTAATAATGTACCTATAAAACAAATAATAAACAGTAAACAACAACAATTACTTGGTTTACAAAATGAATTATTAAAAGAATATCAACAACAAAATTCTAATTTAACACCAAATGAAATCGTTGAAAACTTGAAGCAAATTATTTTATGTGTAAATGATAATGAAATTAAAAAAGAAGATATTATTAGTTATTATGTTTGTGGAGGAAAAATAGAAAATGCAACATTGATTGAAAATGCAAAAACTTTATATACTCAATTAAAAGAAGAAATTAATAATTTAGAACAAGAAAAACAACAATACTATGATATTTTAAAAACTCATGAAATAGGAATAAAAGAAATTTTCAGTAATAAATTTAATGTTTTAATAAATAATATTATATTTAACGATGAACAAAAAAATGTTGAAATTACTTTGCCAAGAAATGTTGATAAATATAGTACTGGCGAACTCAATCTAATGGTTTTTACGTTTTCAATTTATAAATTTATTGCAAGTAATAAAAGGGTTTTGATTGTTGATGATCCATTAAGTAGTTATGATATTTCAAATCAATATAGAATTATGTTCGATTTAGTCGAAGCAAGTTCAAATGGTAAAACAGTAATAATATTAACACATAATATTGATTGCATTAATATTGCAAATACCCAACACAGAAATATTTTTAAATATAAATATATTGAAAAATTAAATAACATTTTATATTTAAAAAACATAGTATTAAATGAAAATGATAGTGTAATAAATATTGAAAATTTAATAAACTATGTTTCTGCTACAGATAACAAAGATAAATATTTTAAATTATTAATAGAACGTGAAGAAGATTTAGATTCCCCTAAAAATTTAGTATTTCATTATGATGAAAGTTATACTCATAATTTTGAGGGTGTAGATTTAACTAATGATTACTTTGTTGAATTAATTGATAATTTAGAAGAGAACACAATCCTTAATAATAGTTTTGAGCAAAATTCAATAGATAAAATATTTTATATGACAGCAATTAGAGTATGGATTGAAAAGCAATTTTATTTAAATAGTCCAAATGATGATTCTTTAAAGCAAAAAACATTTGGTAAAAAAATAGAATACATGTTCCCTAGAAATCAACAAAGTCGTTGGAATGGTAGTGAAAATATTACTAGGAAATATTTAATGAGTAAAAAAACAATGATTAATCAACATAATCATTATAAAAGTCAAATTCTACCATTTAATTATGCACTTAACATTACTTTAGATGAATTAATAAAAGAAATTTTGGATATAAAATCACATTTTATAAATTAGTATATTTTTTCCAAAAGAGTAACACACTACGCTATTGGCGGAGCCAATAACGATATGTGTGCCAAAGGAGTACCTTTGGAAACACTAAAACATAATTAAGCAAGAACTAATCATTCAGACAATATTTTTTTGATTGCAATAAGCTACAATTATTTATTTTCAAAACTTTGTAATGAAAATAAATTCATAAAAGTCTATCGGTACTTTCATTTGTTATCGCAAACGAAAACGTGTCATGGCATAATAAATATTCTAATCTTGCAAAAGGCACATTTTATTTTTCTTCAAAAAATTTTCCCATTGGTTGATTCAATACAACAGATATTCTGTATAACGTATCTAAAGAACAGCCAATTTCTCCTTTTTTAAATTCTAATCTTCTGACAAAATCATATGATTTGCCTATATCAACCGCTAATTGCTCTTGTGTTATGCCTGCATCTAATCTATATTTTTTTATATTTTTAGAAACAATTTCCTTTATATTTTTATTGAAAGAAAAGTTTCTTTTAAAAGTAGTCAATGTAATCACCTCATGATTATATTGTTTCATTTAAATATTTTTATGTCCGGTAACTAAAAAGTCCTGTAGAGGTATTGAGTATAAACTTTAATAGTGTTATAATATATGTAGGTGAAAATAGTTATCATTTTACAAATAGAAATGTTAGTGATAGATAAAAGAAAGTGTGTTATATATGAAATTTGGAATTAGAAAACCTAGCATTAAAAAAAGTTTAAAAGCAAGAACCACTGGAAAATTAAAAAGAAGTTTGAAAAAATCTGTTAATCCATTTTATGGAAAGAAAGGAACTGGCTTAGTAACAAATCCAAAAAAATCAATTTATAATAAAGTTTATAAAAAAACAAGTTTTAGTATATTCGACTTGTTTAAATGATAGTGAGGTGTATATTTATGAAGAAAAGAACGGTAATTGCATTTATTTTTTGTAGTATATTTTTATTTAATCCTAATATAGTTTTAGCACATCCTGGAAGAACTGATGGTAGCGGTTGTCATAAGTGTAATACCAATTGTGCAAAATGGGGATTAAGCAGTGGCGAATATCACTGTCATAGTGGAAATACCTATACAAATTCAAAAGGACAAACTTTTGACTCTGATGGTAATTTAATTAGCAATAGTTCAACTTCCAATACTAATTCTAGTAGTAGTTCTAATAATAAAACAACCGCTCCAAAATCTAGCCCTAAAAGTAGTGATAATACTTTAAAGTCAATTACTATTGATGGGGAAAGCATTAAAATATCCGATCAAATGAATTACAAAACAAAAAATGAAAAAATAAATATTTTAGTAGAAACGAATGATAGTAAAGCTACTTTTAATGTTGACAATCATTCTTTACGTGTTGGAATAAATACTATTGATATAAAAGTTACAGCAGAAAACGGTGATGTGAAGAACTATAGTTTAGTAGTTGATAGAGAAAAATTAAGTAATAATACAAATGTAAAAATACTCGTTGATGATGAAGAAATAAATTTTATTCTTGGAAAAGCAGATGTTAATGTTTCTTCTGATACAAAAAATCTAAATTATAAATATGAATTAGAAGATAAAACTTCACAAGTTAAAGTTGATGGAGATAAAGATTTAAAATCTGGAGAAAATATTGTAACTTTTACGGTGATAGCAGAAGATGGTACTGAAGTAAAATACGAATTAAAAGTTAATAAATATACAAAGATCGATGAAACAATGGGAGCAATATTAGGATTGGCAACAATTGGTGGTATCGGCTATGGAAGTTATTACTTTGTTAAAAAGCGAAAGAAAAAATAGTTTAATTATTAAAGAAAATATAGTATACTTGTTATAGAAATTAACCTTAATTAAAAATTTCCAAACGTGTCCCTTTGAGGCACCATTGGCAAATCTGTTCGAACTATTCGAACTTATATATATGAATCAATCAGAAATGATTGATTTTTTCGTTTTCTTGAAAAAATCATAGAAAGGATTTGTCTATGGTAAATATTATTAAAGAAGAAATTGAAATTGAAGAATCTTTAGAACCGAGGTTAAGAGTAATATGTGATTTTTGTAATACTATTCCAATAATAATAAATGGAAGTATTAGAAGAATTGATAAAACTAATTTAACTTATATTGAGCCACATAGAATATATATTAAAAGCAATTTATATCTAGCATTTAATTATTCAAGTGATATATATGTTAATAACCTAGGTAAGAAGATTAAATTATATTTAATTAAAAAATTTTAAAGATTAAAAAGAAATGAAACATATCAAGAAAAAACAGAATGGCATGCAAATAGATTATTGTCAAAATTAAATATGTTGTTCATACTGATGCAATAAAGAAATATATTGTTCCAAATTTAACAGAACAACAAATTAAATTCGTTTATGCAAATGAGGCAGATGTATTAAATGTTGCTTTATTTGGTATGACAGATAAAAAATGGATAGAAGATAACCCAGAACTTGCTAAAAATGGAAAATATTAGAGATTATACAGATTTACTTCATCTAATAATTTTAAATAATTTAGAAAACACAAATGCAGAATTAATTAGAATGAATATAAAGCAATCTGATAGATTAATTAGTTTAAATGAATCTGCAAGGAATCAAATGGAAGCATAAAAAAATAATAAAAATATTAAAGAACTAGAAGTATTACAACAACAAGTTAATGAAGATAATAAGTATTTAATTGATAGTAAATAATTTAAGAAATTGACATTTATAAAATATAGTGTATAATAATTAAGCAAGTGAGGAGATATAAGATATTATTATTAAGCTATCTCGGGTATTAACCTACACGAACTTTCAAAAGTACGGAGTCACGAATTAGTGATTTACCGTGCTTTTTTCTGTTTTTAAATGGTAATTCACAAGAAAAGAAAGGAAGCGAATATTAGTATGGAAAACAAGAAATTGGAAAATTTTATGCAATATCGTTTAATGATATTGTTTTTGAGTTTATTGTGTTTGATGATAATACAATAGATTGTCCTACTTTAGGCTTACAAGATTATAATTATATTGAACTGAAACCAAGATTTGAATTACACGGACATAAAGTAGATGAAGAAGGTAATTTTTATGATTTTAAAAGTTATACTTATGATGTTAAGCCAAAAGAAAAATATAAAAATCCATTAGAATTAATTGGTAATTATGATATAGATGAAGAATTATTTGATTATTTAAAACACAATGGAATGATTAGATATAGTAATGATACGGCTTATATTTATGAATTTGCTGATACAAAAGGTTATGATAGTAATCCAAGACATTATTATGCTTTTTATATTGCTGATAAGAAAATAGAAAATATGATATAATTAAATAGAAAAATAGGAAGTGATTGAATTGAATATTATTGAAGTAAAAAATCTTTCAAAAGATTATAAATATAAAGTTAAAAATGAAGAAAAAGGTTTTTTATATAATTTATTTAATGAACAAGAAAAAGTTGTAAAAGCCGTTAATAATATTTCCTTTAATGTTGAAGAAGGAGAAACAGTTGCATTTATTGGACCAAATGGTGCTGGTAAATCAACTACTATAAAAATGTTAACAGGTATTTTATACCCAACAAAAGGTGATATCAAAATATGCGGTTTAACTCCAATTAAAGATAGAAATAAACTTGCTTATAAGATTGGTACTGTATTTGGACAAAGAAGTCAATTATTACCAAATTTACCATTAACAGAAAGTATGGAAATGTTTGGTGGAATGTATGATATGGATAAAGTTGCAATAAAGAAAAGAATAAATGAATTATCAGAATTATTTGATTTGAAAGAATTTATTAAGCAACCAGTTAGAAAACTTTCTTTAGGTCAAAGAATGCGAGCTGAAATTGCAACATCTTTAATACATAGCCCTAAAATTATATTTTTGGATGAGCCAACTATTGGACTTGATGTTGTTTCTAAAAAAAGTTTAAGGGATTTATTATTAAAGATTAATAAAGAAGAAAAAGTTACAATTTTTTTAACAAGTCATGATACTGAAGATATTCAAAGTATTTGTGATAGATGTGTAATCATAAATCACGGAAAAATAATTATTGATACTTCGACAAAACAATTAATAAGTGATTATGTTAAAAATAAAAATATAATTATAACTCCAAATGTAGAGTTTATAGAATTTCCAGAATTATCAGCTGGTATGACATATATTAAAAAAAGTAAGAATCAAGTAACAGTTGGAGTTGATACTGAAAAAATACATACTCAAAAAGCCTTACAAGAATTAATTAAAGTTTTTGATATTGATGATGTTAATATAGATAATGAATCACTTGAAAATATTATAAGGAGTATTTATGAAAAAAATTAAGTTTGCTTTTACTGTCATAAAAATATTCATGAAAAATCAAATGCAAGATAGAACAAACTTAATATTAGATGTTTTCAATATGGTATCAAGGTGCTTGATTGTATTCTTATTATATGCTTATATATTTAAGTTGCAAGGTGGAAGTATTAATGGAGTAGATTACAAAACAACAATGTGGAGTATGTTTATTTATTTTTGCATTATGATTTTAAATATTAGAAGATTAGATAATATTATAATGACAGAAGTTAAAAGTGGGAATGTTGAAATGTTTATGAATAAACCTACTAATTATTTAACAATTAGTTTTATGAAAGTAATTGGTCAAGGTATATTTTCATTCTTATTCATAAGCATCTTAGGATCTATAATTATGGCGTTATCTGTAGGTATTCCTAACTTAAATTTATCAGTTTTTATACCTACATTTATAATTACATTATTTTTAGGTCAAATATTAGGTTTATTAATATATGGAATAATAGGGCTTATGGCATTTTTTATACAGGATATACGACCAATACATTGGATAGTAGATAAATTTGTAATGATACTTGGTGGAAGTTATTTACCAATATCAATGTTTCCAAATTTTATGAAAATAATTGCTTATCTAAGTCCATTTGGTGCAATTAATTTTGCTTCAAGTACCGTGTATGATTCTTGGAATAATGAGTTTATTATGAGAATTGCATTACAATTGTTATGGATAGGTATTTTTGGTATATTAATGCACTATGTATATAAAAAATCAAAAGAAAAGGCAATGATAAATGGAGGTTAATTATGGGAAGTGTTAAATTAGCTTTATTAAATATAAAGAAAAACTTTAGAAACGAAAAAGAATTGAAAAGTTCCTTCATTATTTCAGTTGTAGGTATGGCAATAAATAATATATCATTCTTAATATTATGGTATTATTTTGGCAAAACAATAGGAGAATTAAATGGATGGAAACCAATGGACATTTTTGGTTTATATGGTTTTGGGACTACTTCTTATGGTATTGTTGCATCATTGTTCTCTGGAATGTTTAATATTCCAAATTATATAAGTAGCGGTAATTTTGACAAGTATTTATTAACCCCAAAGAATATACTTTTAAAAGTATCAACATCTAAAATATCAACAAGTGCTTTTGGCGATTTATTATTCGGGATTGTTTGCTTTATTATATTTGCTTTTTGGAGTAAATTAACATTAATTCAATTATTATTATCAATTTTATTAGTAATAATTGCTTCTATAATTTTTTATTCATTTTCATTAATATGTATGAGTATATCATTTTATTTAATGGATGGTCATAATGTTTCACAAGGTTTATATGGAATGTTTTTAAGTAACTCTTTATATCATGGTGGAGCATTTACAGGATTATTAAGGGTAATATTTACATTTGTAATACCATCTTTATTGTTAGGAGCAATACCAGTTGAGATAGTAAAGAATTTATCAATTTCTAATCTGATTATGATAATATTATCAACTATATTTTGGTTTATATTATCAATTATGTTCTTTTATAAATCATTGAAGAAATATGAAAGTAACAATTTGTTTGGATTTGGAAGTTAAACAAAGTAGCATAAAAATTATAGCTACTTTTTCTATTCTTTGGTAAAATCTTATTAGAAATTGATATAAAACTATAAATATTTCTAATCTGTGAGTAAAAGTTTGAAATAACTTAACCACTCGCACCATAGTGATTGATACTTGAACTTTTCAAGTTTAAAAAATAAAAACTAACCGCTGGTTAGTTTTTTGTTGAAAAAGTCAAATAAAATATCATTTTATATAGAAAAAATCAGTTATTTGTGAACATTACTAATAGATTATAATTTATTGACTAAAACTATTATTATAAATATCCAGAAAAGAACTAACAAATCTTGCTTGTTCCTTTTCCTCAGCTGTTCCAGTAGTAACTTGCCAACCATAAGTTTTATAATTTTTATAAGTAAAATTATTTAAAGGCAATAGATTAAATTCTTTTCGTATTAACTCTATTCCTTTAGAATAATCTTTCTTTAATCTGTTAAATGCTTTATTAGGATTTTTAAATACAGCATAACCATATTTATTTGCTCCAATATCAAAATCAATATTTATTTTTCCAAATTTATTCACATCTACATTTCCTTTAATATTACTATATTCAGTTACGTATATTTGTGAATACTTTAAATTGCTATCCAAAATATAACCCCACTTAACTAGCAATACTTTTCCTAGTGTAGCGAATGCAATGATGAACAAAGCTGAAGTAATAAGTATTAAGAACTTATTCTTTTTATTTTTATCATCACTAAATTTTAAAATTTCTAAAAGATTCTTTTCTGATTGCTTTTTTATTTCTTTTTCTTTTAAATGCTCTCCTGCAAATAACTCATTTAATGAGATTCCCAAAATATAACAAAGTTCTTGCATAATTGAAGCATCTGGAAGATTTAAACCTCTTTCCCATTTACTAACGGCATTTTTACTAACGCCTAATTTTTCTGCAAGTTGTTCTTGTGTGATTTCTTTTGATTTTCTTGATTCCGAAATAAATTTACCAATTTTTATTTGATTCATATTTTCCTCCTTTCAAAAAAATCATACTATTTAAGATTAAAAAAGTACACATACCTAAGGTTTACAAATTAGGAAATATTATTTTTAAATTTTATATTTCTAAAAATCTATTTTATTAGAAGCAATTCTTTCAATTACTGAAGTATCAATCAATATTTATGTTTTTAAGTTTAATATTAATTTCATTTAATATATTATTCATATAATTATCAAATAATATATTGGTTTAATTTAATCAAACAATTGCAACTTTATCACTTTAATAATATTATACTACAAATGTCAGTGTAACTGTTACTGTATTTTTTTTTACTAAAGTTAAATAATTAAGAGTTGTTTAACTGTAAACTTTATGGAACCATAGCAATTGATGTTTTAACTCTTCGAGTCCAAGTAATAAGTGCTAACTAGTTAGTTTTTGTTATTATTAGTCCTTATAAAAAAGATTAATTATTTTTAAAACTAATCTAAATTATAATTTGTTATTTACTTATAACTTTTTTATGCCATGATTTTTTATTGCAATTAGGGCATTTCATTTTTCTTGTTCTATTAACATGCATAGAAAACAAAACACTTTTATAAGTTGGAATATATTTATAATTACAATTTGAACATTCATAGTATCCAGCAATTTGTTCGATTCTTATTGCATAACTTATTCCAATAGCAAACGGAATAATGCCAAATACAATTAATACTATTCTTATCCAATCCTCCATTTGAACAAAAGATGCAATCATAATGCAAAGAAACATAATTATTGATACTATTACTCCAATAAATATTTCTAAGATAAGTAACTCCTTATCTCTTTTCTCTTTAATTTTTATCATTTCAAGTAAGTTTTCTTCTAATTTTTTTTCATTATTCCTCATATCCACAACACAACCACTAAATAGATCATTTATTGTAATATTTAATATCTTACATAATTCTTGAATATTAGAGGCATCAGGAATACAATTTCCGTTTTCCCATTTTGAAACAGCTCTATCTGTCACATCTAATTTTTCTGCAAGCTCACTTTGAGTTAATCTTTTTTCTTTTCTTCTTTCCTAAATAAATTTACCAATCTTAATTTGATCCATAAAGTTTTTCTCCTTTCAGATTAAATCATATACAAATTTTTATAAATTTAATACGAACTCAAAGTTGAGTTTAGTAAATCACTATAAAAATATTATAACATAAATGCTACCATATTTATATTTTAATAAAATTAATATGGAAACATTAAAAACTATTTAAATGGTTTAAACTTTAATATATAGAATTTAAAATTAGAAAATATCTAAAATTTTAGCTAGAAAGCTTTATATTAAATATTATACATGATATAATTTATTTATTAACGAGGTAGATTTTGCGAATTTATTAAAATATGGGAGAGATATATGAGAGATATGTATTTAAAGGGTTTAAGCTTAGCATTAGAGGATGGCTGTTACATAAAAGCATTTTGTTGCTCTATGCACTATCCAATTGTTAGAGTAGAAAAGCTAAACGAAGAAACAGGAACAACAGAACTAGTTGCGTATGCAGAGCACAATAATGTTTTATGTGCACTTAATGATGCTTCTAATAATATTATTAATGAAGCTGAAAATGCTCCTGAATCAGGAATTATATGTGAACGTACATTTTTAGATGATGTAATTAGAACGGGATACACATTAAGGTTTTATAAGCTTAATAATGATAATATTTTGTCAAGTATATGTACTCGTGGTGAAAAAGCCATAGTAATAGACTGTGTAATTTCTAATAGTCTTGAATCAGGTATTAAAGATCTAAATGAATCTTTAGAAATGTATTATAATGATACATATCACTTTTATAAGCACGCAAAAGAAGTAGTGAATAATTCAACTGATATTTTAGAATATCAAAAAACCATTGGCTCTAAAGATAAGTAATAATAGAGGTACTAAAATGGAGAGAGTATACAACAAATTAGTAAGAGATAAAATTCCTGATATAATAAAGAAAAATAATGAAGAGTGTATAATAACTACATTAAATGAAGAAGAATATAAAAAAGCCTTAGAAGATAAATTAGTAGAAGAATTAAATGAAGTGTTAGAAAGTACTGGAAATAATAGAATAGAAGAACTTTCTGATATGATAGAAGTTATAACTTCATTAGCGAAATTAGAAGGTAAAACACTAAATGATGTTATAGAAGCTTCTTCTAAAAAGAAAGAAAAAAGAGGCGGATTTGATAATAAGATTTTTCTTGTTAAAGTAACAACTAAAGAATAATAAATTCTTAATTAGAAATACTTAGTTTTAAATTACTAAGTATTTTTTTATACTGAAACTGCATATTGAAAAAATCTATATTTTGTGGTAACATAACACCTACAAGAGGGGATAGTATGGTTACAAAAAAAATAGACCTATCATATATACTTGGTACGGTTTTGCTTTCTAGGGGAATTATTACTTATGAAGATTTATGTAAAATCACTTCTAGAATGAGGCAAATAAATAAAAGTTATAATATTGATGATGATTATAATACTTTACTTGAAGTGGTTGATGAGTGGAGAGATTTCTTCTATATTGATCCAGATGATATTAGCGTTGTAAAGTTTACCAAACAAGCAAGAACTAATAGAAATACTACATCTATGGTTTTCGCATCTATGATAGATGATGATGTGTATATTGATATACATAAATCTATAAAATTTGTTAATGAGGGTAAAAAACTTCATCTTACTATTTTTAAGGGGGAATAAAAATGGAAAGCATTTCCATGTTTGATATTAATATTAATAGTGAAGGCTTTGAAGGCGGCTTTTCTGACAATTATAAATGTAAATTTAATAATGAAGAATACATGTTTAAAAAATATGAGTATCCTGACCAAATGATTTCTAAATTTTTTATAGATAAAATGAATGAGATAAGTAAACTATCTTCAATTTTGCCATATGTACCACGTTATTGGATTGAGGCAGGAAATGAGAAAATAGGATATTTAACTAAAATCCATGATGGAAAAGATCTGGGACTATCAACTAATATTGGTGAAATCGCTGTATTATTAAAAGAAGCAAAAGAACAGTTAATACTTATGCATGATATTGGATTAATTCATGGAGATATCCATTATTGTAATATTATGTATAGTGATGAATCTACAGATTTTATTGATTATGATAACTCATCATATTTAAACTTTAATCCAGATGCCACAAAATATTCACTTAATGCATTTAACTTTGCTAAAGCATTTGGTATTTCAAAAGAATTAGATGTTTTTCTATTTAATAAAATGACATTTGAACTTATAAATGACCTTGATGGTAATAGAGAGGTTGAAAAAAATATTAGAGATAAAGAGTATGGAATTTTTACCGATAAAGAATCAAAAAAGATATGTAGAGCCCTAATTCTAGAAGGAAAACCCTCTACTGAATTTTTGATAGATTCACCATCAGTAAAAAAATTAGTTAGAACAAGATAAATTTCTTGTTTTAATTTTGATTTAATATACAAAACGCTATCAAAAATTTAGAAATTAATGTATAATAACTAATGCAGGTGAAGTAATATGAAACGTAGTGAAGTAGATAGAAGTAAACTTAGTCCAATGATGGTTCAATACATGAATATAAAAGATAAATATAATGATACCATTATATTTTTTAGACTTGGCGATTTCTATGAAATGTTTTTTGAAGATGCAATACTATGCAGTAGAGAACTAGAACTTGCATTAACCGGTAAAAATGCTGGACTTGATGAGAGAGTCCCAATGTGTGGAATTCCATATCACGCTTATAATACATATCTAGATAAATTAATTGAAAAAGGATATAAAGTTGCGATCTGTGAACAGTTAAGCGATCCAAAAACAACTAAAGGCATGGTAGAAAGAGATGTTATTCAAGTAGTAACCAGAGGTACTATAATGGATAATTCATTAAAAGAAAAAGACAGCAACTATATTGGTAATATCTATGATTTTGAATATTGCTATGGAATGAGTTATGTAGATATAACGACTGGACATTTTTACGTTTTAATGCTTTCAAATGATAAAAATAAAATTATAGAAGAAATAATAAACCGCGGTATTAATGAGGTAATAGTTAATAGCAAAATTGACAGAGAAATATTAAATACATTAAGAGAAACTTATCATATATTAGTTACAATTACAGATAATATATATGAAGAAGAAAACTATAATAAAATCTATAGTGATATAGAAGATGTTAGATTAGTTACTACTATTAAACATTTATTGAAGTATATAATTTCTGTAAAAAAAGGAGATCTATCTCACTTACAAAAAGCAAAAGTAATTAACCTAAATAATTATTTATTATTTGATGTACACACAAAAAAGAATCTTGAATTAACTATGACTATGAGGCTAAGAGAAAGAACTTATTCGCTTTTATGGCTATTAGATAAAACCAAAACCGCAATGGGAGGAAGATTTTTAAAAGAATCAATTGAAAACCCTCTTACTGATGAAGTAGAGATAAAAAGAAGATATTCCATTATTGAAAAATTACTTACAGAATTCATTTTAAGAGAAGATTTAAGAAATGCGCTAAGTAATGTATATGACTTAGAGAGACTATCTTCTAGAATATGTTATGGCAATTTAAATGCAAGAGACCTAATTCAGCTTAAAACGACACTTAAAGCCTTACCAGAGATTAACAATATACTTACAGAATTAAAATATGGGAAAAATATTGAAACTTTAGATGGATTATATAACTTGCTTTCCTCATCAATTAATGAAACTCCACCGCTAAGTATTAAAGAAGGTTCATTAATTAAAGAAGGATATAGTAAAGAATTAGATGAACTTAGAAGTATTAGTAGTGGTTCAAAAGATTTTATATTAAATCTAGAACAAGAAGAAAGAGAAAGAACAGGTATTAAAAATCTAAGAGTTGGTTTCAATAAAGTTTTTGGTTACTATATTGAAGTAAGTAAGGGAAGCATACCATTGGTAAAAGATGAGTTCAATTATGAAAGAAGACAAACACTTTCTAATTGTGAAAGATTTATTACTCCTCTTTTAAAAGAAAAAGAAAATATAATTTTAGGTGCTGAAGAGAAAATAATCAATTTAGAATACAAATTATTTATGGACATTAGAGATAAAGTAAGAGAATATATTCCAACTATTCAAGCAATATCAAAAGTAATTGCAGAAGTTGATATGATGGTATCACTAGCTGTTGTAGCGGAAGAAAATAACTATGTAAAACCAGTAATTAATCATTCAAGAATTGTAGATATTAGAGATGGAAGACACCCTGTAGTAGAACACGTTAATAAATCAGATTATGTTCCTAATGACATAGTAATGAAAGACGGAGTAAATATTTTACTTATCACAGGACCTAATATGGCAGGTAAATCAACTTATATGAGACAGTTTGCGATTATAGTAATAATGGCACAGATGGGTTCTTTTGTACCAGCTAAAAGTTGTAATATTCCTATATTTGATAGAATATTTACAAGAATTGGTGCAAGCGATGATTTAGTTAGTGGAGATTCTACATTCATGATAGAAATGAAAGAAGCAAACATGGCAATTAGTGAAGCAACAGAAAATAGTTTAATACTATTTGATGAATTAGGAAGAGGAACAGCTACATATGATGGAATGAGTCTAGCACAAGCAATACTTGAATATATTCACGATAAAATAAAAGCAAAGACTTTGTTTTCAACACATTATCATGAATTAACCTCATTATCAGGAGATCTTAGAAATTTAAGAAACGTACACGTTAGTGCGGTAGAAGAAGATGGAAAAATAACATTTTTACATAAAGTTAAAATGGGTGCAGTTGATAGAAGCTATGGTATACATGTAGCCTCATTAGCACATTTACCTAAATCATTAATTGATAGAGCAAGCGAAATATTAAGTGTATATGAAAATAAAAACAATAAAAAACAACCATTTACACAAACAACTCTTTTCTTACAACCAGAAGAAGAACCAACAAAAGAAAGTAAAATAGAAGAAGAATTAAAACAAATAAACCCACTTGAGGTTACACCAATTGAAGCTTTAAATATTCTATATAAATTAAAACAAGAATTAGAAGATAAAAATAAATAAATTTCTAACTATTGTTATTTTACTAATAAATTAGTATAATTATCTTATAATATTAGTAGTAAAGGAGTTAGAGTATGAATGTTATTGATGTAGCAGTAGTTTTACTTATATTATGTGCTGGTGTAGTTGGATTAAAAAGAGGAGTTTTTAAAGAACTAGTTATGACTGTAGGACTTTTAATAGTGTATATTCTTGCATTTAAATTAAAAGATCCTATTGCTAATTGGCTTAGTCTAAATCTACCATTTTTTAACTTTGGTGGAGATTTCTATGGAGCAACAGCTTTAAACATTTTATTATATCAAGCAATTGCATTTATAATTATGTTTGCACTTCTTATGGTAGTGTTTAATGTAATATTAAGTATCACAGGAGTTTTTGAAAAAGTATTAAAATTTACAGTTATTTTAGGAATTCCATCTAAAATTCTTGGATTTATAGTTGGACTTATTGAGGGTTACATTGTTATGTTTATGGTTTTATTTGTACTTAATCTACCATTCCTTAGAGTAGATGTAGTAGAACAATCACGCCTTAGAGAACCAATACTTAATTCATCACCAATACTATCAAATGTAGCTCATAATGCGAATAATGCAATTTCTGATATTTATAAACTTGAAAAGAATTTTATGAATAATAAAAATGTAGATTACTTTAATAACGAAACTGTCAGAATACTTCTTAAATATAATATAGTTACTAGAGAATACATAGATAAATTAGAAGCATCAGGCAAAATAAATATTAATATATAAAGGAGACATTATGATAAAATTAGATAAAGAAAATTTTGATGAAGTTATAAAAGAGGGTAGAGTATTAGTTGATTTCTACGCTGACTGGTGTGGTCCTTGTAGAATGCTTGCCCCTGTTTTAGAAGAAATTTCAAATGAAAATATTATAAAAATAGTAAAAGTAAACGTAGATAATCATGAAGACATTGCTAGAAGATATAGAGTTATGAGTATTCCAACACTAATACTATTTGAAAATGGAAACGAGCAAAAAAGAAATACTGGTTTTATTCCAAGGGAAGCAGTAGAAGATTTTATAAAATAAAAAAAGCACTTTTATAAGTGCATATCCAAAACTATAAGAAGAAGTTAGGCTCTCCAGAGTTATTATAACTTGTTGATGGGGAAGAGTTATTTTTTGTAGTCGTATTAGAAGAGTTGTTACTTACAACCTCTTCTTTTTTTGTATCATCATCCCTAACTGCCCCCATAACTCTAAATACTGTTTTAGCGTTATTTATTATTGGTTTTACTTGATAGGCAAGAGGTATAGCTTGATTTACAATATTTAATGTTTTTTGTGTATTATTTAGGATAGCTCCCCAATCGAATTTTGCCTTCAAACCAGCAAAAAATCCAGTTGGTCTTGTATAGTATGGATAAAAATTATTGAAGCCACTATTAAACATATATCCACCTCACTTTATTATATGAATTTGTTAAAAATTGTTTAATTTTAAATCAATATATGTTATACTTTATTAGAATATGGAATAATAGAGGAGGTTTACTATGGGTATTTTTAAATCTAAAACCAGCAAAAATAAAGATAAAACCACTTTTAAACTTGAAGGAGATGAACTTGCTAAAGAGCTTGAAAGAGTAAAACAAGAAAGTAGTGAGTTCAAAGGCGAAAAAGTAGAAATCCAAGATAAAAAAGAAAAGCCAAAGAAACTAACTCAATTTAAATATGTAGTTAAAGCATCTAATGGTGAGAAAATAAAAGGTGTATTTGATGCTGAAACTCAAGATGATGTTAGAATTTTTCTTGTTAATGGTGGTTATGAAATAGTAAGTATTGCACCTGTTAGTAAACTAGAACTTAATATAAATATAGGATCTAACAAAATTAAGAATAACGATTTAGCTTTTATGTTGACACAATTATCTACATATGTAAAAGCAGGAATTCCACTTATTGATTCAGTTAGAATTTTATCAAAACAAACTACAAAAGCAAATTATAGAAGAATACTAGATAAAGTAGTTTATGAACTTATTATGGGTGAAAAGTTTTCTTCTGCCCTTGAAAAACAAGGAAATGTTTTTCCAAAATTACTAATTAACATGGTAAAAACATCTGAAATGACAGGTGATTTATCAGGTACATTAGATGAGATGGCAGACTACTATACTGAAATAGAAAAGACAAGAAAACAAATGATATCAGCAATGGTATATCCAGCAGTTATATTAGTATTAGCAATTGCTGCCATTATATTTATTGTTGTAACAGTAGTGCCACAATTTATAGAAATGTTTAGAAGTAACAATGCAAAACTTCCAGGTATAACTCTATTTATAATTAATGCAAGTAACTTCCTAACACAAAAATGGTATATTATAGCAATTATTCTTCTTGTTGTTTTAATTGTTTACAGAACATTATATAAAAACGTTAAAGGATTTAGAAAAGCAATGCAAACAATATTTATGAAAACTCCTGTAATTGGTAATGTAATTATATATAATGAAGTTGCTAATTTCACAAGAACATTTGCTTCACTATTAAACCATAACGTATTTATAACTGATAGTATGGAAATCCTATCTACAATATCAGATAATGAAATATATAAAGATATAATCAGTAGAACCCTAATTGGACTTAGTAAAGGTGATAAAATAAGCGAAACATTTAAAGGAGAATGGGCATTTCCAATCATAGCTTATGAAATGTTAGTAACCGGTGAAAATACTGGTCAATTAGCACTAATGATGGAAAAGGTTGCAGATTATTATCAGGAACTTCATAAAAATGCAGTTTCTATGATTAAAAGCTTGGTTGAACCAGTTATAATCTGTCTACTAGCTGTTGCAGTTGGATTTATTATGTTATCAATAATAATCCCAATGTTCGATTTATATCAACAAATGTAATACGAGGAGTGGTTAAATGAATACACTTTATGTAGTTTTATTCTTTATATTTGGTACTATATTTGGCTCATTCTTTGGAGTTGTTGGAAGTAGAATTCCAAACAATGAGTCTATAGTTACACCAAGTAGTCATTGTAATAAGTGTTCCCATAAATTAAAATGGTATGAATTAATACCAATTTTTTCGTATATAATTCAAGGTGGAAAATGTAGTAAATGTGGTAGTAGTATACCAATCCTTTATCCAATAACAGAACTAATTAGTGGATTGTTATTTGCAGTTTCTTACTTTTGTTTCGGATTTAGTACTAAACTTTTTATAGCACTCCTAGTAGCTTCATTACTAGTTATAGTTATAATAACAGATGTTACATATTTAATTATTCCTGATGAAGTAACACTAACCTTTTCGATATTAGTTATTTTAGTTAAACTAATTAGTCTAGATTTTAGAGGAACATTTTATTCAATTTTATCAGGTATTTTGTTATTTTCACTAATGTATTGTATAATGATATTAGGTAACAAACTATTTAAAAAAGAAACACTAGGAGGGGCAGATATTAAACTGATGTTCTTTGTAGGACTAGTTGTATTTCCATCCCTTGGAATATTTACTATATTCTTATCTAGTTGTTTAGCACTCCCTGTTTCACTATATTTATTGTTAAAAGATAAAAATAGTATTATTCCATATGGACCATTTATATTAATGGCATTATTCCTAGTATACTGTTTTAATTAAGAAGGAGGAGGATCCTATGTATATATTAGATGCATACGTATCAGAAGATTTAGCGTTATTCCTAGGTAAAACTCTAAATTTAATTCATATTGCGGCACCTATATTACTAATTGTTTTTGTAACTATTGACCTAATAAAAGCAATTCTTTCACAAGATAATGAAATAGTAAGTAAAACAGTTAGGAGTATTAAAAATAGAACTATCGCATGTATAATGATATTCTTTTTACCAACTATAGTTGAAGTAATATTTACTCAAGCATCTGTTACATTAAATCTAGATAAAAAAGAATATGAGGATATATTATCTACATATAAATCGGTAATTAATTCAGAAAATATTAAAGTTGGAGATAAAACCCAAACTACAGATATAAGTAGTAATCTTTTATATACATTAGAATCAAAAGAAAAAAAAGATGATACTAAAAAAGAAGAACTATTAACAAAATCTAAAGTTATTACAAAATATATCTTCACAGGCTTAAAATTTCAGGATCTAGCACTAGGTTTTTCTAGTGATGATTTAACTATTACATATGATGGAAAAACCTATAGTATAAATGATAGACTTAACATTTCTTATCAAAGTCTATTTGCTAGGGATGTAGTAGATAATGGAGACTATGTAATAGGAACCGTAACGTTTAAAAATGCAACCATTAATAATACAAAAGTAGATAGTGGAAGTATCTCATACTTCTATTCTAAAGAAACAGATAAATACTTATTAGAAAAAATAAATATTGAAACATCGAAAAGTATAAGTGATTTTACTTCTAAAACTAAAACAAGTGAAAAGCCAGATGAAATAAATGCATCTAGTAAATTCGCATCTACTAATCCAGAATATAATTATGATAAATTAAATAATTTAAAAGAATCAGACATTTCTAAAATATATGAAGCAAATAAAGAAAACATTGTTATGCTTAATACAATATCAAATCAAGCTACTGTAAATAGAGCAACGGGTTTCTTTATAAGTGATGGAGTAATCGCAACATCATGGAGTTACTTAGAAAATTCATTTATGACAGGAGATACTATAATTGTTAGTGATGTATTAAATAACACATATAAATGTGTTGGACTTGTCGCAATGGATACAGAAAATGATATCGCAGTTATAAAATTAGATAAAAAATCAGGAACACATGTTAAATTTGGTGATAAAACAAATCTATCTATTAATGATCCAGTTATAACTATAACTAGTAAAACAGGTGTAGGACTTTCTAGTTTAGTTGGAATTGTATCATCAGTTAATGATAATCTAATTAATGTTTTACCACTTGAAAAAAATGATTGGGGTTCCGCAGTATTTAATACAGATGGATATGTAGTTGGAATTAATAATTCAAAACTATTAAATTCAGAGTTATCTAACGCATCAAGCATAGATACATTAAAAACATTATCATCAAAACTTAAAAATACTAAATTAAAAGATATTAAAGCCACTTCTCTAGAAGAAGTAAAAAGTAAGTATTATTATAAAGAAAAAAATAAAGAAGAAATAAAAAAGCTTGTTGATACAAAGATTTGGAATAAATATAAATCTATTGGAAATATAGAAAATACAATTGCACTTAACTTAGTAAAAGCAAGTTATTATAATGATACATTGAGTCTAAGATATGAAAACAACACAAGCAAGTACATTGATACACTAAGTTATGTAGAAGACTTTACAACAGCACTTACTAATCAAGGATATACATTAAAATATAAGTCCGGTGAAAATACAAGACTTATGTACACTAAAGGTAGAGATAAAGTAGTTATCACAGAAGAATTTGATTATTTAATCATCTTATTAGTAAGGGGTAGGGTACTATGAGACAGGAACGTTTAGATAAAAAGAAAAGATTACTAAGAGGAGCTTCTCTAACATTTGTATTCGCAATAGTACTAGTTATTCTTTGGATAATGTTTTTTAAAAACAGAACTTATATAAAACAATATGAAAGTAAATATTTATCATTTAGTTATGATAGTACATGGAAAGTAAGTAAGAAAGATACATATTCTGCGTCCCTTACTCATAGAACTAATAGCTTTATTGATATGAAAGTTACTAAAATAGGTTCTTACTACAAAAGTGGTGATTTAACAAGAATTGCTAGTGAAGTAAAATATGAAATAGAAAAACAAAAAGCTAAATACAAACTATTAAAAGAAGAAGATAGTTCAACTAATTCAAAAGAAATATATAAAATATTATATGAAAATAATGATACACAGTCATTAATTGTTATTGTTAAAGGCGATAACTATGTATGTGTAATTAACTGTGTAGCAAAAGATATGTACTTTGATATGTTGTTTGATAGTTTTAATACAATAATCAATAGTGTTAAGATTAAATAAATTTTTAAGTATAAATAATTGGAGGTGAGAATATGAATAATGATGATTATAAAAGAGATACTCAAAATAAAAACTCTTTTATTTATTCGTATTTAAATAATACTCCAATTAATGTTCCATCAAAAGAAGAAGATATAGAAGTACTTGACTTTGACACAGAATTAGATAAACCAGTTGTTGAAACAGATCTTTCACACGCAACTGAAGGATTAGAAAAAATTAATACAGATAATAATACTGATAAAATGAAGATGGAGGACTTACTAAAAAAGACAGTAGCTCCTAAAGTAGAACATGAAATGAAAACTAGAAGGCAAAATAAAACCTTCTTTGTAACATCTATTCTAGCTGGTGCATCATTTGTAGTTATAGTATTAATCGCAATTTTTACAAAAGGAACTTCATTTTATGTAGATTCTAGCGAAGTATATTATGAAAATAAAAAGGTAGAAAAAGTAGAAGAATATCAAACCGCAGTAGTAACCGATAATATATATACAGGTGTAACAGTAAATAATATATCTGATGCAAAAAAACTAATTGAAAATGATTCAACTAACCAAAAAGCAAAATGTAATAATGTTAAAACTAAAGAAGTAGAAAAAAGAATAGAAAAAAACTATGGAATAACTGCGATTAACTTTTGTGAAATGGATTATGATTTTGCATTAGAAATAGAAAATGTTATTAAAACAGTATATAAAGAATTTCCAAGTATTAAAGGATATATTACTAATATAACACTAATAAATACCCCAGAATTTACTAACTATATTGCATCATTTGTATCAGCTAAGTTGTTCGCTAAATCAAATACTAAGAATACGTATCCCAACGTTTATAAAATGTCAATTTTCCTAAATGCAAGTTACTTTTTAAATAAAGATTATTTAACAGCAACAGTTAATGATTCATCATCATATGGATATTTTCCTAGTAATGCAACTAGATATACTATAGTAGCGCATGAATTAGGACATTACTTATCATTCTTAGCAGAAATGAGATCAACTACAGACTTAGATAGTGTACTTCTTCTTACAAAAGAAAACTATAGAGAATATTCTAATTTAATTAGTGATTCAAATAATGGAGTATTCTCACTTAAAATGATAAATGAAGCATATGAATCATATAATAAATCACATAAAGGTGAATTTAGTAATGCAGATAAATTTAGGGAAAGTATCTCAGAATATGCAATGGCAACAGATGCAAATGGTAGTTATATTTATGATGAAACAATCGCAGAAGCATTTCATGACTATTATGTAAATAGAACTAAGGCAAAACCCGCTAGTAAAGAAATAATGAAAGTACTAAAAAAATATTTAAATAAAAAATAAAAGTATTGGTTATACTATGAAGGGTGATTAATAATGATAGTAAGACTTGGTTATGTATCATTACCACTTAGTATAAATATTACATCTTCAAAAACTATAACTTATACAAGATTTAAAAATATAAATGATGGTTTTAATAAGATAGATTCAATTATATTAGATAATTTAGACGCTTTATATGAAATATTAAAATATAATAAAGCCAATAATATACACTTTTATAGAATGACATCTGCCTTAATACCGCTTGCCACATTAAATGATGTTAAATTTGATTATATTAACCCCTACTTAAATTTATATAAAAAAGTAGGGGATTTTGCTAATAAAAACGGCATTAGAGTTGATGCTCATCCTGATCAATTTTGCGTTTTAAATAGTATAAATAAAGATATCGTAAAAAATAGTATTGAAATATTAAAGTACCAAAAAGCACTTTCTAAAGCATTTAAATTTACTAGTTTTAAATTAGTGCTTCATGTAGGCAGTAGTGCAGGTGGTAAAAAGGCAAGTATAACCAGATTTATTAATAATTTCAATAAATTAGAAGATAGTATTAAAAAAATGATAATACTAGAAAACGATGATAAAGTATTTAATATAATAGATGTTTTAGAACTATCAGAAAAGTTAAAAATACCAATGGTACTTGATTATCACCATTATATATGTAATAACAATAATGAAGATATAGAAAAGTATTTACCTAGAATATTTAATACTTGGAAAGGTGAAGTATATCCTCCAAAGGTTCATTTTTCTACACCGAAATCTAAAAGAAAAAATGAATTTAGATCTCATAATGATTTTATAAATGTAGATGATTTTATAACATTTTTAGAAATTGTAAAAAAATATACTGATAAGTTAGATATAATGATTGAAGCAAAAGCAAAGGATTTAGCACTATTTAAATTAGTAAGAGAATTAAAATATAAAAAAGAATATCAATTTATTGATGATACAAGTTTTATTGTAAAGTAATTATTTTAGATATATTTAACTTGTAAAATATAACGATATTAATGTATAATAATAATGTTAAGATAAAGGAGTAGTAAAATGAGAGATAGAAAGAAAAGAAATATTATAATTGGCTCTTTATGCTCTTTGCTTGTATTTATGGGAATTGGTTATGCGGTGTTATCACAGACCCTAAATATAAGTGGTACAGCAAATATGAAAGGTACTTGGGATATAAAAATAACTGATATAAGTGAAGCAAGTAGAACTGGAAAAGCAGATCCAGGTACACCAACTATTTCAACAAATGGAGTATCTGCATCATTTGAAGCAAACCTATGGATGCCAGGAGACTCAATAACTTATAATATTACAGTAAAAAATAATGGTAATATAGATGCAGCTTTAAAAGAGTTAGTACCATCAGTAGAAAATGGCGTACAACAAGTAAAATTCAGTAATAATGCAGTACAAGGAAAAGTATTAAGACAAGGTGAAAGTTATACTTTTCAAGTAAGTGTAGTATTTGATGAAGATGCAACTGAGATACCACAAGATTCAAAAACAAATCCACCAAAATATACGATATCATTAACATTTGTACAATATACAGGAAATAGTTTATATACACCAACAAATGAAACAACAGATAACTCATGTTTTATAATGGATACAGGGGGCACAATAACCGGATATGATTATAATTGTGGAACAGTAGTAACAGTACCTGCAGAAATTGATGGAATTCAAGTAAAGAGTATAGCAAAAAATGCATTTAGCGATGCTGATTCATTTAATGTATGGACATATAGTAAAGAAGAAAGTGCAACCCTAACAAAGACGTACTTAATTTTTAAAGATCAAGAAACAAGGAGTTTGTATCTGGAATCTGCTGGAATAACCCAAGAAGAGCTAGATGCAATGGTAGAGTCTGATAATACATACAATTATCTAAAGGGTGATAGTGCCCTAAATGGGCTAGACCTTGGTACATTAGATGGAAAAAACTTTATCTACAAAAATTCTGATGGTGAAATTATAGCAGATGATGTAGGAAGTGTTCCTCTTACCGAACTTGATTTAAGTCATGCTGAGTATTTAGAAAGTATTGATTTTGATTATGCTCCAAACTTAAAAAGGTTAAATTTAAACACTGCTAATGTACTAACATTTAAATCATTTGCATCAGCTGGATATGGTCCAATCAATTATAGTTGGGGAGGCATAACTGTAGGAGAACTTGAAGAGCTAATTATAAATGCAGATATATTTAATAATACTAAAAAAATACAAGCTATCTCCAGTGCAACAGTATCAATTTTTAGAAATACTCACATAAAGAAATTAATTATACTAGATGGTAAGGCATCACATAAATTAGATATTTCAACAAATGATAGTGGATTGTTTGATTCGAATAGTGCAGGTATAGAAAATGTAATAATTGATGATGGAATAACAGAACTTGGAACAAACTCATTATACAGCTTAGATATTAAAAGCATTACTCTTCCCAATACCATAACAACAATTGGGAATGAAGCACTTGATGATAATGAATTGACAAATCTAACAATACCTGCGTCCGTTGAAACAATTGGTAATGCTGCATTCATAGCAAATCGATTAACCAGTATTAATTTTGAATCCAGTTCAAAATTAAAAGCAATTGACAGTAATGCGTTTGCATCTAATCAATTAACAAATGATGGACTTGGTAAACTTCCTAGTTCACTAACTAGTCTTGCTACAGATGCATTTAGTAGTAACACTAATTTGACTAGGATAACGCTTACTTCACCAAAAGACCTAACAGGATGGCCAAATGGTGGAACAGTTGACGGTAAAACAGTTACTTATGAAAGATAGAAAAATCTATCTTTTTTTCTTTTATAGTTGTATAATAAATATTATTGGAGGGATATTACTATGAATAATCAAAATATTATAAATGAAATACGTAGTAAAATAGATATAGTTGATTTAATTAGCGAATATGTTCCTCTATCTCAAAAGGGCAAAAACTATTTTGGAGTTTGTCCTTTTCACAATGATACTAATCCTTCTATGAGTGTATCTAGAGAAAAACAAATTTATAAATGTTTCTCTTGTGGTGCAAGTGGCAATATATTTACATTTGTTAGTGAATATGAAAATATCTCTTTTAAAGAAGCACTTAACCTTTTAGCAAATAAAATTGGATATAAGATAGACACAGGTAAAAGTTATACTAAACCAGATTTATATAAAAAATATTATGATATGTATGATCTTGCTACTAAATTTTATCAAAATAATATTAATACTCATGAAGGAAAAGAAGCTAAAGAATATTTAAAAAACAGACAAATAAATGAAGAAATAATAAAAAGATTTCAAGTGGGATTTTCTCTTGATAAAAAAAATTCATTAATTGAACTTTTAATAAAAAAAGGATATACAGTAAAAGAACTTGTTCAATATGGGCTTGCAGTAGAGGACCACGATGTTTATATAAATCGTATAATGTTTCCACTATATGATACATCAGGTAGAGTAGTTGCATTTAGTGGAAGAATATATGGGAATTCTAAACTTAATAAATATGTAAATACAAAAGAAACTCCAATATTTAAAAAAGGGCAATGCTTATATAATTATCATATAGCAAAAGAAGCATCACGTAAAAAAGGATTTGTAATAATAATGGAAGGATTTATGGATGTTATTAGAGCAAGTACTATAGGATATGATAATGTAGTTGCATTAATGGGAACAGCACTTACTAGTGAACAACTTGGGTTAATAAAAAGACTATCACTAAATATAATATTATGTTTTGATGGAGATGGAGCCGGAGAACACGCAACTATGAGTGCTGGAGAACAATTAGAAAAAATCGGAATAAATCCTAAAGTAATCGCATTAACTGGAGGAGAGGATCCTGATACATTCATAATTAAAAACGGAAAAGAAAGATTTGCCTCTTTAGTAGAATCGGCTATTAATTTTAGTGATTATAAAATAAAAGCTTTAAAAAGTGGAGTAAATTTTCAAAGTGATATAGAACTTTCTAACTATATTGATAAGGTAATTAAAGAAGTAAGTTTAATAAAAGATGACATAAGAAGAGAGATAATACTAAAAAAACTTGCAATTGAAGTAAATATAGGGTATAATACCCTAGAAAAAAGGTTAGACAAGTATATATCTGAATCTAAGCCTGTAGAAGTGGTAAATCCAATTAAAAATAATGAAAAACCTCATTTGACTAGATATCAAAAGGCAGTTAATGCATTTCTTTATAACATGCTGACTAATCCAGATGTAATAGAACGTTATAATAGAGAAAATATTTGTCTTTTAACTCCAGTTAATAGATATCTAGCTAATGAAATATCATTTTATTATGAAAAAATTGGTAGTATAAATATTGCAGATATGTATACCTATCTAGCTGATAAAGAAGAGTTATTAGCGCTTGTTAAAGAGATTACAGAAACAGATGAGTATGATTGTAGCGTCAAAGCAATTGATGATTATATAGATGTGATTAATGATTATAATAAGAGGCAAGAGATTAAACGCCTAAATGAGATGATAAGAAAAGAAAACGATCCAATAGAAAAATCAAAAATTGCTGAACAGATTAGGCTAATAAAAATTGGGGAGAGTAAGAATGGTTAACGAAATTAAAACAATTGAAGATAGAAAAAAATCTTTAATTAAAAAAGGTAAGGCTAATGGATATGTAACATATGAAGAAATGGCCGAAGAATTAAAAGGACTAGAAGTTGATTCTGATACCCTTGATGATTTATATAATACATTAGTTGAAAATCACATTGAAATTATATCTGAGACTACAGATAATTCTGAAGATGATAATGATGAAAATCCAAGTGACTTAGTTGTTGAAGATTTAACTCTATCTAAGGATATTAAAATAAATGATCCTGTTAGGATGTATTTAAAAGAAATAGGTAGAATTAATCTGCTTACTAGTGATGAAGAATTTGAATATGCACGTCTTGCTGAACAAGGTGATGAGCATGCGAAAAAAATGCTTGCAGAATCAAATCTTCGTCTAGTAGTATCAATCGCAAAAAGATATGTTGGTAGAGGAATGCTTTTCCTTGATTTAATACAAGAAGGTAATATAGGACTTATGAAGGCAGTAGAAAAATTTGATCCAACTAAAGGATATAAGTTTTCTACATATGCTACTTGGTGGATTAGACAAGCTATAACAAGAGCTATCGCAGACCAAGCAAGAACTATACGTGTGCCTGTACATATGGTAGAAACAATTAATAAACTTGCACGTGTACAAAGACAACTAACACAAGAACTAAATCGTGAACCAACAGAAGAAGAAATTGCTAAGAAGTTAGGAGTAACTGTTGACAAAGTTCGAGAAGTATATAAGATAAGTCAAGATCCAGTTTCTCTAGAAACTCCAATTGGTGAAGAAGATGATTCACATTTAGGTGATTTCATTAAAGATGAAAGAACTATGTCACCAGAGGAGTATGCAACAGTAGAACTTTTAAAAGAAGAATTAGCTAGCGTATTATTAACATTAACTGAACGTGAAGAAAAAGTATTAAGACTTCGTTTTGGTCTTGATGATGGACAATGCAGGACACTAGAAGAAGTTGGACAAATATTTGGCGTTACAAGAGAAAGAATTCGTCAGATTGAAGCTAAAGCATTAAGAAAACTTCGTCATCCATCACGTTCAAGAAAACTTAAGGATTTCTTGATCGATTAATGAAAATTAATAATAGACTTAAAAATGTAGCTAATTTTGTTTTAAAAGATTCGAATGTGATAGATGTAGGCTGTGATCATGCGTTATTATGTATCTATTTAGCAAGTAATTATCCTAATATGAGGCTTATTGCATCTGATGTAAGAGAAGGACCTCTTAAACAAGCAAAAGCAAACATAGAAAAGTATGGCTTAGAAGATAGGATTACACTTAAATTAGGTGATGGAATTGCTACTATAGATAATGATACGAATGTTATTGTTATATCTGGCATGGGTGGTATTACAATTGCTGATATTATAACAAAAAATAAAGAAAAATTAGATAAAATAGATCAGATAGTTGTATCTCCTAATAATGATTTCTATGCAGTAAGAAGTGAAATTACAAAATTAGGCTTTATAATTGATAGAGAAGAAGTAATAAAAGAAAGAGATAAATTTTATTTAATAATTAGTTTTGTCAAAGGAAAGAAAAAATACAAAAAAAGAGAACTTTACTTTGGAAGTAAATGTATCTTATATGATAAGACTCTAAGAGAGTATTATAAAGGGCAATTCCTATTACTATTTAATAAGTATTCTAGGCTCCCTGATAAAAGAATATTTGCAAAGCATAAAATAAAAGTTAAAATAGATATGCTAGCAGATGATATAGATATGTTAGATAAAAAACAAGCAAAAGAAGAGAAAAAAGCAAGAAAAGAAGCAAAAAGAATAGCTAGAATAGAAAAAAGACAAGCTAAGAAAGAAAAGAAAATGTTAGAGAAAAGCAAATAAGCTTTTCTCTTTTTTATATGTAAATTAAATAAGCGTTTACTTGATTTAGATATAAGAATGAGTGTATAATAAATATAGATTAAAATAAGAGAGGTTAGAAAGTATGGATAGTAAAGATAAAGGCTTAACCCTAAGTCAAAAGATTGTTACAGACGCAGTACTAAGAAAGAATGATTATAATAAAAGAGAATGGTTATCCAGAAGATATGGAAAAGGTAGAAAACTTGATCAAGCATTTGAAAAAATCTTTTCATCAATTTCATATAATGGATTTAAAGTTGAATTACTACTAAAATTGAATGCAGGTGATGATAGGATTTCAGATGTAATTGAGAATGAAATAGATTCTACAGGAGACTTTCATTACATAAAAAATATGATACTTCCAGAAATCAGGCATGTAAAAGATGAAAAAAAGAGATTTGATTTGATAAAAAAAGTGGACAATAAAGTCATTACAATATTAGGTAAAAATACCAATTATGAAAATAAATATATTTTTGATTTGAGGGATGTTACAGATTACATTAATGATTTGTCTAAGATGCTTGAAGATTTTAACGAACCAGAATTTATATTATCATTTTTAAGCTTAGACAGATATGATCTAGGTTCAATTGTGAAAAAAATGTCAACATTGACTATTGATGAGAAATTGCTTTCATCATTTCCTAAGGTTGCACAAACTATAGATGAAAATAATGATGCTAAAATAGAATCAATTTGCCAATATTTTTATCATTTGGATGATAAACAAAAGTTGATACTTATTAATTGCATGCCTGAGAATAAGCTTCCATACATATTATTGGATAGTGATTTTTTATGCCAATTGCCTTCCCTAAAAGAAAAAATAAATAATGCATCAAACAAAGATGAAAATGATTTGAAATTATTGTATGAGAAAATATCAAGATTTGAATTGTCAAAAGATGCTCCAGAAGGAGTAAAAAAAATGTATTATGCTCATAATTATGGTAGATATTCTGACATACTCGAACAATTAAAAATCCCATCTAATATTGAATTCCTGATAGAAAAAAATATTGATTTAAATCTAATTTTTAGTGTCAAAGATAATGAACAAAATTATGTAAATGTAAATGCCATTGCTAGTCAATTCGATGATAAAAAAGATGCAATAAAAACAATTGCTTTATATAAAGCAATAACTTATTATAAAGATTATGTTGATAGTAAAGATCCAAAGGAAAGCATATATCAGCATATATATAATAGTATTATTGCTGGATCAAAATATTTAGAGGATATGCCAGAAGATTTTAAGAAAGAACACCCTGATTTATTTTTAAGTCAAGATACTCCAGAAGAATTGAGAGAGTTGCTTTGCAATAGAGGATTGACCTCCGAAAAATTGTTAGAACATCCAGAGTGGATTGATGTTTTGGCTGAAGGAAGCATTAATTTAAATGCGATATTCCATTTTGGAAGAAATCATAAAATAAATAATGAAGAATCAATTAATGATTTTGAGACTCGTAAAGAAGCAATCAAGTGTATTGCAATATATAAACAAATGAACTGTAGCTTAAGTAGTACAATCATAAATAAAGAATCCATTTATCAAGAAATGAGAAGCGCGATTTTACATGGCCGCGCCTATCCAGAAGATATGCCAGAAGATTTTAAGAAAGCACACCCTGATTTATTTTTAAGTCAAGATGCTCCAGAAAAGTTAAAAAACTATTTTTACGATTCTAATGGTGGATGTTTTATGTCATTCAAAAAAATACAAGAGCATAAAGATTGGTTACCATTTATTACGGGAAAAAGATTAACTGCTTCGTTGCTTAGGGATCCAACTCATAATAAAAAAATGATGAAATATTTTGAAGTTTTTGGAGAAGAAAAGGCTATCAAATTAGGAATTTCTAGAACCGAAACTATTGAACAAATGGTATTTTCAAATCAAGCGGATTTGATGAAAGCATGGTATGACAAAACAGGTCAAAAATTTATACCGGATTTTGTAATAATGCAAAATTTCAAAATAGAAGAGGCTGATAAATTTTTAACATCTGGTAAAATTTGGAGTAACTTAATGAAAATCAAAAGCTTTACTCAAACTCCAGAAGCAAGAGAGGCTATGTTAAAACTTGCCTATTCATTTGGTGCCTTTGATCAAGATCAAAGAGGAATTAAAAAATTACAAGATTTATTAGTGGGACTACCTAAGAAAATCGATTTGGAGCAAGCACATATATTTGAGCAAATAGCTACACAAATTGATTACAATGGTCAAACGGATTTAATAGAGTCATTAAGGCAAGAAAATGTTGATATTGATTTTTCAAAAAATATATTTGAGCAAATATATAGAAAAAATGAAGACGGCTCTTATACTTTGACTATTAATGCTCAAAGTTGTCCTAAATCAGCACAGGCTATTAGAGGCGTTTTAGAAAAATTTAGAGAAGTACCAATGCTTACACCAGATAAAGCGCATCATTATCTAGGTGGTTTCAAATTAGAATATGATTCTGATTTTAGGGAGTTTTTCTTATCGAATTTTGACATTATTATTGGCGATAGTAAGTATTTGTCACAAATTTCTGCAATACAACGTAGATTCAAAGAAATAAAAACTAGATATTCAAATGTTAATTTAACATTGGATTTAGCCATGAGTTATATCAATAATAATAAATATGAAAATGTAAATACTGGAAACGAAAGAGTAACACAAGTAGCAGGACTTCAAAATTATTCTCAGCAAGATTTTGAAATTCTTCAACAAATTTATAATTATGGCAAACAGAGAACGTTTAGCAGTATTCCTCGTATTTCGTCAGATAAAAGTGTGAATCTTCCATCTGGAACTTATCATTATGAAATTTTGAGACTTGATGATCCTAGGGCAATGTCAATAGGTTTTGAAAGCGATTGTTGTCAGAGATTAGGAGAACCTGCAGAAGTTTGCATGGAACATAGTATGGTTGATAAAAATGGAAGAGTATTTATTATAACAAATACTGCTGGAGAGATAGTTGCCCAAAGTTGGGTATGGAGAAACAAAGATGTGTTGTGTTTTGATAATATAGAAGTTCCAGATCAAAAAATGTGGGATAATGGAATACCAAGAGGACGAGAAGATTCAGGTATAAGAAATCAATTTACTGATGATATATTAGCAATTTATAAGATGGTTGCTCATGAATTGATAGAAGTAGATGAAAAAGTTTATAAGGAATTACTCGATAGTAGTAAAATTACACAAGAACAATATGAGGGATTAAGATTAGGAAAAATTACAGCTGGTCTTGGATATAGTAATATAAAAGGATCATTAAAAACTTTGCCAATTGATAAAACAATTTTATCAAGACCATTACCTTTTGAAGGACCAGTCAAATTATCTAGAGGACTTTATACTAGCGATTCTACTACTCAATATATTTTAGAAGAACGAGAAGATAGAAAAGATTTTGATGGTAAAACACTTCCAGTGCACAGTGATACCTATATTGAATATAGCGATTCTAATTTTGCAAAGAAATCTTTACTTACTTTGGAAAAATTAGAAATAGTTACCAAAGAAGATCCAAGGCATTTGGAAACAGCTGTTAGTGATCATACTGATCCAGAACATCTTGTTACTGAAATAGCAAAAAACTATGAATTAAACCCAGAAACCACAAGAATAGTAATGAATCCCAATTTTGCTATTATATATGATGTCAATGATAATAAATTGGAAATAGGAGATTTGCTTTTTAACACTAAAATTAATAATGGAGAACAGCAAATGAATATTGAAAATCAAGTTGTAATGCAAATAAGATTAGCATTAGAACAAATTGCTAATAATAAAGAAGTTGATATATCTAACCTAGATGAAAAACAAAAAGAAATGTATGCTAAGGTTACTGGTTTAACAGAAGAAATAGATATAGAAAGAGGTGTTGGTCATGCAAGATAATAATTTTGATAAAATAATATCAGATGCCCTACTAACAAATAAAAAAAATTTAAGTCAAAATATAAAACCAATAATAAATCAAATAAGTAAAGTAATTAAAGATAATAAGAAAATAATTAAGCAAGCAAACGAGATAGACAAAAAAAATAACAATGGTTTTTTGATGGATTTTAATGTCATTGATAATATATTAGAAAATCTATCAAAAGAAGATATTTTATATGGTAAAGTAGTATTACAGCAAAAAGATGATGATAAAAAGATTATTTACGGAAAAGAAATTCTGGACTATGGCAACATCGTGGTTATAAATGATGGAAATCCATATGTAACTATAGAAATGGCTTTGAGAAATATAATGGCTGGAAATACTACAATATTTTCAAATAAAGGATATATGTATGGTACTAATCGATTATTAATACAAATGATCCAGGCAGTATTAGAACAATTTAATATTTCAAAAAGCCTAATACAATTAGCAATCACTGAAGATTTTACGGAAATCTTATCCAATTATGCTAATATTGACCTAGTTGTATGTATTGGAGATCACGATTTACAAAATCAAATACTAAGCAAATCAAAAAACAAAACAATTATAAGCGGATATGAAAATTTTGATTTATATATTGATGATATAACTCATGCTGACTTTATAAACAAAATCATGAATTTAGGTTTGAACATTCAGATGTATGTAAATGATAATATAAAATCAAATTATCCTGATGCTATTAAAGTAAATGACATTGATGAAGCAATCGCCCAAATCAATTATATTGGAAATAGATATGCAGCTTCTATATTTACAACATCAGAAGCTAATGCATCAGAATTTATAAAAAAGGTAAAATCTAAAATAGTTACCGTCAATACAAGTCCAACCATAGAAAGAATGATAGATATAAATCAAGCAGATTTGGTTAATGAAAAGACAATAATTTATCCGATGAGTTATAAATTTGATAAAACAACTCAAAAGATATATATAAAAGAAAAAGAAACAGAATAAGCAATACTATCATATAAAATATATATTATAGTTAGATAAAGGAGATAAGATTTCTGGTTAGAGCAAAAGAAATCGTTGATAGTGATATATCAAAGGATTATAAGTGGGGTATAATTCGCGCAGTCGCTGAATTTATTTCAAGAGAAAAAGAACGACGAGATGAATCTTTAGTGGCAAGGCAAAAAAAGTGATTTTTTGGAGCTTTTGGAGAAAGGTAAATAAGCTTTTCTCTTTTTTAAACTAATTTTATTGCAAGTATCCCCAATTTAGTTGTATAATGTTGTTATAGTCAGGAGTGATGATATGAAAAACACTAAGAAAAAAACATTTGTTATAGCAATATTGTGTATTGCACTTGTTCTAATGGGAACAGGATATGCAATACTTTCTACCTCATTAAACATTAGCGGTACAAATACTGTTTCTGGTAAATGGGATATACATATAGAAAGTATAAATGCAACCAGTGTTGGGGGAACTGCAGTAGCTAAAAATGTAATTATTGGTGATGATAAATTATCCGCTGAATTTAGTGCTGATCTATTTGGAAATAATGATTATGTAGAATATACAGTTATTATAAAAAATGCTGGTAATATTCCGGCTAAATTATCAGATATAGCTACTAGTGTTACTAATTCTAGTGAATTTATTCAATTTACAAATACCGCGGTTAAAGATAAAACTTTAGCTCCTGAAGCAACTGATTCATTTACAGTAAAAATTGCAGTTAATAATCCAAATAATGCTGAATTAGTTGATGTTACTGATGCAACTTATAAAATAGATTTAACTTATATTCAAAATGTTTCTTAGTATAAATAATTATTGGAGGAATCAAAATGGAAAGAGAATTATTTAAAAATTATTTTAAAAAAATAAATTCTCTTTTTATTATGCTATTAATGTCTATAGTTTTATTAATCTTATTTGCTAGTTCTTCATATAGAATTTTATATAAAGAAAAACTAACTATCAATTTTGATAAATATCCTGCTAGTAATAATATAAATATTACAAAAAGTAATTGCGTTAAAAATATAATAACGGATACTATTAATGATAGTAAAAAATATATATTTTTTAAGGAAGAAGTAAATAGTGAGTCAAATATACTAAAAAAGATAGATTCTAATATTAACACTATAAAAAAAGAATTAAACTATAATGGAGATAATAGTGTTCTTAGAAGTATGCTTTTTAATGAAATAAATGATATTTCTATTAAATTAAATTCATTTTTAAATGAAAATACAGAAATTTATATTAACTTTTTAATACTATTTTCAACAGGTAGTGCATTTATAACTTTAATTGTAATATTTTCTATTCTTTTATTAATATTAGTACTCACTAATAAAGATTTTACATGGATTAAAAATGTTAGTAGTGTATTTATGTTAGTTACTATATCTCACTTACTAGCAAGTTTTATCTTAACTATAATATTTTCATATTCCACTAGATTACCTATTTTTGATATAAGAATAGAATTTCTAAGAGTAATATCAAATGTTATTTTCAATAATCAAGTAAAAATATGGATACTCTTACTTACATCTGGAGTAATTTATAGAATTCTATATATTATATTTAATAAAACTATTAAAAACTCATAAACTTTATTAGGTGGTTATTTTGAGATTATCTGATTTACAAAGTAAAACAATTGTAAGTATAACTGATGGAAGAAATGTTGGTAACATAATAGATGTTAAGGTTGATATTCCAACTGGCACGATTATATCTTTGGTGATAGAGGCAAATAAAAGCTTTTTCTCATTTTCTAATAAGGGTCTTGATACTGAAATACCATGGAAGAAGATTACCAAAATTGGAGAAGATGTTATACTAGTTAATTTTGATTCATAATTATTTTTGTAGACAATATGTCTACTTTTTTTAATTTCAGATAAAAAAAGTATTCAAAATGTTAAAAATATGATATTATTTAATTAATGATAGGAGAGTAATTATGAATAATGTAAAAACTAATAAAAAAAATAAAGAGATTAAAAATGTTAATTCTATTAAAGAACTAGAAGCACATAAAAAAGCTGGATTAACAATCATTTTTATTGCAGTTATTATATTAATTATTGCATTATGTAGTTTTTCTGTATTATTTAATGGAATTGATTATGGTAGTGGGAACACCTCAATATCCGGAGAATCAAAGTATGCGACTGTAAAGGTACCAAGTGAAAAAGCAAAAGAGGTCTTTGATTTAAATTATTTTTCAGATTTAACTTTAATTTCTCAAACAATTGCACGTGGAACTAATTGGATTGAGCTTTGTACTGATTCAGAAAAGGAAATAGATGGAGAAATTTATATAAAGTCATGCGATAAGTTATATAGTAGCGTAGAAGATGTAAAAAAATCATTCTCTGATATTGCAACTACCAAATATATTGATAGTCTTATGGGAAAAGATTATATTGATTATGATGGATCACTATATGTAAAATCATACAGCAATAATATAGATGAAAAATATATTGAAATGGCATCATATAAAGTGGTAGAATCTACATCCGATAAAATATCTTATTTAGTTAAAAGTAGATATGGAGAACTAGGTTGTAGTACTTCTTGTAAATATGAATACAAAGAACACAAGTTTACTTTGGTAAATGAAAATAATAAATGGAAAGTATCAGAATTTGATATGCCATATTAATAAAGAGTATAAATATAAATAGTACTCATCTCTAGCGAGGGAATAATATGAAATATAATTTAGAACTAGTAAAGAAATATTTAGATGAATCTGACTTTGAAGCATTAAATAACATATTATATGCGATTATGAATAAGGGTGAACATACTCTAGAAGATTTAACAATTTTAGAGTTTTTATCAGATGATCCTAGAATCAATAAAGAATCAGCACAAGTAGTAAAAGAATATTCAAATAAAGTAGTAGAAGAATTAAAAGAAAAGCAAATCTTAGAAGTCGAAGAAATAAAAGAAGAAGCTGTAGAAGAAGAAAAAAAGAAAGAAGAAGTAGTAACACCTTTAGTAGAAGAGCCTAATAAACTAGAGGAAGTAGAACCTATAACAAATAATTCTAAACCTATATCAGAAGAAGATGCTAAAAGAAATAAATATGAGGAAGAATATAAAGCATATCTATCTTCTAAATTTATTTTGTATGGTCTAACAATAAAAGAGTTATCATTTGATAAATCCGAACCACATATAACTTTTGATAATACTAAAGAAGCAAAAAATGTTATCGATAATTTAATGCTTAATTTATATCAAAATGCAAAAGATATACCTAATTTAGGCTTTGATTTAACTAAATTATGGACTACTGGTGAAGAATTCTTTACTGTTTCATTAGCATCTGGACAGCCACTTAATAATAATTCAATAATGGATATGTTTCAAAACGTTGAAAAAATAGTTGATAATACAGAAAAAGATAAAAATTATGAGGAATTATTACCAAGTAACTTGCAAAATATGAAGGCATTATATTCAGGTCATACACCAGATGTACCTAATGAAAATTTCAGAATAGGCTATGTTAATGTTAATGGTGAAGATAATTTCTATGTTGTATCTAGTTCAAAAGAAAAATCAATTAGATTAACAGAAGAGATGGGATTTATACCAAGAACTATTGGAGAAAGCAATGTTGTATCTATTGATACTGGAAAGCAAAATCCAGAAAAGATAGATGCTGTTAGTGAAGATCTCTCTACGGCAGTAAAGAAAGAACCTCCAGAAAAAGCCAAAGTTTATACATTAAAACCAAATCCAAGAAATGTATCTGTACCTAATGCAGCATACTCTAATTTAAAAAATATAACACTTATAATTGTACTCGTTATCGCAGTTATAATCGCAGTTTCAGTTATGACATTGAGAGGGTAAGATGACAAAAATTACAAATAATGATGAAAAATATAATGCATATAAAAAAAGAAAAATACTTAGAATACTAATAATTATTTTATGTATTGCAACTATTGCTTTAGCAATATTATCCTTAATTTTTAAATTTAGTTGCATATATGCATTAGTAGTATTTTTAATAATGGCAGTACTAAGAAGTTATAGAGATAAACTAGATTTTAATAAGGAAACTAAGAATAAAGAAGGGATAAGTGTTGAAAAAAAGAAATAAAAAGAATTTAATTATTGGTCTTTTATGTACATTACTTTTATTTATGGGTACAGGATATGCAGTAATGATGCAGAAATTAACTGTAAGTGGTACAGCTAAAGTAAAAGGTGTATGGGATGTACATATAAGTAGCATAGATGTTACAAGTAAAAAAGGAATGGCAAAGAGTAATGGTACTTCATTTGATAATTTAAAAGCAACTTTTTCTTCAGAAATGTTTGCTCCAGGTGATTATATTGAATATTCAGTAACAGTTAAAAACGCCGGTAATATTGATGCTATTTTAAAGTCTGTAGTTTTAACTGATACAAATAAAGAGAGCTCAATACTTACATATAACAACTTTGAAAGCGATACCGTTTTAAAACCAGAAACTAGTAAAAGTTTTACAATATGGTTTAAGTTTGATGAGAATGCAACTACGATACCTAAAGATAATAAACTTGAGTATAATTTAAACCTTATATATGAACAACATGATGGTAGTGAGGTAGTAAAAAGTGCAGTTTTAAAGGTTGGTGATTATGTAAGATATAAATCAACTAAAACAGGTGAGTATCAAGGGATTGATTCGTCCACCTCATTTACGACAAGGACAACAGAAAGTGGTTTGGGATGGGATTCTGGAATTGCTAGAGACATTGATACTAATTACTGGAGAGTTTTAAGTATTGAAGGCGATAAAGTTACATTAATAAGTGCATCTGCATCCAACCCAACCGCAAGAGCAACAACTGGTGAGGATTCATGGGGTAGGTTAATCCTTAAAGGTGAACAACTATACAATAATGGTGTAGAAATACTAAATTCAATGTGCGACTTTTTATATACTACTGAATTTGGTAATGCAAGAAGTATAAACATAGATGACTTGAATAAACTAGCTGGATATACTCCTGCTTCACCAACCAAACAGACAATAACAAATTTAAGTAATGCTTACTATCCAAATAGATTTAGAGATGATTATGGATCAGCAATAGATACCGACACACAAAATACAAATGGTTATAAACCAAGTGTATCAGGTATTAATAAATCTGATTCTAATATATCAAATAATTATGTATCTAAAGTTAGTAATGAAGAAAGATATGCCTATGTTGGAGCATCAGTTGCGACTAAATCATTAACTTTCTATGATAATTCATATTCTTATACAGTAACTGCTGATGCAAATGGAGAATTAATTACAGATTTAGTGTTTGGAGATGATAGAACTTCTACTAAAGGTGCTAGTACATATTGGATTGCTACTCGTAGTATTCATTATAATGGAGCACAGGCATGGTTTACTATGTTCTATTCATTACCTACATCTAACCAAATAACATATGATGGTTATCCTTATGCTAGCGATAATTATGGTATAACTACTAGTTCAACAAAAGCAAATCAAAGAGCGCATTTCTTAAGACCAATAGTAGAATTAAAATCAAATGTTAAGATTAATACAAAACTTATTGATCAAGATAATAATGGTACTATACAAAATGGTACCAAAGAAGAACCATGGACTATATCTTGGTAATAGTCACATGGTTTTTCTTTTAAAATATCTTGAATAAAGTAGATTAATAATATATAATAATAAAAGTATTGGAGGAAATTATGGCAAAGAAAAACAATAAAAATGAAATCAAAGTTAAAATTGAAGGAGAAAACTGGTCTAACGCATTAGATAAAGTTTTTAAGAAAAAAAATAAAGATGTAACTATTCCTGGTTTTAGAAAAGGAAAAGCTCCTAAAGACATTTTCTTAAAGAAATATGGAATCGAAAGCTTATTCTTAGACGCTTGTGATGAGGTTATTGGAGATGCTTATACAAAAGCATTAGAAGATTCTAAATTAGTACCTGTTGCTAGGCCAAAAGTAGATATTAAAAATGTTGACTCTACAGGAGTAGAATTCTCTTTTACTATAGTAACTAAGCCAGAAGTAAACATTAAAAAATACAAAGGATTAAAAGTTACTAAAGAAAAAGTTAGTGTTACTAAAGAAGAAATAGAACATGAAATTTCTCATATTCTAGAACGTTATACTGACCTTGTTACTAAAGAAGGAACAGTAGAAAATGGTGATGTTGCAATCATAGACTTTGAAGGATTCAAAGATGGAGTAGCGTTCGATGGTGGTAAAGGAGAAAACTACGAACTAGAAATAGGTAGTAATACATTTATTCCAGGATTTGAAGAACAATTAATTGGAATGAAAGCTAATGAAGAAAAAGAAATCAAAGTAACATTCCCAAATGAATATCCACAAGAAGATCTAAAAGGTAAAGAAGTAACATTTAAAGTAAAAGTTAATGAAGTAAAAGAAAAACAAAAAAGAGAATTAGATGCTGATTTATTTGAAGATTTAGCTATGGAAGGTGTTAATTCAAAAGAAACACTTGAAGAAGAAATTAAGGCTAATATAAAAGCAAATAAAGAAATGGAAGCAGAAAATAAATATATTGATTCGTTACTAGAAACAGTTGGTAAAAATGTAGAAGTAGATATTCCTGAAGAAATGGTTGAAGAAGAAGTAGACAGATTAATGCATCGTTATGAAGAACAATTAAAAATGCAAGGAATATCACTAGATTTATATTATCAATTTACTAGAACAACAGAAAAAGATTTAAGAAATCAACTTGAAAAAGAAGCTTATAACAATGTATTATATCGTTTAATGCTTGAAGAAATAGCTAAACTAGAAAAAATTGAAGTTAGTGATGAAGAAACAGATAAAAGGGCTTCAGAATTAGCTGAAAAATACAAGATGAAAAAAGATGAATTTGTTGAAGCATTTGGTGGAATTGAATTCATTAAATATGATCTTGAAATGAATAAAGTAATTGACTTACTTAAAGAAGAAAATAAATAATAGTCTTAAAAGTGCAAAAAAAATGCACTTTTTTTAGTTGTAATATTTAAAAAAATATTAATATATGATATTATAAATAATAGATAAAAAGAATAAAGGGTGAAGTGTATGAATATTGTAAAACCTATAAAAGAAATATTTAAAGCATATGATATAAGAGGAAAATTTCCAGATGAAATAAATAGAGATGTTGCATATACCATTGGAAAAGCATATGGTACAAAGCTTTTATCTATAGGTAAAAATAAATGTATAGTTGGATATGATAATAGAGAATCATCTATTGAATTATCACTTTCATTATCACTTGGTATTTTATCAACTGGAGTTGATGTTATAAACCTTGGACTAGTTACAACACCAATGGCAATATACTCAAAAGAAGTATTAAAAATACCTAGTTATGTAATGGTTACCGCAAGCCATAATCCTAAAGATGACAATGGATTTAAATTTTCATTTGATGAAAGTGGTAATGTTAAAGGTGATGATATAGACAAGTTCTACGATCTTGTCATAAGTGGAAACTTTAAAGAAGGTATGGGTAAATTTTCTAGATACAATGTAGAAAAAGATTACTTAGAGTTATTTAGAAGAGGAATAAACCTTGGAGATAAAAAATTAAAGGTAGTAATTGATCTTGCTAATGGTACAACTAGTTGTATTGCTAGAGAACTTTTTGAACAATTTGATATAGATCTAACTATTATAAATGAAGAAAGTGATTCTAGTTTCCCTAATCATCATCCTGATCCTTGTGTTGCCGCAAATCAAAAGCAACTACAAGATAAAGTACTTGAACTTCATGCTGATTTAGGTATTGGATTTGATGGCGATGGAGATAGATGTGGTATAGTTGACAATCTTGGTCATATAATCCCAACAGATATTTATATGGCTATTATGTGTAAAGACATTATATTAAATAACGAAGATAAACGAATATTATATGATGTAAAATGTTCTAATGCATTAAAAGATGAAATAGTAAAATGGGGAGGAATTCCTATTTGCTACAGAACAGGTGCCTCATATACAATGGCTAAAGTAATTGATGATAATATATTATTTGGTGGAGAATACTCAGGCCATGTGTTCTTTAATGATAGAATACCAGTTATTGGAAGTGGAATATATGCAGGCCTTAGAATGGTAGAAGTTCTATCTAAAACAGATAAAAAGCTTAGCGATTTAGTAGATAGCATAAGCAAGTATTATTCAACTGAAGAAATCAAAATACATTCACCAAATGATATAAAGGATAGAGTAATTGAGGATATTAAAAAATACTGTATTAATATGAGATTTAATATAGATTTAACTGATGGTGTTAAAATAATTAGACCTGATTCCTGGGCACTTATTAGGGTAAGTAATACTGGCCCTAATATAACAGTAAGATTTGAAGCTGATACTGAAGATAAATTATTCTTAATAAAAAGAGAGTTTACTAATTTGGTTAAATATTTTAACAAATAACATGTTCAAATACTATTCATTTAGGGAGTATTGAAGCTTATCAATACTCTTTTATTTTTTTTAAAACTGTTGTATAATCAATTTAAACTTACAAGTCTTATTTTTCTATAATAAACGATAGGAGGAATATATATCATTTTTCACAAGTTAATTTTGCATATAATTCAAATAAAATTGAGGCTGGAAGATTAACAGAAGATGCAACCGAAGAAATATTTGAAACAAATTCATTTATTCCCAAAAAGAGAGAAGCAGTTAAATTTGATGATTTAACAGATTTATTACAATGTTACAATGCACTTAAATAATATTTTAGAAGACAAATTAGATAGAAATTTAATATGTAAGGATTTCTTACATGCTACTGAAGATACTAAAAATCATTAAATGAAATTGATTTTTAATATATATTTGAATTTTTTTGCAGTATCTAAAATTTATAATAGAAAGGAAGGATAATATATGAATAATAAAATTACAGCAAAAATTAATGTAAAAGACAATTTGATAAATGTAATGAGAGTTGATAATATAGATTATATATCTTTGACAGATTTAGCAAGATATAAAAACCCTGATAATCCTGGTGATGTAGTTATTAAGTGGATGAGCAATAAAAGTTCTTTTGATTTTTATTCACTTTGGGAAGAACTATTTAATGAAAATTTTAAACTAGCGGAATCTCGCGAGTTTAAAAATGACTCTGCAAATAATTCTTTTACAATGAGCCCTTCTAGATGGATAAATACTACAAATGCTAAGGGTTTTGTAAGTAAAAGAGGAAAATATGATGGAGGCACATTTGCACATCCGGATATTGCCTTAGAGTTTGCGTCTTGGATAGATCCTGCATTTAAGTTATATTTGATTCAAGAATTTGAAAGATTAAAATATAATGAAACATATCAAGAAAAAATAGAATGGTCTGTTAGAAGAAGCTTATCAAAAACAAATTATAGAATACATACTGATAGTATTAAAGAAAATTTAGTTCCTACTTTAACAGAAAAACAGAAACTTTTTGTTTATGCTAATGAAGCAGATGTAATAAATGTAGCATTGTTTGGAATGACTGCAAAAGAATGGAGAGGAAACAATCCAAAATTAGAAGGTAATATAAGAGATTATACAGATATTTTGCATTTAGTTGTTTTATCTAATTTAGAGGTATTAAATGCAAGTATGATAGAAAATAACATTAGCCAAAAAGATAGATTAGAAAAATTAAATGAAACTGCTAGAAGGCAAATAACTATTTTAGCAAGCGATAATAATATAATGGGTATAACGAAGTTAGATAATCAAAAATTAATTGGAGGGGCAAATGAGTAAGTATTGTATGATTGAAATTGCTTTTAATAATAAAGAAGAGATTAATGAGGCAATAAATGTTTTGTTATCAAAGAGACTTGTTGCAAGTACCCATATTATTGAAAGCAACAGTAGCTGGAATTGGAAAAATGAAAGAGAAAGTGATAAAGAGTTTTTATTGCAAGTAAAAACAAAAGTAACCAAACAAAATGATATTTATAATGAGATAAAAAAGATTCATAGTTATGATTGTTTTGAATTTGCTGTATATGAATTAAATAGTATAAATAGTGATTATTTAAAATGGATTGATGAGGAAGTAATATAACGGATGAAAATAGAAACATGTGATTGCTGTAACACGAAAAATGATGCAAATTGATAAATTTGGTAATGATGTAGGATATTATACAAGATTAAAAAAGTAACAAAATTTCTTTCCTTTAGGTATTAATAAATTTCTTTTTTTAATTGACATGTGACAACCTGTCATACTATAATTAAATAGTTCATAATTAGAAGGTGATAATATGCCAAGTAAAACATTTTATAATTTATCTCAGGAAAAACAACAAAAGATAATAGATGCATCAAAAAAAGAATTTTCAAATAATCTCTATCAAGATGTATCACTTAATCAAATAATTAAGAATTCAAATATATCTAGGGGTAGTTTTTATATGTATTTTACTGATAAAGAAGATTTATACTTTTATCTTTTAAATGAGTATAAAGCTAACTTCGAAAAAGTTATTATAAAAACATTAAATGATAATAATGGAGAGATATTTTCTACATTTGGAAACTTATTTACATTACTTAGCAATAATATAATAAAAAATAATAATTCAAATTTTATAAAGAAAGTATTTCTAAATATGAATTACTTAATTGCTAATGAACTTCTTAGAAAAAGGCCTAATAAAACGTTGGAGGAATATCTTTTAAAACATATAAATAAAGATTATCTTGTTATTAAAAATGAGTGTGACATATTAAATCTTTTACATATAATAATAATGCTTTTTATGGATAATTTAACTAAATTAGTAAATGAAATAGAAGAGTTAAATATAATTAAAAAGTATTATAATGAACAATTAAATTTATTAAAAAGTGCATTTTATGAAGAAGGAGGAAAATAATGAAAGAGATTTTAAAAATATTAAAAAAACATTTACCTAAAATAGGTTTTATAATCATTTTCTTAGTACTCTTAGCTAATTGTGATCTTGCATTACCTTCATATACTTCAAATATAGTAAATGTTGGTATACAACAAAATGGTATAGAATATGCATCACCAATAGTAATGAGAGAAGAAACATACAATGAACTTAAAATGTTTATGGATGATAAGCAAGATATATTAGATAATTATACTAAGATATCAAAATCTAATCTTGAAAGTAAAAAATATAATGAATATGTTAAACTTTATCCATCTCTTAAAAACGAATCATTGTATATTCTAGAGAATGTTAATAATGATACGCTATCATCAATTGAAAAAGAGATCTCTACACCGCTTTCTATTTTGTCTGCGATGGAGCAAATGAAGAGTATGAATACAAGCAAGACCAACCCCAATATACCTAGTGATATATCCATAGATACTATTAAAGCTAAAATGGATAGTATGGGAGAGTCTGTAGTAAAGCAATATGCGATAAATAGAGTTAAAGAAGAATATAAAGCAGTTGGACTTGATATAGAAAAAGTACAAATGAAATATATTGCTAAAACAGGTCTAAAGATGTTAGGGATAACATTGGTATCTGCATTAATTACTATTTGTAATTCATATTTAATTAGTAGATTATCTAGTGCATTTGCTAAAGAGTTAAGAAGTAAAGTAGTTAAAAAAGTAATGAGTTTTTCAAATGAAGAGTTTGAAAGCTTAAGTGCAAGCTCTCTAATTACTAGAACTACTAATGATATACAACAAATACAAATGCTTATAGTAATGCTTATGAGAGTCGTTGTATATGCGCCAATAATTGGTATAGGAGCTTTCTTAAAAGTTAAAGATAGTTCTATGGCATGGGTAATAGGGGTAGCACTAGTAGCTATTCTTGCAGTTATATTAGTTCTATTCTTTGTTGCTGTTCCTAACTTTAAAAAGGTACAAGAATTACTTGATAGAGTTAACTTAGTATCAAGAGAAATTCTAACTGGATTACCAGTTATTAGAGCGTTCGCAACTGAAAAATATGAAGAAAAAAGATTTGATAAAGCAAATAAAGATTTAACTAAAGTTAACTTATTTGTAAATAAAGTTATGTCTGTAATGATGCCAACAATGATGTTCATTATGAACGCAATATGTATATTAATAATTTGGGTAGGTGCAGATAGAATTGATAACGCAACTATTCAAATTGGTGATTTAATGGCACTTATTCAATATTCAATGCAAATTATAATGGCCTTCTTAATGATCTCAATGGTTTCCATAATGATGCCAAGAGCACTTGTTTCAATTAAAAGAATTGCTGAAGTATTAAATAAAGAGGTAACTGTAAAAGATCCAATAAAACCAAAGAAATTTAATGAAAAGACTAAAGGAAAAGTAGAATTCCGTGATGTATATTTTAGATATCCAGATGCTGAAGAAGATGTATTAAGAAACATTAACTTTACTGTAAATAAAGGTGAGACTGTTGCATTCATTGGCTCAACTGGTAGTGGTAAATCTACTTTAATTAACTTAGTTGCAAGGTTCTTTGATGTAACTGGTGGTAAGATTTTAGTAGATGAATGTGACATTAAAGATGTAAAAATTAAAGACTTAAGAGAAAAAATTGGATTTGTTCCTCAAAAAGGAGTGCTTTTCTCAGGTACAATTGCATCTAACTTAAAATTAGGTAATGAAAAACTAACTGAAGAAGAAATGAAGCGTGTTGCACAAATAAGTCAGTCATTAGAATTTATAGATAAAAAAGAAGATGGATTTGATAGTCCAATTTCGCAGAGTGGAACTAATGTATCTGGTGGACAAAAACAACGTCTTGCTATAGCAAGAGCAATTGCTAAAAATCCAGAAATATACATATTTGATGATAGCTTCTCTGCACTCGACTTTAAAACAGATGCAAAACTTAGAAAAGCTTTAAAAGAGTATACAAAGGATAGCACTATTCTAATAGTAGCGCAAAGAATAAGTAGTATTATGAATGCTGATAAAATAATTGTATTAGAACAAGGTGAAATTGTTGGAATGGGTACTCATAATGAATTATTAAAAAATTGTGAAGTATATAAAGAAATTGCCTCATCACAATTAGGAGAGGAGGAGATTAAAAATGCCTAAACATAAAGGTGGACCTCCTATAGCTACGGAAAAAGCAAAGGACTTTAAAGGAACTGTAAAAAAACTATGGAGATACCTATCAAAATATAAAATTGCTTTAATAATAGTTATACTATTTACTATTGCTAGTACAGTATTTAGTGTAGTAGGGCCAAAAATACTTGGTAATGCAACTACTGAACTATTTAATGGAGTAATAAGTAAATATACAGGTGGAGCTGGTATTAACTTTACTAAAATTGGTAAAATCTTGCTATTCTTACTAGCACTTTATATATGCAGTGCAATATTTTCATACATACAAGGTATTATAATGACTAATATTTCACAAAAACTTGCATATAGACTAAGAAAAGAAGTATCTAAAAAGATTAATAAACTTCCTATGAAATTCTATGATAATAAAACACACGGTGAAATATTATCAGTTATTACAAATGATATAGATACATTATCACAAAACCTAAATATAGAAGCAACACAAGTAATCTCATCAGTCGCAACTATAATAGGAATACTAATTATGATGTTCTCAATCGATTGGATTATGACATTAGTAGCGCTTTTAACTCTTCCATTATCAATTGTAATAATTGCATTTATTATGAAAAAGAGTCAAGGTTACTTCAAATCTCAACAAGATTATTTAGCTGATGTTAATGGCGAAGTAGAAGAAATGTTTTCTAATCAAAGCGTTATAAGAGTATTCAATGCCGAAAATAAAATGATTTCTAAATTTGAATATGATAACAATAAACTTGCTGATGTTGCTTGGAAAAGTAACTTTGTCTCAGGACTAATGCATCCTATTATGAACTTTGTTGGTAACTTAGGATATGTAGTAATCGCAATACTTGGTAGTTACTTTGCTATAATAGGAAGAATTACAGTTGGTAATATTCAATCATTTATTCAATACACAAAAAACTTTACTAATCCAATCGCACAAATTGCACAAATATCTAATATGCTACAATCAATGGTTGCGGCTAGTGAAAGAGTATTTGAGTTTTTAGATGAAGAAGAAGAAAAAGAAAAAAATAAAAAATTTATTCCTACTAATAAAATAGAAGGTAGTGTAGAATTTAAGAATGTTAAGTTTGGCTACAATCAAGATAAAATAATTATTAATGATTTCTCAGCTAAGGTAAAACCAGGACAAAAGATAGCAATAGTGGGTCCAACAGGGGCTGGTAAAACTACTATAGTTAAACTTCTAATGAGATTCTATGATTTAAACTCTGGTGAAATATTAGTAGATGGTCATAATATAAATGATTATAGAAAAGAAGATATAAGAGGATTATTTGGTATGGTACTACAAGATACATGGTTATTTAATGGTACTATAATGGAGAATATTAGATATGGTAGGTTAGAAGCAACTGATGATGAAGTAATAGAAGCTTGCAAAATGGCACACGTACACCACTTTATTCAAACATTACCAGATGGATATAATATGATATTAAATGAAGAAACAACCAATATTTCTGGTGGGCAAAAGCAACTTCTTACTATTGCAAGAGCAATACTTGCAGATCCTAAAATACTAATATTAGACGAAGCAACTTCTTCAGTAGATACAAGAACAGAAATATTAATTCAAAAAGCTATGGATAAATTGATGGAAGGTAGAACTTCATTCATAATTGCACATAGATTATCAACAATCAAAAATGCTGATTTAATTCTTGTTATGGATAGTGGTGATATTGTTGAACAAGGAACACATGAGGAATTACTAAAGAAAAATGGTTTCTATGCAAAACTATATAACTCCCAATTTGAAAAATAACACAAAAAAAAGAGCTCTAAAGCTCTTTTAATTTTTCTATAATTCTTTCGATAAGTTCAACTGTAATTCTTAATGTTTTATTATCAATATCAGTTAATGGGTTAAATTCAACCACATCAATTGACTTGATTTTATCTTTATTTTCCATAAAAACATCAACTATTTCAAATAATTGTTCTTTAGTTAATCCATCCCTAAATCCAACAGATATACCGGGTGCAATAATAGGATCTAATACATCTATATCAATGCTTAAATGAATTCCATTTGTTTTATTAAGTGCAATATCAATTGATTCTTGTACAATTTCTCTAATATTTTTAGCCTTAACATCATTAGTAGAGTATACTTTTATTTTTGCCTTATCAAGATTAACCTGTTCAAGTGGATCAATATCTCTAGCACCTATAATTACAGTATTTTCATTTCTAAAGAAATTCCCATTATGAAACTTTGTAAGCTTAGTTCCGTTATTATTTGTAATAGTCGCAAGAGGAAGCCCATGAATGTTTCCTGAAGTGGTTGTCTCAAATGTATTAAAATCAGGATGTGTATCTACCCAAATTACACCAAGACTATCTTCATGCGAAATATCAGCTAGGGCAGAAGCTATTACAACGCTATGATCTCCACCAATTGTTAATGGAAATACGCCATCTTCCTTAGCTGATTTTACAATGCTATATAATTTATCATTAAACCTATTTAATGGCTCAATATTCTTTTCCAAATCATTTTTGTCATTGCTTTTTACCACATCTTCTGCAAAAACATCAATAATTTTATTTATACTTTCGTTATTTTTTAAGTATTCTTTTACTTTAATAGGGGAGTAACGGCTTCCATCTACATTTACTCCTAAATCGCTACATGCATTAATTATATTTATTTTCATTTTAATCACCTCTTTAATAATAATGTAAATTTGTGTATAATTCAATGATAAATCTAACTTTTTACGTAAATATAGTGTATAATTTAGTGTAGTGGAGTTGATATAATGAAAAAATTAAATGAATTATTTGATTGTAATTATGATACTGAAATAAAAGGTATTAAAATTAATTCAAAAGAAATAGAACCAGGGGACTTATTTGTATGTACAAAAGGAGTAAATACAGATAGACATGATTTTATAGAAGATGCGATAAAAAATGGGGCAAGTGCAATTGTAGTTAGTCATGATGTCAATTTTGATATACCTACAATTAAAGTAGAAGATACAAACAAAATTCTTCCAATAATATGTTCTAAATTTTATGACCATCCAGAAGAAAAATTAATAATAATTGGAGTTACTGGTACTGATGGTAAAACATCCACTGCAACAATTATTCAAACACTATTAGGAAATGATATTTGTGGTTATATAGGAACTAATGGTAGAAGTTGTTATAAATTCAATAAAGAAATAAATAATACTACTCCGGATAGTGATAAGCTATTTGAATATTTTTATGATTTTGTTAATGCAGGATGCAAATATGTAGCAATGGAAGCAAGTAGTGAAGCCTTCTTTAGACATAGACTTGATACTATCAAGTTTAATGGTGGAATTATTACTAATATCACAAGAGAACATTTAAATATACATAAAACATTTGAAAATTATATTGAATGTAAATCAACTTTATTCAAACAAGTAGTTAAAGATGGTTTTTCAGTACTTAATATAGATGATCCATTTTACGAAAGAATATTATCATCAACTCACGGCAAAATATTAACATATGGTTATAACAATGATGCAACATTTAGAGTACTTGATAGTAAAATTTATAGTTATAAAACAGATATTACATTTAAATATTTAGACAAAACCTATAATATAGAAAGTCCTCTTTTAGGACAGTTTAATGTATACAATTTAATGGGCGCAATTGCTTGTTGTGTAGCGCTTGGATTTGATATAGATAAGATTAAAGGTAATATCAAATATATAAAGGTATCTGGAAGACTTGATATAATTCCTAATATGGGACAAGATTTTACTGTTATGGTTGATTATGCACATACACCTAATGGAATTACTAATTTACTTAATTTTGTACATACACTAGATATAAATAGAAGTATAGTAGTAATTGGTTCTGCAGGAGAAAGAGATTATCTAAAAAGACCAATAATGGGTAAATGTGTTACTGATAATGCTAGTTATGCAATATTTACATATGAAGATCCTAGAAGTGAAGATCCAAAAGATATAATCGATATGTTGACTAGTGATATAAAAGATAGAAATAACTATGAAGTTGTTATTGATAGAAAAAGCGCAATTGAAAAAGCAATTAATATGGCACAAAAAGGAGATATGGTTTTAATACTTGGTAAAGGTAATGAAACATATCAAAAACTAAAAACAGGCACTATATATTTTAATGATATAGAAGAAGCAACTAATGCACTAAAGAAAAGACTAAAGAAAGAAAAAGTTAATAACTAGCTTTTTTCCTTTCTTCATCTTTTGCATATAATATGGTATAATAGTCTAGGATGTGATTAAATGAGAGTGATAGTAAGTGCAGGTGGGACAGGTGGACATATATTCCCAGCCTTAGCTATTATTAATAAAATTAAAGAAAAAGAACCAAAAAGTGAGATTTTATATATTGGTACTACTGATAGAATGGAAGCAAAATTAATTCCTGAGCTTGGAATTAAATATATAGGCGTAGAAATGAAGGGGTTAAACAGAAAAAATCTTCTAAAAAACTTTGAAGTTATTTCGTCACTTAACAAAGCTATTAAGAAATGTAAAAGTATTATAAAAGAATTTAATCCGGATATTGTTTTAGGAATAGGTGGGTATATTACTTATCCCGTTATAACAGCATCTACTAGCTTAGGATATAAAACTTTTATACATGAACAAAATTCTATTCCAGGTCTATCAAATAAACTATTAAAAAATAAGGCAACCGTTATAGGAGTTTCTCTTGAAGATTCCCTAAAATACTTTGGTAAAAACACTAATGTTATATTTACAGGAAATCCTAGAAGTGAAGAAGCAACCAACGCAAAAAAAGTTCCTAAAAGCAAATATGGATTATCAAATAATAAAAAATGTGTTCTTATTGTAATGGGAAGCCTAGGAAGTCATACTATAAATCAAAAAATGATGGATATACTTCCAAAATTTAACGGAAAAGACTATGAAGTATTATTTGTAACAGGTAAAAATTACTATGAAGAATATAATAAAATTAAATTGCCAAGCAATGTTAAAATAGTTGAGTTTTTAAACGATATGCTTGGAGTTATGAAAAATGTAGATTTAATTGTATCTAGGGCAGGGGCATCTACTATTTCAGAAATAACCGCATTAAGCTTACCCAGTATACTTATTCCATCCCCATATGTTACCCATAATCATCAAGTTAAAAACGCTTTAGTTTTAAAAGAATGCGGGGCAGCAGTATTATTAGAAGAAGATAAGCTTAATAGTAATAATTTAATAAATAATATAGATAGTATATTAACAAATAAAGAAATTTATAATAAAATGAAAAAAGCTAGTGGACTTTTAAGTATAAATAATAGCGCAACTAAAATATATGATATTTTGAGAAAGACAATAGATGGTGAAAAGCATGAATAAACATATTAAATTTATTAAAGAAAATGACATAGGAAAATACTTAGAAAAGCAAAGTTTAAGTGAATATACTACCTATAAAGTTGGGGGAGAAGCAAGTTTAATTGTATACCCTAAAGATGAGACTAAATTAATTGAACTTTTAAAATATATTAAAAACAATGATATTAATTACAAGATACTTGGAAATGGCTCTAATACTATTTTTAGTAGTAAAACATTTGATGGTATAATTATCAAATTAGATGAGTTTAACAAAGTGGAAGTAATAGGTAATAAAATAATTGTTGGTGCCGGATATAATTTAATGAAATTATCTGCACTAGCAACTAGAAAATCATTGTCTGGATTGGAATTCGCATCAGGTATTCCTGGTACTGTAGGTGGTGCAATATACATGAATGCAGGGGCCTATAAAAGTGATATGGGATTTATTGTTCAAAATGTAAAAGTAATAACCCCAGAACTTAAAATTATTACTATGGCAAATAAAGAAATGAAATTTCATTATAGAGACTCTTACTTACAACACCATAAAGGTTATATTTGCTTAGAAGCGGTATTAAAATTAAAACCAGGCAAAAGAAATGAAATAAGTGAGATTAATAACGAAAGAAAGAAAAGAAGATTAGAATCTCAACCACTAGAATATCCATCAGCTGGAAGTGTATTTCGTAACCCAGATGGAATGTTCGCAGGCAAAATGATTGAAGATATTGGTCTTAAAGGTTTAACAAAAGGGGGAGCTCAAATAAGCAACAAACACGCTAATTTTATAATAAATATTGGTGGTGCTACCGCAGAAGATATAAAAGACTTAATTGAATTTGTACAAACAGCTGTATATGATAATTACGGAGTAAAGTTAAAAGTAGAACAAGAATTTGTTAATTGGGAGTAGACATATGGCAAAAAAAGTCAAAAAAAAGATAAAATTTAAAATAGTACCCATATTAATATTTTTAATTTGTTTAGTTGTTTTATATTTTGGACTATCATATCTTGCAGATACAAAAATCAAAAATATATATGTGTATGGAAATAATTTACTTACCGATCAAGAAGTAATTGAACTTGCAAAAGTAGAAGATTATCCAAGTTTTTATAAAACACTATCAAGAACTATAAAGAAAAACATAAAGGCAAATCCAATCATCAAAGAAGTAAAAATTAAAAAAAGCTTTTTCAATGTACTAAATATATATATAACTGAATACAAACCGCTCTTTATAAAAGGTGATAAGCTAATATTAGAAGGTGGAATATCTACTGATATAGTAGAATGCAAAGTACCAGTACTTACAAATGAAGTTGATAGTGACGTATATAATGATTTTATCAAAGAAATGTTAAAGCTCAAAAGTTCAGTAAGAGGACAAATATCTGAGATTACATACGCTAAAAGTGAATATGATAATAGTAGATTCTTACTTTATATGGATGATGGAAACCATGTTTATGTAAATATTGCAAAATTCTCAAAGCTTAATTATTATGATGAAATTTATCCAACATTAAATAATAAAAAAGGCACCCTATATCTAGATTCAGGTAACCATTTTGAAGTATTTTAAAAGACACTTAAGTGTCTTTTTTTAATAATATGGATAATAATAGTTATTATAATATACAGGTGCTGGATAAGGATATGGATAAGGATAATAATTAGGTCTATTATTACCAATTGCATATCCAGCAACTCCACCTAATAATAATGGCGCAACAAATCCTCCACCAAAAAATCTATCTCCAGAATTATACATATTATTATTCATTTTGTTGTTCATTGATCTAGCATACATATTGTTTACAGGTTGTCTTAAATTATTATAAGAATACATTATATTTCCCTCCTAATGTATTTTATGCATATATAATTTCTTTGCCAGAAGAAAAGAATAAAATTTAAAATTTTTATTCGAGATTGGTTGCTACCGACTTTTTTGTTTTTAATACAAATTTCTTATAAATAAAAAAAGATTAAGAATTAGTCTTTCTTAATCTATAAAGATTTATACTAGGATGATTAAATAGTCTTATTGGAATATTATCAGTTCCTATTCCATATGAAACATAAAGATCTGTTTTATCTAAATTATAATGTTCTTCAGTATATTTTTTACTGCCATTAAATTTTATAAATCCCCTTAAATAAGGTAATCTTATTTGTCCACCACGTGAATTACCAGATATTATCACTTCAGGAGTATTACTATTTAGTATTTCATCTGTTTTATCAGACTCATGTACCACATTTATTTTAAATAACTCTTTATTATCATCATAATCAATATCAAATTTTTCATTTATGCCTCTTAAAAGAATAGGGGTAGTACCATTAAAGTATATTAACTCTTCTTCATCATTTAGTAATTTAAATCCAGCTTTATTTAAAATATCTATTGTATCTTCATTATCGTTTTTACCTATAACATAATACTTACCAGTAGTTGATTTAATCTTTGAGAAAGCTTTTTGTAACTTTTCATTGTCTTGTTTAGTTAACTTATAATCTTTGTGGACTAATCCGCCAGAGAAAATTACTAAATCAGGCTTTGTCTTATTAATATCATTTATTACTTCATCTAAGTTAATTGTATAGTTAGTATAATATAAATCACTAAAATGCGCTATTTTAAAGCCATGAAATGACTGAGGTAGAGTAGTATAGGCAGGTGAATATTCCCTTACTATAATAGTATTATTTGCAATAAAGAAAATATAAATAAGTATTGCTACAATACACAAGAAAACATTAGAACATATTTTAAATACTTTTAGAAAAGTAGCCATTCTTTTTTCATGCTTTTCTTCTCTATCAATCTTTTTTCTAGTAGTTTTATTTTTCTCTGTACGACTTAACATAGAACTATCATCCCTAAAGCAATTATATTCATAAATGTAATTAAAAAGTTATGTAATGCATGCATTGATATTGATACAAATATGTTTTTTGTTTTAGCATACATATAACTAAGTGCAATTCCCAAACTACAATATGGTAATAAATATAAAAAGTCATATGCATTTCTAATACTAGTTATAACATGAAGACCACCAAACACAACACCAGAGATAATAACAAACAACCATTTAGTATCAATTATATCTCTGAATGCTTTTCTAAATGTAATTTCTTCTATTAAAGGAGCTAAAATAGAAGTATTAAAAAGCATTATATAAGGTGCAGCAGTTATAAGAGATCTAATTGCTTCTTCATTACCAGCTATTTTATTAGGTGAGAAAAGGTTTATTACAACATTACTACCTGCCATTAATACTAATCCAATAACCCAAATTTTAAATCCCTCTTCAAGCATTTCTTTTTTATTTTCTAAGAAAACTTTAAAATCTTCCTTCAAATCTTTATAATACATTAAAACAAGTAATAATATATTCATCATATTTGAAAATAAAGTCAATAGTATTTGAATCTTTGGTGTTATATTATTAATATTAAATAGTTTAATGGGTATTAATTGAAAAAAAGCACTGCAAAAAAATATAATAATTGTTAAAATAAACTTTGTATATCTGTTCCATAAATATTTCATCTAATCATCCTACCTTATATTTATTTTAAGATTAACTTTTAATTGTGTCAATAAATATTTGGCTTTTAAGAAAGTTAAAGAAAGTAAAATATTGGTTTTTAAGTGAAAATAAAAGATTAAATTAGAAAATACATAAATTAAAACTGTAATAAAATGTACAATATAGTAAATCTCATTTACTAATTAATAATGAACGTGTTATAATGTAAAAGAAAGTTTTGCTTATGCAATACTTGTAATTATTCTATATCTTAGAGGTGAAAAAATGAAAAAAATAATAACTATAATTAGTATAATACTTATTGCTTTAATGTTTACTGGATGTAGTAGAAGAAGTGCAACTAAAAGTGTTAGATTAGATTATATAAAAGAAAATGATGGATTTACTTTTAAAAATTATGCGATTGCAATTGATGATAAGAAAGATAATAAAAATACATATGCTGTATATAAAAAGATTAAATCCAATAAATATCAAAGATTATTTAGACTAGATGAAGAAATTAAAAAAGATGAACTACTAGCAACTGATACATATTTATATATTATTAAAGATTCCAATATTATAGGTTATAAGTTAAACAGTACTATTAATAATGTTAAAAAGGTAGAAAAAGAATTTGATACTGCTAAAGATAAATGGACTATAGCAAACGTATATGGTTTTAAAGAAAACTACATATATGTATCGATAAGTGGAAAAGAAGATGGTAAAGAATCCACTAAGTTTGTAAGGCTTAAGAACGATTTAAGTGCAACAGATGTTTTAGAGTCAGAATCTTTAGTACCAACTGATTTAATAAATAACATTAATTTAGAAAAGTAATAAAATATAGAGGTGAATAATTTATGAAATATTATTGTATTGGAATTAAAGGTGCAGGTATGAGTACACTTGCTAATATATTAAGTGATTTAGGTAATGATGTTAGTGGATATGATGACACAGTTAAATATAAATTTACTGAAGAAGGCCTTGATAAAAGAGGAATTAAAATTTATCATGAACCACATCCAATAGATAGTGATACTATAGTTACTTATTCTAAAGCATTCTCAATGGATCACCCTGAAATAAAAAGAGTTAGAGAACTTGGACTTACCATGAGAGATTATAATCAAGTAGTGGGAGATGTTACAGCTATGTTTGAAACAATTGGTATAAGTGGTACACATGGTAAAACTACAACAAGTCTTCTAATTAGTGATATATTAAAAAATACAGTAGGTTGTAATTACTTTGTTGGAGATGGTACTGGTTATGCAGATAAAAAGAATAAACTATTTGTAATAGAATCAGATGAATTTAATAAACACTTCTTAGCATATCATCCTACAATAGCTGTTATAACAAATATAGAACTTGATCATACAGAATGTTACCCAGGTGGATTAGAAGAAATAAAAGATACATTTAAAAAATTTGGTAATAAAGCAGAACAAGTAGTTGCATGTGGGGATGACTCTAATATAAGAGATATTAAATTTGATAAAGATGTAATCTATTATGGATTTAATGACAATAATAATGTAGTAGCTAAAAACGTTAAATTAACTGATAAGGGTTCAGAATTTGATGTTTATATAAATAATGAACTATTTGATAGCTATGAATTGCCTTTATTTGGTAAACATATGGTTTTAAACGCACTAGCAAGTATTATTATAGCTAATAGATACAATATAAATAAAGAAGATATAAAGAAGTATATTAGTGGTTTTAAAGGCGCTAAAAGACGTTTTAAGGAAGAAGATATTAATGGATATATTATAATAGATGACTATGCACATCATCCTACAGAAATAGAAGTAACTATTGCTGCTGCAAGGCAAAAATATCCAGATAAAGAAATAGTTGCGGTATTCTTACCAAATACATATTCTAGAACTGAGGCATTAATGGATGACTTTGTAAAAGCCTTAACCAAAGCTGATAAAGCATATATTATGGATATATATTGTGATAGAGAACGCCAAAGCGATTATCCATCCGTTAATTCAGATGCACTAATAAAAAGAATTAAAAACTCAGAAAAAATTAGTATTGATACAGTAGATAAATTACTAAAACATAAAGGATCTGTAATATGTTTTATGAGTTGTACTAATATATATTTAATACTAGATGAATTTAAAAAAAGAATTAGATAATATCTGATGCAAGAATTAGTTTACTAGTTCTTTTTTTTCTATCTTTATGATACAATATCTCTAATTGATGGTGATGTTATGAAAAATATTATAGTAATTACAGGGCCTACTGGAGTGGGTAAAACAAAAATGAGTATCGAACTTGCCAAAAGAATTGACGCAGAAATAATTAATGCCGATTCTATGCAAGTATATAAAGATCTTAATATTGGAACTGCTAAAATAACTGAAAAAGAAAAAGAAGGTATTCCTCATCATCTTTTTGATATAGTAGAACCAACCAATATGTATACAGTATATGATTATCAAAAAGATGCAAGAGATATAATAAATGATGTTTTATCACGCGGTAAGAAAGTTATAATAGTAGGAGGTACAGGATTATATATAAAAGCACTTCTATATGATTATAAATTCGTTAAAGAAGATAAAACCTATGACTTTTCAAAAATGAGTAATGAAGAAATATTAGATAAAATTAATAGTTATAATTTAGATATTAATCTACATATAAATAATAGAAAGCGTCTGGAAAGAGTTTTAACTAAATTATATAACAATAATATGCAAACAGAAAAAACAGATACTGTATTATATGACTTTGTGGCGATAGGACTAACTACAACTAGAGATAACTTATATAAAATAATAGATAATAGAGTAGATAAAATGATTGAAGATGGCCTAATAGATGAAGTAGAGGAATTATATAAAAAAAACATTCATTCTAAAGCTATTAATACTGGTATTGGCTATAAAGAGTTATATAAATATTTTGATAAAGAAATAAGTCTAGATGAAGCTATCTCACTAATAAAAAAGAATTCTAGACACTACGCTAAAAGACAATATACTTTCTTTAATAATCAAATGAATATAAAATGGTTTAATACAAATTATGAAGATTTTTCACTAACTGTAGAAGAAGTTTATAATTATATAAAAGGAGAATAGTATGCAAAGATATTTTGTTAATGAATCAAATAAAAATCTTGATATATTTACATTAAATGAAGAAGATAGTTACCACATAGTTAAAGTAATGAGATATAAAGTTGGTGAAGAAATTGAAATTGTATATGAAAAAGACGTATTTATATGTGAAATATTAGAACTTGGCAAAAATGTTAAATGCATAATAAGAAAAACAAACCATCAAATAGAAAATGATATTCCTAATATAACAATTGCTCAAAGCTTAGTTAAAGAACAAAAAATGGATTACATACTTCAAAAATCTACAGAACTAGGAGTAGATAAAATTATTCCAATATCAGCATCTAGAAGTGTTATTAAAGTAAATGACAAATCAGATAAAAAAATAGATAGATGGAGAAAAATTGTAAAGGAAGCAAGTGAACAAAGTAAAAGAAATAAAGTTCCAACTATTACTGATATAAAGAAAATAACAGAACTTGCTAGTTGTTGTTACGACTACAAAATTTTATGTAGTGTAAACGAGGTGTCAATGTCGTTAAAAAAGGTCTTACAAAATGTTAGTAAGAGTGATACAATATTATTTGTAATAGGGCCAGAGGGTGGTTTCTCTAATGAAGAAGAAAATATCCTAATTAACAATGGATTTATAAGTACTTCTTTAGGTAGTAGAGTCTTAAGAACTGAGACTGCTTCTACATTTGTTCTTAGCATAATTAATTACATATTTATGAGGTGAGTAAAATGAACATAGTTCTTAGATTTATAAAAGAAAACAATTCTTTAATAATGGCAGCTTTATTTTTAGTTATTATAATACTAACTATTTTAGTAATAATTACCGATATTATAAATAAAAAGAAAAATAAACTAGCTGCACAAAATCTACTTAATAATGGAGATTCTAATATGCTAGATGCATTAAAAGAAGAGATAAAAGAAGAACCTCCACTTGATTATACTAGTGATTTATCAGAATATAGTGATGTATTAATGGTAGATGGAGAAGATACTAAAAAAGAAGAAGAACATAAAGAAGAAATTAAGTATGTAGAAGAAGATGAAGAACTAGAAAAAACAAAAGCTCAAATAGAACTTAAGAATCTAAAAGAAGAATTATTAAAAGCCGAACTATTAGAAAAAGAAAAAGAAGAAGCAAAGAAAGTCTTGGAAGAGAATGCTCCTACTAAAGATGAAATAATTGATGAATTTGAATCTAATCAAGAAGAAAATGCAATTATAAGTTTAGATGAATTTAATAAAATAAGCGATAGAGTATATGATGAGAATGAAGAAGTTCAATATAAAGATGAAGGAAATGAACCTATTTCTATACAAGAATTAGAAGCTTTATATAATACAAAGGAAATCAAAACTCTAGATGATGAATTTCTTGATATAACAGCAAAGGAAGAAAAACCGGATGTAGAAGTTAGTGATATAAAAGTAGATATTAAAGAACCAATATTAAAGCCAGCTACTAATATTGTAAAAACAGAAAATATTGAAAAACCTACTACTAAATTTAAAAATAGTCCTATAATATCACCAGTATTTGGACTAGACTCTAATGATAACGTTAGTAATATAGAAGTAGAAAATACCGCAAACTTAGATAAATTAAGTGAAGAAATTAAAAAAACCACAGAAGTTTTAAATACATTAAAAGAACTTAGAAAAAACTTACAATAAGAGATAATCTCTTATTTTTTTGAGAGTGGGGGAAGTATATGAAATTTGGTATATATACACTAGGATGTAAAGTAAATACATATGAAAGTGAATATGTAAAAAACTTGCTTTTAAATCATGATTTTATTGAATCTGATTTTAATGATATTTGCGATATCTATATAATAAATACTTGTACTGTTACTAATACAAGTGATATAAAAAGTAGAAAAATAATTAGACAAGCTAGAAGAAGAAATAAAGATGCATGTATTATCGCAATGGGTTGCTTTATCCAAGCTGATGATAATAACATTATAGATGATATTGATATTGCGATTGGTAATAATGATAAAAGTAGAATCGTAGAACTTATTAACAAATTCTTTAAAGATAAGAAAAAAATCATTAATAAACGTAGAGACTTTGATGATAACTTTGAAGACATGTTTATAGAAAAATATGAAAATAGAACAAGAGCATTTATAAAGATACAAGATGGATGCGAAAACTTTTGTAGTTACTGTATCATACCTTTTGTTAGAGGTAAATGTAGATCAAAAGATTTTAATACTGTTTTAGAAGAAATACGTAAAGTTGTTGAAAATGGATTTAAAGAGGTAGTTTTAACAGGAATTCACACTGGAAACTATGGAGTTGATATAAATACTAACTTTGCTAGTTTGCTTAGAGAAATAGTCAAAATTGATGGATTACAAAGGCTTAGAATCTCATCAATAGAAATAAATGAATTAACTGATGAAGTATTAGATATAATTAAAAATAGCCCTGTTGTAGTAAATCATTTACATATTCCAATACAAGCCGCTAGTGATAATGTATTAAAAGCAATGAATAGGAAATACGATCTTAAAACATACATGAATAGAATTAAAACTATTAAAACAATAAAAGAAGATATGAGTATCAGTACCGATATAATAGTAGGACATCCTTATGAGACCGATGAAGACTTTAAAACATCTCTTGATGCGATTAGAGAAATTGGTTTTTCTAAACTACATGTATTTCCATATTCAAAAAGAAATGGTACAAAGTCAGCTTTAATGCCACAAGTAGATGAAATAACTAAAAAACGTCGTGCAAGAATTTTACTTGATTTATCTCGTGAAGAAGAAATAAAATACATGAATAAATTTATTGGTAAAAATCTAGAAGTACTTATAGAAACAAATAATGGAGAATATTCACTTGGTCATACCACAAATTACTTACATGTTAAAATTTATTCTGACAAACACAAAAGTGAAGACTTGGTTAATGTTAAATTAACTAAAGTGGAATATCCATTTATAATTGGAGAATGTAATTAGGCCTGTTTTAAGGCCTTTTTTATATGCTTATAATGAAGAATTGTAACTATTAATATATTTGAACAGATAGATATTAAAAAGCCATATATACCCCAAAAGAAACAGCATGAGAAGATGATTATACTTTTAATAATTATTGATACTAAATTATCAAGCATAATATACTTTGATAAATTAATTGATTGTAATACCGATGCAAGTGGTGCTTGAACATAATAAATTAAGAAGAATGGGGCAACCACTCTTAAATATGTAACACCATAACTAGTGTTGTAAATTAATTTTAAAAAGAATTCTGGAAATATAAATAATATTATAGTAACAGGTACTCCTATTAAAAGTGAATAGAAAACAGCTTGTTTTAACTTCTTTTTAACATAATCAATTTGCTTATCATAATAAGCTTTAGTAACAACAGGAAGTAGTGCACTACTAATCGCATTACTAAAGAATCCAGGTAAAAGAAGAAGAGGCATTACATATCCTTCTACTATTCCATAATCATTAATTAATATATTACTACCAATCCCACTAATAACCCCCGCAGTAGTAATTAATATTGGTTCAAAAAAGTATCCAATAGAGCCAACTAACCTTGCCATAGTAGTAGGAAGAGCTATTCTTAAAACCTCTTTTACATTATATACATTTGGTCTAATATCACTACTAGTAATTTTAGCATTTCTAGGAAAGAATAAAAGAAGTATTAATGAAGAAGATAACTCACTTATAATATTAACACCTACAAGTAAAGATACCGCAAATACTAAACTTTTTTCTAAAGCACGAGGAACTAATAAAATTATTAAAATAAGCCTTACTATTTGTTCAAATACATTTGATATAACATGAGGTAACATTTTTTGTTTACCAAAAAAATACCCTCTTAATATACTTGATAAACTATCAAAAGGTAAGACAAGTGCAATTGCTAGTATAGGATAATAACTTCTAGGATCTTTTAATAACTTAGTTGAAAGAGTAGGGGCTATAATAAAAATTACTAATATAAGTAATATATTTAACATTAAAGAAAAAGGTATTATAGAAAATATAATATTTTTATTATTATGATTATCTTCAGCAATTAATTTACTTATAGCGATTGGAAATCCAAGTTGAGATAAAGTCATAAATAAAGAAAAAGTAGGAAATATAAGCATATATAAACTTATGCCTTCACTTCCTACTATTCTAGTCATTATTATCCTAATAAAGATACCAAATACTTTAGTTAATGCTCCACCTATAATAAGTATAATTGTTGATATTAAAAATTTCTCTTTTTTCATATTTTCCCTTTACATAAAAAAATATGATATAAAAAAGAAATTAAGAACAAAAGACAAAATAAAATTTGTCACTAATTATTACTTAGATAGATTATAAATTATATTATTGCATAAATTGCATAATTATTGCTGCAATTGAAGAACCTACCATTGCTAGTAAAAGTATTATTGTTATAATTTTAATAACTGTTTTATTCATCTTTAACACCTCAAATATAATTATAATAAATTTATCGATATTTGTAAAATAAATTTATAAATAACTTTATTACTTACTTAATAGTATTAACTGGGTGAAGAAATAATGAATAATAAACTATATGCAGCAAAAAACTCTATAATTAAGCAGAAAAAACTTTATAGAATTATAATTACACTAATGATTTTTGGAATAATATCTGGAATACTATTTATATTTTTTATAAGTAAAGAAAGTAAAACTAAGGCCCTAGTAAGTATTAAAAACTTTTTTGATTTAATGAATACATCAACAGGTATTAATTATGGTAAATCACTTTTAAATACATTAGTTAATAATATTGGTTATGTACTATTAATTTGGTTACTTGGAATATCAATAATAGGATTACCAATTACTATCATACTAGCTTTTATGAAAAGTTTTATAGTAGGATTTTCAATTTCATCTATTATTTCATGCTATAAGGCAAAAGGTATATTAGGAGCATTTTTATATGTATTTCCTCATCAAATTATAATACTTTTTATATATTTGCTATTATCTTTTTATTCTATATCTTTTTCCATTAAATTATTCAAATCACTTTTTTTAAAACAAACTATTAATTTTAGAGTAGTAATGCAAAAATATATAAAAATACTATTAATATCTTTAATAGGTATTATTATTGTATCTTTATATGAGGTATTTATTTCTACTTATTTTATTAAACTTTTTACAATGTTATTAAAATAGTGTATAATTGTTGTTGGTGAAGTTTATGAGTAAAAAAGTTGTAATAGGAATGAGTGGAGGAGTAGATAGTAGTGTTGCGGCTATTCTACTTAAGAATGCAGGATATGAAGTAATCGGACTATTTATGAGAAATTGGGATAGTTCTATTAATAATGACTTCTTAGGTAATCCTAATTTAAATAATAATATCTGTCCTCAGGAACAAGATTATAATGATGCAATTGAGGTATGTAAAAAAATTGGTATACCGCTTCATAGAATAGATTTTGTTAAAGAATACTGGGATAATGTATTTACATATTTCTTAGATGAATTAAAAAAAGGTAGAACACCTAATCCTGATATTATGTGTAATAAATATATAAAGTTTGATGCTTTCGCAAAAGAAGCAAAAAGACTTGGTGCCGATTACATTGCAACTGGACATTATGCAAAAATAAAAGATGGTAAACTTTATAAAAGCTTTGATACTAATAAAGATCAAACATATTTCTTATCACAACTATCAGAGGAACAATTAAAAAACGTTTTATTTCCACTTGGTGATATAGATAAAACTGAAGTAAGAAAAATCGCAAAGGAATATGATTTAATTACTGCATCTAAAAAAGATTCTACTGGAATTTGTTTTATTGGTGAAAGAAACTTCAAAGAATTTTTAAAAAATTACTTACCAAATATTCCAGGTGACATTATTAATATTGATACAAATAAAAAAGTTGGAGAACATATTGGCCTTATGTATTATACAATTGGTCAAAGACGTGGACTTGATATTGGGGGTAACGATGAAAGATTGTTTGTAGTTGGAAAAGACCTAGATAAAAACATCTTGTATGTAGCACTAGGAGAAGATAATGAGTATTTATATTCAGACAGTTGTATAGTAGATAATCTTAACTTTAATTGTTCACTAAGGCCAACTAAATGTAGTGCAAAATTCAGATATAGAGCTATTGATTATCCAGTAGAAATAGAATACCTAAACGATAAAGAGGTATTAGTCAAATACGATAGGATTAAGTCTGTAACACCAGGACAAGCATGTGTGTTTTATCTAGACAACCAATGTATAGGTGGCGGAATTATTAAAGAAGTTAGAAAAGATAATAAAAAATTATGGTATTTGTTATAATAAACTTTAATTATAACAAATACTTTTTCTTTTTAATATAGATAAGTAAAATAAAAAGTGTAAATTTACACTTGTTTTTTGTAAATAAAAGTGTTAAACTTGTTATAGAATGAAGGGTAGGGAAACACTTATGGATAAATTGAATGAATTATTAAGTGATTTAGGAATATCTAAGGTTAGGTTGGCAAAATATTTAGGAGTTTCAAGGCAAATGTTATATAACTATTTGGCATTAAAAGATTTAAATGAATGGCCAAATGAAAAAGCTACTAAGCTGTTTAGCTTGCTAGATGTCGCAAATGAAAAAGAATTTAGTAAAATTAAAATAGATGGTAACTATATAATGGATGTAGAAACCAGACTAAATGAAGGTGTAAAAGATGCTAGTGAACGTGAAGTTTTGACAGATTTAAAGGGATTTAATAAGAAAGAACAAGAATTACTTACAGATATCATTAACCTTTTAAAAGAAAAGCTTCAGGAAGATAATACAAAAGATACATATAATGCATTTGTATATCTATATCATTATTTACAATCTATGGGTTCTTCTAAAGAATTAAAATATATTCTAGCATATATATCTAAATCAATGGGATTTACAAACGCAAATGAATTCTTATTTAATCCAGATCAACAATTTATATTTGAAAGTATAATGTTCTCTGGAATGTCAATTTATCATAATGGAACTGCATCAAAGGTTAAACTTGCTGAATCACATAAAAGATTTGAACAAGATATTGAACATAAGAATGAAGAAAAATTAAGCCGTACTCAAGAATTAAATACTGCAAAAGTTCAAGCATTAAGAGAATTAGGATATAATGCAATCAACGAATCAAATGCAAAAGAAGTATTAGAAAAAATTGCTGAAATACAATCGAGAAAAGTATAAAATTAATCAATATAATAGAGTAGAGTAGTAGTAGAGATACCACTACTTTTTGTTTAGGAGAAAATATGCAAATAATAGAAAATATAATAAGAAAAATATTAATATTCTTCGGAATCATTAAAGAGGAAAAAGACTTACTAAAAGAAAAAAACATTTACAAGAAAAAGAATATAATGACAGACTATGAATATAAATTTTATTTAATTTTAAAAGAATTAGAAAAATATAACTATAAAGTTATTCCACAAGTTAATCTAGCTACAATAGTAGAGAAAGTAAACAATAAAAAGTATTACACTGAATTATTTAGAAATATAGACTTTGTAATATTTAATAAGGATTTAACAGATGTATTACTATTAATCGAAGTTAACGATGCAACTCATAATACTAAAAAAAGAAAATCAAGGGATATTAAAGTAAAATCTATATGCGCTAATGCCGGACTTAATTTAATAACTTTTTATACTAAATATGCAAATGAGAAGTCATATGTATTAAATAGAGTTCTTGCAAGTATTACAGCAAACAACAATAACAATATAGAACCAACAAATAATAAAATAGAAACATCATAATTCATGTAAGATATTATATATAAAGCCCCTTCATTCTATTAAAATCAAGTCACCTTTCAACTTCCGATAATTGATATTATGTTGCCTTTTATATTTTTTTAATTGATTTATTCTGTATTTCTACTTAGTTATACCATACCTATTATTAAGATTCATTATTAATTACACTAATTACTACTATAGTAATACACTCTGCAATATAATAAAAAGATAAGATACATCTTAGTTATAAATAAATTACAAATCAATTTAGATTATACATTTTAATAATATTTATTTTATATATAACAACTAATATATACAATAACAATATAATTATATGTTTATATGTAACTAAATGCATTATATACCTTATTAATTTAATGCATCGAGGTGAACAACTATCCATCTTTTAGATTCTCGATGCAAAATATGAATACCTTAAAATATGTATATAACTCCCCTTTTTGGTTAAAACTATAATAGGAGGGGAAATCATGAGCAAAAATAAGCAAATAAAATGTGACGTTGCAAATTGCAAGTTTAATGACAATACAGATTGCTGTTGTACATTAGATGAAATAAAAGTTAGTTGTGAATGTGCTAACGATGATGCAACTGAAAAGAAAGAAACTATATGTGATAGTTTCAAATGTAATTGTGGATGTAAAGATAATACTGAAGAGTAGTTATTATCTTTTAAATGAAAAAGAGTAGGGGAACCTACTCTTTTTTGCTATTTTAATTTTTCTAAGAAACTTTTACCAATACCAGGATTCATTACTTCAAAATTATCTGCTATTGTAGCACCTATATCTGCCATTGTATCTAATATATCTAACTTAGATGGTGATTGAAAACATCTATTATATACAATAACTGGTACATTTTCTCTTGTATGTCCATTTGAGAATGTCGGATCATTACCATGATCTGCAGTTATTATAAGTAAATCCTCATCTGCAAGTTTATTTAATATAAGAGGCATTTCTACATCTAAATCTTCTATACATTTAGCGTATCCTTCTACATCTTTATTATGACCATAAAGTTGATCAAAATCACTTAGATTAATCATACATAATCCAGTAAAGTTTTTCTCCATTATATCAGTTAATTTATTAATTGCTTCACTATTATTATGATTAGATTTTACTACCTTGGTTATACCCTCACCATTAAATATATCATTTATTTTACCAATAGATATAACGCTAAATCCCTTATCTTTTAATGAATTTAATACACTTCTTGCAGGAGGATTAACAGAATATTCACATTTTTCATTAGTAAATCTATATTTCCCTTTTTTTCCTGTAAAAGGACGTGCTATTATTCTTGCTATTTTATAATCTTCTTTAATAGTTAATCTTCTTATTAATTTACAATAATCATACAATTTAGATACTGGTATAACATCTTCATGAGCTGCTATTTGTAATGTGGAATTATATGTAGTAAACAATATAAGTGAACCATATTCTACATTTCTATCACCTAATTCATTAATTACGTCCAAACCATCATCAGTACTAACTTTATTACCAATTACTCTTGTTTTAGTTAACATTTCAATCTTATCTATAAGTTCTATTGGAAAACCTTTTTCAGTGAATGTATGAAAAGGAATATAGTTTTCAATACCAACCATTTCATAATGACCAACTAAACTATCTTTCCCAGAATTTTTTGGTCTAGCAATTGTATAGTATGCTTCTACATTTTCATTATCATTCATGTTTATTGTATCCATTATTCCTAGTTTTTCTAAGTTTGGTATAAATAAATTACATGCATCATTTACATTTTTTAATGTATTAGCGCCAACATCACCATATTCCTTTGCATCACTTGCTTCCCCTACTCCTAATGAGTCCAAAACCATTAGAAAAACTCTTTTAAATTTCATCGTTATAATCTCCTTTTATGTTATCTTTACTGCTTCTAGGATGATATTTCTTATAATCTTCTTTTATTTGATTATTAGATATATGAGTATATATTTTTGTAGTAGAAATATCACTATGCCCTAGAAGTTCTTGAATTGTTCTTAAATCAGCACCATACTCAAGCATATGTGTCGCAAAACTATGCCTTAATGTATGAGGCGATACATCTACATTAATATTTTTTTCTCTTAAAAGCCGCTTAAGTATTTTAAAAAAACTAAATCTACTTAAACTGCCACCTCTACTATTAAGAAATAAAAATTCACTTCTTTTGTTTTTTGATAAAGCCGGTCTATATTCTAAATATTTATTTAGATAAGTTAAAACATATTCTCCAATTGGTACAATTCTTTCTTTATTACCTTTTCCAATACATCTTATAACACAATTCTCTAAATCAACATCAGATAGTTTCAAGCTTAATAATTCACTAATTCTAAGCCCGGTTCCATATAATAATTCTAACATAGCCTTATTTCGATAGTCAAACGGGGTTTTACATTCAATATCCAGTAGCTTATCTACTTCTTCAACGCTCATCACTTTAGGAAGAGCTTTTTTTGTTTTAGGTCTATCAATTGTTAATGATACATCATGAGGAATCATACCTCTTTGAAATAAATAATTATGAAAATTTTTAATTGTAGTTAACTTCCTTGCGACTGATGTTATAGTATATTCATTTTTGTTTAAATATATTAAATAATCAGATATATCTTCTTTTCTAACTTTCCCTCCAGAAGTTATACCCCTTTTTCCTAGAAAATCCTTATACAATTTTAAATCTTCTTCGTATGACTTTTGTGTATTTTTAGTAAGTCTTCTTTCAAAAGTTATATAATTTAAATATTCTAAGATCTCCTCATCTATTTTATTGTTATTAGCCATATTACTCACCAACTATCATCTAAACAACATAAATATTATAACATATTTCAACCTTATTGAATATACAAATTCTCATGAATATGCTAAAATAAGTACTAGAAAAAGGTGATAATATGGATAAACCACTTGCGCTTAAATTAGCGCCTAAATCATTAAAAGAAGTTTATGGGCAATCCCATTTAATTGGAAAAGATAGAGTTCTAACTAATATGGTTAAAAATAAGAAAATATTTTCTATGATTCTATATGGAAGACCCGGTATTGGTAAAACATCAATCGCAAATGCAATAGTAAATGAATTAGGACTTAGATACAGATTTTTAAATGCTACAATTAACAATAAAAAGGATCTAGATATAGTAATAGAAGAAGCAAAAATGTATGATGGAATCATACTTATTATGGATGAAATTCATAGACTTAATAAAGATAAGCAAGATATATTACTACCACAGCTAGAAAGTGGGCTTATTACTTTAATTGGACTAACTACTTCTAACCCCTATCATAGTATTAATCCAGCAATTAGAAGTAGATGTCAACTATTTGAACTAAAAGATTTAGAATCAACTGATATTATAAAAGCTTTAAATATGGCAACTAAAAGTGAATACTTAGAAGGCATTAAAATAGATAAAGAAGCAATAAATTATATCGCTAGTCTTTCCGGAAACGATTTAAGGTTTGCTTATAACTTACTAGAAGTTGCATATTCTACATCAAGCAATAAAACAGTTGATATAGACCATATAAAGAGAATTAATAATAAACCAGTATTTATACATGATAAAAACGAAGATGGCTATTACGACGTTTTAAGTGCATTTCAGAAGTCTATTAGAGGAAGTGATGTAGATGCAAGCCTTCATTACCTAGCAAGACTTATTGCCGCAGGAGACTTAGATAGTATTTATAGAAGAATGAGCGTTATAGCATATGAAGATATTGGACTTGCAAATCCATCTATCGGTCCAAAAGTAATGGCTGCAATACAAGCATCAGAATTAGTAGGTTTACCAGAAGCTAGAATTCCTCTTGGAACTATAGTTACTGAAATGGCTCTATCTCCAAAATCAAATACAGCACATATTGCTCTTGATAAAGCCCTAGCAGATGTAGAAACAGGTAGAGCTGGCGCAGTCCCTGATCACATCAAAACAACATCAAAAGATTATAAATATCCGCATGACTACCCAAATGCATATGTACCTCAGCAATATCTACCCGATAATTTAAAAAACAAGAAATATTACATTCCAAAAGACAAAGGATATGAACAAAATATAAAATATGTTTATGATAAACTAGAACGCATTAAAAAAACCGTTTCTTAAAACGGTTCTTTTTTTATATTAGTTTTCTTATTTTTTCTTAGATAATGATAATGCTATCACACCAATAATACAAGTAATTGATAAATAACTTGCATTATTAATTCCAGTTTTTGGAGAAGTAATATCTCCTTTTGAAACTGATTCATAATATACTTTAATTACATTATCTTCTGTATCATCTATTGTTAATGGTACAGTATCATTAACAAACTTATAATCAGCTGGAAGTTTTTCTTTATAATTAGTTATAACATCACCATAAGTAAGATTTTCAAAATATTCAGTCTTACTACTATCAATATTACCATCATAATAGTATTCAACACGATAAGTTAAATTATCTTTCTTAGTGTAAATAACATTAATTACATTTTCTCCATCAATTATAGTATAAGGCATATCAGTAGCAATTACACCACTATTATATCCTTTTCTAGGTTTATATAAATCTTTATCAATATCATCACTATTTATAATATCCTCAAAAGTTTGATTTTTTGGCATTTACAATTAGATAAGAATTTTTTGGTTTATAATAACAAGTTTGAAGTGTAACTATCTTATCATCAACTCCCACATCAACATAAGTATCATAAACTGAGTTTTTCTTCATCCAATCAATATGCTTTATCCACTCTTTATCATTAAATGTGATTTTCATATGATTATTGTTACCTTCTTCTACAATCATCACTGAAAAAATCTCCCATGTGCTTTCTTCATTATTTAGAGTTAAGTTTATGTTTTTATGAAGGTTGTAAAAACTTTTACTTAAATATTTTTCTAAATCATGAAATGGCACATTTTTTAACGTTTCAGAGTTATGCCCATAAATTAATAGCTTTCTATCATATGTTGTATTTCTATAATCCATAAAGATACTACCTTTGTAATTTTTTTTACCATCTATAGAGTGATTTAAATAATATTCATTATCAGTAGTTTGCATCAAATCACTATCTATATTTGTACCCGGTATACTAATTTTACCAATTATATCTTTACTTCTTACATTTTTGTTCTCGTCTTTTACCTTTGCTTCTGATTTATTAGTAATTATTTTAATTGGATCAAAGTTTTTAAACGTTTGAACTACATTGTTCTCTTTATTTAAAAGAGGTAATATAACTACTATTAAAACTACAATAAGTAAAATTATAAATGTACTAATAAATTTCTTATTTTTATTCATAATTCAACCCCCTAGAACTAACTATGAATATTTTTCTGATACAGCTTACTATAATAAAATAAACGGAAATTTTTGTCAACCAATTCATAAATTTTATATACCTAATTTGAAAAAGCATATTTTATGGGCAATATATTATACTAATTGTACCAAAAAAATATAACAAAAAAGAGAATCTAACGTTCTCTCAATTATTATTATTTATTTTTTTCTACAAACTTATTAAATGCAGAAACTTCACTATTACCTAAATCAGTTTTATTTAACTCTTCTAATAATTCTTTTTGAACTCTACTTAATCTAGATGGACTTACCACTTTAAGTATTATATACATATCACCAGTTTTTCTAGTTGATTCATTATAAATACCTTTTCCTTTAAGTCTTTGTCTATCTGCGTTACTAGAGTTAGCAGGGATAGTTAAAATTACATTTCCATGTATTGTAGGTATTTCCTTCTTACATCCAAGTAAAGCTTCAGTAACAGTAAGTGGAACCTCTAAGAATATATCATTTTCATCTCTTTTATAGTATTTATGTTCATCTACTACAAACTCTAAATATAAATCTCCAGGCTCTCCACCATTAATTCCAGCTTCACCCTTACCATGTATTCTAAGTCTATTACCAGTATCTACACCTGATGGGATAGTAACTGTGATAACTTTTTTACTTCTAATATATCCACGTCCACCACAATCACTACATCTTGTTTTGAATGTTTTACCTTTTCCTTCACATTCTGGACAAGTAGTCTTAGTCATAAATGAACCTAAAATTGTTCTTTGTTCACTTGTGATAGTACCACTGCCATGACATCTAGAACAAGTTTCCTCATCAAAACCTCCCTTACCATTACATTTATCACAAGTATCGTTAACTTCCAAATTAAGGTCTTTCTTACATCCAAATACTGCTTCTTCAAATGTTAATTTCATTCTTAATAATCTATCAGCACCTCTAGTTGCTCTTGATCTAGATCTTTGAGAAGATCCAAATCCAAAGCCATTACCAAATATATTATCAAATATATCGCCAAAATCAAATCCAGAGAAATCATATCCACCAAATCCTGAAGAGGCATCCCCTCCCCCATTATCAAATGCTGCATGTCCAAATTGATCATATTTTCTTCTTCTATCTTCATCTGATAACACTGCATAAGCTTCTTGTACTTCTTTAAATTTAGCTTCTGCATCTGGTTCTTTACATACATCAGGGTGATATTTCTTTGCTAATTTTCTAAAGGCACTTTTTATTTCATCTTGAGTAGCGTTTTTAGATACACCTAAAACCTCATAATAATCACGCTTTTCCATTTACTTCACCTTCTATTTTTTATTTACTTTTTTATATAGTTCTTGAAACTCATCAATTATATTATTAAACATTTTTATAGAACTTTCAATAACTTCCTTACGAGATATATCAACTCCAGCAATCTTCAATTCTTCTACTGGATAATCTCTACCTCCTGTTTTTAAAAACTCCAAGTAATCCAAAACCGCATGTTCTTCACCATTTAATATACGATTTACTATAAAACATGCACTTGCTAGTCCAGTCGCATATTTATATACATAGAAATTATAATAAAAGTGTGGAACTCTTTCCCATTCATATCTTATTTCATCATCTACTATAACTTCATCACCAAAGTATTTCTTGTTTAAATTATAATAGATATCACACATTACATCAGGAGTAAGTATTTCTCCTTTTTCACTCTTATCATATATTTCTTTTTCAAATCTTGCAAACATTGTTTGCCTATATGTAGTAGTTCTAAATAATTCCATTAATCTATTTAATATAAATAATTTTTCATTATCGTCCTTACTATTATTAAGCATATAATATGCAAGAAGTAATTCATTTACAGTAGAAGCTACCTCTGCAACAAATATCTTATAATTAGAAGTTTGATAAGGATTATTATGTCTTGAATAATAGCTATGCATTGAATGTCCTAATTCATGTGCTAGTGTAGATACATCATTAAGTGTACCTTGGTAATTTAATAATATATAAGGGTTAGTTGTATAGCTACCACTTGAATAAGCTCCACCTGTTTTACCAATATTTGGGTATATATCTATCCATTTTTCATTAAATGCTTTATCTAATAATTCTTGATAGTCACTTCCAAATACTTTTAATGCATTTTTAACAAGGTCTTTTGCTTCGTAAAAGCTATATTCTTTATTTAAACTTCCCTTTAATAGTGGAACATAAACATCATATAAATGTAGTGAATCTAGTCCTAGAACTTCTTTTTTTAGTTTTAAATACTTATAATTTACATCAAGATTATTCTCTACTGTATCAACTAGATTATTATATATACTAATATCTATATTATCAGAGAAAAGTGATGCTTCTAAAGAAGAATTATACTTCTTAATTTTAGCAATTGATGAATTAGCTTTAACATCATTCGCAAGCATTAATGATATTGTGTTCTTATAATCTTTATATGTTTTAAACAAAGTCTTAAAAGCATCCATTCTTACTCTTCTATTGCTAGACTTTAAATATAGTGAATAGTTAGAATCAGTAAGTTCAACCTTCATACCATTCTCATCATCAATAACACCAAACTTCATATCTGCATCCGTAAACATATTATATACATCCTCTGGGAATGATAAAGTCTGCGATAGAGAAGAAATAATTTCTTCTTCTTTTTCACTTAAGATATGATCTCTATTTCTAAATATATCTACAAGTAAGAATTCATATTCCTTTAATTTTACCTCTTCAGTATAGAACTTTTCTATCTTAGAATAATCACTTTTTAATATTTCAGGAATTAGAAATGATGCAGATGAAGAATATTTAGTAAAAAGATTATTAACCCTACCAAAAAATTTTTGATATTCTGTATTTGTAGTATCACTATCTTTATTTAAATGTGCATACATATATAACTTATCTAATAATATACTTATTTTAGTATCTTCTTCTAAAGCATTATATAAATCTCTACCACTATTCATAAGGGTAGACTTGAAATTTTTAAAATTATCAATTAATTCACTAGCTTTGGTATAATCTTTATCAAATTCTAAAACATCTTTATATATAGGAGTTAAATCCCATTTATATTCATCACTAACTTCACTACGCTTTTTTAGTTTATTTTCCATGTTTTCTCCTTTTATTAGAGAAAGTCCTAGAATTACTAGAACTTTCTTAATTTATTCTTTTTTATTTTTCTTCGTATTCTGCGTCTTTTACATCGCCATCTTTAGAATCTTTAGAAGATTCACTAGCTTCTTCATTAGAAGATGAAGCTTGAGCTTGTTGTTCTTTTTGAATGTTTTCATAAACTTTAGTAGCTAAAGCCATAGCTTTCTCTGATAATTTTTCTTTCTTAGTTTTAATATCTTCTATATCATCTTTTTCAAGAGCTTCTTTTAAATCTTTAATTAATCCTTCAGCTTCTTCTTTTTCTTTAGAATCTATTTTATCTCCAAGATCTTTAATTGATTTTTCAGTTTGGAATACCATTTGTTCAGCTTCATTTCTTAAATCAGCTTCTTCTTTTTTCTTTTTATCTTCTTCAGCATGTTCTTCTGCTTCTTTACGCATCTTTTCAATTTCTTCATCACTTAAATTAGTATTAGAAGTAATTGTAATAGCTTGTTCTTTATTAGTACCTAAATCTTTTGCTTTTACATTAACGATACCATTTGCATCTATATCAAATGTAACTTCAATTTGAGGTACTCCACGTGGTGCAGCTGGAATTCCACTTAATTGGAAACGACCTAATGTTTTGTTGTCAGCAGCCATACTACGTTCACCTTGTAATACATGTATATCTACTGCTGGTTGATTATCTGCAGCTGTAGAGAATACTTGTTTTTTACTTGTAGGAATAGTTGTATTTCTTGGAATCAATACAGTCATTACTCCACCTAGAGTTTCAAGTCCAAGTGATAATGGTGTAACATCAAGTAATACTATATCATTAACTTCTCCAGTTAATACACCACCTTGAATTGCAGCACCCATTGCAACAACTTCATCAGGGTTAACTTCACGAGAAGGTTCCTTACCAATTTCTTTCTTAATTAATTCTTGTACCATTGGTATACGTGTAGATCCACCTACTAATAATACTTTATCAATATCTTCTTTCTTAATTTTAGCATCTTTTAATGCTTGACGAACTGGTTCAAGTGTAGAATCAACTAAATCTCTAATTAAATCTTCAAATTTAGCACGAGATAAAGCGACATCCAAATGAAGTGGTCCATCTTCACCTTGAGAAATAAATGGCGCAGATATTTGAGTAGAAGTAACTCCACTTAAATCTTTTTTAGCTTTTTCAGCAACTTCTTTTAATCTTTGCATTGCCATTTTATCTTTAGTTAAATCAACACCATTTTCACGTTTGAATTCATCAACTAAGTAATCAATAATTCTTTGGTCGAAGTCATCACCACCAAGTTTATTATTACCAGCAGTTGATTTAACTTCGAATACACCATCACCAAGTTCCATTACAGAAACATCAAATGTACCACCACCTAGGTCATATACAAGAATTGTATGTGTATTTTCTTGTTTATCAAGACCATATGCAAGTGCAGCAGCAGTTGGTTCATTTATAATTCTTTGTACATCAAGTCCTGCAATTTTACCTGCATTTTTAGTAGCTTGACGTTGAGCATCATTAAAGTATGCTGGAACTGTAATTACTGCTTTATCTACTTTTTCTCCTAAATATTTTTCAGCATAATCTTTCATATAAGAAAGTATCATTGCACTAACCTCTTCAGGTGTATATTTTTTGCCATCTAATTCAACTTTTTTATCAGTACCCATAAGTCTTTTTATAGAAGATACTGTATTTGGATTAGTAATTGCTTGACGTTTTGCAGCATCACCAACAATTCTTTCTCCTTTTTTATTTATTGCCACTACAGATGGTGTTGTTCTACCACCCTCTGGATTTGCGATTACTGTAGGAGTTCCACCTTCTAGTACCGCAACACAACTATTTGTTGTACCTAAGTCAATACCTATTATTTTACTCATAAATCATCTCTCCTTTTATATTAATCTATATTATTTACTTTGACTTTTGATGGACGTATTACTCGTCCTTTTAATGTATATCCTTTACTAAATACTTCAAGAACTACATCATTAGGTTTATCTTCTTCCTTACCTATCATAACTGCCTCATGTAGGTTTGGATCAAACTCTTTGTCTAATGCTTCAATTTCACAAACACCAAACTTTTTAAGAGTATCTAATATATGATTATATATTAACTTATAACCCTCATTATATTTGTCGAATGATGCATCTGTTGTAACAGCAAGTGCTCTTTCAAAATTATCTATAACAGGTAACAAGTCTAATATTAAATCCATATTAGCGAACTTTAACATATTAGATGTTTCTTCGTCTTTTCGCTTTCTATAATTAATAAGCTCTGCTTGTGCTAACTGAACCTTCTTTTCAAGATTTTCTATATTATTTTTTAATACTAGAATCTCTTCTTCACCACAGTTACAATTATCACCACATGCGCAAACGTCATCTAATACTTCTAGATTTTCATCTTTGTGATGTCCACACTTACATTCGTGCTTTTTCATCTCTTTTTCTTTATTTTTCTTTTCCATATAATCCCTATCTTTCTATATTTTCTTTGATAAATTCAAGTAGTTGAACAACTCTATCATAATCCATTCTCTTAGGACCTATTATTGCGATTGTACCTTCTTCAATTGGTGTTTTATATTTTGTCTTAATAACAGTCATATCTTCATCTAAATTGTTTTCTTTACCAATATAGATCTTAATATTGTTATCCTCTTCTTCAACAGTATTTATCAAGTTGTCATCTTCAAATTTGTCTAATATTTCGCTTACTTTATCAACATTATTAAATTCTGGTTGTTTAAGAATATTTCTTCTTCCTACTATATCGACATTTCTATTAGTGAAACTTGTAAATACATTATAGAATGCATTATATAATCTTTCATGTTCTTTTACATATCTACCGATTATAGGTTTTACTTCAAACTCTAATTTTTCACTTACCTCATCAATAGGTGTACCTGAAATTATGTTATTTATTAAGTCAACTGTTTTTTTAATTTCAGCATGACTTATATTTTTTACATTGATCTTTTTATGTTCTACATAACCTTTATCAGTTATTACTATTACTATCATTTGATCATTATCAAGCGGTACTGTTTGTATCTCTTTTAATCTATTATCATGGGATGTTTTTCCAAGCTTTACCGATGCGTAACTAGTAATATCTGAAATAATCTCTAAGCTCTTCTTAATACAATCATCTAACTCTAACTGATTATTTTTAAATATAATCTGTAGCTTTAGCATATCTTCAGCACTCATCTTTTTAAATTCCATTAAGTTATCTACATAATATCTGTATCCAGCTTCTGATGGAACCCTACCAGATGATGTGTGAGTTTTCTCAAGAAGACCCAACTCTTCCAAAGAAGCCATTTCGCTTCTTACAGTTGCACTAGAACAATTAAGCTCATCACATATTAGGTTTGAACTAACAGGTTTAGCTAACTTGATATATTCTAAAACTATTATCTTTAGAATTTCATTTTGTCTCTTTGTTAGCATCTTATCGCCTCCTAGCACTCCATACTCCTGAATGCTAATATCATTATAATATTATATTTAGCACTTGTCAATATATGAGTGCTAATTTTTTTTAAATTTATTTCAAAAGTGTCAATTTACATTAAATAATGGTCATAATTTAGGAATTTTATACTATATTTGTTATAATTATAGCGAGGTGAAAAAGTTGACTAATACAGTTTTAAAATGTGAAAACTTAAATAAAAGTTTTGGCAAGAAAAAAATACTAAAAGATGTTTCATTTACAATTAATGAAGGAGACATACTAGGATTCATTGGACCAAACGGCAGTGGTAAAACAACTACCATTAAACTAATACTTGGATTAAACAGTATTGATAGTGGTAATGTTACAATAAATGGATTTGATATAAAAAAAGATTTTGAAAGTGCTATAAAAGAAGTTGGTGCAATAGTAGAAAATCCAGATATGTATATGTACCTATCAGGATATGAAAATCTAAAATTAGTTGCTAATATGTATAATGTATCATCTTCTAAAATTGATGAAGTTGTAAAACTAGTAAAATTAGAAGGAAGAATTAAAGACAAGGTTAGTAAATACTCTCTAGGTATGAGACAACGCCTTGGAATAGCCCAAGCACTTATTAATAGTCCTAACCTACTCATATTAGATGAACCAACAAACGGACTTGATCCAGAAGGAATTAAAGAACTAAGAGATTTATTAAAGAATCTAGCTAAAAAAGAAAACATCGCAGTATTAATATCAAGTCATAACCTAGCTGAACTAGATAGTTTCTGTAATAAAGTATGCATAATTCAAAACGGAACTATCATTGAATCAAACGAAGTTAAGAAGCTTAAAAAAGAAATTAGCAACTCAACATATATATTTGAAGTTAGCAATTCTACCTTAGTAAATAACGTAATAGATAATATTAAAGTATTAGATAGTACTCACTTTAGTATTAAATCAAAAAAAGAAGAAATTCCTAATATTATTACTAAATTAATTAATAATAATATATTAATTTATGAAGTATATGAAAATAAAATTTCATTAGAAGAAGCCTTTTTAAATAAGACTGGAGGTAATAAAATTGACTAATTTAATTAAAAATGAACTATATAAAGTGTTCAAAAGAAAAAACATTTATATATTACTTTCTATTATGCTTTGTATTATAACGCTAAATACCTTTTTAACAAAAAAATATAGTATAGAAGATCCAGTATCAACATCAGCAGAAGAAAAATATGAACTTCAAGAATTAAAAAGAACAATTGATTCTTATGATAAAAACAGTCCAGGAGAAAAGGAAGAATACTATAACGCTTTATCAAATATCGAGTTATATGAACTAACAGATAAATACAAAGAGCCATGGAAAAAAATACTCATAAGAGAAAACTTAAGAGACATCATACATAGTATGAATAATGCAAAATATATTGAAAAAGATATAGAAGCCTATAATGAATATAAAAAAGAATATGATAAATTCTTAAAAGAATTAGATTCTAATAGCTGGAAATATTTTGTAAATAAAGAGATAAAAACAACAACAGATGAAATAGCCTCACTAGAAAAAGAAAGAGAAAAAGCTAAAAACAAAGAGTTATATAATTCAAGAATAAAGACAGAAAATAATAAATTAGAAAAATTAAAATTAAGACTTGAAAAAGATATACCATATGATAATAACTATTTAAATACTGCCCTAGAAGGCTATAAACAAGCGCCACAAACATATAAAGAATTTAAAGAAAACATCATAAAAAACACCAGCGAATTTAATATAAAAGAAGAATATCAAATAAAAAGGCAATACATAGAATACATGAAAAATAATGTAAACAACAAATATATAATAGATAATAAAGTAGATATAAACAGTCCTAAAACAACAAGAAATTTATTAATAAATACATTAAGTGATAACTTCCTATTTATAATGATTATCGTTGCAGCAGTAGCAGGATCTATAGTATCAACTGAATTTGATAAAGGAACAATTAAATTATTACTTATTAGACCATATAGTAGAAATAAGATATTATTATCAAAATATATAGTTAGTATGTTTATGATTATATTTGCAATACTATCTGCGTTTATAATGCAACTTATAATAGGAGGGATATTCTTTGGATTTAGTAGTTTAAATATACCAGTTATTATATATAACTTTGTTCAAAATAAAGTAATGCATATAAATCTATTTAAATATATTTTTGACAATGTATTAGCTGTATTACCGGAATTTATCTTATTAGCAACTCTAGCATTCGCAATTTCTACAATTACAAATGTATCCACATTAGGAGTTGCATTACCAATAGTTGGAGTTGGAGCAGCTGATATAATTAACTTAATTGCAATAAATAGAAATATAATACCACTTAAGTACTTTGTTACATTAAACTGGAACTTCACTAATTATCTATATGGAGGAGTAAACTCATTCCCTACTCTGTCGATTCCGTTCTCAATATTAATATGTGCTATTTACTTCTTAATAATGATAATTACTGCATTTATAATATTTAATAAAAGGAACATAAAAAATATATAAAAAACAAAATCGTATGTAAAAAGATCACTAAAATTGTGATCTTTTTTATATTTATTTTTGATACTTAATAGTAGCATATACAGGATTATCTTTAGTACCTACATTTAATTGTTGACCATCAGTTATTTTTTCTCCATCATAAGATACAGTATTAGGATTCAAAAGGGTTATCTGTTTTAAATTCGGGTTATTACCAAATGAATCTTTGCTTATTTCCTCTATAGACGAAGGTAAAACAACAGATGTTAATTCATTTCCATAAATAATATATATAAAGGCTTTCAAAAACAAATAATGTAAAATTCATTTTGAATTTAAAAAAGCATCTAACTATTAATACAAAATTCAATGGAATAGCTCAAGTTGAACTGGTTACTATTCTTAACACTACTCAATCAACCATAAGTACTTATGAAAATGGCAAACGACATTGTTAACAGCATTTACATTAGAAATAGTTAAAAAGCACAATCTTTAACTTGATTTGCTTTTGGGAAGAAAATAATTCCATATAAAATAGAGTTCAAAATTTTGAACCCTATTTTATATTATGCTTTGCTACATTTCTATATTTCTTTCGAATACATGTACCGTCAGTTTTATATATTGCCACTCCAGTTATATCATTATATAAATTTAAACATCTTTCTAAAATATCATCTGTAGAAATAAATGGTGGAATATCATCTTCATCTATAATTGGGTCACACTCAGCAAAGCCAATCATAAATCCTTCAATTGTTTTACAATATGAACCAATTGAATATTTATTATTATTTTCAAAATATACAATTCTATAACCCTCGCTATACTTTTTACCATTTCCTGCATCAGTTAATTTTTCAGGTAAAATATCCATATCTCTCAACTCCTAACTATACCATATATTATAATAAATTTTATTTAATAATAATTCTATTATTAAAATTTTTTTGGAAAGACAATACAAGTTCTTTCATAGAAGTTCCATATTCATTGATAGAAATTGGAAATCCATATTTAAATCTATCATTTAGTGCATAATCTTTTAAACAAGCATCCGAGATATCTAATAGTTCTCTCTTGTTTCCAGCCATAAAGTAATCAACAATAGGAACAGTTACAAAATTGTTTTATAAGTACTATAATTTTATTTTATTTAATTTTATTTTTTATAGCAAAGTTATATGAATCTCTACACATATCTTCAATAGTTTTAGTAGCGTGCCAATGTAGTTCATCTGATGCTTTCGTAGTATCCGCATAACACTCAGCAATATCCCCAGGACGTCTAGGTGCAATCTTATAATTAACATTTATATTATTTACCTTGCTAAATGTTTTAACAAGATCTAAAACACTATATCCTACACCAGTACCAAGATTATAAGTATAAACACCAGGTTCTTTATCAATTTTCTCAATTGCGGCAATATGTCCAAGTGCTAAATCAACAACATGAATATAATCTCTAACACCAGTACCATCTTTAGTATCATAATCATCTCCAAATATACTTAAACATTCCAATTCACCAGTCGCAACTTTAACTATATAAGGCATTAAATTATTAGGTATACCATTTGGATCTTCTCCTAAAAGTCCAGATGAGTGAGCCCCTATTGGATTAAAATATCTAAGAAGTGCAATATGCCAAGTATTATCCGAAGTATATAAATCCTTTAATATCCTCTCTATCATTAACTTAGTTGTTCCATACGGATTTGTTGTAGAAAGTGGAAAATCTTCTTTTATAGGTAATTTTTTTGGAATACCATATACAGTCGCAGAAGAAGAAAATACTAAATTCTTGCAATCAAACTCAGACATAACCTCACATAAAGAAAGAGTTGAATCTAAATTATTTCTATAATATTTAAGTGGAAGTTTTACACTCTCACCAACTGCCTTATAACCAGCAAAATGTATAACAGAATCAATTTTATTTTCATTAAATATTTTTCTTAATAAATCCTTATCACAAACATCACCAATATAAAGTGTAACATCACGTCCTGTAATTTCTTTAATATAATTAACAACTTCTTTTTTTGAATTAGATAAATTATCAATTATTATAACATTATGTCCTTTATTTAAAAGTTCACAACAAGTATGGCTACCTATATAGCCACAACCACCAGTAACTAAAATATTCATATTATTATCCTCCTAAAATAAGTATAACCTATTTTAAAAAGAAAAGAAAGATAGTATTATCTTTCATTCTTTATATCACCCAAAGATTTAAATATCTTATTCTCCAGTAATTTATATATAAAGTCTGCACCTAAGAAACTAATTATGCTACTCCATAATGAAGGAAAAAACTTCAAATCGGAGAAACTTAAAGAAAACAATGTACCTATTACTAAAGATGTTATAAATGAGACAATTATACATATCCTACTACATTTAATCACAAGTGCTTCTTTTATTCTTTGAACTAAACTAGTAATTATTAAACTATTTAATATAGCCATAGTAAGCACATCTTTTAATAATTCATAATTTATCATAAACCACCTCATATTAATATATTATGAATTTAAAAAAAGATATAGACACTATATCTATATCTTATATTATTCTATACTTTTTAATGATTCTATCATATCTACTTTTTTAAGTGCAAAGTATGTTGTTATGTTAACAAGTAAAGTAAATACTACTGTAAGAAGTAATGAATATATATAACTTTGAATCTTTATAGTTGTACCAAACATAATTTGATCCAATTCACATGTTTTTAATATAAATACAGTCAAAGCCTTACCAATTAAAATACCAAAGAACATGCCAATACCTGTCAATATAGTTGTTTCTCTTCCAACATAATTATATACTTCTCTATCATAGAAACCTAATACTTTTATAGTAGCTAATTCTCTTATTCTTTCACTTATATTTACATTAGCTAAATTATATAATACTACAAATGCAAGAAGTCCAGCAGATACTATTAAAACTATTGCAACTAATCCAAAGTTTTTCATAGTTGAATCAAATACATTACGAGTAGATGATGTAAATGAAATATTAGAAATAGTATCATTCTTTTTTATCTCAGTTGCTAGAACTTTTTCCTCTTCCTCAGTTAAATCATCTGTTTTTATAAATAATGTATTATAGAATGAACTATCATATAAGTCTTTATCCATATAAATGTAATGCAAGAAATAATTTTCTGTTATACCGCCAATAGTTGCAGTATACTCTTTATCAGTTTTAAGTTTTAACTTATCACCCTTTTTAAGATCAAGAAGTTTAGATAATTTTTCTGAGACTATTATATTATCATTAAGTGTATATTTTTCTTTACTAACTCTATTTTTAAGAGTTATAAATCCATCAGGTGAAGAGAATGGAACTATTAATTGAATTGATTGATTAGTATCTTTATTTTCAATTTCAACTGATTCTTTATTAGCAATTAATGTATCTTTAACTTTATTAATCTTTTTAATTCTTTCTACTTCATTGTTTTTCTCATCTAATGTAACATCAGGTTTAAAAGTAACTTCTACTTGATAATTAAATACTTTTTCATACTGGCCACTTACTATACTAGTAATACAATCCCTTAAACCAAATCCAGCAATTATAAGACCTGTACATCCAGCAATACCTATTATAGTCATTAAAAATCTCTTTTTATATCTAAATACATTTCTTACTGTAACCTTACGTGTAAATGATAACTTATTCCAAATAAATCCAATTCTTTCAAGTAAAACCCTTTTACCTGCTTTTGGAGACTTTGGTCTCATAAGTGATGCAGGAGATTCTTTTAATTCCCTGTAACAAGCAAATAATGTAGCCGCAACAGTACAGAATATTGCAATTAATGTACCCGTTAATGCATAATACCAATTAAATTCAATTACTATCTTACCTAAATTATACATCATACTATACATATTAAATATAATAGTTGGCAAAATCTTAAATCCAATAAGTACTCCAACAACAGACCCTATTATAGTAGCTAAAAGCGCATATATTACGTATTTAGATGCAATTTGAACATTATCATACCCAAGTGCTTTAAGTGTACCAATTTGTCCTCTTTCTTCCTCTACCATACGTGTCATAGAAGTAAGACAAATTAATATCGCAACTACAAAGAATACAAGTGGAAAAAGTTTACCTACATTTTTAATTCTTTCTGTATCTTGATCATATTGATAAAAGCCTAAATTACTATGTCTATCTAATATATACCAAGTGGATTTTTTTAAATCTTCAACCTCACGCTTAGCGTTTTTAATTTGTATTTCTGCATCTTCAAACCTTGCCTTAGCTTCCTTTTTAGTTGATTCTAATTTATTACTACTTGAAACTATTTCTTTGTAAGCATTATCAAGTGTTTTTTTAGCCTCATCAAGAGATTTAATAGTAGCTTCTTTAGTCTTTTTAAAAGTATCCTCACTTTTTGATAATTCTTTTTCTTTTTTCAAAAGCAATGCTTCTGCATCATTTAATGTACTCTTAGCATTATTTATCTTAGCTATCGCATTAGTAATTTCTTCTTTTTTGAAAGTCAATTCATTCTTTTTATTAGTTAATGTTTTAATATTATTATTTACGTTTTCTAATAAAGCTGTATTTTTAGCAACGTCTATATTATTATTAATTAATTGTTCTAAAGATGATTTAGTACTATATAAACTATCTAAGTTAGCATTAATCTGAGCTAGCGCCGTATTAATTTCCTCTAAATTATTATTAAGTGTCTTAAGAGTTGCTTCATATTCTTTAGCATGTTGCTGATATTCTTTCTTACTCTTATTTAATTTTGCTTTTTCTTCTTCTAACTTAGCTCTAGCATCTTTTAGGGTTTTCTCATTTTTTAGAAACTCAGAATAAGCTTTTTTCTTATTAGAATTTAATTTTTGAACTCCATTATTATATTCTTTTTTAGCTTTATTAATCTTTTCTTCGGCTTTTGCTATTTCTTTATTGTATTTTTCTTTTTCCTTATTAAGTTTATCTTCACTATCTTTAATTTTGTTATTTGCTTTTTCTATTTCATCGTTATATCTAACCTCTGAAATATTATCAGTTAACTTTTCAAAGTATTTAGTTTTAGAATCTATAATATCATCATATTTAGTAGAGAATGTGCTTAAATTATTATTAAGTTTAACATATGCACTAGTATAATAATCTATATTAAAATTATCTTTTGGAACATACATAAAAAAGTTTACTTTACCAGACAAAAGTTTTGTAGTGCCACGTTCTAACGATGTAAATATTGGGCTTTTTATAATTCCTACTATATCTAAAGTCTTTTCCCTTAAATTATCATCTTCTACAGTAATTTTATCTCCTATTTTATGTGATTTTGTATATTCACTTTGTTCAATTAAGCATTCATTTTTTTTACTAGGTAATCTACCATCTAATAGAACAACTTTATTTATTTTATCATTCTTGTCATAAGAAAGTATTTTTATAACCTCTTCTGTCTCACCCTTAACAATCGCATCAAATTCATAGTTTCCTTGAATATCATACCCACTACCTTTTAATTTTTCTAGATCGTTATCTTTAATTCCCCATGTTGATATTAAATTAAAATCCATAAAATTAGTATCTCTATAATACTTATCTATAGTATTTTTCATGTCAGGACTAGTAGCTTTAATACCAGCAAAGAAACCAACTCCCAAGAGTACTATTAAAAGTATAGATAAGAATCTTTTGAAATTCTTTTTAACAGAAACAACGCTTTCCTTAAATAACGTCTTCATTACCATTCTATCCTTTCAACAGGAGTTGGATTATCATTTAACACTACGCCCTCAACAGTTCCATTTTTAAATTTAATTACTTTATCTGCCATAGGAGCAATTGCGGCATTATGAGTAATTATAATAACTGTCATCTTATCTTTGCGTGCGGTATCTTGTAGTAATTTTAATATTTGTTTACCTGTATTATAATCAAGTGCCCCAGTAGGTTCATCACATAAAAGAATCTTAGGATTTTTAGCTATTGCTCTTGCAATAGATACTCTTTGTTGTTCTCCACCTGACAATTGACTAGGAAAATTGTTAAGTCTATCTTTTAGACCAACTTTTTCTAGTATTTCTCTCGGTGGTAGAGGCCTCTTACATATTTCAGTAGCTAATTCAACATTTTCTAATGTAGTTAAATTTTGAATTAAATTATAAAACTGAAATACAAAACCTATATCACTTCTTCTATATTTAATTAGTTCTTTTTTAGAGTACTTAGTAATATCCTTATTAGCAATTATTACCTTACCACTAGTAGCATTATCCATACCACCTAATATATTTAAAGCAGTTGTTTTTCCAGCTCCAGATGGTCCTAGTATTACTACTAATTCACCTTTATTAATTTCAAAACTAGTATTATTAAGTGCTAGTACCCTAACTTCCCCAGTTATATATTCTTTTGTTACATTATCAAATTCTATATATGCCATATATTTCACCTCATAAAATTTTATTTCTATGTGTTGATTTTATCACGATTATTTTAGTAAGTCAAAAGTAACAAGCACTATTGTATGGTATACATCAGATTTTAAAAAAATGTATAAAAAAACAGGTACTTTTAAGTACCTATTTCATTAAATATTATCTAATTTAACACTAACTAATTTAGAAACACCTGATTCTTGCATTGTAATACCATAAAGAGTATTAGCATATTCCATAGTTCTTTTTTTATGTGTAATGATTAAAAACTGTGTTTTATCTTTATAGTTATTTAAATACTTACCAAAGTTATCTACATTAGCTTCATCAAGTGCTGCCTCTACTTCGTCAAATAAACAGAATGGTATAGGTTTAACATTTAAAATTGCAAATATTAAACATATCGCAGTAAGCGTTTTTTCTCCACCTGATAATAAATTTATTGAAGTTAGTTTTTTGCCAGGAGGAGATGCGATTATATCTACACCTGTTTCTAATAAATCATCTGGATTAGTTAACTTAAGTGATGCAGATCCACCCTTAAATAATTGCTTAAACACTTCTTGAAATTCTATATCAATTTTATTAAATGTAGTTAAGAATTCCTCTTTCATGACTGTATCCATCTCATTAATTATTTCAAGTAATGTATCTTTCGCATTCAACAAGTCATCTTTTTGACTATTTAAGAAATTATACCGTTCACTTACCCTTTTATAATCTTCAATTGCTTGTACATTTACCATACCAATTTGTTTGATTCTATTTTTATATGAATTAACAAGGCTTCTTGCCTCTTTAGTATCCATCTCTAATATATAATTGCTTTTTGCTTTTTCATAAGTCATCTCATAATCTTCACTTAATATTCTAAGATAATTATCAAGTAAAACATCCATCTTACTAATATTAATTTCTAAAGTTTTTAATTCTTTTTCTTTCGTATACAGTGAAGTATTATTAAGTTTATTAGTGGCCTCTATATTATCTATAGTAGAAGAAATCTTATCTTTTTCTTTTGTTGATCTTGCAATTTCTCTTACAACTTCTTCTTTTTCCCTTGAAGTTTCATAATATAGTTTCATTATTCTATCTTCTTCTTTTGATAATGAAGAATCAACTAAATTTTCTAAACTTCTAAGTTCATTAATTATATTATTATATTCTTCATTAGTAATATCAAGACTACTTTTCTTTGTATTATATTTCTCTTGTGTTTGAATTAAAACAATTTCTTTTTGTCTAATTTTTTCACTATTATCTTCTAATTTAGAAGTAGAACTCTTAATATTTTCTTCAAGAGTCGCAATAACTTCAGCAATTTCACGACGTTTAACCCTTAAAGTTTCTAATTCATGTTTTTCTTCAAAAATAGATTTTGATGTATTTAAGCTACCACCTGTCATAGTACCACCAATATGGACTATATCACCATCTAATGTTACTATTTTATATCTTTGGTTTATTACCTTACTTATTTTATTTGCGTTATCAATATTATCTACTAACAACACATTACCAACTTGGTTTGAAACAACATTATAGTATTTTGAATCATACTTAACTACATCCATAAGAACAGAAATAAATCCCTGCATATTACGAACTACATTTAAAGTATCTAAATCTACTCCTCTTGGTTTTATAACACTAATAGGAAAAAAAGTTGCCCTTCCTAATTTATTATCTTTTAAATAATTAATCGCACACTTAGCTGAGTCTTCATTTTCTACAACAATAAATTGTTTACTACCACCAAGAGATACATCCAGTGCTTTTAAATACTTTTCATCTATTTCTAATAATGCCCCTAAAGTCTGATGTATACCCCTTAATCTAGGATTATTTAGTATAGCTTTAATACTATTATTTATAGTACCACCATTATTTATATAATCTTCAATTATACCTATCTTATGATCAATATCAGCTAAAAGTTTCGTTTTTTCATTATACTCATTAAATGAATCTTGATATTCTTTTTTAGAAGTATTGCCAAGTAAAGTTAAGTTGTTAATTTCAGACTTAATAGATTCTAATTCATTTTGTAGTGTATCTAAATCTATTTTATCTAAATGAATTATATTTTCTTTTTTTAATTTTTCTTCCTTTAATGATGAAATATTTTCATGTACTTTGGAATTAGATGCATCATATTTTTGTCTTTCTTTTAATATATTCTTTTCACCATTTATCTTTTCTTCTTCTTTAGTTAAAGATAAAAGTCTATTATTTAACTCTTTAATAGTAAGTTCTATTTTTGATAAATTATTTTTAAGATCCAAAAGTTCAGTATCAGATTTATTGGATTGAACTCCTAAATTCATTATTTCATTGTTTAATTTTTCTATTTTTTCTTTAGTTAATTGATATTCCTCATTAATAGTAGTAATTTCACTAGATAATAATGCAACCTCTATATTTTTAAGTTCATTTTTAATCTTTAAGTATTCCTCTGCTTTTATACTTTGTTCCCTTAAAGGTTCAACTTGTATTTCTAACTCTGCGATTATATCATTTACTCTTTCCAGATTAGTATGAGTCTTATCTAATTTTTTTAATGCATCTTCTTTACGCTTTTTATATTTTAAAACTTCCGCAGCCGACTCAAATATTACTCTTCTATCATAACTAGATTCAGACACAATTTTTTGTACTTCTCCTTGTGAAATAATATTAAATGAACTCTTTCCTATACCGCTATCTAAAAACAAATCAGTAATATCTTTTAGACGACATTTCTCATTATTTATAAAATATTCATTTTCTCCTGTTCTATAGACTCTTCTTTTAACAGTTATTTCATTATAAGGAATATTAATATAATTATCTGAATTATCAAAAGTAAGTGAAACAGTAGCGACATTTAAAGCATTTCTATTTTTAGAACCAGAAAATATTACATCGCTCATGTTAGAATCCCCTCTAAGGGATTTTACTGATTGTTCACCTAGAACCCATCTAACCGCATCCACAATATTGCTTTTACCACTTCCATTTGGACCAACTATACATGTCGTTTTACCATCTAAGGAAATAGTAAGTTTATCAGCGAAAGATTTAAATCCAGTCGCACTAATTTCTTTTAAATACATATTATCACACCTTACTCATATAGAAAAATTATACTATAAGTTTTAACTTTTAACAATTAAAACTTTGAATATTTATTGATATAGAACCATAATAAAAAAAGACAATAGCAGTTAAACTATTGTCAAATGTGTAGCATTAAACATTATAGTACACTTACATATATAACTTTTTATTAGTAAAGTTATATATTGCTAGCGCACTCGTCAACCAAAGAATTGTTTTCTAATGCATAGTCTAATGCTTCAATTATTTCTTCATCAATCCATCTTGTATCTTGGAATGGTACATGAATAATATCTACAGGTTCTATGTTTTCTACGCTTTTAGGATTATGCTCTATCACTTTGAAATCTAGTTGTTTTAATTCTTTTTTTGTGAAGTCAAACGTTCTATTTTCTGTTTTACTATAAGGTGAAAAACGTCTCAATTGAAGAAATCCTAATTTTTTTACTATATCTAAATTAGGTTCATGATCTCCAACCCAATTATACATTTTAACACCAGACATTTCATTATAATATTTGTCCTGTGGCAAAGAGCCTACATTTAATCGTATATCATTAATTACTCTTATCATTACATACTTACCACACCATCTACTTTTATAAATTTCCGAATCAGCAGCATTTTCCCCGTTTCCTATTTTATATAAAAGTAAATCGCCCGGTCTCCAAGTCGCTTTTTTTAAATATAATTTACTTACTTTTCTTTCGGTTGGCATTGGTGAATTAAGTTTTTCTTCTAATTCTTCTAAAACAAATTTTCTCTTTTTATATAATTTTTCATTGCCTTTCCATCTTTCAAGATCTTCACCACTTTTTAAATATTCCATTGCCATTTCTTTGACTTCTGGTAATAACCTACCATATCTCCACTGAATATCAGCAAGTGCAAACCAAAAAAGTGGAGCTTCTTCTTCATCTTCAACAGAATCAGCATTATAATCTATTACTTCCTCTGTTGCTTCTTCATTTGTATAACCAATTCTTAGTCGATTTAAATACTCTTCTTTTATATCGCAAGTTACATCATCCTGAAATAATCCTACTCCCCATGTTCCCATAGTTTCTATATCCTTTCTATTTCATATCACTATATTTAAAAAATGAAAGATTTGATTTACTCAACAAAAAGAGTATTTCTATTCTTTACTTTCAAATCCTGGAAAAACCAACTGTTTTACTTTAGGTGCTTCAAAATCACTTTGAATAAATGCTTCTTTACTTTGGTTTGAGGAATTTACTTTAACAGCTTCAGCTTCGGCTTCAGCATTAGCATCGACATGAGCATGTTCTTCAGCTTTTTCTTTTTTCTTTTGTATTTTCTTCAAATCAGTTGACGCTCTAAATAACTCTCTATATAAATGATACTTAGAAAGATTATCTTTTATTTTTGATTCATAATATAACAAGTCTCCTGTATTATCCCCTTCAATACCTCTTTTTATATAAAGTGAAATTCTAGCATACTCTTTTAAATAATAAGAAAGATTTGAAGTTTTAAAATATTCATCTTGCATATATAGTTTAAATAATCCTTTTTCATTAAATAATTCATCAAATATTCTAGATACTTCTGTGGGTCTTACTTTATCATTTACTACGTTTTTTTCTATAGATTTGACCAATTCAACATTACCAAATACTGGTGAAATCTTATTAACATAACCACTTGTATTATATCCAATAAACAATGAATAAACTGAATCATAAATCTTTAATTTACCTAAAAAATCTACTGCCCCATCAAATGTATTAGTCATAATATCAATATCTGTCAAACTACTTTTTCCTTTAAAACTGCTTATACCTGCATAGCCTTCAACTGTATACTTTTTGAAGTCATATAAATCTTTTTCATTCTTTTTAAAACATATAGCATCATATATACTCCCAGAACCATTATAATTCCATTTTCTAGAGCATACTAATACAAACTTTCTCATATAAACCCCCAAATTAGATTTTATTGTTAAAATCTAATAATAAAATTCATTGTGTATATAAGCTAATTGATAGCGTAATTATACCAAAAAAAGTCTAAAATGTCAATTTTTACACCTAGAACCGTATAATTACAGCAAATAAAAAATAGACAAACCTATTTACTAAGTTCGTCTATTAAAATGCCTAATAAACTATTCCAGACATATTTATAAAGCCTGTTGCATCCTCAATAGGAGCAAATTTAACCATATTATCATGATTTCCATCTATCATATACCAACTATTTCCGTATTTAATTGCTATTCCTATATGATTATTATCATTAGTTAAAACCAAATCACCAGTTTTTAGTGCAGATTTATTTGTATATAATCTATTTTGGTTTTTAGCCCATGTAACATAGTTTATAACTTCATCCGCTTCATGTAATCCAAACTCACCAATATTTATACCAGCAGTTTTTAATGCCCATTCTACAAAGCTTGCATCCCATACATTACCATTATTTCCATACTTTTGAAAATTATTAGTACCTGCATTAGCAGTACAATCATCTAATTTTGAGTCAGTTTCCTTTTCCTTATATCCAACCTGAGTACAAGCAGCATCTACAAAGTCATTTCCTACTATACACTTTGTATCTTTATTACAAGTATTTCCAACTTGTAACTCCTCATTAATTTTATCTATTTCTCTTGTAATAGCATATAATGTCATGTTTTTATTTATATCTACAGTCTCTTTTTCAGAATATTTTGCGACAGTATCATCTTTTGATGTACTCCAACCAACAACAACATATCCAGCTGGTGGTGTTATAGTAGGCATAGTTACTTGACAACTAGCACCGGATGCATAACACTTACTTGATGTAGTACTTATTGACTTAGCCTTATTTTTGTCATAAGTTACTGTAAATGTTGTTTTAAGTTCAACATTTTTTTCAATACCACTTACACTGTCTTTCGCATTAATTGAAAATGTTACATAAAGTGATATTCCAATGCAAAGGAACGCTATAATCATTAAAAATACAACAAATCTTTTATTCTTCTTACTCATTATTTTCACCTATCTTCTTATAAATATAATATTAAGGTATTTACAAGTGTTTGTCAATATTTCAAATAAAAGATTAAAAATTTATCTATCTTTAAAAGTTGTTTGGATTAACATCAATGTCAACTTTGACAGTTTGATTGCCCTTATAATGGTTTACTAAGCTTTGCAAAACCTCTTCCATTTTTTCTTCTTTTTTATACTTAATTATTATTCCAAACCTAAATAATCCATTTAACTTAAATACACTACATGTAGTTGGACCAAGTATTTTAGAATTTTTTAATTCTCTAGTTAATATACTTGCAATTTTATTTGATTCTACGCTTATTTTATTATAGTCTTTTCCAATTACTTTAATATATATAAGATAATAATAAGGAGGATAAGATAATTTTCTTCTTACTTCCATTTCTTGCTTAAAAAAGTCAATATAGTCATGTTTACTTGCAAGTGTTATAGCATAGTGTTCTGGATTAAATGTTTGTATAATAACTGATCCTTTTTTCTCTCCCCTTCCACTTCTACCTGCAGTTTGCATTAATAACTGAAATGTATATTCATTACTTCTATAGTTAGGAATCATTAAAGAAGTATCTGCATTTATAACACCAACTAATGTAACGTTACTAAAATCAAGCCCTTTCGCAATCATTTGAGTCCCAAGTAATATATCATATTCATGATTTTTAAATGCAGTAATTATTTTTTCATGCGATCCCTTTTTTGAAGTTGTATCAAGATCCATTCTAACCACTCTAGCATTAAATACTTTTTTAATTTCTTCTTCTACTTTTTCTGTCCCAGTACCTAAGGTTTTAATTGCCTTCTCACCACAGCTAGGACATATATCATTCATCTTATCTGCATACCCACAGTAATGGCATCTTAATGTATTAGAAGTTTTATGGTACGTTAAAGTAATATCGCAATGAGGACACTTTGCAGTATAACCACAATTAGAACAAGTTATAAAAGATGAATAGCCCCTTCTATTTAACAATAAAATTATTTGTTCATGCTCCTCAAGTCTTTTATTTACTTCCGTAATTAATCTTGAAGAAAATATACTACCTCTATGTTTTTCCTTACTCATATCAACTATTTCTACTAAAGGAAGATTATTAGTATTTACTCTATGTTTTAACTCTACCAATGTATATAGCCCTTTTATGCTTCTAGCATACGTTTCTAAACTAGGTGTTGCACTTCCTAATATAACAATCGCATTATTATTTTTCGCTCTTTCAATTGCAATCTCTATAGCACTATATTTAGGATTATTATCCTGTTTATAAGATGTAGTGTGTTCTTCATCTATTATAATAGCTCCAAGATTTTTAAATGGCGCAAATACTGCACTCCTAGCTCCAACTACTATGTGTACCTTGCCCTCTACTATTTTTCTATATTCATCATATTTTTCGCCTTCACTAAGTCTACTATGAAGAACAGCTACTTCATCACCAAACCTTGACTTAAAGTGATATACCATTTGAGGAGTTAGAGATATTTCAGGCACTAGAAATATACTATCCTTACCTCTATTTAACATTTCTTCTACTATTTCCATGTAGACTACGGTTTTACCAGACCCAGTTACACCATGAAGTAAAAAAACACTTGATTGTGTTTGGGATAATATTTTATTCTTTGCTTCTTGTTGTTCTACAGTTAATTTAAAAGTCTCTTTTTCTTTATTAATATCTTTAGTAACTAATCTATATTCTTCAATAAGAGACTCTATTATAATACCATTTTTTATTAAAGTATTTACTCCAGATACTGATATCTTATTAACTTCTTCCTTTTTTACTTTGCCATTGATTCTTAAATACTCAACAATTTTTTCTTGATTTGGTTTAAGTTTAGGAAAAGAATTACTACAAAGTTCAACATACTTAATCATCTTTTTATTTATAGTAGTTTTATTTTGTGCTTTTAATGCTTTTGGAAGCATAGTTTGATAACAAGATATTAAAGTAGAAAAATACTTTTTACTCATAAACTGGCCTAAGTGTAACAACTCATTATTTAGTATAGGTTCTGTATCAACTATAGATATTATTTCTTTTAATTCGTAATTATCGTCTGTACTATTTACTAAATCAAGAACAAAACCTTCTAATTCTCTACTTGCAAATGGTACTTTTACTCTCATACCTATTTTAATTTTTTCTATATATTCAAAAGGCACAATATAATCAAACGTTTTATCTACATTTATATTGTTTATTTCAACCAAAACTTTTGCGATCATATGTGCCTCCTTATATTTATTTTATTTTTTTCTTTATGCCTAATACTTTATCTATTTCTTGCTTCTTACCTTCATCAAGTAGTGAATACTGACTATATCTTAAGAAGAAATCTGTACTAGCTTCACTATCATCCATTATAGCATTATATAAATCCATTCCTTCTTTAGTATCACATATTCTAATTAATTTTTCATCTAATTTACTTACATCATCCTCTTTTTTTAAATAATTTAAGTAATCTCTTGCATCTTCTGTCATCGTCTTCATTAGCAAAAGAAAGTTATCAGTATCATAAGTCCTTAAATTACTTAAAAATTTTGTGGCATTAGATGCAGCATCCAATCTTTTAAATAATACTTCCTCATACTTTGATTCCATATAACTATTTAAATATATATCCACTATATTTTTAGTAGTTATTTCAATACAACAATCCATTTTCTCATACATATATGAAGGAGATATATTTAAAAAATATCTATCCATATCCTTATCAGCACTTAAAAATAAAGATCTTTTTGATAGATAACCTCTACCAAAGAAAATCTCATTATTTTCTAGTAATAAATCGAGAAATAAATCCTCTTCTTCGGCAAGATTTACTACATCATCTAATGTTGTAACATCACAAAGAGCTTCCCTACTTATTACATAAAGCTCTGCTTCTTCCTCTATATTTTCATCTTCTATAGTTTCTACTTCTAATAGTTTTATTGCATTTTCCAAATAAAAAACAGGATATAATGCAGACAAAATCATTCTAAATAAATCAGGATGTTCTCTATTTAACATATCCATATATAAAGAGAATTCATCATATCCTTTAGAACTACTAGGATCGCAAAACTCCTCCATTAAAAGTCTTCTTATAAATTGATTAACATTATATACCTCGTATTCCACTTAAAACCACCACTAACTAAATAATATCAAAATATACTACTTACTACAATAAATTTTTGATTTTTTCTATTATTTATGGTATAATATGCAACATTAAATGGGGTGAAATGTGATGGAAGAAATATATAAGTTATTTCAAGACCAATATGGATATATAGCTAACTTAGATTTAGTAAAGGAATTCCTACAAAAACAAAACCTTAACAGTGAAGAAATAACTTCTATAATATTAAAAATATATTCCAATAACTTAGAAGTTAAAAAGACACTTAAAAAGAAAAATGAAATAATTAAAAACATGAACTTAACTACAGAGTATACACCAAGAGAAAAAGAAAAAGTAAAAAAAGAAACTACTAAAAGCGAAAAAACTCCAAATATACCACAAATAAATACTCTATTATACATAAGTGGATTGTCAAAAGATATGGATGAAGAAGCTTTAGAAAAATTAATACCTAGTACCAATGAGGATTTTAACGATATTATAACTATGACTCTATTAGACTTAATAAAAACGAAAGTTGATTTAGAAAAACTACAAAAAGAAGATAAAGAGTTAAGCATTTTAATAGATGAAGAACTAGAACAAATAGAAAGTAAAATCAATTTATTAAAAGATTATAGAGCATCTAAAACAAAAGTAAAAGTTAATACAGATAATATAAGATTAATATTTACTCCATCTATAATCGCGGACTTTAACTCATCAAGTATACCTAGAGAATTATATAAAGACTTTCTATCTTTAATATTATCATTTAAAAAAGGACTACCAAAAAACTATAAAATATTTAAACCTGGTGGATGTAATTATACAGTCTCAGAAGTTAGAATTAATGGATTAAGAATATTATATGATAAGTTAAATGATACAACATATTCCCTATACTATGCATTTAAAAAAAGTGAAAGAGATACATATTATCATGATACCCTAGTATCAAGAGCAAATTCATATTATGAAAACAAATATGATATTTTAAGTGAATATTATAAATCAAGTACAGATTATTTTAAAGAACACGAAGAAAGTGAAAAAAAGTTAATGAAAAAACTTAGTGGTGATGAATATGGAAGAACTAATTAAAAGAATTGATGAAGAAATAGAAATTTTAAAGCAAGAACTTTCAACACATAATAAAGAAGAACTTGAATTCTTTGAAAGACTAACTAAATTCTCAAGAAAAAACTTGTATGAAATAGATAATATTGACCCTACTGACATAATATTGGGTTATATAAGATTTTTTGATGAAGAAACTCCATTTAGAAAACTAAAAGATGATATGGAAAGAATTTGTTACATTGATAACTTTAATTTAAATGATGTAAATAAAATATTTGAAAACTTTAATATATTTAATGAAAAAAATGCATTAGATTTATTAAAAAATGAATGTGTAGACAACAAAAGAATCAAAGCGCTGGATCTTGAAAAAGACTTTGACGGATTTATAGAAATCCTTAATACAATATTTTCAACCAGTAGAACTGCCATGAACATTTTAATTAATTTATATGAAGAATATGATGAAAAAGGAATGTTTAGTGACCTAACACTATTTAATGATTTAAAAACAATAATTACAACAAATAAAGAATTTAAAGTGTTAGAAACAGATAAAAGTGAACAAACTTCATTACAACTTTCAAAACTATTAATAGATGATTATGAAAATAGTTACAAAGTTTTTGATTATTTTAATTTATTCAAAGTATATCAAAAAAAGCTAGTTAAAAAAACAAACAATCATAAATTTAATACACTTAAAAAGATATCTGCTTATGAAGAAGCAAAAAAAGCTCTAACTTCATCAAAAGATGCATTACCAACTAACGAATTAACATTAATTAATCCGGATATAGCGTTTGAAATAATAAAATATAAATCGAATAAACTAGGAAAAGAATATAGAGAAGAAAAAGAATTATATGAGATAAACAATAATGAAATCACACCTCTTAATGAGGCTCTCTACAAATATGGAATACACTTTTTTACCTACGAAGAAAAAAAGAAAATATTAGATAATATTAGCTTAAATGATATTAACTTACTATTATCTATACTTGACTCTTCAAAAATGAAGTTTTTATTAAGTGATAAAAACACTTTATTAGAAATAATGTATTCATCAAACCTATCAATAATCTCTAACATAAATGATTTGATTAATAACAAAATAATAAATGAATCGTTTGTAGAGAAAAATATCGGAATATTATTTAATAAGGAATGTAGCGTTTTAGAAAACATCATACCTAAATATATGGATTTTTCAAAAAACTTACAAGCACTTAATAATGCAGGTATACAAATTAATAATGTTAAAAAGCATAATATAGATGTATTATTACAAGATGAAGAAAAACTAACTTCAAAAATTGAACTTGCAAAAATATATGGGTTCGATTTAAAAAATGATGATTTATTAAACTTTTCTATATTAGAGGACTCTAACATCTTTAATATAGTAGATCAGTTGTTAGAGCAAGGAATTAATGTTACTACAGAAATACTGTCTGATATAAAGAAAAAAGATCCTAACTTTGCAAAAAGAACAAAACTAGCAATAAAAATTGGATTAAATGACTTAATTATTGATAATAAAATTAATCCAATAGTCGCAAATAAAAATAGTTTCTATATTAAAAATGAGGCTATAGATGAATACCTAGAAAATAACATTAATACCCTATTAGAACAAAAATATATAGAATGTTTAGAAAATGATGAAAGATTAGAAATAGATCCAAATCTATTAATGTTTAAAGAAATTAAAATAGTAGAAGAAAATTTTAAAGTAAGTGATACTCTATATAATATAAATGGTATACCTATATCAAGAATTAAATTCTTAAGAAATATGACTTCTCTAGTAAAAAACTTTGATATATATGAAGATACATCAGTTAAAATTGCAAATGCACTTTTATATAATTCAATACTTACTAATAATCAAATAAAACAACTATCATCCTTTGAAGATGCAAAACTAAAAATTAAAAAATAAGCAAAAAACTGCGTTATGCAGTTTTTTTAGTCTTCTCCTTCTTTTAACATTGTAGTAATAAATATACCATATCCCTTAGCGTTATCTCCCACAATCGCATGCGTTACCGCACCAACTATTTTATCACCTTGTATAATTGGGCTACCACTCATTCCTTTAATTACTCCATTGGTTTTATTTAAAAGTTCTTTATCAGTTATTTCAAATAAAATATTTTTTGTCTTACCAGTTTTATTAATTTTTAATATATTAATACTAAATTCTTCTATATTATTATCTTCTAAAACCGTTAATATTGAAGCATCACCAACCTTAACTTCATCTGGTGATGCGACTTTTTTTAAATTGGATTTATCTAATACTTCATTATAACTTCCATATATACCACTAGTTGTATTTTCCTTTATAGTACCATATGTTACATCATCATCAAATTTGGCATTCTTCTCACCCGTAGTTTTTTCAGTACTTTTAGTAATACCTGTTATCCTAGCTTTAAATATTTTACCATCTTTTATTTCCATCTTTATATTGGAATTTGCTTCTATTATTTCATGACCTAAGGCACCAAATATTTTAGTTTCCGGATCAATATACGTTAATGTACCAATACCAGTTATTGAATCTTTCACATAGAGACCTGTTTTATATACTCCAGATTTATCCTTAAAAACTTCTAGATTAATATCTACTTCCTTATTTGCTCTTAAAACAGTAAAATTAACTATGTTATTTTGCATAGTAGTATTAATTAGTTTTACCATATTATCAATTGAAGTAACATCATTACCAGATACTTTTATAATTCTATCTCCCACTTGAAAGCCTGAATTCTTACCTATGTTTTTACCATTAACTTCATAAAACCCTACAACCATTATTCCATCTGAATTAACTTCTATTCCTATGTTGCCTCCACCAGGAATTATATACTTTGAATAAGCAAATACATTAAATGGTATAATAAGTAATAGAAGAAGAAAAAACTTTTGTAGTTTATTTTTAAAATTCATGAAATCATCTCCTTTTAAATCAAACTACATTATTATTATGTTTAATATATTAAAAAATATGTTATCTCCATCATTTACCAAAATTTAAAAAAAAATCAAATCATAAGATTTGACTATTTATTAAAAAATGCATTTTCACAGACAACTTTATCCTTATCATATTTATCAGTATTTGAGTATCCTAGTAATGGTAATGTTATACCAGAGAAGAATAATGATAATATAAACCAAGTCTCTGATTTATTAAACTTTTTAGATAGATTATAACTAACTCCTGCCCTTGCAAACATAGCAACAATAGCAGCAATTGTAAAGAACTCTCCGCCACGACCAATAATATTAGCTAAATAAGTTGCGACAAGTCCAATAAACCAATATTCTTTTAAACCAGCAATTTTAACTAAAATCCATAAATTATAAAACGGAACAATTGCTTCCAAACCATTATATCCAGCTTTTTGAAATAATTTATAATTACCAACAATAGTAAAGACTATAAAGATAACAGCAATTGCAATAGTTAAAAACAAAAACATTACTCCAAGTCCTAAGAATGCCGCAAACACTTTACTTGCAGATGTTAATACATTGAACATGTTCATTTTTATTCCTCCACTTTAAAGTCTTCTAAAGAGCCATCTTTAGTTAAAATTTTATTAATACTTTCTTCCGCATTTTTAAGTTTTTCATTACAAGAAGATGCAAGCTTCATTGCTTCAGTAAATTTAGTAATTGCATCATCAAGTGCTACTGTACCATTTTCTAATTCTTTAACTATTTCCTCTAATTTTTTTAATGATTCTTCAAAATTTAATTCTTCTTTTGCCATAATTGTTCCTTTCTATTTTATAACCGCAGATAATTTACCATCTTGTAACTCTATAGTTATATTATCTCCACTTTTTAAAGCTTTTACTTTATCTATTACTTTATTATCTTTTTTAACAATACTATATCCTCTTTTTAATGTAAGCATTGGATTAAGTACTTCTAATTTAGATAATATTTTTTCAAAATCATGCTTATTCTTATCAAAAAGTGAACTAATTCCTTTTTTTAAATTATTTTCAAGTAAGTTTAAATCATATGTATTTTTTTCAATTATCTTTTTTTGACTTAATAATAATCTTTCAAAAATATTATCAAATTTCTGTTCTTTTATTTCGTATATTGAAATAGGATTTCTTATTATTGGACTATCCATTATAGAATCTACTCTTTTTGTTTTAAGAGTTATTACATTATTAATACCAACAATCGCACGTTTTTCTAATTGTGATAATATTGATAATACATCACTCATATTAGGAACTGCCATCTCGGCTGCACCTGTTGGAGTTGGAGCTCTTAAATCAGATACAAAATCAGATATAGTAAAATCTATTTCATGACCAACCGCAGAAATAACTGGAACATCAAGATTATGTATAGCGCGTGCCACACCTTCATCGTTAAAACACCACATATCCTCAATTGATCCGCCGCCACGACCTATTATTAAAACATCCAAATCATAACCCTTAGTAAGTTCTATATTTCTTATAATATCACTACTTGCTTCTGCACCCTGTACCAAAGATGGAAATAAAATAGTCTTAGCTATTGGCCATCTTCTTTTAATTGTAGATAGTATATCTTTAATTGCAGCACCTGTTGGAGCAGTTATTATACCAATATTTTTAGGAATTTTAGGTATTTTCTTTTTATATTTAGGATCAAACAACCCTTCAGCTTCTAGCTTCTTTTTTAGTTGCTCATATGCAACATATAAATTACCTACTCCATCTTCTATCATATCCGATACATAAATTTGATATGCACCTGTTGTCTCATATACACTAACTTTACCAGTGATTAAAACTTTCATACCATCAGTTGGTTCAAATTTTAATTTATTAGCACTACTAGCAAACATAATAGCGTTTATTCTTGTATATTCATCCTTAATAGTAAAATACAAATGTCCTCTAGTATGCCTTTTAAAGTTAGATATTTCACCTTTTAAATATATGTTACTTAGATGTATATCATTATCTATAATATATTTTATGTACTTAGTTAATTGTGTAACAGTAACATAATTTTGATTCATACTACACCTCGTTATGATAAATTTTATCTAATGTAGCATTAATCATCTTAGTTACTTTTTCATCACTATATTTTTTAGAAAGCTCAACTGCTTCATTTATCGCAACTACACTTGGTGTTTCTGTATATTTAAGTTCATATATACCAAGACTTAGTATTGCCTTATCAACTTTACTAAGACGTTCTATGTTCCAGTCAACTAAATATTTATTTGCTAAATCCGATATTTCTTTTTGATTTTTTATAATACCATTTACCATGTCATTAACAAATTCATTTTCTACTTCTAATTGCTCTTTTATTAAATCTTTAACATCATACTTAGTATTTGTACTTTCTAAAATGTATACTTGATACATTACTTTCATAATTATTTCTCTTAATTCGCTTCTGTTTCTCATATTCATGCACCACCTAAACTAAATTTTATCACAAAAGAAAAACAAAGTCATTATAAACTTTGCTTTTCTTGTTTTCTTTTTACTAGTATATCATTATTAATGTGACATGTTTAAAATTTTAACATATTCACTGGTTATGTTAATTTTTAGGTGATTAATTTAACATGTAACCCAGTATATTATCAAACTATAACTATAAAGCATAAAATAATAAAAAAATGAAATCTATATACTAGCTACTATATAATTGATAGTAGTTAATAAGATTTCACTTTATATATCTTTGTTAAAAATTATTTTTAAAATATTCTCTTAAGTATTCCAAAAATTTTAATGTTGTCCTATCTAGACTTTTTTCATTATAAGCAATACTAAACTTAGTAGTTGGATTCATAAAATCTATTGGTATTTCATAAAAGGTTTTATCTTTTAATTCTTTCTCAACACACTTTCTAAGGCCCCAGCCTATTCCCATATCTTTTTTTACAAGCTCTTTTATAAGATCAATTGCATATATTCTAAGATTAGTAGTAGCTATCATATTTTTTCTTTTAAACATTTCTTCAAGTGAATTTATATCATCATATCCTCTAGTTGGTAATATAAGTGGGTATTCAACCAATCTTTTACTATTATTTTGCATATATAAATCATAATACTTTTTTGAAGTAAAGAAACAATTTTCCATTTCACAAAGTATCTCTTCTTTATAATTAGAATCATTTATAAATATAGGATACTGAAGTATTACAAAATCAAACTCTTTATTTTTTAGCTTTTCTCTTGCGACTTCTGTGCCACTCGTAATAACATCAAATTTTACTTTTGGATATTCTAATACAAAATCCTTAATTAATTTTGGCAACATAAACAGTGAAATATGTCCATATATTCCTATTCTAATCTCACCAGTTAATTCCTTATCACTTTCTGTAATAGATCGCTCTGCCATCAAAATATTATTAAATGCATTTTGAACATACCCCATAAGTTTTTCACCATTTTCGGTTAACTTAACACTTTTATTTCCACGAATAAATAGTCGGGTATCTAATTGTTCTTCTAACTCTTTAACGGATCTGCTGATTGCTGGTTGTGATACATGAAGTAATTCTGTAGCCCTCGAGAAGCTTTTACACTCTGCAACCGCATAAAACGCTCGATATTTGTTAAAATCAAAATTACTATTATAAATTCCCATATATCCTCCTAAATTGTTTCTATATTAACATACTTTTTTCTTTTTTCAATACTTTTTCTCTATTTTTTAAAAATTTATCTAAAGAACCATCAAGTTTTTCTATAATTCTAACATCTTTTGGTAACTCTTCAAGAGATAAAACATCATCCCTATCAAATTCTAATGTAGTAAAATCTTCATAAAATGATACTTTAAACAAATGATTATTTTCTATAAAAGACAATTCTGTTTTTGTTGTTTCATCAATAACTTCATTTTTATTAAGTAATTCATTATATGTTGCTTCATCAATTTTTTGATCCCCTATAACCACACTTTTATTACTTCTATTTGATACAACTTGTAAAAAGTATGTTGAATAATCTCTATAAGTTCTTTTTATCAAAATTGTATCTAAATAAGAAGGTAATCCAAAATTCATATATTTGTTATTTACCTGAATTGTTCTTGAATTTTCATTAGTATACTGATAGAAATCATCAGGATCTGTTTCAATAAGATACTTCTCTTGATTATCTTTTATCCCATAAGTAATATAATCTTTAATATGATTTATAACCTGATCAATTTCTTCTTGAAGAGGAATATCACTTCTAAATAATTTTAGATTTCTATGTCCTACCCACGAAGTCGAAGTCAAGTAATCAATACTTTTAGCCCATTCAGCTTCCTCAAATCTAGCTTTATTATTTTCAAGACTATATTTTTGTGGAAGACATGTAGCAGTTGAAAGTAGGTCAATAACAAGATCATACTGATCCAAAATTTCTAATTCCTCCATATCATTTTCCGTAACAAGACGTTCAAATTCTTCTTTACTATTTAAATATATTTCTTTTACTCTATTTCCAACTGCCTCAAAAGTATTTGCCATAGTAGAAATAAAATATTCTAACCACTCT
>ENA-ORSS01000033-ORSS01000033.1-human-gut-metagenome-genome-assembly--contig:-NODE-33-length-175873-cov-16.110319_pt1 | contig 175873 bp, 166 predicted proteins | sample MGYA00241899_ERZ509162 | MGnify/ENA primary metagenome ERZ509162 (study PRJEB26280, sample SAMEA2338641) | human gut metagenome | biome: human gut; feature: human-associated habitat; material... | reverse complement strand
AAAGGCTCTGCCTTTGGAATCCGCAAGCTTTTGAAAAAGCTTGAGCAAAACTTTTAGCTGTCTTTGGGTAGTGCAATAGCTTATCAATGATAATGATTTTACATTTTAAATAAAACCTCAATAACCTCAATATAATTAAGGAGTGAATTTTTATGATAAAGGAAGCAATTCATAAATTAGTACTTGGAGAAAATCTTAGTACAGAAGAAACAGAAAAAGTTATGAGTGAGATTATGGGTGGAGAGGCTACAAACGCTCAGATTTCAGCATTTTTGACAGCATTAAGAATCAAGGGCGAAACCGTTGATGAGATTACAGCTTGTGCAAGAGTTATGCGTGATATGGCAGTAAGACTTAAAACAAATGGAGATGTACTCGAAATCGTTGGGACAGGCGGTGACGAAGTAGGAACTTTCAATATCTCGACTACTTCAGCATTCGTAATTGCGGCAGGCGGAGTTACTGTTGCAAAGCACGGAAACAGAAGTGTTTCAAGTAAGAGTGGTGCCGCTGATGTTCTTGAAAAGCTCGGTGCTAAAATCACCATTGCAGCAGAACAGAACGAAAAGGTTCTTAATGATTGCGGATTTGCATTTATGTTTGCACCAGGCTATCATTCATCTATGAAATATGCCGCACCTGTAAGAAAAGAAATCGGAATAAGAACAGTATTTAATGTTCTCGGACCTCTTACCAATCCTGCATTTGCTACAATGCAGCTTATGGGTGTATATGAAGATGCACTTGTAAAGCCGATGGCACAGGTACTTAAAAATCTTGGAATCAAGTCTGGAATGGTTGTTTGCGGTGACCATAATCTTGATGAGGCTACTGTTACAGGAGATAACCTCGTTTGTGAGATTAAAAACGGCGAAATCAAGGAATATACAATCAATCCTGAAACACTTGGTTTTAATAAAGCAAGCCTTGAAGATATTATCGGTGGCACACCTGAGGAAAACGCACAAATTACTCGTGATATTCTTTCAGGCAAGCTTACAGGTGCAAAGCGTGATACTGTTGTTCTCAATTCTGCACTTTGTTTCTATATTGCAGATAAAGCAGAAACTGTTGAGGACGGAATAAAGCTTGCAAATGAGCTTATTGACAGCGGAAAAGCATATGAACAGCTTGAAAAATATGTCAGCCTTACAAATAAGTATTGATAACAGGGAGAGATAAAATGATTCTCGATACATTAGCTGAATCTACAAGAAAGCGTGTTGAGGCAAGAAAGCTGATAACTCCTTTAGAAAAGATAAAGAGAAAAGCAAGCCTTGTTGGAATGGGCGGTTTTGAATTTGAGAATGCTCTCAAAAAGGACAGTATGGCATTTATCTGCGAGGTTAAAAAGGCGTCGCCTTCAAAGGGTATAATTGCAGAGCGTTTTCCTTATCTTGAGATTGCTTCAGAATATTACAGAGCTGGTGCAGACGCTATATCCGTTCTTACCGAGCCTGAATACTTTAAGGGCAGTGACGATTTTCTTCACGAAATCAGCAAGACAGTTCCAACACCTCTTTTGCGTAAAGATTTTACGATTGACGAATATATGATTTATGAGGCAAGGCTTATGGGAGCGTCAGCGGTACTTTTAATATGTGCCTTGCTTGATACAGAAACTCTCAAAAGCTATATCGAAATTTGCGATAGCTTAGGACTTTCTGCTCTTGTAGAGGCTCATTCCGAGGAAGAAGTTGAATCTGCACTTGATGCAGGAGCAAGAGTTATCGGTGTAAATAATCGTGACCTTAGAACCTTTGAAGTTGATATAGAAAATTGTATGCGTCTGCGTTCACTTGTTCCGAATGATATAATATTTGTTGCGGAGAGCGGAATTAAAACAGCTGAGGATATAAACAGACTTCGTTCCGCAAATGTCAATGCAGTTCTTATCGGAGAAACTCTTATGAGAGCCGAAAATAAAAAGGTGGCACTTGATGCCCTCAAAGGACTTTGAAACGGGGTGATTAAATGCCCAAGATAAAAATATGCGGTCTTAAAAGATTGGAAGATATTTATGCTGTGAATGAATATAAGCCAGATTATATCGGCTTTGTATTTGCAGGCAAAAAGCGTTGTATAAGTCCAGAGCTTGCATATGAGCTTAAACAGAATTTAGATAAAAGCATAAAAGCAGTTGGAGTTTTCGTAAATGCGGAGGTTGAATTTATTCTCAAGCTTGTTGAGAGCGGAGCAATAGATGCTATACAGCTTCACGGTGATGAGGATAACGAGTATATAAAAGAACTTCGCTCGAAAACTTCTTCACCGATAATCAAAGCAGTAAGGGTAAAATCAGTTGAAGATATTCTTGCGAGCGAAAATATTCAATGCGACTATCTTTTGCTTGATACCTATGCTGATAATGCCTATGGTGGTACAGGTGAAACTTTCGATTGGAATATAATTCCGAAAATAAGTAAGCCGTTTTTCTTGGCGGGCGGTCTTACATCTGAAAATATAGCTATCGCCACAAAGGTAAATCCATATTGCCTTGATATAAGCAGTGGAGTAGAAACTGATGGCTTTAAGGATAAAACGAAAATAGAAAAGGCAATTAAAATTGTAAGGAGTGTTTAGAAATGTCAAAAGGAAAGTTCGGCGTACACGGAGGACAATATATTCCTGAAACGCTGATGAATGCCGTAATAGAACTTGAGGAGGCGTATAACAAATATAAAGATGACCCTGAATTTAATGCAGAGCTTGAAAGACTTAACAGAGAATATACAGGCAGACCATCACTTCTCTATTATGCAGAGCATATGACTAAGGATTTAGGTGGTGCTAAAATTTATCTCAAGAGAGAAGATTTAAACCACACCGGTTCACATAAGATAAACAATGTTATCGGACAAATGCTTCTTGCTAAGAGAATGGGCAAAACTCGTGTTATAGCTGAAACTGGTGCGGGACAGCATGGTGTTGCAACTGCTACTGTTGCCGCACTTATGGGTATGGAATGTGAAATCTATATGGGCGAAACAGATACAGAGCGTCAGGCACTCAATGTTTATCGTATGGAGCTTCTTGGAGCAAAGGTTCACCCTGTAACAAGCGGTACAAAGACCCTTAAAGATGCTGTTAATGAAACCCTAAGAGAGTGGACAGCGAGAATTGATGACACACACTATGTTCTCGGTTCAGTTATGGGACCGCACCCATTCCCAACAATAGTTCGTGATTTCCAATCTGTAATAAGTAAGGAAATTAAGAGTCAGATGCTCGAAAAAGAAGGTAGACTTCCTGATGTAGTTCTTGCTTGTGTAGGCGGTGGAAGTAATGCTATGGGTGCTTTCTATCACTTCATTGAAGATAAAGATGTACGCCTTATCGGTTGTGAGGCTGCTGGCAGAGGTGTAGATACTGGTCTTACTGCCGCAACAATAGCAAAGGGTACACTTGGAATCTTCCACGGAATGAAATCTTATTTCTGTCAGGACGAATTTGGTCAGATTGCACCTGTTTATTCAATTTCAGCAGGTCTTGACTATCCTGGAATCGGTCCTGAGCACGCACATCTCCACGATATTGGCAGAGCAGAATATGTTCCTGTCACAGATGATGAGGCTGTCGATGCGTTTGAATATCTTTCAAGAATTGAAGGTATTATTCCTGCGATTGAAAGTGCTCATGCAGTTGCTTATGCAAAGAAACTTGCCCCAACACTCGGCAAGGATAAGATTATGGTTATAAATATCTCAGGCAGAGGAGATAAAGATGTTGCAGCAATTGCAAGATATAGGGGGAAGGATATTCATGAATAAGCTAAGCAAAGCATTTGAAAAAGGAAAAGCATTTATACCTTTTGTTACAGCAGGCGACCCTGACCTTGAAACCACCGAGAAAGTAATTCTCGCTATGGCAGAGGTCGGTGCAGACCTTATAGAAATCGGAATCCCATTTTCCGACCCTGTTGCAGAAGGAATTGTTATTCAAAAGGCTGATGAAAGAGCCTTAGCAAGTGGTACAACAACAGATAAGATTTTCGATATGGTTAAATCTATCAGAGCAAAGACAGATATTCCGCTTGCATTTATGACTTATATAAATCCGATTTTCGTATATGGCAGTGAACGCTTTATTAAAAATTCCAAGGAATGTGGAATTGACGCACTTATAGTTCCTGATTTGCCATTTGAGGAAAAGAACGAGCTTTCAGGACTCTGCAAGGCTAATGATGTTCGTCTTATATCTCTTGTTGCACCAACATCTCACGAAAGAATAGCTACAATCTCAAAAGAAGCAGAAGGCTTTGTATATGTAGTATCATCACTTGGTGTTACAGGTGTAAGAAGTGAGATAAAGACAGATATAGGAGAAATGGTAAAGCTTATCAAGCAAGCTAAGGATATTCCTTGTGCTGTTGGCTTTGGTATTTCTACACCAGAACAAGCTGCGAATATGGCAAAGCTTTCAGACGGTGCAATCGTAGGAAGTGCAGTTGTCCGCATAATTGAGAAGTATGGTAAGGAGAGCGTAATGCCAGTTGCTGATTATGTTAAGGAAATGGCAGATGCAGTACATAGTATCTGAGTTTATTATTTAAAGTAAAATAAATTTTTATAGCAGGTGATAAGAAGATTATCACCTGTTTTTGTTGCAAGCATTAAATTTTTATTTTCTCTTGACATCTCTTAGTTTATAGAGTATCGTAATTATATATGTGTTATTACTGTTGTAATAATTTATCGTAGTAAATTATTAAAGGAGAATAGTATGAAAACCAAAATTAAAAGAACGATAGTGTGTTTATTAGTTGCTATCACATTCATTATGACATTTCAATGTTTGATTTGTTCAGCAACAAATGACAGAGAAGAATTTACCATAGGTTTTGACGCAGAATTTCCGCCATATGGATATAAAAGCGAAAGTGGCGAATATGTAGGTTTTGATATAGACCTTGCTCAAGAGGTTTGTAATCGTAAGGGTTGGACACTTAAAAAACAGCCTATTGAATGGAATTCTAAAGATATGGAATTGAGTTCAGGTTCTATTGATTGTATATGGAACGGCTTTACAATGAATGGCAGAGAATCAAAGTATACTTGGAGTACGCCATATGTAGATAATTCTCAGGTTGTTATTGTAAAAGCTGATTCTGATATTAAAGAATTATCAGACCTTTCTGGAAAGATAGTTGCTGTTCAAGCTGATAGTTCCGCTCTTGCTGCTCTGACTAGCGATGATGCCACAGCTGAAAACAAGAAATTATCAAAATCTTTCGCGGAACTTCAACAGGTTGGAGATTATAATAGTGCATTTATGAATCTCGAATCTGGTGCAGTGCAAGCAATATGTATGGATATTGGCGTTGCAAATTATGAGATTAAATCTCGTGGCAATAAATTTAAAATGCTTAATGATAAGATTTCCACTGAAAAGTATGCTATCGGATTTCAGCTTGGTAATATAGAACTAAGAAATGAGGTTCAAGGTGCTCTCCTCGAAATGCTGTCTGATGGAACATTTGAGGAGATTGCTAAAAGGTGGGGTTTGGAAGAAAGCGTTTGTCTTTCAGCAGATGATAAGTACATAGACAGCACTGACACTTCAACAACAAATGATGATTTCTGGCAGCAGCTTGGTCAGATAACAGTACAGCTTTTAGAAGGCTTGCTTGCAACCTTGACAATATTTGTGCTTACATTACTTTTCTCACTTCCACTTGGCTTGCTTGTTGCAGCAGGTAGAATGTGTAAAATTGCACCAATACGCTGGCTTGTGAAAATATATATTTCGATAGTAAGAGGAACACCTCTTATGTTACAACTTTTGGTTGTATTCTTTGGTCCTTATTATCTCTTTGGCATAGAGCTTTCATCAAGTTATCGTTTCTATGCGGTAATTATTGGTTTCTCAGTAAACTATGCGGCGTATTTCGCAGAAATTTATCGTTCTGGTATTCAGGCTGTACCTAAAGGTCAATATGAAGCTTGTACTGTTCTTGGATATAGCAGAACACAGACTTTCTTTAAGATAATTTTCCCGCAGATGGTAAAGAATATTATTCCATCAGTAACCAATGAAGTTATTACACTTGTTAAGGATACATCACTTGCATTCGCACTCTCATATACAGAAATGTTTACTATTGCAAAGCAGATTGCAGCATCTAAAACTACAATTATGCCATTGTTCATAGCAGGTGTATTCTACTACATTTTCAATTTTATAGTTGCATTCATAATGGAAAGAATCGAAAAGAAAATGAATTATTACAAATAAGGAGGGGAAATACTATGAATTTATTAGAAGTTAAAAATATCAGCAAGAGCTTTGACGATTTACAGGTTCTTAAAGATATAAGTCTTTCTGTAAATGAGAAAGAAGTTGTTTCTATACTTGGCCCATCTGGTTCTGGTAAGTCAACTTTTTTGAGATGTATGACATTTCTTGAAAAAATTGATGACGGAAGTATGAACTTCTGCGGAGAAGAGGCTGTAAATTCTGAGAGCGGTTATCCAGTTTATGCTAATAAGAAAAAGCTAAAACAGATACAGGGATATTTTGGCTTGGTTTTTCAGAATTTTAATCTTTTCCCACATTATTCAGTTATGAAAAATATATGTGATGCTCCTATCCATGTTCAAAAAAGAAATAAAGATGAAGTAGCTGAAGAGGCAAAGGAGCTTCTAAAAAAAATGGGACTTGCTGATAAAGCAGACTATTATCCTTATCAGCTTTCAGGAGGTCAGCAACAAAGAATTGCAATAGCGAGAGCATTAGCGATGAAGCCTAAGATGCTGTTTTTCGATGAGCCTACATCAGCCCTTGACCCTGAACTTACAGCAGAAATTTTAAGTGTTCTCAAGGCTTTAGCAGCAGAAAAAATGACTATGATAATAGTTACACACGAAATAGATTTTGCGAGAAGCGTTTCTGATAGAGTTGTATTTATGGATAAGGGTCTTATTGTTGAAGAAGGTTCGCCTAAAGATGTTATTGATAATCCTAAGAATGAACGCACAAAAACTTTCTTGAAAAAAATGCAGGCTGAACTTTAAGTTATTAATAAGATTAATATTATACAATTTTTATAACCGTTTTGCTATACTTGTTAAGTGAAACGGTTATTTTCTGTTTTATATGATTTTTGAAGAAATTTGCTTAAACTTTTAAAAAAAAGATTGAGTTTTTATATATCTTGTTATATAATAGATTATGTTGACTTTTCTAAACACAAATGTACATTAGGAGGAAAAAATATGAAAAAATCTAAGAAAATTTTAAGTATGGGACTTGCGGCTCTTACCGCTCTTACAATGTCTATAAGTATGACAGGCTGTGGAAGTTCTGATTCATCAGTATCTTCAGTAGATGGAAATTCAGATAACAGCAAGGTGTATAATATTGGTATTTGCCAGCTCATACAGCATGAGGCTCTTGACGCAGCTACAAAGGGCTTTAAAGATACTTTAACAGAGAAACTTGGTTCAAAAGTTAAATTTGACGAACAAAATGCACAGGGTGATTCAGCAAACTGTACAACAATCTGTAATCAGTTTGTTTCATCAAATGTTGACCTTATTCTTGGCAATGGTACAGCAGCTTTGCAGGCAGCTTATACAAATACAGATAAAATTCCAGTTCTTGGAACATCAATTACAGACTATGCAACTGCTCTTGATATAAAGGACTGGACAGGTGTTTCTAATATGAATGTTTCAGGTACATCAGACCTTGCACCACTTGAAGAGCAGGCTAAGATGCTTAATGAAATTTTCCCTGACGCTAAAAATGTTGGTATCCTTTATTGCTCAGCAGAGGCTAACTCTAAATATCAGGCTGATACAATTACACCTTTCTTAGAGAAATTTGGATATAAGGTTAGCTCATATACATTCTCTGATTCTAATGATATTGCAGCTATTGCTAAAGATGCTTGTGATAAGAATGATGTGCTTTATATTCCAACAGATAATACTGCTGCAAATAATACTGGAATAATCAACAATATTGCTATTGCTGCAAAGACTCCTATAATTGCAGGTGAAGAGGGTATTTGTAAGGGTTGTGGCGTAGCAACACTTTCTATCAGTTATTATGAGCTTGGTCAAAAAACAGGTGAAATGGCATATGATATTCTTGTAAATGGCAAAGATATTTCTAAAATGGAAATCCAATCTGCACCTAATGTCACAAAAATGTATGATGCAGAAAGATGCAAAGAACTTGGTGTAAAGATTCCTGATGGTTATACCGCTATTAAAAAATAAAAAATAAAACATATGGAGAATCAGTTATGGATATTGTTTCATACTTTTCATCCTTAGATTTCATGAGCTTCCTTAATGCACTTCCTGGAAATATAGCACAGGGAATCATTTGGGGCTTGATGGGTTTAGGAGTATTTATAACTTATAAACTTCTGCATTTTGCAGATTTGAGTGTTGATGGTTCATTTGCAACTGGTGGTGCAGTTACTGCTATTATGCTGATAAACGGTTGTCCGATATGGGTTGCTATGCTTGTAGCTGTTGCGGCGGGCTTACTTGCTGGTTTGGTCACAGGCTTGCTACATACACTTCTTGGAATACCTGATATTCTTTCAGGTATTCTTACACAGATTGCATTATATTCTATAAATTTGAATATAATGGGAAAATCAAACCTTCCAATAAGTTATAGAAACTATTCATTAGTTATTTCAGCAAGTAATATTAATATGGCAATCATAATTGCACTTATAGTGGTTGCAATTGTTATAGTTGCTATGTATTGGTACTTTGGCACAGAGCAAGGAACAACTATTCGTTCAACAGGAAGTAACCCAGCTATGAGTAAGGCTCAAGGTATAAACATAAACTTCACAAAGGTTATTGCACTTGCACTTTCTAATGCAGTTGTCGCATTCTCTGGCTCAATCTTTTCACAATATCAAGGATTTGCTGATGTAAATATGGGCAGAGGTGCAATAGTTATAGGTCTTGCTGCTGTCATTATTGGTGAAGTTCTTGGGGAAGCAATTTTCCGCAAGCATATAAATTTTATTATCAGACTCATTTTTGTTATTGTTGGTGGAATACTCTATTATATCGCAATGGGAATAGTTCTTTGGCTCAAGATGCCAACAGACGATACAAAGCTATTTACAGCAATTATAGTTGCTATTTTCCTTGCTGTTCCGAATATTCGTAGTAGAGCTACAAATTCCTTTAAAAAGGTAGCAAAGCAAAATTCTAAAGCACAAAAAGTGGAGGGTTAATAAATGCTTGAAATTAAAGAAATTTACAAAACCTTCAACAAAGGCACAGTCAATGAGAAACACGCTCTAAATGGAGTAAATCTTACACTTAATGAGGGAGATTTCTGTACAGTTATAGGTGGTAATGGAGCAGGAAAGTCTACGACACTTAATGCTATTGCAGGTGTATGGCCTGTTGATAGCGGAGCTATAATAATTGATGGCAAAGATGTTTCTGGACTTTCTGAGCATAAAAGAGCACCTTATCTTGGAAGAGTTTTTCAGGACCCTATGACTGGAACTGTTGCTGATATGGAAATCATAGAAAATCTTGCTCTTGCTGCTCGCAGAGGTAAACGTAGGGGTCTTTCTTGGGGTGTAAAAGCTAAAGAAAGAGAAAAGTATAGAGAACTCCTTGCAGAGTTTGAACTTGGTCTTGAAGATAGAATGAGTTCTAAGGTTGGACTTCTTTCAGGTGGTCAGCGACAGGCTATAACACTTCTTATGGCTACATTGCAAAAACCAAAGCTTTTATTGCTTGATGAACACACAGCAGCACTTGACCCTAAAACAGCTTCAAAGGTTCTTGAGCTGAGTGACAAAATTATCAAAGAAAATAATCTCACAGCTCTTATGGTTACACATAATATGAAAGATGCTATTGTTCATGGCAATCGTCTTATAATGATGAATAACGGAAAGATAATTCTTGATATTTCTGGCGAAGAAAAGAAAAAACTTACAGTTGATGAGCTTCTTAAGAAATTTGAGATGGTAAGTAATTCTAAGCTTGAAAATGACCGTATGCTTCTTTCAAATTAACAAATAATATTAAATAGTCACTTTTGTTTATATATAAAACAAAAGTGACGTTATTTTTGAGGCAATATTATTGGGTATATTGCTTAAGGGCTTCTATATAAGCAATAGTTAAATGGCTGAAACTTGATTTTTGATGTGTGACTATGCCAATGTGCATATTTCCTTCTTTGATTAGTGGTACGGAGGCAATATTGCCATTAAGTTCTTCATCAATAACTCCACTACAAACTGTATAACCATTTAAACCAATAAGCAAATTAAATAGAGAGGCTCTATCACGAACCCTTATGTTTTTAGGTCTTTCTACAATGCTGAAAATCTCTTCGGAATAGTAAAAAGAATTATGTTCACCTTGCTCAAATGATAAATATGGGTATTTATCAAGCTCTTCCATAGTAACAGATTCTCTATTTGCCAGTGGGTGGCTTTTGCTGACAAATATATGGGGTTGTGCAACAAAAAGCTCAGTAAATTTCAAGCCTTTAGATTTAAGAATTTTCTTAAGGACAACTTCGTTAAAACTATTCATATATAAAATGCCGATTTCGCTTTTCATATTAGCAACATCTTCTATTATCTCGTAAGTCTGAGTTTCTCTTAGAGAAAAATCGTATTTATCACCACCATATTCTTTTACAAGGTCTACAAAGGCATTTACAGCAAATGAATAGTGTTGAGTTGATATACAGAATTGTTTTTTGATTATAGAGTTTGTATGCTTATATTTTTCTTCCAACAAATTAGCTTGCTCAAGGACTTGCCTCGCATAAGACAAGAACTGTTCACCATCTTTTGATATTGTTATTCCTTTATTTGTACGAACAAAAATAGTAATTCCCATTTCTTTTTCAAGCTCTTTAATAGCTTTAGTAAGGCTTGGTTGAGATATATATAATTCATTTGCAGCTTCTGTGATAGTGCCTTTTTCGGCAACCATAGCTGCATACCTTAATTGTAAAAGTGTCAATCATAACGCCTCCAATAAATTTTCACGCATTAATTATACTTTAAAATCAATATGTTTTCAATATTAAAAAGCATAAACTATGAGTTTATCCATAGTGACGGTTTCCTTTGGTAACTTAATTCTACTACGAAATCGTTTCTATTGAGATATTATTTTTTATTATTTCAATCTTAATTTTACAATCTGCGAGTTTAAAAACCGCTCTCAAGTAATTAAAAATTGAAAGCGATTATTTAGATTTTGTCAAGAAAAGTTAAGAAATCCAGATTTTATTAATATGGTGTACCCCTCGGTTAGTGAACTTGTAATGGGTTATATAGAGTATATTTATATTTCACTCTGATTGATTATATTATTTTTTGTTTGCTCATTAAAACCCTGAAAGTTTATTAATATTTAGTTGAGAAGTAGGACTATTAATGATATAATAATATGGTATATTTTGATGGAAATTTTAGCTTTTTAAATCTATAAGATTTTAATTTATGTAGGGGGTACATTAATATACAGCTAAAAATTTTCAAAAATATGCTGACATAAAATAATAGGAGGATTTAGTTGATTTATGGAAACGCATACGAAACGAAATTCGTTTAAAGGTTCAATTGGCTTTGTACTTGCTGCAGCAGGTAGTGCTGTTGGTTTAGGAAATATATGGAGATTTCCGTATTTGGCAGCAAAAGATGGCGGAGGAATGTTCATTGTAATTTACATCATTCTTGCACTTACCTTTGGCTTTACCATACTTATAACAGAAGTCGCAATCGGAAGAAAAACAAAACAAAGTCCTTTAACTGCTTATGGTAAGCTTAATAAAAAATGGAAAGGCTTAGGAGTGATTGCCTGCCTTGTTCCTATAATTATTTTACCTTATTATTGTGCTATTGGTGGTTGGGTACTTAAATATTTTCTTGTTTATCTTACTGGAAATGGTTCAAGTGCGGCTCAAGATGGATACTTTAAATCATTTATTTCAGGAAGCTATGAGCCTATCATTATGCTTTTACTCTTTCTTTTTGCAACAGCATTTGTCGTATTTAGAGGAGTAAATAAAGGTATAGAGTCATTTTCAAAAATTCTTATGCCAATCTTGATTTTGCTTGTTGTTGTTATTGCTATATTTTCACTTACAATTAGTCATACAGACGAAAATGGTGTTACAAGAACAGGTCTGCAGGGACTTATGGTTTATGTTGTTCCGAATTTTGAAGGAATGACCATAAAAAGTTTTTTCTCAGTTTTGCTTGATGCTATGGGACAGCTATTCTTCAGTTTGAGCGTTGCAATGGGTATTATGATTGCCTATGGTTCATATGTCAGTGATGAAGCTGACCTTAAAAAGTCAATAAATCAGATTGAAATTTTTGATACAGCAGTAGCTTTGCTTGCTGGTGTTATGATTATTCCAGCCGTATTTACATTTGCTGGTACTGAAGGAATGGAAGCATCTGGTCCAAGCCTGATGTTTGTTTCATTGCCGAAAGTTTTTGCGGCTATGGGTTCGATAGGAAATGTTGTAGGCTGTCTTTTCTTTGCGATGGTACTTTTTGCAGCTATAACAAGTTCTGTGTCTGTTATGGAGGCGATAGTATCAAGTTTTATGGATAAGTTTAAATTTTCAAGAGTAAAAGCAGCCTCTCTTGAAACAGTGATTGCCATAGTAGTAGGTATAGTTGTTTGCTTGGGATATAATATATTTTATTTTGAAATGCCATTGCCAAACGGTACAACTGCACAAATTCTTGATATTATGGATTATATAAGCAATAACTTCTTTATGCCATTAGTAGCGATAGGCACTTGTATTCTTATTGGTTGGATTGTCAAGCCAAAAACAGTTATTGATGAAGTCGAGAAAAATGGAGAAAAAATGGGTAGAAAAAGGTTATATATTGTAATGATTAAATATATTGCTTTGATTATGCTTGTTTTACTTTTCTTGAAATCAATAGGTGTTTTGACGATAATATAATACTTATTAAGAGCTACGTGGAGTAAGATATGACAGATTTTAAAAAAGGCTTGAAAGATGGTATACCAATAGCCTTAGGATATATCTCTGTTTCTTTTACATTTGGATTGCAAGCAGTAGGTGTAGGTTTAGCTTGGTGGGAAGCAGTTATGATTTCTTTTACAAACATAACATCTGCTGGACAATTTGCAGGTCTTGATATAATGGTAAGAGGCGGAGGTTTTTGGATGGAAATGGCTTGCACTCAATTTATAATAAATCTCAGATATGCTTTGATGTCGTTATCTCTGTCGCAAAAAACAGATAAAAGTGTAAGGGGAATACATCGATGGATAATAGGCTTTGGAATTACTGATGAAATATTTGCAGTGTCAATGGGAAATGAAAAAGAAATAAGCAATAAATATCTTTACGGTCTAATTCTTCTTCCAGTTTTGGGTTGGACAGGCGGAACATTTTTGGGTGTTACTGTTGGAAGTGTTTTGCCAAGCGTTGTAAGAGATTCTATGTGCATAGCTATTTATGGAATGTTTATTGCAATAATAGTTCCACCTGCTAAGAAAAACTCATCAATACTAAAAGTTGTGGTTATATCTGTAATTTTAAGTTGTGCATTTAAATGGTTACCTCTTTTGAATAATGTTTCAAGCGGTTTTGTAATCATTATATGTACGATAATTGCAGCATCAATTGGTGCAATTTTCTTTCCTATTAAGGAGGAAAAAGAATGATTATAAGAGATTTTTTTATTTATCTTTTTATTATGGCAGGTGTTACATATCTTATAAGAGTTTTACCGTTTGTGATTTTCAAAGGTAAAATCACAAACACATTTATAAAGAGCTTCCTTTATTATGTACCATATGCTGTGCTTGGTGCAATGACATTCCCAGCAATATTATTTTCAACTGGTAATTATATCTCATCTATTGCAGGCCTTATAGTGGCTTGTATAATGGCTTTTAAGGAAAAAAGCTTATTGATAGTAGCAATTTTCGCCTGTGTTACGGCATTAGCAATAAATTTAATTTGTATGGTAATATAAAATAAAAAGATTATAACATTTCGTGCATATAAAAAAACAGACAATGAAAAAACGACCTCCCATGGCAGAGTTAAAGAAGTTGCCATAGGAGGTTTTGTTATGCCAAGAGAATATTAAAATATACAACAATATGAGAAAAAATTATTGAATTTGAAAGAACAAGGAATAACATATCGAAAAAGCAAATATTAATTTTTATAACAAATATCGTATTCAATTAAAAGAAAACTGACTCCGCTTGAAAAACGAAATCAGTTTGTTGTTTAAAATTTAATTCTCTATCTTAAGTAGCTTTTTTGTACTGTTTATACAATTTTAGGCAGTGTATTTAACCAAGCTTGGATTTTTATTTTATAATTTGGTTTATATAATTTTCAGCAGAAATAGCCGCATTAGCACCGTCCGAAACAGCAGTTACAACCTGTCTTAGAGCCTTTGTTCGGACATCACCTGCAACAAATATTCCAGAAACAGAAGTCTTGCCTGTTTCGTCCGCAACAACATAGCCACTTTTATCAAGCTCAACTAAGCCTTTAAGAATTTGAGAATTAGGATTAGAACCAATCGCAATAAAAGCACCTTCAGCGTTAAGCTCAGCTGTCTTGCCAGTCTTTGTGTTTTTTAATGAGATAGAAGAAAGATGTTTATCACCATTAAACGAAGTGGGAATAGCATTATAAATAATATCAATATTAACAGTATCGTTAGCTTTGTTTTGTAATGATTTTGCTGCACGAAGTTTTTCTCCACGATATATTACGAATACTTGCTTACATATTTTCGAGAGCAAGAGAGCATCACCAAGGGCAGTGTCGCCACCACCAATAACAACAGTTGTCTTATCTTTGAAAAATGCACCATCACAAACTGCACAATAAGAAACACCAGCACCTCTGAGTGCGAATTCTCCGTCAATACCAAGCTTTCTATGAGAAGCACCCGCCGCATAGATAATAGCCTTTACAGAAAGAAGATTATCACTTTTAAATTTTATAACAAAGCTACCATTTGCACTTTTTTCAATTTTAATAACTTCGTCCTCAATAAATTCAGTGCCATATGCCTGTGCGTGAGCCTTGAATTTCTCACCAAGTTCATATCCTTCAATATTTGGAAGACCTGGATAGTTATCAATACAATCGCTTTCTACAATTTGACCTGTGGACATATAATCCCTTTCGCAAACAACTGTTGAAAGCATAGCCCTGCCAGTATAAATTGCTGCCGCAAGCCCTGCTGGACCACTTCCGATAATTAAAACATCAACTGAACGCATAGGAAAAGCACCTCACTAAAAATAATTTATAATTTAATAATATTAGTCATAATACCAGATGGGGTAATATCAACAATGCCGTAAGTTCCTGTATATCCTATTGAACCAGGATTCATAATATACATTCCGTCATCATATGCTGTATAAGGAACATGAGTATGACCAAAAAGAAGAATATCAGTATCAAGCAAATGAGCCTGATTGATTATCTGTGAATAACCAGATTTAACCCCGAAAAGGTGTCCATGAGTTACGAAGATATGCTTATTCTCAAGAGTAATTTCCTCGGAATAACGCTTTTCAGAACACCAATCACAATTACCCCTTACAGAAATAATCATCTTGTCAGGAATAGTTACAGCAAGAGTATCCATATCCTCGTTGCCATCTCCACAAAACACTACAACTTCCGCAGAAGACTGGCTTAATACAGCTTTCTGAAGTGAATAAAAATCCTTGTGTGAATCTGATACAACTACTATTCTCATATTTACCTCCATTAACATATAATGTTATTAGCACGAATAAAATATATACAGGTGGTGATTTTTATGGATAAAAAAGAAATCGAAAAGCTCATAAATTCTTTAGACCAAGAGCAAAAAAGCAAGCTTATGAATGCACTCGCAAATAAATCTGAAGCTGAACGCATATTAAGAACGCCAGAAGCACAAGCCATTATGAAAAAGCTTAAAGGAGAGAAGTAACCTATGGACGATATGTCTCAAAAGCTTATGTCATTGATGAATGACCCCGAAATCATGAGCAAAATACAGGGATTAAGTGGGCTTTTGAGTCAAGGCGAACCACAGGAACAGCCTAAGCCAAAGTCTCCAGAACCTCCTCCAAAGCCGAACGAATCAATGCTTCCTATGGATATGATGGGCACAATGATGAAAATTATGCCTATATTGAATACATTCAAAGAAGATGATGAAACAACCTGTCTACTTAAAGCATTAAGACCCTTTTTAAGTGAAGAGAAGCGTAAAAAGCTTGACGAGGGAATTCGTCTGATGCGAATAATGCGTTTACTGCCACTTCTTAAAGGAACAGATATGTTTGAAATGTTCAGATAAAGGAGGCTTGCTATGAATTCTTCAGATGATGATATAGGCAGAATGCAACAGGAAGCTGTGAGGCGTGTTCGGGATATGCAACAAAGGGCAAAGAATATATCCGCCTCAAGAACAGGCAGACAGCAAGCTCCAAAGACACAAGATAAACTGCCTGAAATTCACGAAACCGAACCGACAGAACCTCCAGAACCACCTGAAATATCAGAAAGCAAAAAGCCAAATGATATTTTAGAGGGATTTTTTAAGGATAAGGAAAAAAGCCTTATCCTTTTGCTCTTGGTACTTCTAAGTGGCGAAGAGGATAACAATGGCATTATGCTTGCACTTCTTTATTTGCTTATCTGATTTGACCATCACCCTCAATGATAAATTTCATAGAGGTAAGCTCGTTAAGTCCCATGGGACCTCTTGCGTGAATTTTCTGTGTAGAAATTCCTATTTCTGCACCAAGACCGAACATTCCTCCGTCAGTAAATCTTGTTGAAGCATTAACATATACAGCGGCAGCATCAACCTCATTCTTGAAACGGTTAGCGTTCTTATAGTTTTCAGTTACAATGCACTCGCTGTGACCGCTTGAATACTTTGTGATATGAGCAATAGCCTCATCAATGTTGTCAACAACCTTAACTGCAAGAATATAATCAAGATATTCTGTTGCCCAGTCAGCCTCAATTGCAGGAATAACGCTGTCACCAAGAATTTCTCTTGTACGCTCACAGCCACGAAGCTCAACATTTTTTTCATCAAGCCTTGCCTTAATTACAGGCAGGGCTTTTTCTGCGATATTCTTATGTACAAGAATAGATTCAATCGCATTGCAAACAGATGGGCGAGAAGTTTTTGCATTATATATAATGTTGGCAGCCATATCAATATCCGCACTTTCATCAACAAAAACATGGCAGTTGCCAACACCAGTTTCGATAACAGGAACTTTTGCATTTTCAACAACAGCTTTGATAAGACCTGCACCACCACGAGGAATGAGCAAATCGAGATAATCAACAAGTCCCATAAGTTCAACAGATGATTGGCGAGTTGTATCCTCAATAAGTTGGATACAATTCTTATCAAGCATAGATTTTTCAAGAGCAGAACGCATAATATCTGCAATGCACTTGTTTGAATTTATAGCTTCCTTACCACCACGAAGAATTACTGCATTTCCGCTTTTAAGGCAAAGAGAAGCAGCATCAGAAGTAACATTTGGACGAGCCTCAAATATAATTCCTATAACACCAATCGGAACACGAACTTTAGTTATATTAAGCCCATTAGGACGCTTGCTTCCGCTAAGAACTGCACCGATAGGGTCTGGCAAAGCCGCAACATCAAGTACACCTTGAGCCATACCTTCAATACGAGTCTTGCTAAGGCTGAGTCTATCTATAATAGATTCTGTAAGACCGTTTGCACGACCATTATCAACATCAATTTTATTTGCTGCAAGAATAGCGTCTGTATTATCTATAAGAGCCTTAGCGATAAGCTTTAATGCGTCATTCTTTTCTTCGCCCATTACAGCAAGTGTACGAGCAGCCTCTTTGGCTTTTTTACCCATTTCCTCAAGAATAGTCATTTTATTGCACCTCATCTTTTATCATAATTAAATCTTTAGCATAGGGGAGAGTCTTTATAAAATCGCAGAAAGTATGCCATTCATCAAGCTTGTGACCCTTTCTTGCATAATATATATTTATAAGAGTTTCATAATTTAGTGAGCAAGTTCTCATTTGGTTATAGCTTGATGGCAAAAGTTGAATTATATCATACCAATATTGCTTATCTTTAGTTTCAGTATATTTCAATCGAAGCTCTTCAAGTTTTGCAATAATAGTATCAAAGAAAGCCATAGAATCTTCATCTAATTTATCAAGACTGAAATCATCACGAGAAAATTCCTTACTGTGAATCTTATGCATAGTGCTTGTAGAGTTTGCGACAGTAGCAACCTTATAAGTATCATATTCTTTCCACCAGTACATAGGTGCTGTAACATCAACTGAAATAAATATCTGTCTTAAATATTTTCTGTGGTCGCTGCCCGCTCTCGCCAGCCTCTTTGCAAGTCCGAGGTCGTTTTCTCCAAGAATATACTGTCCATTTTCATCATAGTAGCTATCACTTCTTGCCCAACTGTTAAGCGGATTTCTTGCACCTCTCATAGCATTTTCAAGGTTCATTACAGAGATTCGTTCTACCTTTAGCAATGTGTTTCACTCCAATTTTAAATTACTTGCTTGCAAGAAACATAGTTCCTACACTTTCGCCCTGAATAAGGTTTAAAAGTCTTTCAGGAGCATTCCCATTCATTACACAGCAATTTATTCCGGCTTCATTTGCGACAGCCGCTGCAGAAACCTTTGTAATCATACCGCCAGTACCTCTGTTTGAGCCTGAACCGCTTGCCATTTTACGAATATCGTCATCAATAAGCTTAACAACTTCAAAGCGTTTTGCGTCTTTATTTTTTCTTGGGTCGCAGTCATAAAGTCCGTCAATATCAGACATAATAACAAGCAAATCAGCGTCAAGCAAATCGGCAACAATTGCTGAGAGATTATCGTTATCGCCGAAGTTATTTCCAACAAGCTCATCAATAGCAACAGTATCGTTTTCGTTTACTATCGGAATAATTCCCATCTCAAGAAGAGTGCTGAAAGTATTATAAGCATTTTGGCGGAGATGTTCGTTAAAGAGAACATTCTTTGTCAAAAGAACCTGAGCAACAGTATGATTATATTCTCCAAAAACCTTATCATACATAAACATAAGCTCGCATTGACCAACAGCGGCAACAGCCTGTTTATAACGGGTTTCCTTGGGTCTTTCAGGAAGATTAAGCTTGCCAAAGCCAACGCCGATAGCACCTGAGCTTACAAGTATAACTTGCTTGCCCATATTTTGGAGGTCACTCAGAACCTTACAAAGATTTTCAAAATTTTTAAGATTAAGTTTTCCATTTTCGTATGTCAAGGTTGAAGTACCAACCTTGACAACGATTCTTCTTGATAATAATTCGTTCAATTCATTCAGTCCTATTTTACAGATTTTAGCATTATTACTCTAAGTGCCTTATAATTATACCAAAAATATCAAGGTTTTACAAGTAGAAAATAACTCTAAAATGCTTTCAGAATAAAAAGCCATTTTTAGTTGCAAATTCACAGTTAAAAACAGCTTGATTAAAGATTTTAAATTAACTTTTGTTGACGCTTACCATCAATTTGCGTATAATAAATTAAAATTCCAGAAAATCTTATTATTGACAACAAATTTCCGTTGTGATAAAATAATCGGCAGACGGAATATATCACCATTGTGTCGAAATATATTGACCATATGTGTAAATTATGTATTTCCGAAACATAATTTAATATTCAGGGAGAAATCCCTATTTTTTTTAAAGTGCAGTTAATCAACACTAACTAAAAAGAGATGATAATTATAAAAAGAAATATTATTTGTGCCATAATTTTTGTGCTGATACTGATAACTTCAACTGTTGCAGTGCTTGCGATAAATAATAATGCAAAAAATCAAGATGAAAAAATCGCCCGCATTTATCAGGACAAAAAACTTATCTATACAATAGATTTAAATTCTGTTAAAGAAACATATAGATTAACCATAGATGGCGAGGATAAGTCTGAAAATATAGTAGAGGTCCGAAACGGCAGTATAGGAATTATAGAAGCAAGCTGTACCGACCATATCTGTATAGATACAGGATTTATAGATAATTCATCTGTACCCGTTGTTTGCTTGCCGAATAAAATCATCATAGAAATTTCGGATAATACAGATAATTCCATAGATGCAGTTGCAAATTAGGTGATGTGAATTGAGAGAAAATAATAGCTTAAATATAAGAAAGATAGCGATTCTTTCAATGTTTGTTACAATATCATTGACAATATTTGTGCTTGAAAGTTTAATGCCACCAGTAATCAATATTCCTGGAATAAAGCCTGGCTTTGCAAATATAGTAACACTGTTTTTGCTTGTAAATACTAACAAACGCTCTGCATTTACAGTTTTAATTGTAAGAATAATTTTAGCTTCAATATTTGCTGGACAGATAATGTCCTTATTTTATAGCCTTTTGGGTGGTATACTTAGTTTACTTGCGATGAGCATGGTTCTATACATAACAAAGAAAAAGACAGTATGGTTTGCAAGTGTTGTAGGAGCAATTTTTCATAATATAGGACAGATTTTAGCTGCAGTTGTAGTTTTAGGCTCATGGACGGTTATTTGTTATTTACCTGTACTTTTAATTTCAGGTTGTATAACAGGTCTGATAACAGGCTTAATTACTGAATTTCTTGATAGAAGTCTTGCTAAGGGAGCTTTTCTTGATAGGCTTAATAAGATACTTTGTGTTAAAAAAGTATCTTAAAGTTAGTTATCACTAATTTATAGGGGTGGGGATTTAATGCTAATAAGAAAGATTTTGTCGGGATTTTTGTAGCATAAATTTCGATAAAAATAAAAAATGGAGGGATAATAATGTTACTTATAATTTCACTTGTGTTTGCAGTAGCTTTTGTCTTTTTATGTGGAAAAGCTCTCAAAAAGCACCCAATTTTGTTTTACAGCGGAGCAGGAATAATAACTATTGTATTGGCACTCATTCCGTTTGATGGCGTACCTGATTTTGTCAATAACTACATTCTTGCTTTATTCAGGAGAGGTTCTCTTGCAACAGCAATTTTCATCATTGTTATGTATACGGGAGCGTTGAAAAATGGTTCTGCACTAATGAAAAAGCTGATTGTCATTCGTGGTGAACTTTCGATTATGGCTTCAATAATGATACTTTGCCATAATATTTTCTTTGGAAAAATCTATTTTGTAAGACTTTTTACATCAGCTTCAACAATGCCAGTAACACAGCTTCTTGCTGCTATCGCATCATTGCTAATGCTTGTTATTATGATACCACTTGCAATAATGTCATTTCCAAAGGTAAGAAAGAAAATGAAGCCAAAGCTTTGGAAAAGACTTCAGCGTTTTGCATATGTTTTTTACGCTCTGATTTATATTCATATCTTCCTTTTGACATATTCAAGTGCACAGGCTCGCCGAGGAGATTACGCACCCAGTCTCATTCTTTATACAATAGTTTTTGGTGTATACCTTGTAATGCGTGTAAGAAAATATCTTCTTAAAAAGAACTCAAATATCAAGCTTGCTCTTAATGCAGGTTCAGGAATTTGTACAGTGGGAATTGTCGGAGCAGTTTGCTTCTTTGTATTTTTAGGCAATGGAAATACTGCAGCACCTGCAAGAATCCCAGTTAAAACCTTTGCATATTCCTCAGAAGGTTCTGTTGCCACTGCTGATAATTCTAATGCAGAAAGCCAGCTTCATGTTGAAACCTCAGAAGTAAGTCAAATCTCAGAAACAACATCAGTTAAAAGCAAAGAAGAATCTCAGTCAACAGCTTCTGAAAGCTCAAAAACTTCATTAACATCATCAGCTTCATCAAAAGTAGAGAGTAAGTCAACAGAGAATGAAACATCAAAGAGCAATTCTCAAAGTAGCCAAATCACAACAAAAAATAATAACATTTCTAATAATAATACCACGCAAAGCAGTAAACCGTCCGCTTCAAATAACAATAATAGCAGTTCATCAAGCAAAAATAATATAAGCTCAAAGCCATCAACTTCGAAGCCAAACCAATCTATAACAAGTAAGCCATCAAATAGTGGTAATACTGTTTCAAAGACTGAAATCCCAGCACAAGAAACATCAAAAGTACCTGTTGTACAAAATAAGTATAAGAACGGAAAGTTCAGCGGTTCGGCCTATGGTTATGACGGAAATATCTATGTAACAATCACAATTAAGGACGATAAAATCACAAATATAGAGGCAACATCAGAAGAAAGCGACCTTTGGTATTTTGAGAGCTGTGTTCAAAATGTAACATCACAAATTATTGCAAGTCAAAGCACAAGTGTTGATGCAACAAGTGGTGCTACATATTCCTCAGAGGGCATTATGGCAGCGGTTGGACAGGCTTTGAACAGTGCAAAGAATTGATATGAAAAAACGAATTTTAGCTTTAATAATGGTAACTCTTTTTTTGAGTCTTACAGCTTGTAATAATTCAAACGGAAAAACCTCATCAGTTTATGAAATTTCTCTTAGCAGTGATTACGATAATAGCAACGAAAAAAGTTTGTCATTTTTTGCAATGGATACTTATATGAATTTTAAGGCTTATGGCGAAAATGCAAAAACTGCTGTAAACGAGGCATCAGCTCTTGTAGAGGATTTGGAAAATAAGCTTTCTGTAACAAACCCCGAAAGTGAAATTTCCAAGATAAATTCTTCTGCAAATAATGCAATAAAGATTTCAGAAGATACGCTTGCACTTATATCAACTGCTCTTGATGTCAATAAAAAAAGCGGTGGTGCGTTTGATATTACAATCTATCCAATAGTTAAGCTTTGGGGTTTTACAACAGGGAAGTATGAAGTTCCAAATAAGGAAGAAATTTTAAAAAATCTTGAATATGTTGATAGTTCAAATATTACGCTTAACGAAAAAGAAGGTACAGTAACAGTTCCCAAAAATATAGAAATAGACCTTGGTGGTATTGCAAAGGGCTATGCTGGCAAGAAAGCCGCAGAAAAAATTCGTTCTATGGGAATAGAGAGTGCTTTGCTTAATCTTGGTGGAAATATTCAGACAATAGGTTCAAAACCCGATGGCAGTGCGTGGGGAGTTTCTATATGCAATCCCGAAGATTCCTCAAAACAACTTTGTCGTATTGAAGTAGTAGATAAGGCAGTTGTAACATCTGGTGGCTATCAGAGATATTTTGAGGAAAACGGTAAGAGTTATCATCATATAATAGATCCTAAAAGCGGATATCCAGCAGAAAACGGCTTGCTTTCTGTAACGATTGTCGATGAAGACGGTATGCTTTGCGACGCACTTTCAACAACACTTTTTGTTTTAGGAAAAGACAAGGCTCTTGAATATTGCGAAAAATACGGTATAGAAGCCATTCTTATGACTGATGATAAGAAAATCTATGTCACAGATGGATTAAAAGAAAGCTTTTCTATAATTGACCAGACATCAGGCTATTTTCTCGCAGAATAGTTTACTCATAAAATTCTAAAAATTTTTTATTTTGATTTATTGACTTTTGGGAAAATTAGGTATAAAATAAAGGCAGTTAGTTATAACTAATTAGATTATTAGAAAAAACTAACTAAAATATTTTAGGGAGGTTCGTTATGAACAGCAAAAAAACAGTTTCAGCTGTTTTGGCGACAGCACTGGTTCTTAGTGTAACATCAAGTGCAGCGTTTGCGTCAAATAGCAGCAAAAATTCCGCAGACTATGTTTACGGTACAATGAAGATTTCGTATCACGATTTTTATTTAGGAGAAAATGTTGATACAACAAAGGGTGTTACAAGCACTGATTATGTTGATGCAGTAAGCTCTGCTACTATGAATAAGTATACAAACCAAAACCTCAACGCAGGGACGTATACTTCAGAAAATGCAGACAACACAATGGGATATATCAACGGTGTTATTTTCCCTGTAAAGGTTTCAGCAGAAGATTATGCAAAGCTTAAATCAGCAAGTAATTTTGATGAGCTTGGCTTTACTGAACTTACAGAAGTTCCAGCAGTATATAAGGAGCTTACAGTAGATAATGGTGTTCTTTCGTTTAGTGAAGCTGAAGGAAAGACAGAAACCGTAGATGCAAACTATACATTCTCAACAAGTTCAAAATATGGTGACTATCAGATTTCCTTTAGCAATGTAAATGACATTTTCAATGATAATGTAGTTTATGGTGTAGTTCTTGAAACAGCAGAAGGCGATGATTACGGCCTTTATTCACAGGAAAACATCTGGAAAAACACCAAGCTTGCATGGTCAACAGGTTTTACAACAGAAGCTCATGGTTGTCCACTTCGTTCAGAACCTTATGAGGCGATTATGGGTGAAACCCTCGATAATGTACAGTATATCACAGCTAATGGTATCTATAATTTCACAATGAATCAATATGTTGCAATTAAGCACAACGGTAGTATTGATGTTAATGATGCTTATATTACAGACATTTCAACAAGTTGCCTTGTAAGCGATATTCCAAACGATTTCGAGCCACAGGTTACAGTTGAGGGGCTTGATAGCACATATAGCAACGATAAACTCAATTTCACAAATGCAGTTCCTAATAAGTATACAGCAGTTTTGTCTGATGCAAAGGGCAAGTATGCAAGCGTTTCAACAGATTTCACACTAAAGACAACTGCTCAGGCATCACTTAAAGACGGTCAGCTTCTCCTTGATGATAAGACAGACGGTGTTGCAGATTATATCTCAGCATTTACATCTATCTCTATAACTGACCCTAATGGCGGAGTTATTAAGTATATCGAAAAAGAAAGAGGTAAGCCTACTTATACTGCCGATATATTTGATGCTAATGGAGTTATAGATGTTGATGCACAATATACAGCCGCTACAACAACAGGTAAGGGTGCAAGTGCTGTAACAACTTATGAATATGGCTCTGTATTCGGTGTAGATGGAGAATATCAGATTGTTATTCAGGCAAATGGTTATGATACTGCTACACTTTCTTATACAGTAAACAGAGAGCCATCTGCTCCTGAATCATCAGAGGAATCTTCAAACGATGAATCCTCAAATGAAGGTTCAAATGTTGTTTCTGACGAATCATCATTTGAACCATCAGAGCCAAGTGATGTTGAAAGCTCAGAAGAAACATCAAATAATGAGCCTTCCGAAGTAAATAGCAATACAGATAATACAAGTAGCACAAATACATCTAACGGAAAAGACGCAGGAACAGTTGCAACAGGGGCAAACGAAACAGCTGCAGGAATTGCACTTGTCTTTATTGCAGCTGCATTGGTCGCATCAATTCTTTACAGATTTAAGAAATCTTAAATTTTAAAATTTAACCATAACCTATGACATAAGCATTGAAAGGGTCAGATTCTATGAGCCAAGAACAGTAGAGCGTGGAAGCTATGTTTATAATGAAGTTGATGATAAAAAATCTTTCAAACTTGATGAAGTGAATCCGAGATATTTCAGCGAGATTATAGCACAGCTAGAAGTTATTCTCAAAACAAATGAATAAAAAACGGTGCAGTTCCGAAAAGGTTCTGCACCGTTTTTATGTATTAAGCTTGTATAGAAATTCCAGTATATTCATAATCAAGCTTGTAACCAAGCCATTCTGCAAGATGTAAGGAAACCTCGTGGGCAGCGTCCCAAGAGGGCAACCTACCTTGCTTCAAACTTTCCTTTATAAACTCATATGAAGCAATTCTTGCAAGTCCACGCTTGCGAAAATGTGGATTAGTAGCGATTATAACCTCATATCCGCTGCTATAATAGCTAAAAGAAGTAGCACCACAAACTAATTTATCATTGTATGTTATGCCAAAACCTAAGCCATTTTTGAGAAAATCATCACAGCCATTGAAATTATTGCAAAAACCATCTGACCAATTCTCATTCATAGCTTGGGTATATAAGTCTTTATCAAAGCGTTTGAGAGCAAAACCATCGGTTAGTTTGTATGAATATTCAGGCAAGTTAGGAAATTCTTTGATAGTTTCAAAGCGTCTTTGTATATGTGCCTTTTCGCCATAATGCTTTATTATCTCATCACGAATTTCTTTGTTATCTGAAATAAAGACTAAGTGTCCATTTCCGATAAAATTCATAAATTCATTAAGAAATGCCTTATCAAGAATGCCACCAATATAGATATAACCAAGAAAAGCGATTGCCATTTTAGGATTTTCGCTTTCGCCATATACATCTCCCATAAGTCCCTCAAGACAGCTTGTAAGAGCCGTATCACTTATACCCTTAAAGAGATGTGCGGAATTTTTAATTTGCTGTAAATTAAGTTTTATCATTTTGATTATTCTCCAATGCAAAAATATCATTAAGCATTTTTATTGCAGTTTTAGTTTTAAAGAGCTTGTTTCTTACATTTACGATTGCATTTTTTGAAAGATTATCCTCATAGGCATTAACAAGAAAATCAGCCTCAACGAGTATCTGATAGTCAAGACCGTCAATCATATTATAGGTGTGGTGGTGTCCGACAAGAAAGCATATACGCTCGATTATTTTTTCATCAATGCCAAGCTTGTTAAGTAGCTTTTCAGCCTCGTCAGGACCAAGCATTTCTTGATATTTTCCCGAAGAACTGCCATAAAGTTCTTCGCTTTTCTTTATGCCAATATCGTGTACAGCCGCCGCAATTTCAAGAATTTCCTGATTTTCAGCAGAAAGTTTCTCAGCCTCACCGATAGTTTTTGAAAAGGCATAGACTTTAAGAAAATGCCCAACACGCTTAGGGTCGCTCGAAAAATATTCGGTCATTGCTGAAATCACTTTAGTTATGTTCATTAACCTTCCTCCTTAGATTAACAAAAGTAATAATTGTTAATGATTATGCTTCATTATTATCACCCTTAATTAAAAACAAGAAATCACCAACCCCATTCACTAAGTTCAGAACTATTCCAATAATATCCATTATCACCCCAACACCATCCAGAAATTTTATCTTTACAATTCCAACTATCTGGATTGCCATTGCTATCATACCAAACCATAAAATTTAATTTATAAGTACTGCCTACGCAATCAGGTATAGTTATTGTTCTATCTATACCATCAACTTTTGTTGTAATTTTCCTACTTGCTTTTACATTAGGGCGAGTATCATTTTTGTATTCATTAATAATCCATCTTAATCCACTAGTTTGACTTGAAGATTCTGGCTTGCTACTTTCTGCTTTACTACTTGCAGGTTTACTTGGTTTACTAGTAGGTTTACTACTTTCAGTTTTACTGCTAGCAGGTTTACTTGATTCTTCATATCTTGAATTTTCTTGATAATTGTTATTTTCATCAGCTGGTTGATGACTTTCGCTGTTACTATTTTCATAGTTATTATTACTGCTTGAACTGCTTTCTGATTTACTGCTTGCAGGCTTTTTAGAACTCTCGGTTTTACTACTTGTTGGTTTAGAACTTTCTGATTTTGAACTACTATTATCATTATTTTTTATAAATTTATCATATGAAATAATAAGCTTATCTATATTATCTTGATAAGTTTTTATTTCATCTTCAGTAAAGATAATGTCTTTATTTTTTACAATAGAAGATAAAATTGAACTAAGCTTTTCTTTTGCATTCTTTAAGGTGTTATTGTTCAATTTAATATCCTTATTATTTATATCAAATGTATAAGCCTTAATTTGCTTATCAAAATCATCTTTAAAATATTTCCTCATAGTATTTAAAAGATTTTTGGCAGAATTGTTGCTTTCAATATGGCTTACATTATCATAAAAATCTTTTAGCACACTATATTTTTGATTATAATTTTTAGCTTCGTTAAATTTCTTTTCAAACTCATCTAAATCGATTTGTTTTGAAATTTCGCTTACATCAGAATTAGAAATGCTTGTACTACTGTTGACATTACTAATTTCACTTTGAGTATTTGTCGTAGTTTCATTGTCACTGCAACCTGCTAAAACAAAGCAAGTTGACAACATAATCGCAAATAAAATTTTTACATTTTTCATAATTAATTCCCCTTTAATGAATTTTAAAACTTAAAATCATTGCTGTTTATATTTTTTATGTAATCCTCCTCAGATTAACAAAGACAATGCCCGCGGTTACGAGCAATATAGAAATCAGATTAGGGATAGTAAAAATATTCTCTCCAAGTACAATTCCCGAAGTAATCGTACCAAAAACAGGAATCATAAGCGTAAATGTGCTTATGATACTTACATCATTATGCTTGAGCAAAACAGTCCATATAGCAAAGGATACGCTTGAAATCAACGAAAGATACGCCATAACTATAAAACAATCAAGCGAAGTGAAAGCAATTCCGCCTGAGAAAAGCATACCAATGATAATTAGTAAACCTCCGCCGATAGTAAGCTGTGCCGCTGAAACAAAAACAGGGTCAGAATCTTTTGAAATCTTCTTTGCAAAAATATTGCCCAAAGCACCGCAAAGATTAGATAGAAATAAAAAGCTGTCACCTATAAAGGAAAATTCGCCAATAAAATTTCCGCCACCAATATTTATAAGCACAATACCACAAAAGCCTATGCAACAGCCAATAAGCTTTTTAGCTGTAATCTTATCGCCCTTAAAGAAAAGCGGTGCAAGTAAAACTCCCAAAAAAGCCGAAAATGAAGTATATATCGAGGATTTAGTTCCGGTAACAAAGACAAGAGCAACATAGAGAAAAATATACTGCAAGGCTGTCTGCATTATTCCGAGTGAGGCCATTTTGACAAGCTCTCTTTGTTTAGGAACAAAAAATTTCTTTCTCATTATTGTAAGAGCAATATAGACAACTACTCCAGCCGAAAAAAATCTTACTCCTGCAAAGACAAGCATAGATGGAATATCATTACTTTCTATTGAGAATATTTTATAACCTTGTTTGATTGCCGCAAAAGCAGTTCCCCATAGAGCAGTACAAAGCAGAGCTAAAAGCGTAACAACAAGCTTGTTTTTCAGAAGATTATTCTTCAATGTTGTCAGCACCAGATTTCTTTAGCAATTCTGAGATATTTTCTCTTTCAGCTTTAAGTTCATTAGCATTTTCACGCTCATTAAAAAGTTCAGCTTTTATAATTTTTTCGTCATAAAGCCTTACAAGCATAGAAAGCAAAAAGTTATCATTGTTATATTTTGAGATTTTTTCAGATAGAATGTCAAAGGCTTTTTCAAATTCTGCATATTCCTCAAGAGCGGATATGTATAATCTCATAGCTTCAGCATTGAGGTTTTCAGTATCGACGCTGTCAAGCAAATTATGACCATCACACCTTTCTCCACGCCTGTTCATAAGCATAGTTCTGAGTATAGTAAGTTCGTCCTTGCATTCTGAATTATCAGTATCAAGAATATGTCTTTCTGCTCGTTCAATGTCATTTATTTTTATTAAAAATTCAATACATAAAAGCCTTGTAGAAGTTTCATAGCTGATAAAGGCACAGCAATCGTTGAGGTATAATTCAAGGTATTTAGGACTTTTTCTTGTTTCAGAAGCTATAAAAAGTTTTTGTTTAACATGTTCTAAAGTTTGTTGTTTATCCATTTGAATTTCCTTTCTGAATAAGGGATTATCTCTCAAACTTGACAAATTCTCCATTTTTATTTCTGATAAATATAGAGCCGTATGGTTCGTCAAGAAATTTAAGAATACTTGGCTCATAGTTGCAAAGAGTATTCAGATGATATATTCCAGATTTGCTTGTATCATTCATATACTCATCATCTTCATCACCAGCCATAAATCTCCAGCCACTATCTTGATTATCAAGAGGCATTTCACGATACATAAAGCCTATTTCAGCACCGTCTACAATTATTCTGTCCGTAGCAAAACAACCAGTATGTGAATCTTTTGTTTCAAATAAGTCTTCCATAATTGATTTTGGAATTTTATATTTCTTGCGTCCATATTCGCAGAAATTTTTTCTGCGAATATCAAGAACAGGATTTAGCTCTCCAATAAGATTAAATAAATCGTCTGCACTGGTATCAATTTTATAATTCATTTCTTCTTCATATAGAAGATATATCTGATAAAAACAAACCTTTTCACCATTAGGAAGTTCTAAAACATTATCCTCCATTAAAGGCGAATTGCCAAGAATGACACCCGAAAGTTCAGTGTTATCAAAATATGGTTCTCCATTTGAGATTGTATGCCCCCAACCAATCCATGAATTTTCCAATATAGGTAGATGTGCAAGAGATTTCATAAGTCTTAGTGGCCAGAACCATTTTTCATTCGAGCTTTTAACATGCCAGCTTTTTGGCAAGCATAAAACAAGCTCAGCTCGGTCATAAAATTCATCACTTGGAACATTCATTTTGTGAGCACCCATTCCACAGGTTACAAGCGTATAAAACTCATGTTCATCATTTGGTGGAATAAGCAAAAGGTCACAGCTTATATCAGTAGTTGAAACATCTCGCAAAACATTATTATATTCACCTATGTTATCTTCGATAAACATTTCAAGGCTTATAGCTTCTTCATCAGAATAAGCTTCAGCTACTGTATTTTGAGAATTAAAATATGAATCATATAATTCTTTATCTAAAGCTTCAAGCTTTTGTGAATATTCAGAAAAAAGTTCATCATTACCATATTCAGATGTAGCGAAGCAAAGAAAAAGCAAAGTATCTATATCCTTAGGGTCTATTTCGTGAGTTTTTTCAAAGCAAGGGATAGCCTCATCATAATTTCCACTATGATAATAGCTCATACCAAGATAGAAATAATATTTAGCAATTTCTTCTTCGTTATCATCAGGTTCAATAGATTCTAAAAGTTCGATAGCTTCATCATATCTATCTAAACTAAAATAAGCACCTGATAATAGTACATTAAGTTCATAAGGTCTGTCGTTTTCAGGAATTTCTATTATTATATCAATAATTTTTTCAAATTCCTCATCGTGGTTTAAAACCTCAATTTTATCGAGAAACTCTCTATATTGATTATCGTCTGTAAAATATTGATTATTGCTCATAAAATCACCACTTGCTTGATTACAATATAAAATAATTTTTGAATATAAGTAATTATAGCATTGAGAGTGAAAAGTGTCAACGAATAGCTTTACGGTGGATTATCTGAAAAATGAATATTAATTTTAAATTTAATGATTTTCTGAAATTTTGCAAAATTATTACATTTTTTCCGCTTATTTACTCTATAAACAGGTTTAAACAATTCTATATTTATGCTATAATTTTTAATGATAAATTTATTTTAAAGGAAGAAATTTAATGATAAGATTGCTTATAGTCGAGGACGATAAAAATATAGTAAAAATGCTCGAGGCAACTGTTTCAATAGCTGGATATGAAAGTGATTCTTGTTATGACGGAAAAACTGCTATTCAAAAAATAAATGAGAACGATTATGATTTAGTTTTGCTTGATGTAATGTTGCCAAATTTCAATGGTTTTCAGGTTATGGAACACATAGATACAGAAAAAACTCCTGTAATATTCCTTACAGCCTTACAAGATGTTACAGATAAGGTAAAAGGTTTAAAGCTTGGGGCAGAGGACTATATAGTTAAGCCATTTGAGGCAGTAGAACTTCTTGCAAGAATTGAGGTTATACTAAGACGCAGACATAAAAACAACAACATAATAAAATATGGCGATATAACTGTAGATATTTCACGCCATATAATAAAAAAGCAAGGAATAGAAATTCAGCTTACACCAAAAGAATTTGAGCTTACGGTATTCTTTATGCAAAACCTTGATATAGCTCTTACAAGAGAACGCTTGATTTCAGCAGTATGGGGATATGAATATATGGGAGAAACTCGAACAGTAGATACTCATGTTCAGCAAATTCGCAAAAAACTTGATTTGCAGGATTCTCTCATAACCGTTCCAAAGCTTGGATATAGGCTTGAAAGTAAATCATAACCAGAGGTGAACTAATTGAAGCTATGGTTTAAGGTGTTTATTTCGGCTTTATTTCTTGTAATTGCCGCTATAAATGCCACAGCATTAGTCGTTCTTTCAAATAATCAACATATGACAATAACTCGCGAGAGAAGTCGTGCAGTGTCTTCACACGAGTTTATTTGTGCATCAATAAGCAATAATATAACTTATCAAAGAATGAAATCAGAAGCCTTTATGCTCTCCAAAGATGATATAGACAAGGTTATCGAGCATATACTTTCTCAACAGCTTGAAGAAAACGCTCTTGCCATAATATCAGACAGCGAAAATAACATATCATATTATGGAGAAGAAAAGCCTGATATAAAAACACTTTCTGAAAATATTACAAGTGAAGACAATCTCGCCTCAATAATATTGGATTGTGGAGAAAATACATATATGTTTGTTGGTTCAATATCAAGCTTTGAAGGCAAGGAATATAAAGTTTTTACGGCGAATAATATTACAGAAGTTTATAATGAGAGGAATAAGGAACTATTTTTTGTGCAGATTCTTTCTGTTGTTTTGGCAGCAGTGATTGCTGTAATCTTACTTTTACTTATAAAATTACTTTTCAGACCTCTTGGCAGAATCAATAAAACCATCAATAAAATAGCCAGGGGAGATTATAGCCTTAGAGTAAGTACAAGTGGCAGTGAAGAATTTCAACAGCTCGCAAATAATGTGAATTCTATGGCTGTTTCTGTTGAGGAAAATTATAACAGAATAGAATCAATAGCCGAGGATAGAAAACGCTTTATAGATAGCCTTTCTCACGAAATGAAAACCCCATTGACATCTATACTTGGTTTTGCGGATATTTTAAGGATAAAGAAAAATGTAACCCCAGATGAGCTTAATGAATATTCATCTATTATAGTAGAGGAATCAAAGCGTTTAAAGGCTATTTCTGGTAAGCTTATGGAACTTGTTTCCTCTGGAGATTCTGAGCTTGAGTTGAATCCGGTCAGAACAGATGTAATATTGAATGAACTTAGTATAGTTTTTGAACCTATGATGAAAGCTAAGTCTATAACACTTTTTACTCATATTGAACCTTTAATAATAAATGCAGATGCAGATTTATTTAAATCAGTGATATATAACTTTGTAGATAATGCAGTTAAAGCGTCATTTGAGGGAGGAAAGATTGAGCTTACTTGTCGTAGTGAGGGAGAGTATGCTGTAATCACAGTGCGTGATTATGGTATGGGAATAGCTGAGGAAGATAAAAAGCGAATTTTTGAACCGTTTTATATGGCAGATAAAGTCCGTTCAAGAAAACTTGGCGGAGCAGGCTTAGGACTTGCTCTGTGTGCAGAGATTGCCAAAAAGCATAATGCAAAAATAGAGCTTGAAAGTGAACTTGGCAAAGGTACTATTATAAGTATTTGTATAAAGCAAAGTGAGGGTAAAATCAATGAGCAAATTTAAGAAATTTATACTTCCGACTTTGCTTTTGACACTTGCTATGGGAGCGGAAATAACGGGTATAATTTTCTGTGGAAAAATGTTGCCTGACTATAAAAATGAAATCTTTACTGAGGAAAAGAAAAATATAACACAGCTTATCTTTGTAGATGACGGAGATAACTCTCGGTTTTATCCGTGGCTCTCATATCGTGAAGATGAATTGATTTCCGCACCATCATATATTACAAGTCACATTTATGACCAAAGCTTAGATATGTTTGCAAATAGTTTGGGTGATGATAGATATAATTATGACGATGAAGCATTGAAAAAGATTATGTTGGAGAACATTAATGAGATGATATTTTATGTTATTCAAACTCTTGATATAAATAATATTCCAAAAGAAAATACAGATTTTTCTCAAAATGTTGAATTTGACAATAATGCATCAATTATGCATATAAAAGATTTCAAATATACAAACCAAAATAATAAAACAAAAATTTTAGATTTAGTTGTGAAATTAGGAGATAACAGTATCTTATATTTCAGAGTAAGAAGTGAAAATCCACCTAAACCAGATTCTCAAGAAATAAATCAAAAAAGCAAAGAAATTTCAGAAGATGTGTGTTCTGCCATAGATTACTTAACGAAACCTATGGAATCGCAATATTCTGAATTAGCACTCACAGATATGTATTTTTCTGAACAAAACGAATATGAAGAAGATGTTGCCGAACAACCCTTAGAGAGTAATAAAATATATGATTATATATCATCAATTTATATGCCTGAAATGTATGTAGATAACGGAAACTATGTTTTTTCAACAATAGCCGATGATAAGTTTGCATTTCCAATAAGAGTAGTTATTTCATCAATGATTTCAAACTCACAATATACAGTTTTTTCTAATGGAGATGAACTGATACTTGTTTTAAGTGGAAATGACAACACTTCAAAATATTCAGATACGATTTTATATTACAGCATAAGTGATAAGAAATTTACAGGCTTTAGTATGAAAAGCACATTTTGACAATTTTCTTGCAAAAAACAGAATACTCTGTAACAGTTCCTGAGTTATATTTGATTTATTCAGATAATGCAGAAGTGTTATGGAGGAATTTCAAAATGAAACAATATATGTCGGAATATGAAAAATTTGTATTCTTAAATAGTTCAGGTAGTTTTACACAATCCGAAAATTGGTGCAAAATAAAAAACGAATGGAAATCGGAGAGAATAATAATTCGTGATGAGAGCGGAAATATTATAGGAACTATGCAAATTCTAATTAAGAATATTCCGCTTATGCATACAGTTTTTATGTATGCTCCAAGGGGTCCTGTGTGTGATTGTCACAATTTGGATATACTTAGCAAAATTATTGAACAGGCAAAACTTCTTGCAGAAAAACACAAAGCATATATGCTTAAAATCGACCCTATGATTTCATATGATGATATTGAATCCATAAACAATTTAAAACGCTTGGGTTTTAAATATAATGCCAATACACCAGAAGATAATACAATTCAGTGTCAGCGTAATTACATACTTGATATTAAAAATAAAACCGAAGATGAGATTTTTTCCTCGTTTCATTCAAAGTGGAGATATAATATAAGGCTTGCTGTTCGTAAGGGCGTTTCTTGCAAATATTATGGCGTAGAAAAGCTTGATGATTTTTGTGAGCTTATGCAAGCAACTGGAAAACGAGATGGTTTTGCCATTCGCTCTAAGGAATATTTTGAGAAATTTCTTTATGCTTTTGAAGAAAATGCCAGACTTTATATGTGCTACTCTCCAGATGGTGAGGCAATTTCGGGAGCATTAACAGTAAGATATGGCAATAGAGTCAGCTATGTTTATGGAGCGTCAAGTGATACTCAAAGAAATCTTATGCCAAATTATTTAATGCAGTGGAATATGATAAAATGGGCTATTGAATCACAATGTGATATATATGATTTTATGGGAATACCTCATTGTGATGAAGAAAATCATTCTAATTATGGAGTATATCGTTTCAAGAAAGGCTTTAATGGCGAAATTGTAAAGTATGCTGGCGAATTTGATTATATTTTTTCAAATGTAAAGCATACAGTAATTTCATTTTTGCTACATTCAATAGGCTATACAAAGCTATAAAAAGTAGAACCCCCGGTCAAACCGAGGGTTCTACTTTTATAGACTTTTCAATATTATTTTACGCCATATTTGTCATAGTATGCGTCAATAGCGGATTTAAGTTTATCATCAATTATAACCTTGCCCTTATATTCCTTATTGTAAAGATGCTCTACAACTTCCGCCATAGTTACTATTGCAGTTGTTTTAAGTCCGTATTTCTCTTCAATTTCGGAAAGTGCTGATTTTTCACCCTTTCCTCTTTCCATACGGTCAACAGAAACAACAAGTCCAATCGGATTTACATCTCCTTGAGCCTTAATTATTGGAAGTGTTTCCTCGATTGATGTACCAGCTGTTGTAACATCTTCAATAATAACAACTTTATCACCATCAGAAATAGGACTTCCAAGAAGAATACCCTTATCACCGTGGTCTTTTACTTCTTTTCTGTTTGAGCAATAGCGAATGTCTTTGTTATATTTTTCACTAATTGCAATAGTTGCAGCAACGGAAAGCGGAATTCCCTTATATGCTGGTCCAAAAAGAACATCAAAATCAAGTCCGAAAGTTTTGTTGATTGCTTCAGCATAATACTGTCCAAGCTTTCTAAGCTGTGCACCTGTTCTGTAAAATCCAGTATTTACGAAAAATGGTGTTTGACGGCCGCTTTTTGTAACGAAATCTCCGAATTTAAGTACCTGACAATCAACCATAAATTCAATAAACTGCTTTTTATATTCTTCCATGAAAAATCCTCCATTTTTCAAATTTTAATTTCAATTTTTATTATAACATAAAATTTGTGCTAATCCAACCTTTTTAATGACATTTTATTCGAAAATATAGCAAATCGTTTTCACTACATTCCTATATACTCTATAAATAAAAAATCCTCGAAAAGTAACTTCGAGGATTTTTTGTGTATTCAAATAGAATTTTAATATTACTGTGCAGTATCAAGTTCAATAATTTTTCCGTCAAATTTTTTCTCATAAGTTGATAGAGCATTTCTAACCATATTAAATAATACTTCGTAAACACCACCATATTTTTTAAGTGTGCAAACACTTCTATAAGAATAGCTAAGGCGTTTACAACCTTCAGCTTTTCTATTGTATTTAAAATCAAGCATGGCAAGCTGATATAAGGTATAGGAGTATGAATATACAAGCGAAATCTTTTCAGATTCCATATCAAATTCTTCTTTCATAATATCCAAAGCATTAGTGTAAGAAGATATAGCAGATTGATACATTCTTGCTCTGAAATAAGCATCAGCAAGATTTATATAGCATCTTCTGCGAACAGATAAAGCATATTTATCTGACATAAATAATTCATTATCAGTATATTGCTTAATTTCTCTAAAAGCAAGTCGTGCTGATTCAATAGACATACCTTGTTCATCAAGATATTTTGAGAAAATCATACTTATTTCGACATATATATCACAAATTTTAGTTGAACGCTTAAATCCTTCTTTATAGTCCGACCAAACATCAAGCAATTTATATTGTAATTCAATAGCTTTCATATATCTTTGTTTTTCGCAAAGAATAAGACTCTTAGTAGAGTAAAGAACATCAATAATTTCACAATAATTATTAAATTTGTTTTCTTGTAGGCGTTTGCAGAAAGAAAGCCCCTTTTCAATAGCTTTTTCAGCATTATCGTAATCTTTCGATTCAAAGTAAGCTCTGCTAAGAATACTATATGTATGTGAAATATAATTTACTAATTCTTCATTTTCTCCATATTTTTCAAAAAGATTATTTAATGTATCTAAGCACTTTAGAGATTGCTTAATAGCATCGTCAACCTGATTAATCTCAAGCATAATTATTGCAATGTTTATATCATTTAATATAATTCCCATATTGTTTTCATAGCAATCTTTAACTTTGTTATATTCAATAAGTGCATCAGAAGACTTATTAAAATAATTTATAGACTTATCCGGAGCAATATCCTGATAGGCATAAGCAATTCTGCTATTAAGGAAAGAAATCCACTTAGGGTCTGGCTTTGCTTCTGTTCTAATCATTAGTTTTAAAGCTGTTTTAGCATTACTGAGAGCTTTAGAATCAATATTTAAAGCAGAGTAATGCAAAGCTATATCTGCATATATTTCCCAAATATCTCTCCAAAAATCATTTCCGCCATTCATTTTATATTGTTTTGCAATTTTAAGCTCAATATTTCTAAAATTAAGAGCATTAAGATGATTAAAGAACTTTTCCTCAAAAATTTCAGCAAAATCACAAGTTAAGTCCGCTAAATTATATAAACGCTCTAAAACGGAATGTCTTGATAGATAGGGATTATTATCTGCATTTAGGCTAGTTACCTCAGCATATATTTCTTTAATATAAAGTTCTATTACTTCTTGATTTGGAGCAACATCTTGTTGATTGAGTTCTTCAAAAAATTCATTTAAACGATCGAATATAAGACCATGTTGTTCATTCATTATAAATTCTCCTTATTATTTTCTTAGAAATAGATTCTCAAATATATAATTAAAACAGTATAAATTTCATCGTGAAATATTAATATAAAAATGACTTTTTATAAGCGAAATTAAAGCATAATTCTTACTTCATTATACTTACTTTTTACGAATTGGTCAAGCTAAAAATAAGTAAATTTTATTTTGGTATAAAAACAAAAAAGCTACCGAAAATATTAATTTGGTAGCTGAAAATTGCAATATAAAGGGATTTTTGGGTATGTTACTATATTACTAAATTATTTTTTGTTATATTTATTTTAAAATAAAAAGTCTTTATTATGTTATTTTTAGATTTATTTTTTAGATTACATAATAGATATAAGTATCGAATTTTAAGAAAAATTACCACACAAAAGTGACTTTTTGTGTTCGTGTACATATAACCATTTATTATGTTAATTTTTGTAATAAAATAACACAGTTTATACAACGCAGTACTATTTTTGATTTAAGTGTTTTTCCAACTTTTAATCATTCTTTCATACATTTCTGATAAGTCAATATCACTTTTCCAACCGAGTGAACGAAGTTTTTCTGATGAAAGTTTCATTTTTACTGATGGGGCATAGCCAAATTGCAATGCATCTTTTGGAATATCGAATACCACAGAGATTTTTCCGCTTTTTTCTGCAACCATTTGGGCCATTTCTGCTATGGTCATATTTGTATTTTCATTGGTGATATTATATGCTGCGCCATTTTCACCACGAATAAGTATATAAAGTATTCCAAGAATACAATCACGAGTGTAGCAATAGTTTCCAGTGGATTCTCCTTTAGTATGAAGAACAATATCTTCTTCATTTATAAGACTTCTCGCAAACTGTGCGAAAACTCTTGTTTCATTTTTGCTTACTCCCGCACCAAAGGTCTGAGCAAGACGAGCTATTTTAATAGGAAGATTATATTCGTGAGCATAAGAGGTGCAAAGACATTCGCACATTCTCTTTCCCTCAGGGTAGCAACTTCTTACATTAAGTATATCTACATAGCCATAGTCATTTTCGCTTACATATGGTAGAGAAGCATCGGGAGAACCGTAAACCTCCATACTTGATATATAAACAACTGATTTAACATCGTTTTCTTTAGCAAGCTCTAATATGTTTCGTGTACCATCAACAGCAACACAGATTGTTTCAACTGGTTTAGTAACCATTTCTTTAGAATTAGTAACACTTGCACAGTGAATTATGTAATCAATTTTATATTCAGTTTGGATTTTTTGAAGAACATCTCCGATAACAAGTGAAATATCCCCACGCTCGAGAAGTTCACCGAATACAGTTTTTGCTTTTTCAGGATTTCTTACAAGAGCAAGAATTTTCATATTAGCATTATGAATACGATTTATAGCTGCAAGAGCCTTTACAGCATAAGAGCCGACAAGTCCTGTTGCACCTGTAACAAGAATAGTGGAATTTTTAAGCTTATTAATATCAGGAAAAGAGTTCGCAATATAATCCAAATCTTCTTGTAGAATGTAATCTTTAGTTTCAAATGTACTCATTTATTTAATTCCTTTCAATCTTAATTTTATAAATTTATTATATCAATCTGCGTTAGAATATGCAACTTATATAACGATAATCTTCATACTTTCCATTTCAATTATTTTATGAAGAAGGTAAACTAATATTCGTAGCTATTAAATTGTCAATCTTTATTTCTTTGCTTGATATATCATTTTACGTTTATTTATTCATTCATTAACATTTTGTTTACTTGTTAAAAAACTCTGCCTAGAGGAATTATTGACTTTATGCAATAATCTGATATAATTATATGGGAAATTATTCAAAATTTATCAAAGGAGCTTTTAGAATGTCAAAATATAAGATAAACACAAGATGTGTACAGGGTGGATATACTCCAGAAAATGGTGAACCTCGACAAGTCCCTATTATTCAATCAACAACCTTTAAATACGATACAAGTGAGGCTATGGGCAAGCTTTTTGATTTGGAGGAATCTGGATATTTCTATACAAGACTTCAAAATCCTACAAATGACCATGTTGCGGCTAAAATTGCGGAGCTTGAGGGCGGTACAGCAGCAATGCTTACATCTTCGGGACAAGCAGCAAATTTTTTTGCACTCTTTAATATTTGTGAGTGTGGAAGTCATATAGTTGCATCGTCATCAATATACGGCGGAACATTTAATCTTATTGCAGTAACTATGGCTAAAATGGGTATCACAGCTACATTTGTTTCTCCTGACTGCACAGAGGAAGAGCTTAATGCAGCATTTCAGGATAATACTCGTGCTGTTTTTGGCGAAACTATCGCAAATCCTGCACTTACTGTTCTTGATATTGAAAAATTTGCAAAAGCAGCACACTCACATGGAGTTCCACTTATAGTTGATAATACTTTTCCAACTCCGATAAATTGTCGTCCCATTGAATGGGGTGCAGATATTGTTACACATTCAACAACAAAATATATGGACGGACATGGTGCAGCAGTAGGCGGAGCTATTGTTGATTCAGGTAAGTTTGATTGGATGGCTCATGCAGAGAAATTCCCTGGTTTATGCACACCCGACGAATCATATCACGGAATTACATATGCAGTAAAGTTTGGAAAGGAGGGCGCTTTTATAACAAAATGCACTGCACAGCTTATGCGTGATTTTGGTTGTATTCAATCTCCACAAAATGCATTTCTCCTAAATTTGGGTTTGGAATCACTTCATGTTCGTATGCCTCGCCATGTTGAGAATGGTCAGGCGGTTGCAGAATATTTGCTTAATCACCCAAAGGTAGCTTATGTTAATTATTCTGGTTTACCAAGTGATAAATACTATGCACTTGCACAAAAATATCTTCCTAATGGTGGTTGTGGTGTTGTATCATTTGGCTTAAAGGGTGGAAGAAAAGCAGCGGAAGCGTTTATGAAAAACTTGAAGCTTGCTGCAATAGAAACCCATGTTGCAGATGCAAGAACTTGTTGTCTTAATCCTGCTTCATCAACACATCGTCAGATGAATGATGAACAACTCAAGGCGGCAGGAGTTCCAGCAGAGCTTATTCGTATTTCTTGCGGAATAGAAGATAAGGAAGATTTGATTGCAGATTTAGAACAAGCTCTTAATAATTGCTAATAGGGAAAGCTTCTTTACTAAATTTTAAAAAGTCGGGTATAATACTTCGCAAAATGCAAAAAATGGTGTATAATATAAATTACGGAATCTATTATATAGAAGGAGTCTAAAATGTTAGAATTAAAGAATATTTCTTTTTTAGCTGAAAATGACGAGGGAAAAAAAGAAATTATACACAATGTCAGCTTGAGACTTGATGAACGCTTTGTCGCATTGACGGGTCCTAATGGTGGAGGAAAATCAACTCTTGCAAAGATTATTGCAGGTATATATACTCCGACAGACGGTCAGATTATATTTGATGGTGTTGATATAACAGGCAAAAATATCACTGAAAGAGCAAGAATGGGTATAAGTTTCGGCTTTCAACAACCGGTTCGTTTTAAAGGTATTACCGTTCAGGATTTAATAAATCTCGCAACAGGTAAAAAACTTTCGGTTGCTCAAATTTGTGATTATCTTTCAGATGTCGGACTTTGTGCAAGAGAATATATAAATCGTGAGGTTAATGCAAGTCTTTCTGGTGGTGAGCTTAAAAGAATTGAAATAGCTATGGTTATGGCAAGGGGTACAAAGCTTACTATTTTTGATGAACCAGAAGCAGGCATAGACCTTTGGAGTTTTAGCAATCTTATTTCTGTATTCGAAAAAATGTATGAGAAAAAAGGCGGTACTATCCTTATAATATCTCATCAGGAGCGTATCCTTAATATTGCGGATAGAATAATTGTTATTGCAAATGGCGAAATCATTAAGGACGGCAAAAAAGAAGATGTTCTTGATGGACTTCTCACAGCAAAAACCTGTGCCGCACTCACAGATAAAATGTAAGGGGGGAATATAATATGGCACTTAATAAAATTCAAATGAATTTACTTAAAGAAGTTGCAAACCTTGAATCAATACCAGAGGGTGCATATAATATTCGCTCTAATGGTAAGCTTGAAGCAAGAAACTGTACGGAAAATATAGAAATCATCACAAAAAAGGATAAACCGGGAATAGATATTATAATTCGTCCGGGAACTAAGAATGAAAGAGTAGATATTCCTGTTATTCTTACGCAGACAGGGCTTAATGACCTCGTTTATAATGATTTTTATATTGGAGAGGGAGCCGATGTTCTTGTTGTTGCTGGTTGCGGTATTCATAATGTAGGTGATAAGGATTCCGAACACGATGGTATACATTCATTTCATGTTGGTAAAAATGCTCGTCTTAAATATATAGAAAAGCATTATGGCGAGGGTGACGGCAACGGTGCAAGAATACTCAATCCTACCACAATAGTTGAGATTGATGAAAACGGTTATATGGAGATGGAAACAGCTCAGATTAAGGGTGTTGATTCAACATATCGCCTTACAAAGGCTGTTCTTAAGGATAAAGCTACACTTGTTATACACGAAAAGATTATGACTCATGGCAAACAGACGGCTACCACAGAATTTCATGTAGACCTCAACGGTGAAAATAGTGGTACTCATGTAGTTTCTCGTTCTGTTGCAAAAGGTGATTCTCATCAGAAATTTATATCTTGTGTCAATGGTAATAATCTTTGTAATGGTCATACTGAGTGTGATGCTATTATTATGGATAACGGTACAGTTACAGCTGTTCCTGAGATAACTGCAAATGATGAAAACGCAAGCCTTATTCATGAGGCGGCTATCGGTAAGATTGCGGGCGAACAGCTTATCAAGCTTATGACTCTTGGACTTACCGAAAAAGAAGCCGAGGAGGAAATCATCAATGGCTTCCTGAAATAGTGCGTGATAATCATTTTTGCTAATTTACTCTCCCAAGATACTTAAAAGTTTTGGTCAAGCTTTTTCAAAAGCTTGCAGGGTTGAGGGACGGAGTCCCTCATGGGTTTTAAGGGCAACGCCCTTAACATTCTTTGCTTTTTAAGGGCGGACAAAGTCCGCCCTTTTTGACTAATGTTGCTAACGAAAGAATTTAAGGGCGAACCTTGTTCGCCCTTAAGGGGCAAGATAGGTTAAGTGCTTCGCCCTTAAAACCCACCAAAGGCTCTGCCTTTGGAAACCGCGAGCCTTTTCAAAGGCTCGCGCGAAACTTTTAATTGTCTTTTGGGAAGTTCATCAGCTAACTTGACAATTCTTGTAAAATACGGTACTATATTTAATATAAAAACTGAATAAATTATTTACGGGGGTATCGGATTAGCGTCCGATTGAGAATTAAACCCTTTGAACCTGTCGGTTGATACCGTGGTAGGGAAGTAAATTTGTAGAAATTGAGATTTTTACTATCCTTAATATAAGCGGGACTATACCGCATATTTTAGTTCTCAAGTTGTTAAGCCTGCCGTTGTGCAGGCTTTTTTTATTCTTAGGAGGTGGATTTTATGAAAACGGCTTTGACTATTGCAGGCTCGGATTGCAGTGGTGGAGCAGGAATACAAGCGGATTTGAAAACCTTTTCGGCGAATGGCATTTTCGGAATGAGTGTAATTGTTTCAGTTGTTGCTGAGAATACTTCTCGTGTAATATCTGTTGAAGATATTTCTCCGGAAATGATTAAGAATCAGATTGACGCTGTTTTTGAGGATATTGAAGTAGATGCCGTTAAGGTTGGTATGCTTTCATCAGAAATTTGTATGAAAGCTGTTGCAGAAAAGCTTCGTCAGTATAAACCGAAATATACTGTCATTGACCCAGTTATGGTGGCAAAGGGCGGACACGCTCTTATGAAACCTGAAGCACTTGAAGCCTTGAAAACGGAAGTTATTCCGCTTGCATATGTTCTTACGCCGAATATTCCAGAGGCAGAAACGATTACAGAAATGAGCATAGAAAGTCAAGAAGATGTGCAAGAGGCTGCAAAGAAGATATATTCGCTTGGTGCAAAAAATGTTTTGATTAAAGGCGGACACTTTTCGGGAGATGCAATAGATTTACTTTATGATGGTAAATCGTTTTATACCTTTACAACTGAACGCATAAACACCAAAAATACTCATGGAACAGGTTGTACATTTTCATCAGCCATTGCCGCAAACCTCGCAAATGGTTTAACCTTAAATAAAGCTGTTGAAAAAGCAAAAGCTTATATAACAACAGCGATTGAACATTCACTTCCGATAGGAAAAGGACATGGACCAACAAATCATTTTTATGAATTATATATGAAAGGACTGCAATTATGAGCTATAAAACACAGATGGAGGCCGCTAAAAAAGGCATCGTTACAAAAGAAATGGAAATCGTTGCACAGAAAGAGCAAATGGACACTAAGGAGCTTATGGAGCTTGTCGCTAAGGGCACGGTTGCTATTCCTGCAAATATCAACCATAAATCTCTAAGCGCAGAGGGCATTGGCGACGGACTTAAAACAAAAATCAATGTGAATCTCGGAATTTCTGGCGACTGCAAGGACTATACTCTTGAGTTTGAAAAGGTAAAAATGGCTATCGACTTCGGAGCAGAGGCTATTATGGATTTAAGTAATTATGGCAAGACAAATACTTTCCGTAAACAACTTATCGAGTATTCTCCTGCAATGATAGGTACAGTCCCTATGTACGACGCTATCGGTTATCTTGAGAAAGACCTCCTTGATATAAAAGCAGAGGACTTTTTAAAGGTTGTCGAGGCTCATGCAAAAGAGGGTGTAGACTTTATGACAATTCACGCAGGTATTAATAAGAGAGCTGTTGAGTGTCTAAAGCGTGATAAGAGAAAGATGAATATTGTTTCTCGTGGCGGTTCATTGCTTTTTGCGTGGATGGAAATGACAGGAAATGAAAATCCTTTTTATGAGCATTATGATGAAGTTCTTGATATTCTCAGAGAATACGACTGTACAATAAGTCTTGGTGACGCACTTAGACCAGGCTGCATTGATGACAGCACAGACGCAGGACAAATTAGCGAGCTTATAGAGCTTGGAGCATTAACAGAAAGAGCATGGCAAAAAGATGTTCAAGTTATGGTTGAAGGTCCAGGACATATGGCTATGAATGAAATCGCTGCAAATATGAAGATTCAGAAAAGAATCTGCCATAATGCACCGTTCTATGTTCTCGGACCGCTTGTTACAGATATTGCACCAGGATACGACCATATCACATCAGCAATCGGCGGAGCTATTGCTGCAAATAATGGTGCAAACTTCCTTTGCTATGTAACACCGGCAGAACACCTCCGTTTGCCAGATCTCAGCGATGTTAAGGAGGGTATCATTGCTTCTAAGATTGCTGCACACGCAGCCGATATTGCAAATGGTATTAAGGGTGCAAGAGATATTGATAATAAAATGGCAGATGCAAGACATAAGCTTGATTGGGATGCTATGTTTGAGGTCGCTATTGATAAGGAAAAGGCTAAGAGATATTATGAATCAACACCAGTAAGCGAGCGTCATACCTGCTCAATGTGCGGAAAGATGTGTGCTGTCAGAACTACAAATCTTATCCTTGAGGGCAAGGAAGTTAAGTTCTGCTCAGAACTCTGATTCAACGGTGAGCATATGAAAACAAATTCAGAAATTTATCAGCTTTATCTTGTGACAGACCGAGAACTTATGTCAACAAAAACTCTTGAAGAAGCTGTTGAAAAAGCTATTGACGGTGGCTGTACTATGGTTCAGTTAAGAGAGAAAAACCTCTCATCAAGAGATTTTTATAATACTGCAAAAACTCTCAAGACATTTTTGCAAACTCGTGGAGTACCACTTATTATAAATGATAGAGTTGATATTGCTCTCGCTGTCGATGCAGATGGTGTACATATAGGTCAAAGCGACCTGCCCTTACACGAGGCACGAAAAATTCTCGGCAACGAAAGAATCATAGGTGTAACTGCACCAACACTTCCGCTTGCACTTGAAGCAGAAAAAAATGGTGCCGATTATCTCGGTGTTGGCGCAGTCTTTGGTACAACTACCAAAAAAGACGCTAAGAAAAATACGATTGAAATTCTCAGTGAAATTGCACATACAGTCAAAATTCCCGTAGTCGCTATCGGTGGAATAAATGCCGATAATGTCGGCATACTTACTGGAAGCGGTATAAGCGGAGTGGCTGTTGTTTCTGGAATTATTTCACAAAAAAATATCACAGAGGCTTCACACAAAATATTTAATATTTTGAAGGCAAAAGTATTATAAATCAATAATTTAGAACACTTATCTTTTTGAACAAGTCTGTAAAAAATGGACAATAGAAAAAATTCCCTCTTGATGTAGAATATACATCAAGAGGGAATTTTTATGCCAAGAAGTTACAAACATATAAGTAATTATGAAAAAGAAATATTAGAATTGAAATCAGAGGGATTGAGATTGAGTGAAAATGGAATTAGAATATGATGAAACAATAGAATTATTGTTAATATTAGGCACACAAAAACTTTTTGAAAAAATGAGAAAAGAAGCTAAAAGACTTTAACCAGCACTGAAAAATAAAAGCCGAGTAGCTTAAGTTTTTATTTTTCAGATAGATTATTTCTCGCTTTCTGCCATATCTTTTTCAATCAGATAATTAACATATGCGTTAAGACTCATTCCGCACTTTTCTGCAAATTGTTTTATTTCATCTCTGCGACCTTTTTTAACAACTATTTTGATTTGGTCATACGCTTTAGCATTATACTTTTGATTTGCTCTTTTTTGTGCTTCTGTCAACATACAATATCACTCCTTTAATAAGAGTATAACATAAAATATGTATAGGTACAAGTATATGCACACCGCCTATTGATATATTGGTACAAGTGTAGCATAATAAGTATGTAATCCAAAAACCAACAGTCCGTGTCAGGGATTGGGGGCGTCAAGATGAAATTATTAGGAATAATAATTGCTTTGATAGTTCTTCCAAAACGAAAACAAAAAATAACCGCTAAGCCCTCAGAAAGCTAATTAGCGGTTAAGAAAATATAAAGTCCCTCTTGACTACATCTATTATAACATATAGAAGAATAACAAAGCAATATAAAAAGAATTATACAATGAAATTTGACAAACAAAACCGCCGCAGCGGTTTTGTTTTTTGTTGCTTAAAACCTCGCGTTAAACGCGGGGTTCCGTATAGCTTTAGCGATGAGTCTTTATGGAATTGCAAGTATCATATAGTACTTGCACCAAAATACAGACGGCATGGAAAAATTCATGAAGTTTCCAATTACACACCTCAAAAAATAGAATGAAGCTTAACAAACTCATCATAAACAGAATCACAGATAATATACCAAGAAATATGCATAACTTCAAAGCCAGAATCAGATAAATAAACTCACCCTTTCCACAATTATACAAAAGGTTTATTTTGTATAATTCGGAGAAGATGAAAGAAAAAAACCGCCACAGCTGCGCAGCGGTATTGATTATTCAATATTTTCTATCGTAATAATTGTTTAGCTCTTTTGTAGTATCTTTTTTTTCTAATTTATCTATTTTTTCTTCTATATTTATTATTCTTTGTGCTGTTTCTATTACAACTCCAATTAATATATAAAATAATATTATAAGTATTAATAAAATTAAACCAATAATTACATTGTCGTAATTTTTATCTTTAATTCCTCCTGTAAATCCAAAACTTGTAAATATTACTAAAATTACAAATGCTATTGTGTTAAGTGTTTTAAGTTGTTTTAATCCTTTGTTTTTGATTTCGCATTCGTATTTCATTTTTAAATCATCTCCTTAATTCATATTTACGTTTCCATAGTTAATATTTATATTATTCTTTATTGTCCAATTTGGAGTTGGATTTTGAGTTAATCCTATTATGTAATCAGCTGATACATTAAAAAATTTTGCATATAATACAAGCATTTCTATACTTAATGCTCTTGTTCCTCTTTCGTATTGAGATATTGTTATTTGATTTACATTGAATATTTTCCCTAATTCAGATTGTGTTAAATCTTTATCTTCTCTAAGTCCTCTTATAATTTCGTTATATTTCATAAAATTTTCCTTTGAATTTTTATATAAAATATTTTATCATAATTCTTTTTGAATTATTGACTTTTAGTTCAATATGAACTATAATAGTTCATAGAAATAGTTCAATTTGAATTATTTTTTAAATTTAACCCGCATAGGGAAAGGAGTTTTAATATGACATTAAAAGATTTTTTAGATTTACATTGTTATCGTTTAGCGTTTCCGGGCGTTTTTGTATCTCTACTTTATAGAGATAGAGATGAAGTTACTGATTGTAGTAAATTATATTTTGTTGCAGAAGCTCAAGATAAACTTATGCAGTCTAAAATTTTTGGAGAATATAAAGATTTGCAAGTTGATTATTTTACTGTCATAGGTGGCGGAGAATATCCAGTAGAATTATGTATCTATCTAAAATAAAGCTATAAATCTCTTTAGGGGTTTATATATAAAAGAAAATTTATTGCCGTATAGGCAGAAAGGTGTTGAAAATTTATGATTTGTACTCTTGTTGGTAAGTATCGTAACACTTTTGTTGATGATAATGGTAAAACCGTTGGTTATGGTCGACTTTATGTTACATCTGAATTTGAAAATGATGTTGATGGTGAAGCAATCGGTCTTGAAGCTTCTGAACTGAAATTTGATTATGATTCAGTTGGAGAACTTCCTGATAAGTTGCCTTGCAGAGTTAATATTGAATTTGACCGCAAAGGTAAGATTCGTTCTGTTGAGGTTTTGGGAAATGATGGAAAGTGATGTAGCAACTCTGACGGACTGTCTCTACTTCGTGATTTTTGAGCTTGCTGTGATAATAGGTTTATGGATTGCAAAAGCCTTGAACTGGTGGAAGTGGTGATAAAATGCAAGGACAGATAAATATAATGCTCATCGGCATAGCACTTGGTTTAATCCTCGAGATTGCCCCATCATTGATAGGCATAAGTATACATCATATGCTCAATATCATGAACAAAGGCATAGAATAACAGAGAAAAAAGCACCTCTACCCTATCAAGTCACACCGACAAGGCAGGATAGGAATAATGCGAAAGGGTATGAGCGGAGACGGTGGGAACGGTTGGAAACTCAACGAGTTTTCAACGGTTTCCACGGGCTACGCTCTAGGGGAAACAACAAAGTTGTGTCCCCTCCAACAAACAAATAGTATAAATAAGAAAAAGTAAGTAGGAATAAACAAAAGGGTTTAGAACAGTAAAAAAGAATCTCAAGGAGTAAATTCAAAGCTCCAGAAGTTCGCATAAGTCTTTCGCCCTTTAGAAATAGAAATAAAACAAAAGGAGGTGAAAACTATGCTAAAGAATGTAATGTCTAAAGTTAAAGGATTCGTAAGCAATAACAAGGGTCTTGTTCGTCTTTCGGCTATCCTCTCTGCTGTTTTCTCGTCAGCTTTCTGTGCAAGTATTTTTGCTTTTGCTGCTGATGGTGATGCAAATACTGCAGATACTGCAATATCTAACGCTTTAACAAGCGGTGTTAATTCTATTTCTGCGAATGTACTTAATTATATCGCTATGCTGTTACCGTCTTGTCTTGGTGTTTTCGGTATGATTCTTGCTGTCGGTATCGGTGTTAAGTTCATCAAGAAGATTATGAAGTAATCTTCCGTTTTCTCTCTTTTTAGGGTATGGTCCTTATGTTCCATACCCTTTAATTATTAAAATTTTCCTCGATGGGATTGATATATATGTCTATAACTTTAAACTCCGGAACTCCGGGAAGCGGAAAAAGTTTACACGCTGTTGTGGAAGCTCTTGACTGGCTTAAACTTGGTCGAAATTTAATTACTAACTTCCCTCTTGACTGGCATAAGAAATTGAAAAAAATCAAAGGTGATTATCAATTTTGGAGAAACTCTGAAATAACACCTAAACATCTTATAGAATATGCAAGAGAACATCATAAGCCAACGGTTAAAGCTCAAACATTGCTTATAATTGATGAAGCAAGTATTATGTTTAATGCTCGTGATTTCGGAAGAAAAGACCGTATGGAGTGGATTAATTTTCTTGCGAATCACAGGCATTTTAATTTTGAAATTATACTAATTGCTCAGAATGATAAAATGCTTGATAAACAGATACGGGGATTAATAGAGTATGATATTAAGCATAGAGCATTAGCAAACTACAATTTTATAACACTTCTTATATCAAAATTATGTGGTGGTTTGTTTATGACTGTTTCTTATTGGTATCCTTGCAGGGCAAAAAATGGTGTTGGTATGTTTCGCTTTAATCGCTCTAAGGCTCGTTGCTATGACACAATGGCATTATTTATTGACAAGCCTACTACTACTCAAGCAACCAAGAGTAAATCAAAGGTGGTGATTATGGAAAATGAACAGATTGCAGACAATGATACACAGCGAAAACAAGACGATAAAACAACGATTAATATTGACTGCGTTAGTTATGATGTTAACACTGGTGTTAGCACTGTTGCCAGTGACGGAAAAAGTTAATGCAGTCGCAGCAGAAATGGCGGTTGTTTACTTTGTTTATGCTACTATATTTGGTTCTTGTGCCGTATCTTTTGCAACTGATGATAATTTCCGACAAGGTGTTAAAAATTTTGTCGGTCAAGCTTCCGAGGTCACTAAAAACATAGTTAATGCTAAGGCTGTCGAAATGGCTAATAATATAGCTACTGGTATGCAATTAGCGGGTTATAAGATTAGTTTTAGTGCCGAAGAATGGAAGTTTATCACAGAAGATGTTAATAAATATGTATCTAATGCTTATAATTCTCTTGATTCCTCTGCTGTTACCGTTGGTAAAGACGGCACCCTCGGCTGGACTAAAAATAGTCAATTTACTGTTGCACTTGCTGGTGGTATATCACAAATTGCACTTAATGATTATACTATATTAACTTTTCGCAGTGCTGATTTAAAGCAAAATATTTTCGGCTTAATGCCTTATACAAATAATGACTTCCTTAATAGTCAAAATACAACTAATTATTCTAGTTCTTATACTTTTTCGGCAACTCCTTTTTCTCTCATTTTTTATACTGCACAGGAAAATGTTAGTCGTAAGTTTAAGTATAATGGTTTGTTAACATCTTACCCGGAAACAACTTATAAATCAATGAATGATTTGAGATGTACGCATTCTAATGCTGAATTTGGCAGTACTGCTGTTAGTTTATTATCTCAGTGTATACCGACTGAAAAGTATACTAAAATGTATACTATTAATGGTCAGGTTTGTTATTTTGTTAGATGTGCGGATAGTAAATATCGTTTTGTTACTCTTGATTATCTAAATAATAGTCCTGCTGTAACTGATGATAATTGCGTGCCTTTGATAAATCATTATACAAATAAAACTTATTATAGTTTTGATACTGCTTGCGAGATGTATTATACAATTTTAGACGCTTGCAAAATGCGACATTTAACAAAAGATACAAACGGTAATACTATTGAGAGTGACGCAGATGTTTATAAAGCTCCTGCTGTGCCTGTCAGTGGTTCCGTGCCTGATGTTTATACTGGTACTGATGATGTCACTCTAACAATACCTGATAGTGTTACCAGTGTTGATGATTACGAAGCAATCGCAGAAGCAAATCCATCTGATATTATCGAATATGAAAAAGCTATTGAATATCCTGACGGAGTTCCAAAGATTGACAGTTCAGGACTCTTTGACAAGTTTCCGTTCTGCTTGCCTAAAGATGTTTATAATCTTTTTGCTAATTTTTATAGTACAGATTCTAAGGCTCCTAAATTTACTATACCAATTAAAATTGGTCAACAAAATGACGGTAGCTATTTTGTTGATTATGATATAGAAGTTGATTTGTCTTTTCTTGATTCGGTTGTTCCAATTTTTCGTTTTGGTGTATCTGTTTCTTTTGTCCTTGCACTTATACTTATTACTCGTAAAATGATAGGAGCTCAATAATGGATGTATTTAGACAGATTTTTGATTGGTTAGGAAATGCCCTTAATGATATACTTGGTTGGATTTTATTTGTTTTACCAGATAGCCCTTTTAAATTGCTTTCTATGTCTCCTATTGAGCCTTATTTACCTTATATCAACTATTTTATTGATATAAAGTTTATTGTTGATACCCTTGTAGCTTGGGTTACTTGTATCGGTGTTTACTATGGCTATCAAGTCATCTTGCGTTGGATAAAAGCTATTAACTGATGTTTTAAGAGGAAATCCGCCGCTGCTGCGTTTTTTGAGCAGCAGCGGCGTAACCCTCGTTAGGTAACACGAGGGTAGAATGTACAACACAACGAATTGGAGGTTAACATTAATGGAAACGAAAAACAGAATTTTAATTGACTGGTTTACATTTACAACACGCAAGGAAACATTGCAGACGATTTTTAATGTTATAGGAATTGATTTTGACAACTTTGTTAAATTAGACAAAGGCTGTAAAGGTTATAAATCTCGTTATTATTTTGAAGGTATTACAGTTGCTTATGATGGTTCTGTTTGGATTGATGATAAAGGAGTAACTCACGATATGGGTATAATGGTTGAAATGTCTGGTAAAGGTTGTAGAGCTTTTGAGGATAATTCAGATAAAACATTCCGTAAGTTGTTTGATTATATTGTTGCAAGATTAGATGATTTTAATATTACTCGTCTTGATGTAGCTTTTGATGATTTTGAGCAAATACTTGATATTAATAAAATTGCTGATGATGTTTTCAAAAAAAATTATGTAAGTCGTTTTCATAATGTGTCTGTTAATTGGTCGAGGGTTGAAGATGTTGAAGGTTATACAATTTACTTTGGCTCTGAAAAGTCAGATTTAATGTATAGAATGTATGATAAAAAAGCAGAGCAAAAAATTATAGATGAGTCTATGCACTGGATACGATTTGAAATGCAGTGCAGAAATAATCACGCTCAAAGTTTTGTTGAATATATTTGCAATGACATCAATATATCTGAAGTCTTTTTCAACACTCTTAATAATCAATTAAGATTTGTTGTCCATAGTGAAACAGATACCAATAAGCGTAGATGGGCTACTGCTCCATACTGGCTTAAATTTCTTGAATATAATGGTAAAATGTCATTATATAAAGAAATTGGTTCAGAATATAATGATGATAATGTAATTAGTTATCTTAATACATATTCAGGAGCTTTGTATACTCTTTGTTCTTTATATGGTATTGAATTTTTATTGCATTTTCTTAAGAAGCGTGGTTGTTATAAGTTCAATCCTAAGTATGAAACATTTTTAAGAAATAAAGGAATTTCTCTTGATTCTCTTCTTGTAGAAATTGATTTTATGTTAAATAATTTAGGTGAATATAAAGATGAATGATATACAAGTTGAAATTATTCTTGAATATATAAGAAATAAACATCAATTTTTAGAACAGGATTTATCAAGAATTAAAGAGCAAATTCAACTTTATGATTTAAATCCTTCTACTTTACAAGACTTTATTATTTGCCAAACTCGTCTTGATACTGCTTCGGATATATTTAGGACTATCTCTGAGTTGTTATTGCTTTTTGGTAAAAATGACAATAACTGAATATGTAACTCATTTTGTATAATTGGGAGAAGGGGCTTTAAAAAATTCAAGAAAATCACTTCTTAAAAGATTTGACGATAGGACTTTTTGAAAATCATTGATTGTTGAACGGGATATGCCTACTGCTTTGGCTATTTTCGTTTTTGCAAGTCCTTGTTTCAGCAATATTTCAATTTGTGCTCGCTTTTCTCTCGCTAAGGTTGGAATTTCCTTCGTTTTAATTTCCTTCGTTTTGTTGTATACTGTTCCTCAGTCATAGCAATCCTCTGTGATTTTTTTTGTGTGGGAACTTCAATTATATCATGTTTGCTATGACTTTTCTATTGTCCTATTTCATTTTACAATGAACCTCATATATAATTTTGATAGTACTTGCAAGATGCAACATTGACAAACATCTTACAAGGGTATATAATCTTAACTGTAAAATACCTATACAGGGTATAAGATACAATTAAAATGAGGTGATCTAGTGGAAAATGAAATGAAAGAATGTCCACAATGCTATAAAACTAAGCAGAGAACGGACAAAGAATATAAGGCACTCGTTAACAGATTGAACCGTATTGAAGGTCAGATTCGAGGCATAAAGGGTATGCTTGAAAAGAATGCTTATTGCCCTGATATTTTGATTCAGGTAGCTGCCGCAAATGCTGCACTTAACTCATTTAATAAGGAACTTCTTGCTAATCATATAAAAACCTGCGTTGCTCAGGATATTCGTGATGGTAAGAATGAAACTATAGATGAGCTTGTTACGGTTCTCCAAAAGTTGATGAAGTAGGAGATATTATGAAACAATTTAATGTTATAGGTATGAGTTGTGCTGCTTGCAGTACAAGAGTTGAAAAAGCTGTCAATAAGATTGCTGGTGTAACTTCATGCTCAGTAAGTTTATTGACAAATTCTATGAGTGTAAACGGAACAGCATCTTCTGAAGCAATAATTTCTGCAGTTCGTGCAGCAGGCTATGACGCTTCTGAAAAAGGTTTAGACACTAAAGGCTCTGTACAATCTGGTGAAGATGCACTTGAAGACCACGAAACACCCAAACTAAAAAGAAGATTGATAGCCTCTTTAATATTTCTTGTTATTCTGATGTATATTTCTATGGGGCATATGATGTGGAATTGGCCATTGCCATCATTTATGGCAGATAATCATATAGCTATGGGACTTATTCAATTATTATTAACAATAGCGATTATGGTTATAAATCAAAAATTCTTTATAAGTGGCTTTAAAAGCTTGATTAAAGGTTCGCCAAATATGGATACACTTGTGGCGCTTGGTTCAGGTGCAGCATTTGTATATAGCTGTTATGCACTTTTTGCAATGACTGATGCACAGCTCAGAGGTAATTTAGTTGCAGTCATGGGATATATGCACGAATTTTATTTTGAATCGGCTGCTATGATTCTTACACTTATTACTGTTGGCAAAATGCTTGAGGCTCGCTCAAAAGGAAAAACTACAGATGCACTTAAAAGTCTTATGAAGCTTTCGCCTAAAACAGCTAATATTATTCGTGATGATATTGAACAGACTGTACCTATCGAATCAGTTCATAAGGGTGATATTTTTGTAGTAAGACCAGGAGAAAGCATACCCGTAGATGGTATCATTATTAATGGTAATAGTGCCGTAAATGAATCTGCTCTTACAGGCGAAAGCATACCTATTGATAAAAATGTTGGAGATGCTGTTTCCGCTGCTACGGTCAATCAATCAGGATTTATAAAATGTGAAGCTACACGAGTTGGCGAAGACACTACACTTTCGCAAATCATAAAAATGGTAAGCAATGCAGCAGCAACTAAAGCACCTATTGCAAAAGTTGCAGACAAAGTTTCAGGAATATTTGTTCCTGTCGTTATAACTATTGCAATCATAACTATTGCAATTTGGCTATTATGCGGACAAACAGTTGGCTTTGCCCTTGCGAGAGGAATATCCGTTCTTGTAATAAGCTGTCCTTGTGCATTAGGCTTAGCAACGCCTGTTGCAATTATGGTCGGCAATGGAATTGGTGCAAGAAACGGAATATTGTTTAAGACAGCGGTTTCTCTTGAACAAACGGGCAAAGTAGAAATTATTGCACTTGATAAAACTGGCACAATTACAAGTGGAGAACCTCGTGTAACTGATATTATTCCTAACGAAACAAGTGAAACAGAGCTTATGAAGCTTGCAGTCTCTCTTGAGAGTATGAGTGAACATCCACTCGCCAAAGCGATTATTATCAAAGCAAAAGAAATGAATATACTTGCTGATGAAGTAACTGATTTTAAAGCACTTATTGGTAATGGTCTTTCTGCAAGACTTAATAATAAGGAAATATTCGCAGGAAGTATAGGTTTTGTCACAAGAAAACTTAACCTTTCAGATGATATTATTTCAAAGGCAGAAAAACTCGCAAATGAGGGTAAAACTCCCCTATTTTTTGCAAACTCTGAAAAGCTTATTGGCATAGTAGCAGTTGCTGACGTTGTCAAAGAAGATAGTCCAAGAGCAATCAAAGAACTTCAAAATATGGGAATCCGTATAGTTATGCTAACAGGAGATAATGAACGAACTGCAAATGCAATCGGAAAACAAGTAGGTGTTGATGAAGTTATTGCAGGTATTCTTCCTGACGGAAAAGAAGAAACTATTCGAAAATTAAAAAGTCGTGGCAGTGTAGCTATGGTTGGTGACGGAATAAATGATGCTCCTGCATTAACTCGTGCAGATGTTGGAATTGCAATCGGTGCAGGAACAGATATAGCAATTGATGCCGCAGATATTGTTCTTATGAATAACAAGCTTACAGATGTTTCTGCTGCAATAAGGCTTAGTCGTGCAACGCTCAAAAATATTCACGAAAATCTTTTTTGGGCATTTATATATAATGTTATCGGTATTCCACTTGCCGCTGGAGCATGGATTTCCCTGCTTGGCTGGGAGATGAATCCTATGTTCGGAGCGGCAGCAATGAGCCTTTCAAGTGTTTGTGTTGTTACTAACGCATTAAGACTCAATTTTCTGAACATTAAAAATCCTAAGCACGATAAAAAACGACAAACAAAAAATAAAAAGGAGATTAAGACTATGGAAAAAACTATTAAAATCGAAGGTATGATGTGTCCTCATTGTGAAGCTACTGTAAAGAAGTGCCTTGAAGCTCTCCCTGAAATTGACGAAGCAACCGTAAGTCACAAAAGCGGTACAGCAATAGTAAAACTTAATGCGGATATTTCTGATGAAGTTTTAACAAGTACTATTGAAGCTCAAGGCTATAAGGTTATAGACTAATTTTATTGCAAAAAATCCTCTCTGACTTCAAATTTAAGTCAGAGAGGATTTTTTATATTCTTTTATTATTTAAGCATTTTGATTTTCTTTGAATAAATCTTATAATCTTTATTCCATTGAGAAAATTCTTTATCTCCCCTATGGTCAGTAAGCTTAAAATTATCTGTAAGATATTTTCCAACAAAGGCTGTATTTTTCTTCGCACCATACACATTAAGGTGATAACCTTTATCAGAACTATCCTTAGACCAATCAATCTTCATTTCATCAATATAAAGATTAGTGTCAAGATATTTTATATTATTCTTTTCGGCATAAGCTTTAACTGCCTTATGGCGTTCATCATTCCACGCTCTTGGGAGCGGTGATGACATAAGTACAAACTCCGCACCGTTCTTATCACAAAGTTCCTTCATTTTATTTAGATAGTAAAGATTTGTATATTGAATAGGCGTTGTATAGTCTGACGGCTTCATATAATTTTTATTGCCACGATAAGGCTTAACCTTATTTGTAAGCACATATCCCTTTGAAACATAATGCTTTGAATAATCAGGTTCAAGAGTAAAATCTTCTGGTTTTAAGCTACTCCAACGATTATGATATTTCAAAAGTGGGCATATATTTGCTGTCACTACATCTAAAGTGGCATTTATGCCATCAATTTCATTTGAAAGAAATATCAAATCTCGCTTAGCTTGATTATAAGAGCTTTTTATCTTCTTACCATAAGAGTTGAATATACCCTCAGTTTCATAGATAACAACCTTAGGCTTTTGCTCTTTTAAGAAATTTTCAAGCATATAATATCCTTCTTGAATTTTCTGAGCAGGAGCACCACAAACAAAACTGGTATATCCATATTTGTTCCAAAGTTCAAGTGGAGAAAAGCTTTTATATGCTGAACTGTTTCCAACTACTACAATGTCTATTGAATTAGCTCGTTCTCCATGATATGAATTTCCGTAGTAATTTTTATTGCCATATTCGGCAGAATTCTTCTTAGGAATAAAAATCTTTGAGCCTATTCCCAAGAAAGCTGTAAATATAAGCAAAAAACAGATAACCTTGGATATTCTCTGTGTAATAAGTTTTTTATTGTTTTCCAATTTATCAGCCCTTTCTTATACTTATCAGAATTGTGCATAGAGAAAATCTGCCACACGATAACCTTCTCCATATGCTCCAACTATTATTAAAATAAATAAAGCTACAAAATAGATTATCCAGCGAATAACTATATTTTTCTTAGCAATCTCATCTCTGAGATGATGTCCTCTTTCTTGAAGAACACCAACTATAAATAATGCAACTGCTCCTATTGCAATAACTACAAAATCATATATATGAAGTTTATAGCTTAATACGCTCGTTGCAAAAATATCGCCATTAAATTTGCTAAATATAGCACACAAAGCATACCATGCGTCAAAAAGTGTATTTGCTCTAAATATAAGCATACCAAGATTTACAAGTAAAAAAGTGCGTATTACTTGAAATACAAAATATGGCTTAGACTTTCTGCTGATATGTAAGGCATTAGTTATCTTTACAAACAAAGGCTCAAAGAGCAGGCCAAGCATCATTACAACATAGTAATAAAGTCCATAAACTATATATTTTACTTCTGCTCCGTGCCAAAGACCATTTATAAACCATACAAAGAAAAGTGCAAATGCTGACGGCAGAAACTTTGCAAGAAAATCTCCAAAATTCTTTTTAGCTTTTGCAGAAAGATTTGCAAAGAATTTAGAAAGCGAAATTGGATAAAATATATAATCGCGAAGCCATGCTCCAAGAGTAATATGCCAGCGTCTCCAAAATTCATTAACAGATGTTGAGAAAAACGGACGCCTAAAGTTGTCTGCCATCTCAATTCCGAATAGCTGTCCTATGCCCTTTACTAAATCCATACAGCCAGAAAAATCCGCATAAAGCTGAATAGTATAGAGCAAAACTCCTAAAAGAATAATAGAGCCATCTGCATCATAAATTTTCTCAAAAATATTGCCTACAAATATTCCTGCTCTATCGGCTATGACCATTATTTTGATAAGTCCCCAAAGCATAAGCTGAAGACCTTTCATAAATTTATCATAGTCAAATGAATGTCCCTCATAAAGCTGACCTGCCAGTTTATCATATCTTCCAATAGGGCCTTCTATTATTTGCGGAAAGAAACATACAAAAAGCAAAACTCTTCCAAAATTCTTATCAGCTTTACAAGTTCCTCTATAAACATCAATAACATAGCTAACTGCTTGTAAAGTATAGAAAGAAATTCCAAGAGGAAGTATAAGGCTTAATGGCGGAATTGTCATACCAAAAACTATATTTATAGTACCCAAGAAGAAATTGCCATATTTTAAAGTAAGAAGTAAACCAAAATTAATTATAACAATCGCAAGAACGACAAGCTTTTTTCTATTGGTTGCTTTTTTCTTTAATAGCTTTTTTTCTTCTTTTGTGATACCTTCTATGGATTTTTGCTTTTTAAAATTATCATTTATCTTTTGCATAAGCAAACCAGCAACATATATTGTCACTGATGTACCAAGCATTATAAATGTAAATATTCCACTTGAAAGAATATAGAATATAAGGCTTGAGGCGAGAAGAACACCCCATCTTGCCTTTTTAGGTAAGATATAATAGAGCAATAGGACAATTGGCAAGAACGCAATAAGAAATATATTTTCTTTAAAGTTCATTAGTCTTCGTCCTCAAGACGCTTAATCATCTTTGCCATAGCTTCTACTGAATTAAAGTTTTCTGGAACAAGGTCTACAACTGAAATTTCTATATCAAATTCGTCATTCAATTCTGATACAAGAGAGATAATATCAAATGATGCAAGAATGCCAGCATCAATAAGGTCTGTTCTTCCCTCAAAATCTACACCAGGCTTAACTTCGCTAAGAATTTCTAAAATTTTCTTTTCCATTTTAAATTTTACCTCCGATTAAATATCCTTATAAGTTTGTTTTAAAAGTTTTCTGTCTATTTTTCCGTTTTGATTATATGGAATTTGTTTTATTCTCTTTATAACATTTGGTCGCATATAAACAGGGAGCTTTTCTGAAAGCTTGTTCATAAGCTCACTATCAGTCATCTTCGAGCCTTCATATATAAAGACAATTTTGTCTTCGCTTTCGTTGTAAATACATACACAAGTTTTTATTTTTTCTATTGAGCCTGCCGCAGCTTCAATTTCTCCAAGCTCTATACGATAACCCATATGCTTAATCTGATAATCCTTTCGAGAAATATAAATTATTTCTCCCTTTTCGTTAAGCTTTACAAGGTCGCCTGTTTTATATATGATTTCAGGATAAGCTGTATTAAGCGGATTCTGTACAAAAACTTCCTTGGTTTTTTCAGGATTATTATAATATCCCATAGCAAGGAATGAACCTCTTGCACATAGTTCGCCTTCTTCGCCAACCTCAGCCAAACGATTATCTTCTGTAAGAATCATAACATCGCAGTTATTGCAATGCTTACCTATTGGCAAAGTTTCGTCATCTTTAAATTTCCTATCAACAACATAATATGTACATATATCAGTTGTTTCTGTTGGACCGTAAAGATTAGCATAAAAAATATCAGGTCGCTTCTTAATCCACATATTAAGCTGTTTTGTAGGCATAACCTCACCTGCAAAAAGCACCTTCTTAAGCTTTGGTAGCTCAACATAATCAAGAGCTTTCCAGTTTGCAACAATAGATAATGCAGATGGTACCCAGTAGATTGTATTTACTTCTCTATCTCTTACATACTCAAGCAATTTTATAGGGAAAGAAAAATATTTCTTTGGAATAATATGGAAAGTTGCACCGTTCCTTATTGTAGAGAAAACATCAAGAACCGACATACTAAAATAGAAAGGCGTCTGACTTCCGAAAATTGTTTCGCTTGTAATATCAAAGGTTTCAGAAACCCACTCAGAATATGCTATAACATTTTTATGGCTTACAACCGTACCCTTTGGAACTCCTGTTGAACCAGATGTAAACAACGAATATAAAGGGTCTGTATCTATCGAATTGCTACGAACTTCTGTAAGCTTTTTATCATCAATTTGTTGTCGCAAAGCATCTTCAAGCAATATGATTTCGCCACAATTTTCTATACTTTCAGCAATTTTTAGATGTTCATTATCAGTTATTATAGCTACCGGATGAAGTGATTCAAAAATTGTACTGATTCTATCAGCTGGCATCATAGAATCTATAACTGTATAAAAGTTTCCACTATAAACAGTTCCAAAAAAAGCTGTAAGAGCAAATACGGTTTTATCAAGAAAAACTGCAATAGGCTTATTTTTTGTATTATTTTTTTTAACAAGAGCAGTTCCTATTGTCTTAGACATTTTTAAAAGTTCGATATATGTAATAGAATTACTTTCATCGGAAAATGCTACCTTGTCTGGAAAATTCTTAGCAGAATTTTCAATAAATTCTAATACATTCTTCATTTAATTCCTCCATTCATAATTAAACTGTACTATAAGTTATAGTACAGTTATATCACTAATAAAACGCAATGTCAATACTTTTTTTAATGTTTTATAGTTTTAATAACTGTACAAGTTCTTATTATATCAAACCTTTATACCTAAAACAATAGCTTTAATAAATTATTTGAATATTTTTTTAAAATATTTTACAAAATATCATAAAAATTCTCTAAAAACCAGCTTATTTCAGCCATTTTTCAAGTGCATTATATAACTGATTTAAATCCAATGGCTTAGATATATGTTGATTCATACCTGATTTAAATGCTGCCTGAACATCTTGAGCCAAAGCATTAGCTGTCATTGCTAATATAGGAATATTATTTAAATCTTCTCTGCCGGAATTTCTTATTATACGAGTTGCTTCGTAACCATTCATAATTGGCATTTGAATATCCATAAAAATAATATCATAATAATGTGGCTCTAAGGATAGGATTCTGTCTATTGCTTCTTTTCCGTTAGAAGCATATTCGACTTTTAATCCAGCCATTCCAAGAATTTCAATAGCTATTTCGCAATTAAGGATGTTATCTTCAACAAGCAAAGCCCTTTTAGATGAATAATCTTTTTTAGAAAATTTTATAAGTGAATTTGCATTATTTTCATTGCAATAATTTTGAGGATTACTAAAAATATTTTCATCATTAGCAAATTTCAAGAATATAGTTACTGTAAATTTTGAGCCTTTGCCCTTTTTGCTTTCTACTTCAATATCGCCATTCATCATACGAGCAATATTTCTTGCGATAGTCATTCCAAGTCCTGTTCCTTGTATCTTCCCTATATAGCTTTTCCGCTCTCGTTCAAAAGGTTCAAATATACGATTTAAAAATTCGGGTTCCATACCTACACCATTATCTTCAAATATAAATTCATAGCAGCCCATATGAGGTCTGTTCACAGCTTTTTCAGATATAATAACACTAATTTTACCACCAACTGGTGTATATTTTATTGAATTACTTATAAGATTTGTAAAAATCTGCTGAATTCTTGTTTCGTCTCCTATAACTTTATTGTGCTCTATGCTTTTTATATCAAGAGTAAGTGTATGATTTTTAGCTTCGGCTTGTGGTTTACATATATCAATAACATTATTAATAAGTTCTGTAAGCATTATTGATTCTTCATTAAGTTCGATTTTTCCAGATTCTATCTTACTCATATCAAGAATATCGTTTATTAATGCCAAAAGATGTTTGCTTGATACTTTAATTTTATATAGACAATCAGCCATTTTCTCAGGATTATTCAAATATATTTCCGCAATAGCTATCATACCTATAATCGCATTCATTGGCGTACGAATATCATGGCTCATATTCGAAAGAAAATTTGATTTAGCTTGATTGGCACGATTGGTTGCTTCATATGCCTCTTTTAATGCTTGCTTAGTAGCAAGTTCATTTTTCTTTTCTTCGTCTATATATTGAGATACTAAAAGTGTATGAAGTGGCATTCCACAATTATCCACATCTACTGCAATAAAACTTATTCTTGCCCAACCAGCTTTTTTGCTATTAAGTTCCATACTTAATATGCTTTTGTTTTTCATACGCTCTCTAAGTGTATGAAGGTTTGTGAATTTTCTTACATCTTTAATAAAGTCATCACTAACACCCAAATTTAACCACATATTAATAGTTTCTTGTGCATTACCGTTCTTTGGTATATATTCTTCAAGATAATCTACACTTATAATCTGTTCATATGTATTATTTATAAGGTCTATATAGTAATTGCAGTAATATATATCATTCATAGCTTCTATTATTGCAAGCTTTTTCTGTTCGGATTCTATGCTTTTTTGGAGTTCTTTTTTAGTATATAAAAGTTCGAGTTTCCTTCTTTCTTCCTCTTTATGTGCTGCTGTTGTGTCTGTTGCAATAACTATTGCTTCGATGTGGTTATTATACTCATTTTTAGAAAGTAAAGCTAATAATCTTATAAAAACATCTCTATTACAGTCGTAATATTCTGTTTCTATATTTGTAACTCCAATCTCAAAATGCTTAATAAGCAAATCTACTGTAAGATGTTTATTCATATTTTCATTTAGAAATTTAGGCTTTTGAATAGCGATCCAATTTTCAACCAATTTATTATAAGAAACTGGTGCAGTTAAGCCTAACTCATTTAATAGATGCCTATTATTTCTTGTGTAAATTTCAGAATTTATAATTCCTTCCGTAACATCAAATTTAAAGGAAAACTCACAGTTATTAACAAGTGCATCACGATATTGCTTTCGTTCTGTATGAAGCTTCTCGCTAAGTTCTGCAAAACGAGTTATATCAAGAACAGAGCTTAAAATAAATCTCTGTCCACTATCAAATTTTAAAAGCTTTGTGACCACGCTTATAACATTTATATCGCCTTTTGAATTTTTAGATTTAAGGGTATAGGCAACTTCATCACCACAATTTTTAAGATTTTTTATTACTTGATTTACAATACCTTTATCCTCATTTAGAATTTTTGTTTGTAAAAATTCTAAATGAGAACCCATTAAATTTTCGTCATCGCAATCAAAAATACGCTTTGCTTTATCGTTTATTATTAAAAGTCTATGCTCTGGTACTGTATATGCGACAATACCGCAATTTAAAAGACTTACTATTTGATTTTGCATTGTAATAAGTTCTTCGTTTTTTTCTTTCAATTCTTGATTTTTTTGATATTGCATAAGAGCAAATACTCCATCGGTATTAACCATGACATTTTTTAATAAATGTCCTACTTTTTTCAGTGCATGGCATTCTTCGTCTGACCAATTACTTCTATGAGCACACCAAATTCCTATTGAGTAATAATAATTTTCACTACGAATAAACGCATAATCAAGTATGCATTTCCGCTCACAATCTGTTTCTATATTATACACACACAAACTATCTTTCCCATATCTATCTAATGATGTGCCTATGAGGTTATGATTAATTGGAAATTTCCTTTTGCTCATATTATACTTAGAGTTTTTTGCATCAAAATAAGGATAGAAAAATGTATCTTTATTCATATCTGCAAAAGCTATATATGCTGAATCAACATTAAATTTTGTACTAATTGCTGTAAGCAATTCAATAAAATCGTTATTTAATGGATTTCCTTTTTCTAAAATAGCATTAAAAAATTTTTTTATATCGTTATCTATTCGTGTTTTAAAGAGTTTCATAATATACACCCAAATTCAAATTTAAATATACAATCATTATATCACAGTCGCACAAAAATTCATAGTACTAAATATAGTATTTTTGATATGCTCATTCAAAGCTTTGATTTTGTACAGATTTTATCAAATTATTATGCTATATTTCTGCATAAATCTAAAAAATATCCCGAAATAATAATTGCAAGAGCCTTTACCATATGATATAATAAATTGTTGATAATATAACTAAGTAAAAAGAGGGATTCTGAAATGGATACAAGAGAGAATTTAAGAAACATTGCTATTATTGCCCATGTTGATCACGGTAAAACTACACTCGTTGACCAGCTTCTTCTTCAAAGTGGTGTATTCAGAGCTAACGAGGCTGTTGAAGATAGAGTTATGGACTCTAATGACCTTGAGCGTGAAAGAGGAATTACAATTCTTTCTAAAAATACTGCTGTTATGTATAATAACACTAAAATAAATATAGTTGACACCCCAGGACACGCAGACTTCGGTGGCGAGGTTGAGCGTATTCTTATGATGGTTGATGGTGTTCTCTTGCTTGTCGATGCATTTGAGGGCTGTATGCCACAAACAAGATTTGTTCTTAAAAAGGCTCTTGGTTTAGGCAAAAAACCTCTTGTAGTTGTTAATAAAATTGACAGACCTGGTGCGAGACCAGAAGAAGTCGTTGACGAAGTTCTCGACCTCTTTATTGAGCTTGGTGCTGATGAAGACCAGCTTGAATTCCCAGTCGTCTACGCATCAGGCAGAGATGGCTATGCAACACTTGACCCACATGAAAAGGGTACTGATATGAAGCCTCTCTTTGAGAAAATTATATCTGAAATTCCTGCGCCAACAGGTGAAATGAACGCACCTTTACAGATTTTGTTCTCAAACATTGACTATGATGAGTATGTTGGTAGAATCGGTATTGGCCGTGTTGAAAGAGGTAGCGTTAATGTTGGACAACAGATTGTACTTTGCAGAAATGATGGCACAACTAAAAATGCTAAGGTTACAAAGCTTTATCAGTTTGAGGGTCTTAAAAGAGTTGAAGCTCAGACAGCAGAGCTTGGCGATTTGATTGCTGTTTCAGGTATTCCTGACCTCAATATTGGTGAAACAGCTTGCTCTCCTGACTGCATCGACCCACTTCCATTTGTTAAGATTGATGAACCAACTGTTTCTATGATGTTTATGGTTAATAACAGCCCATTTGCAGGTCGTGAGGGTAAGTTTGTTACATCAAGAAATATTCGTGACAGACTCTTCAAAGAAGTTGAAACAAATGTTGCTATGCGTGTAGAAGAAACTGATTCTGCTGATACATTCAGAGTTTCTGGTCGTGGTGAACTTCATCTTTCTATCCTTATTGAGCAGATGAGAAGACAAAACTATGAATTCCAGGTTTCCCGTCCAAAGGTTATTTATAAGACTATTGATGGCAAGCTTTGCGAGCCTATGGAACTTCTTATGATTGAAGTACCAGACAACTATGTTGGTGCTATTATGGAAAAGCTTGGTACTCGTAAGGCTGAACTTCTTAATATGGGTACTCGTGAATCAGGCACAACTCATCTCGAATTTAGAATCCCGTCAAGAGGTCTTATGGGTTACAGACCGGAATTCCTTACAGATACAAACGGTAATGGTATAATGAACCATATCTTTGACGGCTATGAGGAATATAAGGGTGACATTCAGCAAAGAGCTCAAGGTTCTCTTATTGCTCACGAAACAGGTACTACAACAGGTTATGGCTTATTTGCTGCTCAGGATAGAGGCCGTTTGTTTGTTGGTCCTGGTGTTGATGTTTACGAGGGTATGATTGTTGGAGCAAGCCCTAAGAGCGATGATATTGTTGTTAATGTCTGTAAGAAAAAGCATATCACAAATACTCGTGCTTCTGGTTCTGATGACGCACTTAAACTTACACCACCTACAATTCTCAGCCTTGAGCAGTCACTTGAATTTATTACTGACGATGAGCTTGTAGAAGTAACGCCAAAATCTATCAGAATGCGAAAAACAATTCTCAATAAAGAGCAGAGAATGAAAAAAGCAAGCAAAGGCTGATAAACTAAATGAACTTCGTCATATTGGATTTGGAATGGAATCCGAGTTATAGCAAAAAACTTAAGGGTTTTATAAATGAAATAATTGAATTCGGTGCTATTAAGGTTAATTCGGATTTAGAGATAATTGATACTTTTTCTGCCCTTGTAAGACCTCAAATTGGTAAAAAGCTAAATGAAAAGATTACTACACTCACACATATAACTGATGAAGATGTAGAAAATGGCTGTACTTACACTCACGCATTAAGTGGTTTCAGAAAATTTCTTGGCGATTCAGTGCTGATGACTTGGGGCATTACTGATATTTATGTTCTCATGGAAAATACAAAATATTTTCTTCAAGATGATAGATTGTATTTTATAGATAACTATACAAATCTTCAGGATTATTGTGAGGATATGCTAATACAAAAGAACATAAAAAACAATGAAAAAAGTGCAGGTAAGCAAATGGGCTTAACTACAGCCACAGAACTTTTAGAAATAAGCTTAGATAATATTTCTCATCATAGAGCTTTAGACGATAGCATAATTGCCTATGAGTGCTTTAAGAATTTATATTCCTACCCCATCTTACTTTCTCATATACAAAAATTTAATGATGAGTTTTATCGTAAGCTTACATTTAAAAATACTATTCTTTGTGACCTCAATAACCCTCTTATTGATAAAAAAGAAATGTATTTTACTTGTCCTTGCGGTTATAGAGCTAAACGAAAAAAGCCCTGGAAATTTTCGTGTAAATCATTTATTGCACCTTTCGCTTGTAAACATTGCGGAAATACATTTATGGGACGAATACAATTCAAATTAAAATATGATGGTGTGCATATTATTAAGAAAATATTTAAACCTATAAATAAAGAAAATACCGATACACAAAAAGTTACTGCTGAAAAATAATTAAAACCTCCTAAGATATTCTATTGTCCATTTTTTACGGACTTGTTCAAATTCTTAGGAGGTTTTAATTTACTTTTAAGGCATAAAGTTCTATATATTTTTTATAATTTGTAATCAAATTCTGAATAATATCACTAAAATGCAATATCCTATGATTAAGGAGGTAATTTTATGGCTATAATACCTTGCAGTGATAATTGTATTTATCAAATTGACGGATATTGTCATCTCGAACTATCGTCTTTTGTTACGAACAATACAAAAGATTCTTGTATATATAAAATTTGTCCTGATAATAATTTAAATTCAAGAACAGATTGCGCCAAAGGCTTCACGAACAGTGCTGACACCAATAACATTAATATTTAAATCCTTTGAAAGTTTTATAGAATCAAGGTTATGTTTAGGTACGATACACTTTTTAAAGCCAAGCCTTGCCGCCTCTTTTACACGCTCTTCAGCGTGTGATACTGAACGAATCTCCCCGGCAAGTCCAATTTCTCCGAATGCAAGCATATCATCAGGAATAACTATATCCTTTAAGCTACTTACCAATGCCATAGAAACAGCTAAATCTGCTGCTGGCTCATCAAGTCTTAATCCACCAACAACATTTATATATGTGTCAAGATTTGCAAAATAGAATCCCGCTCTCTTTTCAAGCACAGCAAGCAAGAGCGACATTCTGTTATAATCAAAACCTGTACTCATTCTTCTTGGATTACCGAAACCCGTTGTTGTGGCTAAGCCTTGAATTTCTGCAAGAATCGGGCGAGAACCCTCCATAACACAAGCAACACAAGTTCCAGAAACATTTTTAGGTCTGCCTGAAAGCAGCATAAGCGATGGATTTTCAACTTCGGAGAGTCCCCTATCTCCCATACTAAAGACACCTATTTCGTTAGTTGAGCCATAACGATTTTTTACAGCTCTAAGAATACGATATGACATCTGCTTATCGCCCTCAAAATAGAGAACTGCATCAACAATATGTTCAAGAACCTTAGGTCCTGCTATGGCACCGTCTTTATTCACATGACCAACTATAATCACAGGAATATCAAGAGTCTTAGCTGTTCGCATAAGAATATTAGTACACTCTCTTACCTGTGTAACACTTCCAGGAGATGAACTTAGCTCTGTAAAATTCATAGTTTGTATTGAATCTATCATTACAAGGTCAGGCTTTTCCGAGCGAATATATTCAGCGGCAACTTCTACATCAGTTTCAGTCAGAACATAAAGATTATCGCTATCAACATTAAGACGCATAGCACGAAGCTTAATTTGTCTTCGTGATTCTTCACCCGAAATATATAGTATCTTTAACATTCTGCCAAGATGATTACATATTTGCAAAAGAATGGTCGATTTACCTATGCCAGGGTCACCACCAAGCAAAACAAGAGAACCCTTTACAATTCCTCCACCAAGAACTCTGTCAAGCTCTTTTGAGCCTGTAAAATATCTCTGCTCATCATCTGTTGAAATCTCATTTATCCTCAAAGGCTTAGAATATGACGAAGACATACGCTTTTCAGGCTTAACTACACCAGATTTAGTAGTTTCACGAATTTCTTCATTAAGGGTATTCCATTCACCGCAAGATGGGCATTTTCCAAGCCATTTTGCAGTTTCATAGCCACATTCCGAGCAAACATATAAGCTTTTAACTTTTCCTGCCAAATTTATCACCTTAACTTAGTTTTTATTTTTATATTCCAATATTCCGCAACATATCGCAAAAGCTATTTTACTTTGATATTCCTCATTTGAAAGATTTTTAGCTTCTTCCTCATTTGAAATAAAACCACACTCAACAATTACTGCTGGCACAGTCGCCTTATTTAATAAGTAAATATCACTTCCGCCCTTTTTAAGCTCTCGCTTGTTTTCTGGTTGAATCAATCCAGTAATAGACTTGCGAATATTTTCTGCAAGAATCTGACTTTTATCGTTATTAGCTGAATAAAACATCTGAGCACCACTATACTTACTCTGCTGAAATTTATTTTGATGTATACTTACAAGAATATTCTTTTTATTATTATTTACGATTTTTACACGATTTTTCAAATCAGAAACTTTTCTTTCTCGAATAGTTCCTGAGGCTGTGTCATATATAGAAACATCGCTTTCACGAATCATCTTAACTTCTATTCCAGAAGCTTTGAGCATATCTCTGAGTTTCAAGGCGATTTCAAGGTTTATATCCTTTTCAAGAACAGAATTTGCCACAGCTCCGCTATCCTCACCGCCATGACCCGCATCAATAACCACGATTAGCTCTTTTTCAGAAATCTCTGCAGAAACTGCTTCATCAGCAACCTTTTCAAACGCATTGAAAACAAGGAATACAAACAAAAATATTCCTATTAAAGTTGACGAATAAATCAAATACGCTTTTAACTTTTCCAAGCTTAATCACCCCTTTGTAATATTTATGCTAAAGGGGGCTTGTATAGAAGTGCATATTTTAAATTTATTCAGTTTCTACATTATCTGTATTCTTTTCATCAAAGTGGATATTAACTCCGTTTACTTCTACTCCACCTTCTGCACGAATCATTATGTACTTTGTGCCATCTATAATCTTTGTTTCAATAAGATGACTTCTATCTGGGCTAACTTGAATTTTAACATCAGCTGTCTTTATTTCAAAATGTTTGGTGTCTACAATATTGGTTGGTGTTATCTGAGCCTCTTCGCCAAAACTTTCATCAAACTTTTCTTCAAAAGCCTCTATATGTTCAGGTGACGCACCACAAGCCTTGAATACATCTTTAATTGTACTTTTTGTAAGCACAAGTGGCTCTTCTTTTTTATACTCCTTATGTTCATCAACCATTTCAGTAAAGGTTGTGTGAACCGCTTGCATAAAATCAAAACTACAATCTTCCTCAACTGATTCAGCAATAACATTTTGAAAGGTTTCCATCTGAATAGTTGCGGGCATAGGCGGTTCAGTATGAAAAATTGCGTCTGTAAAATCATTATGACTTTCACTTGTATTTTTAGTATAGTAAAGTGCATTATAAATATTAGCACTTCTATCATCAAATGCAGGAAACATAAAGCCAAGTTCAGGAGCAGAAACTACATAATCCTGTCTTATATTTCTGAATTCATTTTCGCTTGCATAAAAACCAAGTGCAGATTTTATTTGTTTAACAGGACAAATACTGCAAAGATAATAAGCAAATATTTCATCAGATTCGTCCTCTTTGCCAAAACCATCCTTTCTGATAACAGGTATATCATATTTATCAAAGGCGAGTAATATAAGATAATTACCATCAAACTTAATTGTCTTTATGATTTTTTCATATAACTGTTGAACTAAATCATCATTTTCAAGTTCAGTTTCACGCAAATCCATAAGTAATTTATGTTCTTCACTGTCACAAACCTGTTGAGTGGTAAATTCTATATCAATAAGATTTTTACCTATTGAACCTGAAAGAGTTCTTTTGATAATTTTAAGCAGAGATTCGCTGTCAGCCTCCGACATAAGAGAAAGCGACTGGTCAAATTCTGAAATAATCTCTCCCTTTTCATTTACATAACAGCCACGAATTTTCTGTATATTACTTTTATCATGACGAAATCTTCTTCTGATTTCTGAAATTTCTTTTTCGTTCATTACTCTATTCTTCCTTTTTATGTATAATAATATTATTATAACAAAAATCAGCACCGAAAAACAATAGATATACTGAATTTCATAGCTATTGATTTTTATTTGAAAGGTGATATAATTTTTATGTTCAGTTAAAATAATGAAAGGAGATATTATATGAATTTTCTTGATAATACCATATCAGAGGAAAACATAGAACAACAACTAAGTCAACTTGATAAATGGCTGCACGCCACAGGTGATTGGATACTTGCTTTTTTGCCAAAGCTTATGACTTCAATTATCATTATAGGTGTGGGCTTTTTATTGGTAAAATATATCACTAAGCTTATTATGAAAACAATGAAAAAAGGCAAGGTTGAGCCAACTGTAAAATCATTCTTAGGCTCTATGATAAGTGTTGTCTTAAAAATTCTTGTAATAATTTGTGCTTTAGGTACTCTCGGAATTGATATGACCTCTATTATAACTGTTATAGGCACTGCTACTGTTGCGATAGGTCTTGCCCTAAAAGATAGTATGGCAAATATTGCGAGTGGCGTTCTTATTATTATAAACAAGCCTTTCAAAGTTGGCGATTACCTTTCAACAGAGGGTTTAGAGGGTACTGTACATAAAATCGAAATGATGTATACCACTTTGATTTCCTTTGACGGAAAAGAAATTATACTTCCAAATTCTCGTGTAACCTCAAATAATGTAATAAATTATAATGTTGAAGGTTGTCGTAGACTTGATTTGCCATTTTCTATTTCCTATAATGATAGCATTGTTGAAGCAAGAGATGCCATTATGGAAATAATAAATTCAGATAATAGGATTCTTTCTGAACCTGAACCTCCTGTTGTAGGTGTAGATAGTCACGGCGAGAGCGGAATAAATCTTATTGTAAAGGTTTGGTGTCGTCCAGAAGATTATTGGGCATTGCGATATTATATCCCTGAAAAAGTCAAATATTCATTTGATGAGCGTAAAATTACCATTCCATATAACAGACTTGAAGTCGATATTTTAGAAAAAGGAAATGAAAAATAATGATACTTGCTATTGATATTGGAAATACAAATATAGTTCTTGGCTGCATTGAAGAAAAAATACTTTTTGTTTCACGCATTACAACAAACAAACAGGCTACACAAGACGAATACGCAATTAGTATAAATAATATTCTTAAGCTTCATAAAATAGATCCTGAAAAAATTGATGGTGCAATTATTTCAAGCGTTGTTCCAGCAATAAATAATGCAGTTTATGGTGCAGTTAAAGCTGTGACTTCTCATGAGCCTTTAGTTGTTGGTCCTGGAATAAAAACTGGTCTTAATATAAAGCTTGATAATCCTGCACAGCTTGGCAGTGATAGAGTTGTTGGTGCTGTTGCAGCTATTGCACAATATCCAAAGCCTATAATTGTCATTGATATGGGTACCGCAACTACTTTCTGCGCAATAAATGAGCTCGGTGAACATCTTGGCGGAATAATATATCCAGGAGTAAAAATTTCTCTTGATGCCCTCACTCAAATGGCATCTAATCTTTCTGGAATAAGTCTTACCAAGCCTAAAAAGGTAATTGGCTCTAATACGGCCGATAGTATGAAAAGTGGTATTCTCTATGGTAATGCCTCTATGATTGATGGTATGATTGACCGCTTTGAGGAAGAACTTGGCAAGACAAGAACAATAGTTGCAACTGGTGGTCTTTCAGAAACAATAATTCCATTCTGTAAGCACAAAATCATATTCGATAACGACTTACTTTTAAAAGGTTTGAAAATCATATATGATAAAAATGTAGAATAATAAAAAAACTTTATAAAATTATTTAAAAGAACACTTATCTACAAAAAGAGACTATCTAATAAAGGTTGTGGTAGAAAAAGAGTTCACAGATAAAAAGTAAAAAAGTAGAGCATATAAAATCTGATGCAACTGATGATACTTGCGTACCTCTTGTAAACTATATATGTCAAATAAATTGCTTTATTTTTTTAACTGAATGTGCTATAATTTATCTATAATACTTTAAAAGTGGTGATGGCTTTGAATTATGGCAATATAAAAAAAACCGACATTGCAAACGGTATAGGAATTAGAGTTTCACTTTTTGTTTCAGGTTGTACAAGACATTGCAAGAATTGTTTCAATAGTGAAACATGGGATTTCAATTACGGCAATCCATTTACAAAAGAAACAGAAGATGAAATTATAGAATCACTTTCAAAATCTTATATAAATGGTTTAACGGTGCTTGGTGGAGAACCTTTTGAAGTCAGAAATCAAAGAGAAATTTTGCCATTCATAAAGCGCATCAGAAAAAAATTGCCCAATAAGACAATATGGTTCTATACTGGCTGTACACTTGAAAATGAATTGCAAAAAGAAGGATATTGGAGATGCAAAGTTACAGATGAACTTCTTGCAAATATAGATGTTTTAGTTGATGGTCCTTTTATAGAAAATCTTTATGATATTTCACTATGTTTTAGAGGCTCAAGTAACCAGCGAATAATTGATATGAAAAAAACCCTGGAAAGTGGAAACGTAGTGCTTTGGAATAATAAACAATAACATAATTAAAAACATACCACCTTGGTAGAAAATTAAATTTTAAGCAACGGACAGATTTCGTTTTTCAAGCGAGTCAGTTCGTTGCTTAATTTTAATATTATACCGTAGAAGGGTTTTGTGCTGTCCGCACAAATTGGTTCACTTCAAATTCGCCATAGGAGGTTTGTTTTTTCTATTGTCCATTTTTTATAGACTTGTTCAAAATGAGTTGTACCTGTTTTACTATTTAGGTATTAAACTTGGTTTCTATGAAGTTTGCTCAACGAATGACTATTTTCTCGGTGCATATATACACTTTGTACAAGTCCCACTCCAAAGTATAGGCACATAACAGATGTTCCTCCAGAACTAAAGAAAGGAAGTGTTATTCCAACAACTGGAAAAATTCCAAGAACCATTCCTATATTTATAACGGTTTGAGTAGCAATAATTGAGAAGAAACCGTAACAAATCATTTTGCCAAATGTATCATCAGCAAGATGTGCATCTCTCATAGTCTTTATAACAATAAAAAGTAGTATCAGCAAAAGAATTGTACAGCCAATGAATCCAAACTCTTCACCAGCAACAGTGAAGATAAAATCATTTTCCTGATATGGAACAATATCTTTTGCAACTCTCGGACCATTCATATATCCTTCGCCAAAAAGACCACCTGATGCAATAGAAACCTTGCCTTGATATTGTTGCCAACCATAAGTTGTTAAGCTATTATCATCAAGGTTAAATAGCACTAACAATCTGTTTCGTTGGTCATCATTCATAATCTTAGTATAAAATAAAGGAGCGGATACGCATATTACTAATAAAAATGATATAAAATATCTAAGCTGAACACCTGCTGCAAAGGTCATTATCAAAAACATAAAACCAAATACAAGTGCGGTTCCATCATCACCTTGCATATGAATGAGTAAAATAGGTATTGCTGCATGAAATACAAGTGTCATGACACCGAAAAAGCTTCTTAGTTTATCATATTTAACTAAAACCGAAATATGTTTAGCGAATGTTATAATAAAGCATATTTTAGTTAGTTCGGACGGTTGAAATGTTATACTTCCAATTTTAATCCAACCCACATCATCAGTTCCTGCAATCTGTATACCAATAAAAAATACAAGTATTGTCAGTGAAAGTGCCACACCCGCAAAAATCCACCATACCTTACCATAGAATCTATAATCTATACAAGATATGAACACAGCAACGATATATCCTATTCCAACGGCTATAATCTGAGTTTTAAGAAAGTTAGTACCACCACTTCTTTGCTGACTATAAATTAAAAGAAAGCCGTATATAGATGCACTCATTGTTAAAATCCAAAACCATTTATCTGTTTTTTTTATATAATTCCAGATAGAATCAAAAATTCTTTTCATACAAACCCCTTTCTATATTTTAGTTGGTATTTTCATAAATAAATTAAAGACTACAATTTGATTTATTATAGGTAATACTTATTCTTTATAAACAATATTATATAACGAGTTTTCTCCTTATGCAAGGGGAAAGCTGTAAATGAATATTTGTATGAAATTGTCTAAAAATATCTTCAATTTTCAAAAATCCAATAAATATCATAATTCCAAAGCAATTATAAATATATTCAGAAGTATATAAAATTAAATTTGTCTGTTTTTTTTTGTAAATTTATTGATTATGTACTTGATTATTTACATCAAGGTGTATTATAATATAAGTAGGTAATTTTTTATCTGAAATTGGAGGTTTTGATAATGGCAAAGACCATTGCAGTATTGACAAGTGGCGGCGATGCTCCAGGCATGAATGCAGCCGTAAGAGCGGTTGCAAGAGCTGCTTTAAGTAAGGGTATTAAAGTTTATGGTGTTCGTAGAGGCTATAATGGCCTTCTTAACGGCGATGTATTTGAAATGAATCTTAGAAGCGTTTCCGATATTTTAAGCAAGGGTGGTACTGTTCTTTATACAGCAAGAAGTCCAGAGTTTAACACTAAGGAAGGCGTAAAAAAGGCTGCTGATAACTGCAGAAAACTTGGCATTGATGGTGTTGTTGTTATTGGTGGTGACGGTTCATTCAGAGGTGCAAGAGACCTTACAGGCGAAGGTATTCCATGTATAGGTGTTCCTGGTACTATTGATAACGATATTTCTAGTAGTGATTATACAATCGGTTTCGATACAGCTATGAATACAGCTATGGAAATGATTGATAAAATTCGTGATACTGCACAATCTCATGACAGATGTAGTGTTGTTGAGGTTATGGGCAGAAGATGTGGAGATATTGCTCTTGAGGTTGGTATTGCTATCGGTGCAAGTGCTATCCTTGTTCCTGAAGTTCCTTATGACCTTAAGAAAGATGTTATTGATGTTCTTCTCAAGAATCGTGAAACAGGCAAAAAGCATTTCATCATCGTTGTAGCTGAGGGTATTGGCGGTATTGATGGTATCGTTAAGGAAATCGAAGCTCAGACAGGAATTGAAACAAGAGGAACTGTTCTTGGTCATGTTCAGCGTGGTGGCTCTCCAACTCTCAGAGATAGAGTTGTTGCAAGCCGTATGGGTTATAGAGCTGTTGAACTTCTTGAAGAAGGTCAAAGCAATAGAGTTGTTGTAATGAAGGATAATCACATTGTTGATTATGATATTTCAGAGGCTCTTGCAATGAAGAAGCAGTTCAATACAAAGCTCTTCAATATTGCTCACGAAATCAGCATCTAATTTTTAAAATACTGAATACATAAAAATACATAAATGGCATAGATTTTAAAATCTATGCCATTTTAGTTTGCCTAAATATTTGTTTAAAAATGCGAACTATGTTTACCCTATTTCTGAATCAATATTATCAACTACATTTACATAGCAAGTAATCTTAACTCCGTTATAAGCCTCAGCTGTGATTTTAGCTTTGCCCTTTTTCATAGCGGTTACTAAACCACCATATTTTGCAACATTTGCTGTGTCTGAATTATTTGAAGAATAATATACATGATATGCAGCGGTTCCATTTGGTACTGAACTATCAAGGTCAAACTTTTCTCCTATATTTAATTCAAGTTCTGTATTATTAAGTGAAAGTTTTTTAGGCTCTTTCTTAACAGTGACAGTACATTGAGCCTTTACGCCATTATAGGCTATAACTGTAATATTAGCTACACCCTCTTTTTTAGCTGTAACTAAGCCTCCAGCCGAAATAACACTTACTAAGTTACTATTATTTGAAGTGTATTTTATGCTGTGTGCAGCTGTTCCGCTTGGCAAATAGCTATCAAGGTCATAGGTTTCCCCTACTCCCAAAGTGATTTTAGTTTTGTTAAGTCTCATAGTCTTTGGAGCTTTTTTAACTGTAACTGTACAATTTACCTTTTTGCCATTATAAGTTGTAGCTGTAATCGTTGCTGTACCTTCTTTTTTAGCTGTAACTAAGCCTCCTGCTGAAACAACACTTGCAGTAGAACTATTATCTGAGGTATATTTAACACTAAACGATGCTGTATTCTTTGGTAACCTGCTATCTAAATCGTAAGTTTCACCAATTCCTAAAGTAAGATTTGTTTTATTTAATGATATAGAATTCGGAGCATTTCTTACAGTAACCATACAATTTGCTTTTGAGCCATTCAAGCCTTTTGCTACTATCATAGCTGTGCCTGTATTCTTAGCTGTAATCTTTCCATTGCTAACTGTAAGAATATTTTTATTACTCGATGACCAAGTTGCATTACCATTTGCTTTAATTGTATAAGACTCGCCTTTTCCAAGGGTAAGACTTGATTTATTAAGCTTAACATCATTATATAAGTTTGGTGCAACTATAAGCTTTACACTCTGTCCAGCATAAAGATAAAGACTATCTATTGCTTGAATACAAGGACCTTCATCGCCACCACAGTGTGTTATAAAATGTTTTCCATTATAATAGCCAGCATAAACTGCAACATGTGCATAACGATAACTACTACTTTTGAAAATAACAACTGAGCCAATCGGAATATCAGAAGATGTTTTCAAAGAACCGTTACTATTCTGTGTAAATCCTATGTTTTTGCCAGTACCATTATCAATCCACTTTCTTATAGCTGTTTCCCAGCTTTCTACACTACACTTGCTATAAGGCTGTGCAAGATTTGATGTACTTATTTTTGCTACATTAGGAAGATAATTATAATAAACATAACTGACATATGAACCACAACATAAACCATAATTTTCAAAATGTCTTATATTAGGTTTACCTGAGTTTGTCGTTTCAAGGCCACTTGCTATAGCACTAAGACTATATGGAATGTTACTTGTAACACTATTTGGTGTTCCACTTGAACCATAGTTTCTATAAATTGTTCCATTAGAAATTTGCCTTTGAACATCATATCCTGTATATTCAAGTGCATTAAGAAATACATTATTTAACATATTACTTGGTACATTATTTGCAGCAGAAACATATGGTGGGACTATTATTGAAATAATTAAAATAGAAAAAGCAATTACAATTGCTAAAATTCTTTTTCGTGATAATTGGATAAACGACATAAGTAAGTAACCTCCAAAATCGCTTTTGTTGTTTGAAATCAATTCAGAATATTTAACTTATGTTACAATTATATCCTATTTGTAACAAATTTGCAACCTTTTGAAATATTTTTTAACAATTTCGTTATTTATATCACAAAAGTAATATACTTTTCAAGCTTTTATTAGCAATTATATACAATAAAACTCCCAGATTCGTAATCTGAGAGTTAATTTTTTATATTAAGGGTTACATTTTTTACAAGGTTCATAACCTTCAGAGATTAAATCATTTCTATTTCCGCTATACTCTTCCCTATTCTTATCTGGAAGATTTTTTGCAGACGAACAGCTGTTTAAATGAAATTTTTTAGTATTTGTATTCAATATGTAAGTTGTAGTATCTGATTCAGATATAGATTTTTCATTTCCTACTTTCCAGCTTTCACCTGTTTTATAATCTATTACAATGTCAGGCTGAACATTATAGCAATAAACATTGAAGCTTATTCCATCGCCATTATCTTCAACAGATTTAGCCTCCATTTGTACACCAGACACAAGAAGGTTATCTCTCTCAAATATCGGAGTTACTCTATAAAGTACATGATTATCAGTTTCTTTTACATAGTCAGCTACCATATTTTCAAACGGTAACATTCCCTCTACATTTAAATATCTTGTTCCAGTAATAAGATTTTTAATATTTGCATTTTCACCAGTAAGCTGATAACCAATTAAATGGCAACGATTATATAAATATTTGCCATCAATGCAATCATATTTAACAGTATGCCAACCGGACGGCTTAACTGAACCTATCGTCCCTCTTTTTTCTGCAGGCATAATATCTTTACCAACACAAGCATATGCAACAGAGCATCTTCCTAGATTGTCAAGCTCACTATATTTCTCAAAAGATTTTGTTGTCATCTCAGAGTCTTTAAACGATGGAATATTATTATCTATCTTTATATAAGCGGAATTGCTATATTCTGGTATATCAGAAACCGAAATAGATTTTGAAGAAACCACACTTTCATCTTTAAAAGAGCAGGCACTTACACTAAAACAGAATATTACTAACAAAGCTAACGAAATAAATCTTTTTCTCATTTTACATAAACCTCTCTTGTAATTTTATCATGTGAATTTCCCACAAATTCAAATCTACCTATTAAATTCCAGTCTTGAATAGTAATTTCCAGTTTCAAATCACTTGGATATATTCTATTCCATTTATATACTATGATTTTTTCTATTTTCTCAGAAAAATCTTTTAAATTATTATTCTCAACAAAGCAATAATCTTCTTCAGCTGCATTGTTTAAGAAATTATCATCAATAATCAATTTAGATTCTAAGCCCTGAAAAAGGCTTTCAGAATACGAGCTGATAAGAAGTTTCTTTCCGTCTACAAGCTTTAAAATATCTTGAATAACAAATTTATCTTTACTCTGCCTGCGATTATTAAACATCATTCCTTTTTTATCATCTAAGCATAAAATTACTATCATATTTTACCCCTTAATTTTATTATCTAATAAAACATATTACAAAAAATTTAATAACATTTCAAGAATAGGTAGCCAAAAATTCAGAATTTTTTAATAAGTAAATAGAATGTTAATGAATAAATATACTAAAAATAATATAATTAAACAAATGTGAATTATATCATAAAAAAATCAAGTTTAATGGAAGATATGAAGATAATATAAGATACACAAAGAAACAAACAAGATGTAATGAATCTTACTTCTTATATCCGAATATATCAATTTTTATAACAACTATTGTGTTAAATGTAAAAACAAAACTGACTCCGCTTGAAAAACGAAGTCAGCATTATGTGCGTTTTTATTAAATTTTACTTTTTAGCTTTCTCATTTGCATAAGTTTCAAAATCGCTTACTGTGAAAGTATTCTTTTCACTAAGACTATATCCATTGTCGCTCATATAAGGGAACTGCTTTGACAACTTAGCACCTTTGTTAAGCTGTGATGTTGAGAAGACGAGAAATGTATTCTTATCAGCAAATGAACTTGAAATAGCGTAAGAATATGTGCCATCTCCATTAGCTGTCATAATTTCACCTGGCCAGTTTGCATTCTTAAACATATCATCTGTATAAACATATACATATATATCTGACCAGTCATCTGGCTTTTCAGCTGTAATAACCACTTCTGAAGCAACAGGTTCTGCCATACTTTCTTCAGGATTTTCTTCTGAAACCTCTGTTGAATTCTCTGTTGAATTCTCTGATGTTGATTCTTGGGAACTTTCAGTTGTTGGAACAATAGCTGAATCTGAAGATTCAGGAACCTGATTTGAAGATTCGACATTACTTGCATTAATAGAATCTGTAACTGTCGGAGTTGCAGACGATGAACCGCCAGCACTAATAATAAGATATGCTATAACACCTATAACAAGAACTGCTGTAATAACACCCACAGCCAATGAAACCTTAGGATTCTCTTTCTTTTTTCCTTCATTAAGAATAGCATTAGCTAAATGTTGTTGGTTAACCTGAGTTAGCTTTTCGCCAGAATTTCCACCACGAGAATTAGGTAAAGGAAGAGCGGAACCACACCCAGGGCAGAAATTAAGACTTGCATCCACTCGGGCTTTACACTTAGGGCATACTATTTGTTGCATTATGAACACTCCTTATTAATTAAAGCAAAAAATATTAACGAAACTTTTGCTTTTTTGTCGTTGATAACATTATAATATTTTATTTAGTCTAAGTCAAGAAATTTATTGCCATTTTATAGAATAAAAGCACAATATGCAGTATAAATTTCATATTAAAAAGAGCCGTTACTTGTACATTTTTATCTTTTTCAAAATAGCTTATTGTATAAATGCTGAATGATTTATTACTTTAGAATTTTTTATTAAGCAATATTAAATATTAATTATTAAATTTTTACACAACTATTATTATCTCTTTATCTGTTGATTTATCATGAGAGTAGGTGTATAATTTCTTAAGAGAATTTAAATAAAGGTGTGTATATTAATGAAGAAATCATTTGCAGTAGTTTTTGCAATATCTATATTACTTTCATTTGTTGCTTGCGGAAAGGAAAATACTGAAACAAGTAGTATAATCCAATCCAAAACTGAATCTAAAATAAGTTCTAATGCTGAACCTAATCTAGAATCCAAAGCCGAATCTAAAATAAGTTCTAATGCTGAACCTAATCTAGAATCCAAAGCTGAATCTAAACATGATAAACTTTCTGCGGATAGTGTAAGTAACAAAACTAAAATTCCAGAAACAAATATAACTTTTGATAGTAATTATGCTTTTTTAGGTAATTCTCTTTTTGGAGATTTAGATGAATATGAACTGGTAGATAATGCTGATGTTTATTCATATATCGGAATGAATGTTGCAACTGTTTTCGACCAAAAGCTTGATAAACACAAAAAGCCTATGCTTGATGAAATGTTATCCAAAGACTATAAAACAATTTTTATAATGTTTGGTATGAATGAAGTTGGTTGGTCATATCCCGATATTTTTACAGATGATTATGCCGAGCTCGTTGATGAAATACACTCAAAATTACCTGATGCAAAAATATACTTATTATCTATTACTCCAATAACTCAAAGTCTTGAAGCTAAAGGTGAAGACGGTATGAATAGTGAAGCTATTGCAAAATTCAATAAGCTTATTCAAAAGGTTGCAAAAGAACATAATGCAAGCTATCTTAATGTTAATAGCTATCTCAAGAATGAATATGGTTTTCTTGATGAAAACGATTCTCCTGATGGTTGTCATCTTCAGCCAAATGCTTATTTAAGAATGGTTAATGCTATAAAATATTTAATATTATAAATCTTTATACAATTCAAGTAAAAATACGCCATAACTCTTCTATTTGAGTTATAGCGTATTTTATTATGAAATTATTGCATATCCTCAAGAATTGCAGTGTAATGTTCCTTTGGCATATAGCCTATTTCTCTTGTATATTCAGAGCCATCTTTAAAGAACATAACTGTTGGTATACTTGATATTCCAAACTTATATGCAAGCTCTCTGCCGTCACCATCAACATCTATCTTTACAACAGTAACCTTGCCATCATATTCGTCTGCGATTTCTTCGATAATCGGTGCAAGCATTCTGCAAGGACCACAACGGTCTGCATAAAAATCTGCCATTAGAATTTCGTCGCTGTTAAGCAATCTTTCAAATTCTGTTACAACTGGGTGAAGTACATTACTCATAATTTTAAAATCCTCCTTATGAGATTTATTTTATATCAAATCAATCCTTATATTCCTCAATAGTGATTGATTTAATTGTTACATCTTTCTTTGGCTTATCGCTATCGTCAACATCTACTGATGCAATCTTATCAACAATATCCATTCCTTCGTATACTTGTCCGAAAACGGTGTGTCCTCTATCAAGATTATTGAAAGCACCATCAAGATTGATGTTTCCACCGTTATCGTCATAGAGTTTCTTTATAGCATCTGTAACCTTTGTCATATCGGTTATATTTCCGTAGGTTGAAGCAAGTGCTGTACGATAGCTTGTAAGAATATCATCTTCACTACCTGATGTTGTTTCAAGATAACTCTTTTTATAGTTTTCCCATTGACTTGACACAACAGATTTATATTGTTCAAAATTGCTTGAGAGGCTATCCCAATCGAATTTTGTGGAATTGTCTTTCTGATTGATGAAGAATTGGCTCCCGTTAGTATCAGGACCAGAATTAGCCATAGAGAGAGAACCACGAATGTTAAAGAGCTTATTTGAGAATTCGTCCTCAAAACTCTTTCCGTATATACTTTCTCCGCCTGTACCGTTACCAAGAGGGTCTCCGCCCTGAATCATAAAGTCCTTGATAACTCTATGGAAGGTAAGTCCATTATAATAGCCATCTTTTGCGTGAGTTACGAAGTTCTCAACAGCCTTAGGTGCTGCCTCTGGAAAGAATCTTATCTTAATTGTACCCTCAGAGGTCTCCATAATAGCTACAGTATCACCTACCTTTGGTTTTTCAAGCTGATAACCGACTTCGTGTTCCTTATCATCATAAACAGTTGGTTCAACAAATACTTTATTGATAATAGCTGATGAATCTGTTGAGCTTGTAGAACTTGTTGTTTCTTTGCTTGATTCTGTTGTTGAGCTTGAAGCTGAAGAAGTGCTTTCAGTCTTTGAAGTAGAACCGTTGCTTGAACAGCCTGTTGCAACGGCTGCGGCAATCATAGCAAGAGCTATTATAGTTTTTATTCTTTTATTTTTCATAATTAGTTCCTTTCTGAATTATGGCATTACCATAGTAATATTTTTACAATTTCCTTGATATATATTCTATCCCAACTCGCCGAATAAAGCAAGTATAAAATAATTTGTTGATGTTTTAGTGGAATATATAAAAATATGCACTCATATAATGTGAGGAAAGCAGTAAGCGGAAAGCAAATTTTTAATATAATCCGCACGAAAGGAATGAAGCCTAAAATGATAGAATATTATCCCGAAGGCAAGCTTATGAGCAAGCCCGAAAACAAATTTCAGATAAGTTCTCTGCAAGGTCTTATGGACGCACAGCAAGAAGGTACTATGCTTGAGGCAAGAGCCATTGTTTGCGATTCTTCGCATAATCTTATAGTCGAGCTTGGCTCAATAAGAGGAATTATCCCTCGTGAGGAGGGAGCTATAGGAATAAAAGAAGGCACTGTAAGGGATATTGCGATTATTTCACGAGTAAATAAGCCTGTGTGCTTTATTGTTGAGGACTTTATGAAAGGTTCTGACGGCAATCTTATTCCGATACTTTCAAGACGAGCCGCACAAGAACGCTGTATGCAGAATTATATTAACAAACTTATTCCTGGTGATATTATTAACGCAAAAATTACACATCTTGATTCATTTGGAGCATTTGCGGACATCGGCTGTGGAATAGTATCGCTCTTGCCTATTGATTCTATTTCTGTTTCGAGAATAGACCACCCAAAAGAGCGGTTCTCTGTTGGAATGGATATTCGAACTATAATCAAGAATAAGGATAACGGCAGAATAACTCTTAGCCACAAGGAACTTTTGGGTACTTGGGAGGAAAATGCAGAGCAATTCTCTATAGGTGAAACTGTTGCGGGAGTAATTCGCTCTGTTGAGGATTACGGAGCATTTGTAGAGCTTGCACCGAATCTTGCTGGGCTTGCCGAAACTCATGCAAATATTGAAGTAGGACAACAAGCGAGTGTTTACATAAAAAATATTATACCATCACGAATGAAAATTAAGCTTATAATAATTGACGCCTTTATGAGTGACAGAACACCTACACTACCAGAATATTTTTATCAAGGTACACACATAGACCGTTTTCAATATTCCCCAGAATCTTCTCTAAAAGTCATAGAAACTATTTTTTAATAATAATTTATAACTAGTAATTTTGCACACGCAGTTTCAAGAATGGACTGCGTGTGTTTTTTCATAATCAGAGGTTATACTTTACCGAAATACTACAATTCTCACATAACACTTTTATAAGAGAAGTTTATTGACACAGTCGAAAAGATTTCCAATGAACTACCAATTAACTAAATTTCCTAAGATAACTAAAAGATTGCAGTTTCCAAAGGCAGAGTTTTTGGTCGCTCTCCGCAGAAAGCGAAATACTTTTGGACAAAACCTAACATTCATTTATACTCAAATATGCGAGCCTTGTTCGCCCCACTTTTTTTACTAATGTTGCTAACAAGAGAATTTTAATGGGCTGTGAAAAAACAGCCTTGCAAAAACAAGAAGGCACATAACCGTTATCACTTTCGGTTATGTGCCTTTTGTGGTGTAATATGTTTGTGAAGAACACTACAATTAATTATAGTCCAAAGCAAGGAAGATTTCCAGTGTTTATTTCAGAAATAATAAATATTTCTGATTCGGTATTAGTTTCTGACCATATTATCGCAGTAGTTGATGTCAATCATTTCAGAAGCAATATGAATTGCTTTGAGCCTTTAATGGAAAAGTTCAAAAGCTATATGGCTTCTATCCGAAGTATCCGACAGCTGGCGCAGGATACTAATTACATATATTGTCAGGAACACAGCATTGAAAAATTCATGTTTAAAAAAGAAACAACTGACCAAAAGTATCGCAACAATCCATTCAGAGCAGTAAACTTCAAAATAGACGATGAAGGATTTTTTTGCAAAAATTGAAAGGAGCTGCGAAGAATGAAGTCTTAAACTTCATTTCTTCACCGCTCCTAATATCAAAAAGGGTTATATGTATTTTAAAACAGTCATAATTTATTCTTCCTTTATATAGTTAGAATCTTTTTTGCTATCATAGATAATCTTTCCATCATTTATGATTATTTTTCTATCACAGCAATCAGCAATTTCATCATCGTGGGTAACAATAATTACAGCTATGCCTTTTTTATTTAAATCTCTGAAAAGTTTCATAACTTCTTTTGAGGTTTTGGAATCCAATGCACCTGTTGGTTCATCTGCAAAAATTACAGATGGATTATTAACTATTGCTCTTGCTATTGCTACTCTCTGTCGCTGACCGCCAGAAAGCTGATTTGCTTTTTTATCAAATTGCTTATCTATTCCAACCGCCTCAAGTGCCTTATGAGCCATTTCTTTCATTTGGCGGTTTGGAGTGTGGTTAAAATAGAGCGGAAGCATAACATTAAATCCGACTTTTTTATGGTTTATCAGAGAAAAATCTTGAAGCACAAAACCAATCTTTTCATTTCTGAGCTTGGCAGTTTTGCGGTCATTTAAAGAAAAAACATCTATACCATTAAGATAATATTTTCCGTCATCTGCATTATCAAGACAACCAAGTATATGTAGCAGAGTAGATTTACCTGCACCAGATGTTCCTTGTATAGCGACAAATTCGCCGTCCTCTATCTCAAGATTAGCCTTATCAAGAGCAACGAAGGTTTCTTTGCCAAGTTTATACTTTTTGGTAAGATTCTCAGTTTTTATAAGCATATCATTATATCCTTTCATTTGTTATGATTCATACTTTCTGTATATTTCTATTGGAGAACTCTTTCTGAAAACCAATATAGAAATAATTACAGATACTGCTGAAACTGCCAAAGCATAAAGCAAAGTAAACAGTACAGTCTGACCGTCATATATTAAGCCATCGGACATATTGATAATTCCGTTGCTTGTCAAGAAATCATAGTTCACTATAAACAGGATATTCAATAAACCACCCAGCAAGCCCATCAAACCAATAGCACAAGAAATTATAAAATAGCTTTTTCTTCTGTTACAACCACAGAGATAGTATATGGAGTGTTCTCTAAGCTTTTTGTTTACAAAAAGAACTGATATACTTATAAGTGCAACTGTCATAATAGACAGCATAAATAAAGGAGTAGGTAATCTTCTTCTAAAAGAAAGTGCGATTACTTTATCTGTATTTTTTATAATATTATCATAGTCAGTAACACGAAATTGTTTTGTAAAATAATTAAGGTATTCTTTTCTTTCTGCTTCTGAAGAATTAGATTTATAGGAAGCAATAAAGTTTTCGGCAGTTAACGGGCAATTATTCACACTTTTAAATACTTTTGTCAAACGACTCGACTCCACAAAAATTAAACCATTTTCTAATTTTTGATACAAATCATATGTATTTATATCTGTTCCACTTGTATTAAACGAGGGTACAGTATATGGTTCAGCAAGTTTACCAGCCACTTTTATTTTAATTTTTTTTGTACTTGAATCAAAATAATTTGGCAACTCAATTTCTGCAATATCACCAATATTTAGATAATCAAAGTAAATTCCTGATACAATAACATTAAAATAATCACTACTTTGCTCTTGCATATTATTCCAACTGCCATTTTTAAGATTAAATTGATATTTTTCAATCATATCTGTTGTGTAAATATAACTTTTTATTCTTACTCCATTAAAATCAGAATTGAAATATTTAACTTTAGTAAACGGAACATATGCTTTATATTTTCTTGCATTATTTTCGACGTTATTTATATAATCTCCCCATGGATCCATGGAACTTGAATTAACCATTTCTGCAGTAACTAAATTAGGCATACAGTAAAAGCTGTCTGTCGTTTCGGTGGTTTTGAATATATCTTCTGTGTATACAATATATCTATACATTCCAAAAGAATTATTAGCTATAAATAATACAAAAATATATATTATAGATATTATTATTGCAGTAATTTTATTGTTTGTAAAAAATTCAAAAATTAATTTTAATGTTTTCATTAGTTCCACTCCAAATACTAATTATATTTATTTTTATTTATGATAATTGAATTTTTTAGACAACTAATTATAAATGGTATCGCTGTAATGCATGAAAGAATTATTATGCTAATAAAAATAATTATATAATCCATAATTGAATATTGCAATCCTTCATAGACATTAAAATACACAAAGAACTGATTATATGTAATTAAGTGAATTGCAATAGATATTATTCCAATAATACCTGAAATGATAATATTTTCTAAAATTAAAATTAAAAATAATTTTCTTTTGGTAGCTCCCACAATTAAATAGATGATATTTTCCAGATTACTTTTATCGATTAAGAACTTGATTAAAAACATAAAAGATAAAGCAGAAATTATAAATTCGCACATGATTAAGAAAAAATCACCAATAAAATAACTATCGGCTGCTTTGTAAGATTCAGACGGTGATTCAATTAAATCGCTTTGAGGAAACTCAGCATGAAGATTGGCTATAAATTGACTGTTTTCTGTTCTACTCATTCTTTCAGTTGTGTATATGGTTATCTCATCAATCGAATATCCACATTTGTCAAATGTATTAGAAGGAATATAGAAATTGTCTATAAAAGTATTTACACCGATAACTTCATATTCTCTGCCACTGAGCGTTACTGTATCACCTTGTGCCAATGAAAAGATATCATCACAGTTAGGAAGAATTATTACATTTTTTCCGTTTTTAATTTCTTCATCATAAAACTCTGAACGTCCCATTTTACTAAATAATTTATGCTTGTTATTTATTTGTGTACATACACGAAGATAATAATCAATGTAATTATTTTTATTAAATTCTTTGGGTAAATCATCTAGTAATAAGTAATGCACAGCCATAACATCTTCTATTATTTCAGAATTAAGCAGACTACTGTTTTTAATTTCATAATAAGAAGCAGGTTCATCAAATTTTAATGTATATGTATAATAAGATGAATCTGTACTGACTTCAGATTTTTTTGTAGAAAGCTGATTCCCATAAAAGTATATAAACGAGGTGGAACAAACAATTCCACCTAAAAGAAACATAATAAAAATTAGTTTATTAGAAAGAAAATAAAAACTAATTCGAGAAAATATGAGTTTAATAGTTTTCATAATTATTTAACTTGTCTATATCTATAAACGTATCCATCTGCTACTTTTGTGCCAATCTCTTTCTTATATCCCTCATGCTTTACATATTTAGCATAATCAATTCCACTTAGATATGCTTCGCCACTATGGACAGGTGAAGTTGAACCTTGTTCATTATTGCCTGAACTACGTTCATGTCCTGCATTATCAGTCAAATAGACCTTTGCAGTTACACTTAATTTGCTTGTACTATTCATTTCGGTTGTTGCTCTTGCATCATCATAAGGATTGGTAGTACCATAGTCATAAAAGACTCTCATAAAGTTTTGTGGTTTAATATTATATTGCTCATGTAAATCAACATAATCTGTGTGGTTTACTTTGAGTGTATAATTACCCGCTCCATAAACCATAAGCGATGATGTAGCTACAAGTGCGGCAAATGCAAGTGCTGTTGTTGTCTTTAAAAATTTTTTCATACATATGACCTCTTTATTTTAAGATAAGCTAAATCACTTAATTAAAATTAATAGTAATTTAACTTTCGATATACATTTTACCACTGTATCTCAAAATTGTCAAGAAAAATCTAAAATTTTACAAAATTTATTTTAAATCTTATTTGGCTTATGTATTAAGATAAGGCTCTATAATAAAAATTGGTAATAGAAAAAGAACCTACAGATAAAAAAGTAGAGCATATTTACTAAATATCCTACTTGTGGATTTAGTAAATATGCTCTAAAAGTGATTTATGGGCAAATATTTGAAATAATCAAAATAATTTATAAATGGAGATTCATTATGCTCTTTCAAGAATTATTTTACAGAACAGCATATCCATTATAAGGCAATCTCCGTCAACATTAATTTTATTATAAGGTGAAACTTTCTCTCCTAAAGTCTCGCCCTCTATATGAGTATTATAGAAATATTCACCGTTTTCCTCTTTCCAGTCTGTTGATTCTATAATAACAACATTGTCCTTAACTTCAAGACCTTCCTTCTTGGCATTTTCTAATAACTCTTTAGGAACCTCAAGAAGAATATCCAACTTGCCGTCATTTGAAAAATCATATATTGATGAAACGAATTGTAGGTAATCTTCATTATCTTCAAGGTTTTCAATCTCAGCAGGAGTAAACATTTTCATACTCATATCTCCTAGCTGCATTAAACCAAGTTCTTTAACTTTCCATTTTCCAATAATATCCATTTGCGTTCTCCTTTCAATAGTATTATATTTACGCCCAAGGGTCAGCAGACTTCGGTTCTCTGATTCCTGTCAGCAAATATTGCTCCCACAAAAACCATTTTCCATCACCTTTCATACGAAGCTTAATAGGTCTTGGACTATCTGCACCTCCACACGGGATAAACAATTTCATATAACCTTGTTCTGCATTGGAATACTGATTACTCTCGATTGTAATCGTAAAAGGCTGTGTAGGTGTATAGTCATTATCAGGGGTAGCTCCCGCAAAATATGAAAAAGGAATATAAGTTTTTCCATCTCTGAATCGGTCATTAATGAAAGAAATATCCGCTCCATTAAGTGGACGAGGACCTCTTAACCAGTTAAGCATTTCTGTTCCGATTTGTTTATCCGCTGCATATGCACATAAAGCACATACTGTAAGAGCTGCTGTTTTATATGGAGAATCCAAGCTTGCTTCAGGAAGTGCCTGCATTTGCTCCAAGCTTTCAGGAAGTGCAGAAAATGTAAACTTCTCTCGCTTATTGCCAACAGATGAAACAGCTGAATTTACCATTCCCATAGTGTCTTTTTTTATTTTGTCAAAAATACTCATTACAGTTCCCCCTATTAAATAAATTTTAAGATTTTTATATTATTGTTTAAAAGCTTTAAAATCTGATTAAGAAAATATCAAATATTACTCTACTTTATTATGATATTTATCAGCAAGCTTATAAAAGAATTGTATTATTTCTTTATCGGGCTCAACACTTGCACTATCATATGTAGAATCTGAGTATGAAAAGCTATAGCAATAAGTTGTTTCATCATAAATCTTTATAAATTTACATTTCTTACAAGATTTATAATCTCTTACAAATTCAAGTAAAGTTTTGCCTTTGTCATTTTTCTTTTTCAGAATTTCGAATAGCGCTTTAATATCAGAATCTTCTACACAGCAATTATCAATTTCTATTCTTGTAAAATCATTCGATTGAATGGCACATTGTGCTGAAAATACCCAGGCTTGGTCTTCCTGCTTATCAAGCGAAAATATATAGCAACTAGTATAGCACATATGATTGCATGATATATATACACCAATAAGATTTTCTGGAATACGCTCAATTTTTTTATTTCTCTTATTTGAGCTAAGGTGTGTAAAAAAATGATATCATTGAAAACGCCACCCTTCTAAAACCGAATTTTAAACAATAGTGTTGTTTATGGTATTATTATAACAGTTATTTATGCTTACTGCATGAATCGAAAGATCTATATTTAAAATTATATTTATTGGTATTGATATAAAATTTCTCCTTATTTAAATATAAATTTTTGAATTTTATATAGTACCTATTAAAAATATTACTTTAGTATTTCTGATAGGGTATATTTTCTGAATTTAACAAGATTTATAAGCGAAACAACTAAAGACAAAACTATAATATATGTCAAAACGATTAATGAAAGAACTATAAGTCTTATAGTGCCGAATACCAAAACAATACCTATTGTATTTGAAAAGTATAAATTAAATAGTGCCACAAGTACAGCAGACAATATACCTCCTATTAACATTGCAAAAATTCCATCAATTATAACTTCAAATATCTGCATAAAGAAAAGTTTTCTTTGATTCAAACCTATTGCAAGCATCATTGCTGAATATTTCGTTTTTTCTGTATTATAAAAATACATAACGGTTATAATGCTTATTGATAGTGCTGTAATCAAAAATATAATAACAACATATATTAAATCATAAGCAATAGATTGCTGTTTTTCTATGCTGTCATAATTAAGTCCTTTAATTTGAATAGAAATTCCATTAGGGCATATACTATTCGCATAAGATGTAAATACTGACATAATATTATTTGAAATAAATGCAATAAAGACTGCTGATGCAAGCATAGTTGTCAGAAGTAACGCACCAAGAAATACATATATTTTTTCGGATTTAAGCTCAAGCCATACGGATTTCATAAGATTAGTTAGTTTTGTCATCTATCTTTTTACCGTCCTTAAAGGTGATTATTCGTTTTGTGCGTTTAGCATCAGCCATATTATGAGTAACGAGAATTATGGTTTTTCCCTTAGAATTAAGTTTTTCAAACATTGTCATTATTATATCAGAATTTGTACTATCCAGATTTCCGCACGGTTCATCGGCAAAAATTATAGGTGGATTATTTATAATAGCTCGTGCAATGGCAATACGCTGTTTCTCTCCGCCAGAAAGCTTTGCCGTTTTTACCTTTATCTTATCGGTCAAACCTACCTGTTCAAGAACACTATTCACTTTTTCCTTTATTTCCTTTTTTGGTGTATTGGAAATTAAAAGCGGAACTGAAATATTGTCGAATACCGTATACTTAGGTTCAAGATGGAATGCCTGAAATACAAAACCTGTATTTTTACATCTGAAATCAGCTAATTTATTTGCGTTTAAATCTGTAATAACTGTTCCGTTTACAGTGATTTTTCCGCTATCAGGTTTATCAAGTCCACCGCAAAGGTGCATAAATGTAGATTTCCCACTTCCTGAACGCCCAACTATACTTACAAATTCGCCCTCTTTTATTTCAAGCGATATGTCGTCAAGTGCTTTACATTCTGCATCACCTGAACCGAAAGTCTTGCAAATATTTTCTGCTTTAATAATTGTTTTCATAGCATCACTCTTTCAGCTTATAGGTAAAGTTATAAAGTACTATATTATCATTTGATGGATAATACTGCACATACATAAATAGTTCTGTATTATTTACAGGTATATACAATCCCAACGCACCGTCTTCTTTTTTGATGGTATATTCATTCATTTTATCGAGGAACTGACTATCAAGGTCTATTTTGTCACGGATTTCCTGCTTTTCTTTTTCATTAAGAGCAGCACTGCCCTCTTGTTCACGGCTAGCATCAGTAAAACCAATGGTAGCGTCTTCGTATATTACTTTTTCCATTTCTGAAAAATCAACATCATAAAATCCCATAGTATTATTCTCGCCTATTACTATATAAGGTTTACTTGTATCACCGTTAAGATAATATTTACCTTGCTTTGCGTTGTCAACTCCTCCTGAACAGGCTGTAAGCATCAAAACTGTTATAATTGCTGTAAAAAATAAAATTATTTTTCGTTTCATAAAAATTTCCTTTCTTAAACTAAAAAGTCGGAAAATGATATTCCGACTTTTTAGTTCGATTATATAATCATATTACAAAACTTATTATAAAATATTCTTTTTCTTTTCACAATTAGTAATATTCACAATTATTTATTATAAGATACACACTTTTTATTTATATTTACAATTATCTCTAGTTTTATATAAATAAAAGATGTATATTTAAATTTATACTCTTATCTCAATCTATATTTACAGCTATTCCGCTGACACGAGCCTCTATTGCAAGTATAGTGCGATTTTCACAGCCTGTTTTCTCTAACATATTATGTATGTGATTTTTTACTGTACTTTCCGATATTCCAAGTTTTTTGGCAATCTTTGAATTTGACATTCCGGCAGTCATAAGTCTTAAAACCTTTAGTTCACCTTCTGTAAGTTCATCACTAAAAGCGTGATTTATTTTTTTATTATGCTTGGGAACACAATCAGGATAAACCGATTCTCCTGCCATAGTTCTATCCATAACCTCAAGTATTGTTTCCTTAGAAACTTCTTTGAACCAAAAGCTTTCTATTCCAATTTTCCTCGCCCTTTTCAATAATTCTCCATCTACCATAGATGTGACAGCAATAATCTTGATTTCTGGACATATGGATTTAATCTTTTCAGCTGCAATTAAGCCATTCGCTCCTTTATCCATTAAAATATCCATAAGTATTAAATCAATCAGTTCTGCTCTTGAAAATCTTTCTGCAAAATCGGCAGATTTCTCTGTTCTTACAAGCTCGTATTTTTCACTGTTATTTATATATAATGTAAATAAATCCTGTGCAACACGGGAATCATCAACAATCATTACCCTTACTTCAGACATAATTTTTCCTCCTTATCTGGAAATTTGAGCATAAGCTTAAACTTTGGAAAGCTTTCTATGGTCATAATGCCACCTTCGTTTTCTACTATATTTCTTAGATTTTGAAGACCGCCTCCCTCTTTAACCTTATATATTGGCGGAATACCATTATTAGTAAACTCTGCTCTAAATGACATACTTGATTTATAAAATCTCACATAAAGCTTGTCTCCCTTTGCATGACTAATTGTATTTGTTAAGCAAACTTGTAAAGCTGTCATTAAAACATCATTTATTTCTTTTTTGTCAGAAAGTTTTCCCCTTTGAATAATGTCTACTCCCATATTAGCTGTAGATTGTAGGAGTAATTTCCAATTTTTTTCTGGATCCTCTGGAGATATTTCAGTATTAAGCACTGCCATATTAGAACGCCATAAGAAAAGAAGCTTATTTCTATCTTTTTGATTATTTGGCTTGGCAAGATATGAGCGAAACATAAGCAATGCCTTACCTAAATTATTATGTACGCTTATTATTGCATTGAGTATTTCTTTTTCATGTGTAAGTTGCGTAACATTCTCGCTAAATTCCCCCAAACGCTTACAAATAATGTCCATACGACTATTATTTTCTTTTAATTCTAAATTAAGGTTATACTGTTTAGTAATATTATACGCAATAAGCTCTATAATTTCTGAACCATCTACTATTATTTCTCTTTGACGAAAATTCCAAATCTCGCCATCAGAGGTTTTAACCGTAACATTTGGTTCAGTACATATAAGTTCGGTATTATTCTTTAATTGCTTTGTCTTTATATCATCAAGTAATTGTTTGCTATTCATAATGCCCGTACCAAACAATTTTTCACAAAGTATATCCATCTTTCTATTTACCAAAAGCAACATACCATTTTTTTCAGAAAAACAGACTCCATCAGGCAAGGCATCTAAAGTTTCTTTTACTGCATTTGCTGTAAGCATATTTTTTTTCCTATTTTTTAAATGTATATAAAGAATTATTTCAGTAATAACAAGAAAAACCAATATTATTGCTATAAATACAGCTGGAATACTGCCTATAATCCTTGCAAAAATGGAGGGTTCATTTCCCATATATTTGCTATCAGAAATTCCTAAAAGCACGAACACACATACTAAAGTAAAAAATATTGAAAAAATTCGGTTCCATATCGACATATTTAAGATAATGACATTAACAACAAGATAAATGGCTATTGTCATAATCAAAAGTGCAAAACAAGCATATACACTATGTAGAACAATAGAAACTTCACTATAAGCTATCATATAGATTCTCCTATCGGAAGATTTAAAATAATATACTCAGATTCCTCGTCTATCTCAACTTCTAATCTTCCACTCGATTTCACTATATCATCAAGGCGATAATCTTCAGGAAAATATTCTCTTGGCGAGTTTATTTCAATAGAAAGCTTAATCATATCTGCCATTTCTAAATTGACCATAACTGCATCAGCACCTGGAATTGCGGATTCGATAGCCGCTTCAAATATTTCATATGCAAGCAAAACATATTTTCCAGATACAGTTTTTTCGCCTTGATAATTACCATATGCAGTAATCCCATAAAGCTGTATATATTCTAAGGATTCTGAAATTGCATAGCGTAATTCATCACTATTAAAGCAAGACTTTCTATGCAAATATAAAACCATATTTGAGTGTCGTTTTATATATGCATTTAAAATAGCTATATACTTCATAACCGTTTCAAAATCTTTTTCATTTTCAGGAGGATTTTCTAAAAGTCCCTTGAGCTTTTCTATCTGGTTTTGTGAACTTTTAGCTATCTCATTATAAATCATAGTTTGCTGTTCGATTTTTGCTTTCTCTTCGCTAATCCTATTTTCTTTTTCAAGCATAATTTGCTCTTGCATAAGCAAATCTCCTAAATTTTCAAGCTCATCAGTGATTTTATTAATATCTGAAATATCTCTAACCCAATATCCATATCCGCCATTTATTGCGTGACTTTTCAAGATAATATTTCCATCATTCAGCGGAACATTTTCATGCTCTGCTTTAATAATCTGCTCTAATGTCACCGAAACACATTTCTTTGAGCGACAACAAATATCACCCTTTAAAGATATAATGCCTCCACTAAGATTAGATGCAGACCATAATGCTTCATAGTTATCATTAGATGGAAAGAGTTGCGCAAGAATAAGACTCTCTATATATGCAGGAAAAATAAAGCATATAATTTCTGTTGTTTTAAAAAGTTGCATAAATATATTATTTGAATCTATAAAGAATATAATTATATATATCATTCCAACCAAGAGCGGTACAAGAGGTTTCCATATATTTTTTCTGTAATCTGAAACCGCACAGCGTGAAAGTGAAATAATAAGTATTGCTAAAAATAATATAATCACCCATAAAATCGCTAAATTATATCCTATGCCATGAGTATATTTATTCCAATTATCAAAGCCATCTATAAACTTAAAAGCAAGCTGGTGAAAATCATTTGTCAGAACAAAAAGCACAATTAAAGTTGCAGGGATATATAAAAGCCTCCACCACTTACTAATTGTCTGATTTTGACTTTTTCCAATATGAAGCACAGCCAAAAACATAAACAAAGCCATAAAGGTTTGTGGAGCATAATAAAAATACCATATAAATCGACAAGCTATATGCCCATCTGGAAAAAATACAAACTTAACAGTTCTTACAAATATAAGCAATATAACCATATAGCCTGTGGCGACAAGATATTTCTGTACTTTGGGATGAATAATTCGTCTTTTAATCTGGCTAATCCAAATAAATGCAGAAAATACAAAGAGCAAAAAAATAATTATATTGCTTGAAATAGATTTAAAGTTATCACGAAACAGTCTGACAAAACCTGTCATCAACACAAGAATAACACAAAGTAAATCTGAGAGTTTAGTTTCTTTACTTATATGTATAACAATACACCCCATTTTGTAAAAATTTTATTCTATATTCAATAGAAGCTAAAAGTTTCGCCCAAGCCTTTTCAAAATAGCTTAAATAGTATAAAACTCTTTATCTAAAGTTATCAAACCCCAGACTTAAATTTAGTCTAGGGCTTGATTATTGTCCTATATTAAATTTTTAATTATTTTGATTATCAGTAAAAATAAGTTCAAGAATATTTTCACTATTAATGTAGTTATAGACTATATTCGTGCAAATTTTTTTAACAATCATTATTCCCATTCCACCATCATCAAAATCGTCAAAATCTTTCTTTGGTCTATCCTCAAGATAATCGAACTTCTTTCCATTATCTCGGAAAATAATGCTTATTTTATCAGCTTTTTTGTTGTATGAAACAAATATTAAATCTGCACCTGAATAATTTACAATATTAGAGAAAACCTCATCACAAGCAAGAAAAATTTTCTTTTTAAGTTTATCTGCTATATCAAGCTTAAATATATATTGCTGTATTTTTTCTAACTCAGAAAGTTCACATTGTAATTTTAAAGATTTATCTTGGCGTTTCACCGCAAGCATTGTTATATCATCGAATTGCTCTCCCCCATTTATAAAGCTTTCTAAAGAGTTACTTATACTCTGACATAAACTATTTGCTGTATATTCAGTGTTGTTACAAACTCCTAAAAGTCTTTTTTCACTAAAAAATTCTTTATCTGCATTAACAGCCTCGGTTACACCGTCAGTATAAAGATAGAGAATATCCCCATTTGAGAAATCGCAAATACACTGCTTATATTCAGAATCATCAAACACTCCAAGTGCCATACAAGGTGAGCATTCAAGAAATTCTGCCTTTCCGTTTTTGATTATAACTGGTTTATTGTGACCTGCATTTATATAATGAAATTTATCAGATTCACTATCAAAAATCGCAATAAATGCTGTTACAAACATTTCTTCTGGATTAGATTCGCAGATTTCAAGATTTGCTGATTTAATAGCGTCTGAAACATCTGAAATATCTATGAGTTTTTCTCTTATGAGTGTTTTCACAAAAACCATAAACAACGATGCGGCTACACCTTTACCAGAAACATCTCCGATAACTGTACATATATTTCCGTTTTTTAGCAAAAAGCTATCATAGAAATCTCCACCAACCTGCTTGGCAGATTTCATTCTTGCCGATACCATAAAGTTATCAGACATACAGATATTTTTTTCTTTAGATATGATACCATACTGAATCCGCCTTGCAACATCAAGTTCTGTTCCAGCCCTTGCCTGTTCCTCTGCAAGAGTTTTTATCTTATCAACATAGCTATCAATATCGACAACCATTTCATTGAAAAAGTCTGCGATAAGCTGAATTTCATCATTTGTTTCAGGATTTATTGGCTCAAAAGCCTTTTTGCCTGCTTTTTTATCGGAAATATAATCCTTCATGCTCATAAATACCATAGTTAAAGGGTTATATATTTTCTTTTTTATAAACAATGCCATCAAAGCAAACATAGCAAAAAGTGCAACAATAACGATTGACATCTTGATAACTATTTCAGATATGATTTCTGTATAGATTTTTTCAAGTGAATAATCTGCACATACAAGAGCAACAGGCTTATTATTTTTATCGTAAATACAATTATACGACGACATAAATCTACCATATTTTTCGTTGCTATATTCATAGATAGTTGATTCTCCACTATTCCATGTTTGTACTTCTGCATCAAAAAGCTTATGTTCTATAACTGTACCAGCTTTTCTATCTTCCGATACTTCGTTATTTTTTTCATCATCAGCCGCAACAACCATAACATATTTGATTTGATTATTTTTCGTGTCAGGAATATATATAAATATATATTCCAAGCCCTCACCTATACATATACTTCTAAGGCTTGATTTTAGATAATTATATTTCTTAGATGATGGATTATTAATCAAATTTTCCATATCATAATCACTTGCAATCTGAGATACGATATACGAAGCACTTTTAGCAATATTTCCTGTCAGACTTGTGGTTCGCCGAATATTATCGAAACAACTAAGCGAACCAAAAATAACAATAGCAACTAAAAATACAACCAAGATACAAACAACTATTCTTCTTAATAAAGAATTTTTCATTTTTCAATGTTAATTTTCTGGTCAAATCCAGTCAGCTTAAAAACATCAAACACTTCATCAGATACATTTATAATCTTAAACCCATCTTTGCCTGACATCTTTTTATAGGCTGAAACTACCTGACGCAAACCAGCCGAGGAAATATATTCAAGCTTTGCAAAATCAAATACAAGGCTTGTAATATCATCACTCAATTTAGAAAGTTCCTCTCCGAGCTGAGGTGCTGTTTGTGTATCAAGCCAGCCTATGATTTCCATTGTTGCTTTGTTTCCATCTATATTGTTAATAATCTCCATTTTAATAACCTCCAAAAATTAATCAAAAAATGCAAGTTTATCGAGTGCCTCTATTGCACTTGCAAGATATTTGTCATCTGTGACAGGCCACTTATAACCGAGCCTGTAAAGAACTTGTGAAGTGAAGCTATTGCTATAATCTAATGTATAAATTTCATTTTCATTATGAGATGTATAAGCAATAAGTCCTGAAACAGCATCAGAGTTATCACTGTTTTTTGCAAAATTCTTTACCGCAGCTTCAAAATCTTCATCTCTTACAATGTCAATCTTAAAGCCATAGTTACGCATTGCGTAAATCAAATCTGACATAAATATGCGGTGACTATTGCAAGCGTGTAATACTGTAAATCTTCTATCGGTTTGTGCAAGCTTCAAAACGGAAAGTGCAGTAGAATCAATCGGCGAGAATTCCGCACTTTCGTGCATACTGCCCATTGGGAACTTTCCAACAGCCTTATAGCCCTTCAAGCTTCTGAGGAAGCCATTTGTGATAAAGTTAATCTGGAATTCTCCATCAGAATTTCTACTCATAAGATTACCAACACGAATAATCTTTCCGTCCAAACCACTTGAAACAGCCTCAAGTACAGCTCTTTCAGCAAGGAATTTTGTTCGGATATATTCATTTGTGATACTCTGACCGATATACAAATCGTTCTCACAGAAAAGTCTTGACATTGGAGGAGTTCCGTCTGAGCCCTCTCCTCCAACAGATACAGTAGAAATTTGAATCAATCTGCGTCCACTATTTTTGCAAAGCTCTATGAGATTTTCAACGCCCTTTACATTTATTTTTTCAAGGACATCATCAGATGCAAAATGTTTAACGCAAGCCGCACAGTTGATAAGTGTATCAAACTTATATTCTGAAAGAGAATCAACCTGTTCTTTTGAAGTTATATCTCCGTCTACGCATACTATGCGTTCTTTGAACATCTCCTTGCAAGGATTATCAAAGTAATACATAAGCATATTCATCATTCGTTTTTCAGGAGATTCATAACTTCCTTTTCTTACAAGACAATATACCTTGCCGTCGTAATTGTCAAGATATGCTTTAAGAATATGTATTCCTAAGAATCCAGTTGCACCTGTAAGCATAATATCGCCAAGCTTTTCTTTTGTTACCATATCTACATTTTCAATGGTATTACCACTGATAACACTCTGGATTCTATTATAATTATAGAGCGAAAATTCATTATTACTTACAGCTTCTTCTGGTTCATTATTATCGGTAAGGTCTGCAAGTTCACGAACAGTAGGATATTTGAATATATCAGCATATACGATAGAAATATTCTTTGAAAGGCACATTATAGCGACCTTTGATGCTGTCAGCGATGAACCACCCAATTCAAAGAAATTATCATTTATGCCTACACCCTCAATACCAAGCGACTTTTCAAAGATTTTGCAAAGCTCTGTCTGCAAAGCAGTTACAGGAGCTTCATAATTATCTCTTACTATATTTATATCAGGTGATGGCAGAGCCTTTTTATCAATCTTTCCACCGGGAGTTATAGGCATTTCATCAATATGGACAAAGAACGATGGCATCATATAATCAGGAATCAAAGGTTCAAGGAATTTCTTAAAGCTTTCATCAGGTATATTTTTGCCCGTATAGTAAGCGGTGATATATTTATTTCCGCTCTTTTCAATAACTTTAACCGCTGAACTCTTTACAAGTTCATTCTTGAGCATTGCACCTTCGATTTCGCTAAGCTCTATACGATAACCTCTGATTTTTACCTGAGAATCAATTCTACCAATATACTCAATGTTTCCGTCGCCCTTCATACGAACCATATCGCCAGTTCTATAAAGACGCTTATCATCATCACATAACGAAAATGGATTTTCTACAAAAACAGCTGATGTTTTTTCTGGGAGATTATGATAACCTCTTGAAATCTGTCTGCCTGAATGGCAAAGCTCTCCGGAAGCACCGACAGGAAGTCTGTTCAAATCCTTATCAAGAATATAGCTGCGAACATTAAGCTGTGATTTTCCTATTGGTATATTATCATATTGCTTATCAACGAAAAATTCTGTTGATGAAACTGTATTTTCTGTTGGCCCATAACCATTTACCATCTGATAAGTACGGTTACGGTAATATTTGAACTTCTCACCGCCAAGCGTTACAAATCTAAGGTTTGGAGCGTCATCAAGCAATTCTGTGACCAATTCGCCCATCTGTGTCGGGAAGGTTGCAGTTGTTAATTTTTCATCTTTTATGCACTTGCAAACCGCAATAGCGTCTTTTCTTATATCCTCTGGGAAAATATACAGAACCGCACCAACAGTAAGCGGTGCAAATAAATCAAATACAGATGCATCAAAGCAGAAGCTTGCAAATTCCGCAGCAACATCATCAGCAGTTAATTTTCTTGAAGTAGTAATATATTCAATAAGATTAAGCAGATTTCTATGTTCAAGCATAACGCCCTTCGGCTTGCCTGTTGAGCCTGATGTATAAATCATATACGCAAGATTTTCAGGAGTTGGAGGCGTAAGCTCTAAAGAAAGCTCAAAGTTTTCGGATTTCTCAGCAACATCATCAAGATAAATTATATTCTTATCATAGAATCTTACAAGTTCACGATATTTGCTTACTACAATAAGATTTTCTGCTCCAGAATCTTTAAGCATATATTCAATTCTGCTCTGTGGATACTCTGGGTCAAGTGGAACATATGCTCCGCCAGCTTTCATCGCACCAATATATCCAACAGTGAAGTCTTTTGTTCTTCCACAAAGGATACCTGTTACCTTTTCTCTGCCAAAACCATTTTCAGTAAGTTTTTGTGCGACATAATCTGACATTCTGTCAAGCTCTCTATATGTAAGTTCCCCAAATTTATCTCTTACAGCAGGTCTGTCAGGATATTTTGCGACTGTTTCCTTGAATAAATCAACAAAGGTTTTGCCTATATGCTCAGGATTATCAATCATCTTTGTTTCTTCTTCAAACATAAGCTTTATATCTTTTGGCTTAGATGCTCTGAGAAGTCCCTTTGCTGAAATTGCAAGGTTATCTGCAAGATATTTGATAGTTTCCTCACAATACATATCACTTCTGTATTCAATCTCAAATATAAACTTATTTCTTTCGATACAGATACTTACAGAAACAGGTGCTTTTGCGGCATTAAGCTGTACAGGTTCTTCACTTGCAAATTCGCCGCCGATTGTGTCAAACTCAAAGTTATCTCCCTGATAAATAACCATAGCATCAGCCTTGATATTAAACTCTCGACTTATCTGTGAGAAAGGATAAATATCATTATTCATTGAACCGATAAGCTGTTCTTGAACACCTGTAAGATAATCATTTGTACTTCCTGAAAAATCGCAGTAAACAGGCAATGTCTTTACGAGCATACCAACAGTTTCAGAAAGTCTGGAATCATTTCTGCCATGATAAATAGTAGTGAAAACAGATTTATCCTTAAAATTATACTTTCCGAGTACAAGACCAAATGCAGAAATAAAGAATACATTTTCAGTAATTCCGTTCTTTTTGCAGAAATCTTTTACTGTCTGAACTGAAATTTCAGAAACTTCCTTTCTGAAATTATCTGCCGTAGGAACAGAACCCTCTTTATCTGGATAGAAATTTATACTGCCACCCGCATTTTCAAACACAGATTTATAATAATTCTCTGCATTTTTATATACATCACTCTTCAAAGCGTCACTGTTATCAAGTGCGAGGTCATAAGACGTATATTTTTCTGCTTCAAGGTTTTCACCTGCATAGGCTCTGTTTATGTCGTTTATTATGATTGCAAGCGAAGTACCATCGGCAATAATATGGTGAATATCAAGGAAAAGATAATTTCCGCCAACTGTTCTATAAAGCTCAAATCTGAAAAGCTGTTCATTAAAGAGCATATAAGGACGGACAAGTGTTGACCTATTCATTCCGTCAATTATCGGAGTTTTATAGCTAAGACTGTCATCTCGCTTTTGCATAACATTTCCGTCATCGTCCATAAAAAGACGAGTTTTCAAATATGGGTGAACCTCAACTGTTTTGTCAATAGCCTTAGCAAGCTTTTCAAGCTCAACGCCCTTACCAAGCTTTAATAGATAAGGAATATTATAAATTGTTGTACCCATATTTGCAGTACACTCAATAAAAATACCCTCTTGAGTATTCGTGAGCGGATAAACTTCACGCACTTCTCTCTTTTTGCTCTTTTCTGCATTTCCAATGAACTTTTCAAGCTTTTGAACAGTAGGATTATTCTTTATATCTGAAGTTTTGATGACTATATCAAAGGCTTTTGAAAGCAATATATTCAATCTTATCGCACTGATTGAAGTAAGTCCTGAATAATAAATATCTGATGTTATACCAAACGAAGTATGACCAAGTGCATCTGCAACACAATCAAATATTTTTTGCTGAATTTCATTTTCCGGCTTAATAATTTCTTCCGCCTTTTTCTCAGGCTTTGGAAGTTCCTTTTTATTGACCTTTTGGTTCTGATTGAGAGGTATTTTATCAATCTGCATTGTAACAGCAGGAACCATATAAGGTGGCTTTGTTTCTTTTATGAAGTCATTAAGAGAATTTATATCAATCTTACTGTCAGATACAATGTATGCAGCGATATACTTTCCACCTGTTGGTTCATCAAACGCAACTACTGTTGCATCTTTTATGCCCTTATATCTTCTTATGACTTCTTCAACCTCAGAAAGTTCTATTCTAAAACCTCTAATTTTAACCTGAGCGTCTTTTCTGCCGATTATCTGAATATTTCCGTCAGGAAGATATCTTGCAATATCTCCTGAATGATACATTATTTCGTATCCCTCTGTATCATCATAAATATTTTTTGTATAAACTTCTGCGGTCTTTTCAGGCTTATTCAAGTAACCTCTTGAAACCTGATAACCAGCTATCATCAGTTCCCCACAAGCACCACAAGGCAACATATGACCGAATTTATCCGAGATATAAAGCTTTACATTATCAAGAGCCCTGCCTATCGGAACATTATTATAATATTTATCTACTTCAAATACAGTTGTGAAAATTGTATTTTCTGTTGGGCCATAGCCGTTTATAAATTTGAAATTCTTAGGTGGCTCACAAGGTACAAGCTTTTCTCCGCCTACCGACAGATACTTCAGACTTTTGCAATCAATTCCTATAGCAAACTGTCTGCCAACTTGAGTTGTCATAAAGGCGTGTGTAATACCATTCGATTCAAAATAATCGTTAAGTGCGATAAGGTCAAGACGGATTTCCTCTGGAATGATATGAAGCTCCGCACCATTTGCCAAAGCACCATAAATATCCATCATAGACGCATCAAAACCGAACGAAGCATATGCGGCCAATTTTGATTCAAAATCTATTTCATAATATTTTTTATACCAATGACAGAAAGCTGTAATATTGCCGTATTCGAGCATACAGCCCTTTGGCACACCAGTCGAACCTGATGTATATAAGAGAATAAACAAATCATGCAGGCAAGGCTTTTTCAACTCAATATCTCTGTCCTCAAGCTGCATAATTTCATCAGTAAACAGCACTTTACCTTCAAAACCATCAACCAATGGCAACAACTCTCTGTCTGCAATAAGAAGCTTTGCAGATGAATCACCAAGCATATACATAAGTCTATCCTTAGGATATGTTGGGTCAAGTGGCTGATATGCCGCTCCCGCTTTAATTACGCCAAGAGGTGCAATAGCCATAAATTCACATCTTGGAATAAGAATTGCTACAACATCTTCCTTGCCTATTCCCATTGACGAGATATATTTTCCAAGTCTGTCGCTGATTTCATCAAGTTCTTTATATGTATATTTTCTATCTTTAAATACAACCGCTGTATTATCTGGCACAGCCATGGCAATATCATCAAACATATCAGATAGTGTCTTTTGTCTGTCATACTCGTTCTCTGTATTATTGAATTTTGTTATTCTATCGAGTGCATTTTCTGAAATAATAGAAATTTCAGAAATATACTTCGATTTCAGCATAGATGACATAGCTGTATCATATGCTTCAAGAATTTCATCAACAAAATCCTTGCTATACATATCACTGCGATATTCAGCGGTAAGTACATATTCGTTATTATAATCTCTTACCTGAATAAGCAAAGGCATCTTCGGCATATCAAGTGAAAGGTCAACGCCATTTGCAACAGTATCGCCTATTGAGTAATCATCGCTAAGCTCTGCCTGATATGCGAAAACAAGGTCTGAATTAAGTCCATATTTAGCACAAATATCCGAGAATGGGAAAATATCATTTGCCATTGAAGATACAAGCTGTTCAGAAAGACTATTCATATATGATTGTATGCTGGTTTTATCCTCGAATGAACAATAAACTGGAAGTGTCTTAACAAGCATACAAACTGTATTTTCAAGCCTTGAATCATTTCTGCCGTTATAAATTGTAGCGAAAAGACTATCATCAGAATTTGAGTATTTCGCCATAAGTATACCAAATAAGCCTGTAAATAAGGTATTAGGTGTAACACCAAGTTTTTCACAATAGGCAAGGATTTTATTTTCTGAAATTCTTATATGCTTTTCCGTATAGCCTTTTTTAGGCTTTTTACTTGAATTATCAGGAAGTGGAAGCGACTCTGTTTCGAGTCCTTCAAAAATACTATCAAAATACTTTTCAGCCTTTTTATATTTTCCGTCCTTAATCTGCTGTTCTTCATCGAGAGCAGCATCAAAACCAGTATAAGTTTCACTTTCAAGCTTTTCGCCAATATAGGATTTATTTATATCAGCAAAAATTATATCATAGGAATTTCCGTCTGCAATAATATGATGGAAATCTGTAAGAAGATACTTTTTATCCTCAGTTACATAAATTTCAGAGCGGAACAAGCGGCTTTTTTCAAGCTTAAATGGACGAATAAGATTATTTTTGACAGAATCAAACTCTTTATCGGTGAGATTTATAATCTTTGGTATAAATTCTTCATCACAAGGGCTTTGCACCATTTCACCATTATCATTCAAAAATACTCTTGTAAGCAAGTAAGAATGAGCTTTTACAGTAGCAGTAATTGCATTTGATAGCTTTTCTACATCAACTTCCGAATCAAGCTTGAAAAGGAATGGTATATTATAAATTGTGCTATCTGGATTTTTGCTACACTCTGCAAATATACCTTTCTGTGAACCTGTGAGCGGATATACATCTCGTTTCTCATAGGTTCTGATTTTTGGTGCAAACTTTATGTAGCTTTCGAGTTTTTCAACAGTACTATTATCGTGAATATCACTTGTTTTAATTGTTACACCAAATTCATCAGAAAGAATGACACAAAGCTTCATTGCACTAATAGAAGACAAACCTGCTCTATAAAAGCTTGTATCAATTCCGAAAAAGTCATTGCCGATAATCTTCGCAACAATGTCGAAAATCTTTTTCTGCATTTGTGTTTCAGGTACTTTGAGATTTTCTGGCTGTGCAAGAGGTTTTGGCAAAGCTTTTTTGTCAATTTTTCCATTTTGGGTCATTGGCATTTTTTCAAGCTGAATAAATACCTCTGGCACCATATAATGTACAAGTGATTTTGAGGCATAATCTATAAGTTCATCAGAGCTGATTTTGCAGTCAGCCGTAAAGTAGCAACAAAGATATTTATTATCAACTGGCACAGTAATGCTTGTAAGCACACCATCAAAGCTATTTATTACTTCCTCAATTTCGCCTAATTCAATTCTCAGACCACGCAGTTTAATCTGATTATCTATTCTTCCGAAAAATTCTATTTCGCCGTCTTCATTTATCTTTGCAAGGTCACCTGTTTTATAGGCTTTCTCACCGTTAATCTTGATAAATACAGCTGAAGTTTTCTCAGGAAGCTTAACATATCCTCTGCCTACTCCTAAACCCGCAATAACAAGCTCGCCGCTTTCACCGTCTGGCAAAAGTTTATTATCCTTATCAACAATATAAGCTTTTACATTGGCATTAGGTATACCTATGGTAATTTTTTTATTGTTATCAATAACCTTCATAGTACAGCTTATAGTCGCTTCAGTAGGGCCATAGCCATTCATAATATAAGCATCAGAATTTACTGAACGAATCTTTTCATAAAGTGCAGGTGGAAATGCCTCTGCACCAAAGTCGAATACTTTTATCTGTGATATAGCCTTCTTTAACTGTGGAAGGTCGATTATATTTGAAACATATGTTGGAGTAGTTGCCATTATATCGACTTTGTTCTTTATGATGAGTTCACCAAGCATAAGCGGATTGAGAATTTCCTCATCACTTGCTATAACTACGGTAAGACCATTTGTAAGTGAAATAAATTCTTCCATGATAGATACATCAAAGGTCATAGCAGCCATTGCAAGGCATACACTTCCTCTTTCTACAAAGCCAAGAGTTTCTCCATTTTTAGGATTTGGATTTACAAAATTAGCAAGATTGATATGTTCAATCATAACACCCTTGGGCTTTCCTGTTGAACCTGATGTATATATACAATAGCAGAGGTCGTGTTCTTTTATATCTACATCAGGGTTTGTAGTATTTGCGTTTTCAAGAAGTTCATCAAGCAATAGTATATCGCATTTAAGCTTTGAAAAAAGTTCTTTGCGTTTTTCGGCAATATCCTTTGTTGTAATAACAAACATTGCTTCTGAATCTTCAAAGATATACTCTACTCTGTCATCAGGATATTCTGGAGTTGCTACAACAAAGGCACCACCTGACTTTAAAATTCCCTGTCTTACAGAATAGAAATCGCAACAGCGCTCAAGCATAACCCCTATGATTTTTTCACGACCCGCACCCTTTTCAAGCAATGAATTTGCAACCCTGTTTACTTTTTCATTGAGCTGTGTATAAGTCAGACTCTCATCACCAGCTATGACTGCCGTTTTATTAGGATTAAGACTTACTTGTTCCTCAAAAAGCTTAGTTACTGGTTGAAACTCAAATTCAAACTTAGTTTCATTTATTTCTGACATTTTCAATCACTCCTAAAAAGTTATTATTGTATTGTTCATATCTATCGCACGAATGTAATTCATAGATTTAGAAATTTTCTTGACAAGTTCTATTCCGTGTATATCAAATTCATCACTGTCATTTTCATAATCAAGCGGATTAAAGTTTACACCATTATCTCTTATTCTAAGACGAAGTAAATCGTCCTCAAGGCAAAGGTTAATATCAATCCAATTTGAAGATTTTCCACCAAACTTAATAATATTTACTGTCATTTCTTCAGCACAAACAGCTGCAAGATTTGCTTTCTTATTAGGAATTTTATTTTCAGAACAAAAACTCATAATTTCCCTATGAACCTTCTGTGCCTCGTCCATTGTACTTTGAATTGAAAAATCAAGATTTATGCCAGGATTTTCTTTAGGAATTATATAGAAAGATGATTTTTTATATTTTATCTTTCTAAAAATATAAGTAGCAAGAGCAGTTATTATTTCAGAAATAACAAAGCCAACAGCAATACCATCTATACCGATTCCATCAATCTGTTTCCATATAAGCACCCCTGCAAGAGTTGTAGGCAAAACTATAAGTGCATTTTCAAGGAAAGTAACAAAACTTGCGATTGAGGTTTTTTCAATAGATTCATAATAGCTTACCATAAATTTATTCCAAAGATATGGGGCAACACAAAATGCAAATATTCGCAATGAATTTACCATTTGTACACCAAGTTCGCCACCATCACTACCAAACATTATAGCTATCTGCTCTGCGAATATCATAATAAGCACAAATATTACAGCAAGAACTATATAGCTATACTTAAGCATCTTGTTGCAAAGAACACGCAATCCTACATAATCCTTTTCACCATAAAGTACACCAGCTACATTTGGAATAACACCTATAATGCCTCCGACAAACATTTCTACTATCATAAGAACATTATCACAAACAGTAAACACTGCCAAGCCGTCATCACCAATAAGATTTATTATTATCATATTGATTCCCAGTGCTTTTATAAAGCTTGTTGCCATAAAAACAAGCATTGGTATGCCAGTAACAACTGCCTCTTTGATAATCGCAAAATCCTTAAATTTAAGCCATACAAAGCTAATATTTCGCTTATCAGAACGAACATAGAAAATAAAAACAACCATTGCAATCAGGAAACCGAGAACAGTAGAAAGTGATGCACCAGATATGCCCATTGGTGTAAAATTAAGGAATATGTAATCTAATACAAGATTTATAACATTAGCGGCTATCAGATAAGTGGAAGCAAGCTCAGGGTGATTTTCTGCACCAAGATAACTTATCATCATCAATCCAACACCAATAATCGGAGCCCCAAGCAAGCTTATAAAAATATAATCCCTTGTATAATAAAATAAATCACTGCCAGGAACAAGCATCTTAGCGACAGGTTCGGCAATAAAGAATGATGAAACTGAAAAAATCAAACCCACTAAAATAGTCACAATAAGTGTCGCCGAAAAAAGCTTTGATGCACTTTCTTTATCACGCTTGCCAAGCATTATTCCTACCGCTATTGAACCACCTATACCAAGACAATATCCAACAAGCTGAATTATTGTTTCAACTGGCAGGCTTGCTGTAATAGCTGACATAGCATCAACGCCAATAAAATTACTCACAAAAATTGTATCAACAATATTTCCAAGCTGCAATGCTAATGACATCATTATTCCTGGAATAATATATTTATTTAGCTTTGAACTTAATAGCCTTCGGTTTCTTTTTTGCATATTATTTCTGCTCCTATTTAAATAATATCAACTATATCTATCAATTAATCTTTTATATGCTTATTACTGTATAATAATAAAAATAAAGTTAATTATATTTTGTATTTTATCACAAATAATTTCTTATGTCTATACATAGCCTGAAATAATGAATATTGCAATTTTTAAAAAACTAATAGGTAAATGAACAAGCTCTACCGAAAACATCCATATTATTAAGCAAAATTATGACTACAGCCATTTATTTTAATTTATCAAATCAAAGAAGATAGAACTCAAATTATATTAACAATATTGTTATTTAACTTAAATCAAAATAGAGTTTTCTGCATAAAAAATATCATAACATTTCAGATTTTTTGAAATGTTATGATATTTTATGTTTTTAAAATTAAGAATAATTACTTAATAATCTTTTTGATAATCTTGCTCCAATATCTGTCATATTGTTTTGTAAGACCTGTCAATGCGTAATCATAGATAATAAATACTACATTACCAACTGCAAGTATTATCCATGGAATATACAATCCAAATACTGTATATGCTGAAGCAGGAACCATAAGAACAAAAGTTGCTATATAAAATATCACTATCATAGCTGCATTGAAAATTGTTAGCTTAACAATTATTCTAAGAACTAAAAGCTTTATTTTTTTAAGTTGCATTTCCAAGATAGGATAATAACCAAAGAAAAGTATAAAATTAATAGCGGTTTCTTTATCAGCACAAAGAATTAATGACATAATAGAAGTTACTGCATATGCCATTACTGCCCAACCGTAACCTATTTCTTTCACAAGAACAATATAAAGTAGGCTTGCAAGCACTGGTATTGCATATGTGCCTATAGGCATAATTCCTGCAATTATCATAAGAAACAAAGCAAGTGCAGCTACAATCGAGCTTAAGATTAGCTTTTTATTTTGTTTCATAATTGCCTCCATTAATGGCATGAATTACAGCAACAATCGCAGAAACAGTCTGCACAAACAAGGCTTGTACAAATATCACAAGGAGTACAGCAAAAAACTGGTCCACCATCTCTGTTATATCCACCGTTTGAACCATTTCTACGGTTTTTCATACGGTTATATGCTGCATTATATTCTTTATTTGATGGGTCCATCTGACAAGCTGTCTGAAAGCTATTATAAGCGTCATCAAGCCACCCTTTATTAGACATAATAACGCCATTCAGAAAGTACCATTCAGCATCACGACCCTCAAAAGGAATACCATTAAGAATCTGCTCCGCTTCTTGAAATCTTCCTGTATTTATAAGATTTCTTACATCAGCATAGTTTGAAGATGCACGAGCTGTCCCAGCATTATAATATTCATTATTTCCGCCTTTTTTAGCAGCTCTTTTCTCAGATATAATCTGGTCATAAGCTTCATTTATTTCCGCCATTTTTTTAGACGCATAGTCTGCCAAAGGTCCGTCCTGATAATTATCAGGGTGATATTTTTTTGCAAGCTCACGGTAAGCTTTTTTTACTTCTTCTTCAGAAGCATTACCATCAAGACCAAGAACACTATATGGGTCATTCATCTATATCACTTCTTTCAAAATATTTCTTTTTATCAATAAATAAGCATTGTTTCTGCGCAGATGCAAGACCACGATTTATTATATTTTCTAAAATCGGTTTATATATTGTTAAGTCAAGAAGATTAAACGCAGAAATCGCCATTGAAACTGTTAAATTAAGTGTGGAATTACAATAATCCATAATTTCAAAATTAGAAATTTTATCATAACTACTAAAATGGCTTGCAAAAGGATTAAAAGATTTCTTCTCTTTATCTTCAAAATAGTCATCAGCAGCGTCCATAAGATAAATCCATCTTCCAATATAATATCCAAATTCTTTAAGAATGATTTTTTCATCATCGTTTTTTGCAAAAAGCAAACACAACCTTGATATAGCTTTTGCAGTAGGGTCTGCTGAACAGTCGATGCTGCTATTTTTATGTTTTTCAATTTCAAGCTGTTCTGACATCATATTTTTTGTAATTTCTTCAATTTCAGGATAAGCAGCGATAGCTTTTTTATGACTTCTCTTAAAAATAAGCTTTAAAAACCTTGCTGCTGTCGCCTTGAAAAAGCCTGAGTCATAAATAGTATCTTCAAGCTTATAATAAGTCATAATTACAGAAACAGCTCCTGCAAAATGGTAACTTTCACCACTTGAAAAACAAAAATTACATTTTTTCAGTGGATTTACAACACAGCGTTTTTTTGAATAATTTATACTTTCATTTCTAAGTGACATTATAAGCATTGCAATCAATGTGCAATCATAGCTAAGTGTGAGTCGAGAAACTATCCCATAATATTTACCAAGATACTTACAAAGCCCACAATACACGCTTTTATATTCTTCATATTCACGAATTTTAAGTTCAGGCTTATCGGGTTTTAAATAACCAAACACATCATCACTCCAAATAAACACATCAGAAATGTGTTTATAAGTAATAATACTATATTTTTCAAATTTCGTAAATTAACATATTGTAAATTCTCTATTAATATTAAATATTTTTTTATTGTGAAAATAAAATAGTACAGTTTGCACTAAGTGTTATTTTATTAAAAAATCATCTTGAAAGTAACATAGTTTTCCTGAAATAAACTGCCCCAAGTTGTGCAGGTAGTACAACTTGGGGCAGTTTACACTTTAAAAATAAGTGTCATATCTTCTAAAATTTCAAAAAATGAATTACTTTTCTTTTAAGAGTTTTGAAAGCTCTTCCATAAAGGAATTTATATCTTTGAATTGTCTATATACAGAAGCAAAACGGACATATGAAACCTCATCTATGCTTTTTAGTTTTTCCATTGCAAGCTCTCCAATATATTTTGAGCTTACTTCACGGTCAAGACTACTTTGAAGCTTAGCTTCAATATCATCTACAACACCTTGAAGTGTTTCTAAAGAAACAGGTCTGTTTGCACAAGCCCTTAATAAGCCATTCAAAAGCTTTTCACCATCAAATGGCTGGCGGGAATTATCACTCTTGACAACAACTATTGGCAATGTTTCTACAACTTCATAGGTTGTAAATCTTTTGCCACATTTTAAGCATTCTCTCCTTCTTCGTATGCGTTCGCCTTCATCTGTCGGACGAGAATCAATAACTTTACTTTCAGCATAGGTACAAAAAGGGCATTTCATAATATTTGCCTCCGAGCTTAATTATATGTGTTTTAGTCTATACTTATTAACACTAATATAACATTTTTCATTAAAAAAATCAAGAATAACATGGAATTTTTTTAATTATATCGCCCAAAAAGTTAAAAATCAACATACAAAGATTATTTCTCATTTTTAAGAAGACTGAGTAAATATGGAATTGCAAGCTCAAAGTTTACTCCATAAGCATTGGCACCTTTTTCTTCTGCTGTAATGCGTATACACTCAACTGTATAATCTGCAGCAATCTTGATTGCCTTATCAAGTGATAAACCATTGTTTAGAGCACCTACGCATACAGATGAAAATACATCTCCCGTCCCATGATAGCTTGTAGGAAGCTTCTTGTGGAAATATGAGAAAGTAGTATTTTTTTCGCTATCATATCCTACAATGCCATATTTACCGTTATAGCTTGCACCAGTAATTGCAGCTTTCTTAGCACCCATTGCGGTAAGTTTATGAAGTATATCAAAAATATACTGCTCATCATACTCTGTCTTATATTCTGTGTCAGTCATCAGACAGGCTTCTGTAAGATTAGGAACTATAATATCAGCCTTTGCACAAACATTAGCCATAAGTTTTGCAAAATTATTATCAAAAGCAGGATATAGCTTGCCATTATCTGCCATTGCAGGGTCAACAAAGATAATGTTGTCATCTGTCTTATATCTATCAAAGAAATCACATACAAGTTTTGTTTGTTCTGCTGAACCAAGATAACCAGTATATATTGCATCAAACTTGAAGTTTTCTTTCTTCCAATGGTCGGAAATAGGCTGAATTTGGTCTGTTAAATCTTTGAATGTAAAATCTGAAAACATTGTATGTGTTGAAAGTACAGCGGTTGGAATTATTGCAGTCTCTATACCCATAGCCGAAATAATTGGAAGTGCAACTGTAAGAGAACACTTACCGATACAAGAAATATCCTGAATTGTTACTATTCTTTTCATTATTTAACCCTCTTATTTGATATTATTTTAAAAAAGCTTTTATATTATAACATATGTTTGCACCTATTAAAAAGTACAGTTTTTATATTTTCAAGATGTACAGATTTACAAACTGGTGCATATATAATTTCATATTTTCATATAAGAAAATAGCATAATATTTCAGGTTGTTCTGAAATATTATGCTATGAAAGTTATATGTTATATATTGAAAGGAAGATTAAATACCCTTAACGCATTTTTATACATAATATTATTGTAGTCATTCTCGGAAATAAGTTCTTTAAGTTCATTAAAATATTCCTGATAAAGACTACGGTCGCCAGTTTTATTATGGAGATAGGTGTCTTTACCATCTATCGGATTGTCGCTGCCAAAGAATAGCTTTTCTGATGAGGAATTCTTTATAAGAGAAATTGCACTTTTAATTGGTACCCACGCAGTATCACCATATAAATTTGGTAAACTGCTTATAAGTTTTATTGCTTTTGAATTATCACTGCCAAGCCCCATATGAGCCATAATAAACTTAACCTTAGGAAACTTCTTTGCTGCGTTATATACAGTGATAGGTTCTGCCTCCTTACAGCCGCCAGTATGGATTATTATAGGCAGATTAAGTTCCTCTGCAAAACGGAGATATTCTTCAACTTCAGGACTATCCGTCGATGTCTTACTATAATAAGGGTGAAGCTTTAAAGCTTTGATTATGTCAAGATTAGCTTTTACAGTATCTTTAATTTCTTGAGTGAGCCTTTCTGTGTGTGGTTTAAACCAAAATGCCACACCTAATTTATTGGGATTTTTTCTTGCTATTTTAATACAATCATTAAGACATTCAAACTGTGATTTCTGCATTTTCAATCGGTATCTCTGTTAAATCAGGGTAGTATTCAACAGCATCAATGTTTGAAATAATTGAATAATCAATATTATAAGCCTTCATAGAATATAGAACATCTTCTTCAGATAAATTAAAATCTGATGCCAAACCTATATGAGTATGAATATCAATAATCATATATGCACTTCCTTTAATATTTTATAAAATAATAGCATTTCAAAATGGTTATGTCAAATATCGTATGTAAATAATGGCAATTTTTAAAAAACAAAATAATAAAATATGTTTATATTAAATATATTCTTGCTATATTCTGAGTATATTTATGTCGTTTGCTAAACAAATTGCATAAATAAAGCACTTTTTATTTAGTAATAATAGAAATTTTTTCAGCAAAACAGAGAAAAAGCATTAGTTTTGCTTTGCGTTTTAGCTCTGAACATAGAAAATATATAAAAATTTTTAAATAGATTGACTTTTATAGTTTAAATAAACTATAATTTTAGCAATGGGTGCGGTAAAGTAAAATAAACTTTACTTGCAAAAATTTTTTTAACAAGGAGAGAAAAACCAATGAAAGTAAAGAAAATCTTAGCAGCATTACTCGTAGCATCTATTTGTTCCACAGCAGCTCTGGCAGGATGTAGCGTTTCTAAAAGTGATAGTACAAGTACAGGAGGAAGCTCAACTGCAAGTAGCACAAATTCCAAGTCATCTTCTAATGAGCCTGTAACTGTTACTATTAAGCAATTTAAGGCAGAAATTGATGAACAGCTTGGAAAAGCTATCGAAAAATATAAGAGTGTAGCTCCAAATGTAACTATTACATATCAGTCAATCGGTGCTGGCACAGATATTGGCACAGTCCTTAAGGCAGATATGTCCGCAGGTACAATGCCAACTATTTTTAATGCTATTGGTCCATCTGAATATGAAGTTTATAAGGATTATCTTGAAGACCTTAGCGACCAACCATGGGTTAGTCACGCAACAAAAGGTTCTCTTGACCTTTTGACAGTTGATGGTAAGGTCTATGGCTTACCAGTTTCAACAGAGGGACTTGGACTTGTTGCCAACAAGAAGATTTTTGACGATGCAGGCATTGATATTTCAAATCTTAAATCTATGAAGGATTTTGATGACGCATTCTCAAAGCTTGATGCAAAAATCAAGGACGGTTCTCTTTCAAATGTAGATAGCTGTAAGAATCTTAAAGCTGTAACAGCCGTTCAGGGTGCAGAAACATGGGTTCTTGGTGACCACGCAGAAAATATTTTCCTCACTCCTGAATTTGAAGGCGACCCATTCAAGGCATATAATTCAAAGACAGTCGAAATGAAATATGCTGATACATACAAAGATTATACTGATATGATGCTCAAATATTCTGAGTTTGCAGACAATAAGAAGGGTGCAGTAACCTATACATATTCAGGTAATGCTATCCCTGATATTTCAACAGGTAAGGTTGCAGTTATTCAGCAGGGTAACTGGGCATACAATGAAATCAATAAGATTGACGAAGAAACAGCTAAAAATCTCACACTTCTTCCTATGCCTATCGGTGGAGATAATCAAGATGCTGCTATGATTTCTATCCTTTCTCAATATTGGACAGTTAATGCTAAGGCAAGCGATGCTGAAAAGACTGCTGCAAAAGATTTCCTTAACTGGCTCTATCAGAGTGATGAAGGTAAGGATATAGTTGTAAATAGCTTTGGATTTATTCCAGTATTTGATAACTATGGTGACCTCGCACCATCAGACCCACTTTCAAAGGCAGTTGTAGACCTCAGCTCTTCTGGCAAGGTAGTTAACGCAGTATTCAAGGGTACACCTGATGGTTGGGGACAGAATGTATTCGGTGCAGCAGTTCAGGCATATATCTCTGGAGAAAAAACTTGGGACGAAGTTGTAAAAACAGCTCAAGATGGCTGGGCAGAAGCTAAAAAATAATTAGTACGAAGCAATAAACCGACATAATAAATTTATAATAATTATTAAAAGGGGTGCGGTGGATAGGTCTATCGCGTCCCTTTTTGCTTTTTAAGAAATGGAGGAAACAATATTATGAAACGCTCCAAATTGGGTTTTTGGCTTTTTCTTGCACCATGTTTGATTTCCTTTGCAATAGTAGTTCTAATTCCTACAGTTATAGGTATCTACTATTCATTAACAGATTGGAAAGGTTCAGGAAACGCTAATTTCATAGGTTTTGAAAATTATATTAAGCTTTTTACAAATGATAATTCCAATTTCTGGTATTCTTTTGGTTACACAGCTCTTTTTGCTATAACAGCTGTTATATGTATCAATGTAGTGGGCTTTGCACTGGCACTTCTTGTAACAAAGAAATTCCGTGGAGCAACTCTACTCAGAGGGATATTCTTTATGCCTAACCTTATAGGCGGTTTGCTTTTGGGCTTTGCATGGCAGTTTATCTTTAAGCAGGTTTTTAATGCAATTTATACAGCCACAGGAATGGAATTTTTCCGTAACTGGCTGACAGACAGCACAACAGGATTTTTCGCATTGCTTATAGTTATGGTCTGGCAGATGGGCGGATATATGATGATTATTTATATTGCCGCAATACAGAATATTCCAGACAGCGTTATAGAAGCTTCTGCGATAGACGGTGCAGGTGGCTGGAGAAGGCTCTTTAGCATAACTATTCCTATGGTTGTTCCTGCATTTACAGTTGGTCTTTTCCTTATGCTTTCAAACTCATTTAAGCTTTTTGACCAAAACCTTGCACTAACAAAGGGCGGTCCTAACCACTGCAATGAGATGCTTGCACTAAATATTTATAACTCCGCATTTGTTTCTAACCAAACAGGCTATGCACAGGCTAAGGCTGTAATCTTCCTTATTTCAGTTGCAACAATCTCTATAATTCAGCTTATCGCTACTAAGAGAGCGGAGGTAGAAACATGACAGGTGAAAATAAATTCTTTAAATATCTGAAAATAGTAATAGGCTTTTTAGTAGCGATTTTATTTTTGCTTCCTATTTTTATACTTTTAATGGATTCCTTCAAGAATCAAAAAGGTATACTCACAGATGTTCTGGGTTGGCCAAATCCATTTATATTTGATAACTACCCAAAAGCTATGGAGAAAATGAATTTCTTCAATTCTCTTTGGAACTCTGTATGGATAACAGTAGTTTCTACAGCTCTGATATTACTATTTTCTTCAATGGCAGCATGGGTTCTTGTCAGATATAAAACAAAAATTTCAAAGCTTATGTTTATTCTTTTTGCAGTTGCACTTTTGATACCTTTCCAGTGTGTAATGCTCCCTCTTATGTCTATTATGGGAAGCAAAGAAATTTTTTCAATAACATTTGGTGATGCAGCATTTGCGCTTAACGGTCTTAATATACTTAATCCTTTTGGCTTAGTATTTACTTATCTTGGCTTTGGCTGTAGTATGGCAATTATGCTATATCACGGATTTATAAAAGGGGTTCCAGAGGAGCTTGAAGAAGCTGCTATGATTGACGGTTGTAGTATGTTTAAGACTTTCTGGAAAATAGTCTTCCCTCTTCTCTCTCCTATAAACACAACTGTTGCAATTCTTCAGATTATGTGGATTTGGAATGACTATCTCTTACCAAGCCTTGTTCTCAAAGAACAATCATGGTATACACTTCCACTTCAGACAAGTAAATTCTTCAGCACATTTACAAGTAGCTGGGATATTGCGACTGCCGCACTCATACTTTCAATGTTGCCAGTTGTTATCTTCTATCTTATCGCACAAAAGAAGATTATCAAGGGTGTTGTTGATGGTGCTATTAAATAATAAATTATAAAAAGGAATGAAGCAATTATGATACTCGCAAAGGATAAAGCACCACAGAAAGATTATGATAAAAAAACACGCTATCCTAAGCACAGAATAACTCTATATCTTATGCTTTTTTACGAAGCCTTTTGGCGTATAATCGGAGCAAATCTTCTATTTATACTTTTTTGTATTCCGATAGTTACAATCCCTGCCGCAATCGGCGGTTTAACAAGAGTTATGAGCCGTTTTGCAAGAGATGAGCAAGCATATGTAATAGACGATTTTATGAAAGGCTTTAAGCAAGAATGGAAGAAAAATACAGCTTTTGCAGCAATTCAGCTTGCATTTATAGCTCTTGCATATGTTGCAATAGGTGTTTACTCAAAGCTGATAGATAATTCTACATTCTCAGCTATTCTTGTAGCGTTGGTTTTGGCGGTTGCGATAATGTTCTTTGCGATTTCCAATTATGTATATGTTATGATAGCGTCTGTTGACCTATCACTTAAGCAGATAATAAGGAATGCTTTGGCGCTATATCTCATAAAACCATTTGGAACTCTTATTACAATGATAGTTCAGGCAGTAATTATATTTGTAGCAATAGGCTACTTTCCAGTAGGATTGTTTCTGCCAATAGTATTTGGTTTCTCAATAATGAGCTTTACAGCGTCATTTAATTCATGGCCACAGATTGAAAAATATGTAATAACCCCTCATAATAAAACGAAAGAAGGAGATTTATAATGGCAGATTTGTCATTCCGCAATATAAAAAAGGTTTATGACGGCAATGTAGTAGCTGTTCACGATTTTAATCTCAATATAAAGGACAAAGAATTTGTTGTATTCGTCGGACCATCAGGATGTGGAAAATCAACCACCTTGAGAATGGTTGCCGGTCTTGAAAGCATTACCGATGGTGAATTATATATAGGCGATACGCTTGTTAATAATGTTGCTCCAAAAGATAGAGATATTGCTATGGTTTTCCAAAACTATGCACTTTATCCTCATATGACAGTTTATAATAATATGGCTTTTTCAATAAAACTAAGAAAAGTACCTCGTGAAGAAATTGACAAACGAGTTAGAGAAGCAGCAGAAATCCTTGGAATTACTGAGTTTCTGCAAAGAAAGCCAAAGGCTCTCTCAGGCGGTCAGCGTCAGCGTGTAGCTATTGGACGCGCAATAGTTCGTGACCCAAAGGTTTTCTTGCTTGACGAACCTCTCTCTAATCTTGATGCAAAATTGAGAGCTCAAACAAGAACAGAAATTTCAAAACTTCATCAAAGATTGGGTACAACATTTATTTATGTTACTCATGACCAAGTTGAGGCTATGACACTCGGTGATAGAATAGTTATCATGAAAGATGGCTTTATTCAACAGGTTGGAACTCCAATAGAAGTATTCCACTTCCCAAGAAATATATTTGTTGCAGGCTTTATAGGAACACCTCAAATGAATTTCTTTGATGCAGAGCTTATTAAAGATGAAAATGGATATTCTGTAAAATTATTAGGTATGGTTATTAGACTTAATGACAAAATGCAAGAGGTTTACACTAAAAATAATGTTAAGTCTATGCCCGTAACACTCGGTGTAAGAGCTGAAAATCTTGCAATAGTACCACAAGGCAGTCAATTATCTGTTGATACTATCGTAGAAGTAAGCGAAATGCTTGGCAACGAAGTTCATCTTCACGCTTATATTGATAATAAGGATACTGCAATTCGTATCCCTGCTCTTGACGCAGATGCCGAATCTATCTTCTATCAACCTGGGGATAAAATTACAGTTGGTTTTAATAACAAGGCATTACATATTTTTGATAAAGAAAAGAAAACAAATCTTTACTATAATGATTAACCTCCTCATATAATGACCTGCCCAAGATTGTGCAGATAATACAAAAAGAATCCATTTGATGTAGAAAATTAAATTTTAAGCAACAAACTGATTTCGTTTTTCAAACGGAGTCAGTTTTGTTTTTATCGAATACAATAGTTATGTAAAAAATCGACATACTCAAACATAAATAGTTTCAATGTGTTCTGTTGTATCTCTTGAAGAAAGTCATTCATCTTTTACCCAAGTTTGAATGCTATTCCTTATTATATTCAAAATTTCTTTTTATATAAACAATAATTCATTTTACCTCAAAAAAAAAAAGATAACAGTATTATATAACACTGTTATCTTAGATATCCTATTCAATATATAAATTTATATGACATAATACCAGCTTTCGTCTTGTTCAAGCTCTGCCCTTTCAACAGGATGTTCTGCATCATAATTACAGCTTAATTCTTGATTCTTTATGCTTACTCTTGCTCCAGCTTGAATAGATTTCGTAATGAAAGCATTACCGCCGACAACAACATCTTTGCCAACAACTGTTTCTCCACCAAGAATTGATGCTCCAGAGTAGATTGTTACATTATCTTCAATTGTTGGGTGACGCTTTTTATTTTTGAGCTTTTGTCCACCTCTTGTAGATAATGCACCAAGAGTAACGCCTTGATAAACCTTTACATTATCACCTATAATTGTAGTTTCTCCGATAACGATGCCAGTTCCGTGATCAATAAAGAAATATTTCCCGATTTCTGCACCTGGGTGAATGTCTATACCTGTCTTGCTATGGGCATATTCGGTCATCATTCTCGGAATAAGCGGTACAGAAAGCTTATAAAGCTCATGTGCAATTCTATTTATAAATATTGCATATAATCCAGGATATGAAATAATAATTTCCTCTTTATTAAATGCCGCAGGGTCGCCCTCAAATGCTGCCTGAACATCTGTTTCTATATATTCTCTTATATGCGGTATTTTCTTCAGAAATGTAAGGGCAATTTTCTGAGATTCTGCATAAAGGCTGCTTTCGTTGAGGTCTTTGTAATCTTTGGAATATTTAAGCACTAATGAAATCTGCTTACAAAGATTATAGAGAACATCTTCAAGAAGCATGGTAACATTATTCTTTAGAGTATAACTGCGATATGATTTATTCTTAAAGTAGCCTGAAAAAATAATTTTCTGAAGCTTATTTACAATATCAATAACAACCTCTTTATCAGGTTGACTAAAAGTATTGATTTTATCAATAGAACGACCTTTATCATAGTCTGCAATAATATCATCAACTAAGTTTACTATTTCATTTTCTATTGTTGTCATATTGTGCATCTCCAATCTATAAGTATATCTTTTAATATTATACTCTACACTCTATGGTTTTGCAAGCACATAAATTCAAAGGAACAGTGGCTTTGAATGAGTAAACAAAATGTTAATGAATGAGTAGACGAAAAATGGAGCTGTGAAAAAACAGCCCCAGGTATTTATTTCAAAAATGTTATTAACATTGGCATAGTGATATTAGAAAGCTTTCGTTGACACCTACATAAAAAAAGATTATAATATATCTATGAATTTCATTTAAGAAAGTAGGTTATCCAAATGAAAAGTGATAAGCTTAATAATGGTGTTGATTGGGCTCCAAGAAGGTCGTTGCTCCACGCACTTGGTATGACTAACGAAGAAATCGCACAACCTCTTATTGGTATTGTAAGTTCATATAACGAAATCGTTCCAGGTCATATGAACATAGACAAAATCGTAGACGCTGTTAAGCAGGGTGTTGCTATGGCTGGCGGTACTCCGGTTGTTTTTCCGGCTATCGCTGTATGTGATGGTATTGCCATGGGACATGAAGGTATGAAGTATTCCCTTGTAACTCGTGACCTTATTGCCGATTCAACAGAAGCTATGGCTATGGCTCACGGTTTAGATGCTCTTGTTATGGTTCCTAACTGCGATAAGAATGTTCCTGGCTTGCTTATGGCTGCTGCTCGTGTTAATATTCCAACTATCTTTGTCAGTGGCGGTCCTATGCTTGCTGGTCTTGTTGATGGTTGCAAGAGAAGCCTTTCAAGTATGTTTGAGGCTGTTGGCTCTTATAATGCCGGAAAAATCTCCGCTGAAAAGCTTGAAGAGTTTGAAAATAAAGTCTGTCCAACCTGTGGCTCTTGCTCGGGTATGTACACAGCTAACTCTATGAACTGCCTTACCGAGGTTCTCGGTATGGGACTTCGTGGCAATGGTACTATCCCTGCTGTATATTCAGAGAGAATTCAGCTTGCTAAACACGCAGGTATGCAGGTTATGGAGCTTCTCCGCAAGGATATTAAGCCTCGTGACATTATGACACTTGACGCATTCAAGAACGCTCTCACAATGGATATGGCTCTTGGTTGTAGTACAAACTCTATGCTTCATCTTCCAGCTATCGCTCACGAATGTGGCATTGAGCTTGACCTTGATATGGCTAATGCAATCAGTGAAAAAACTCCTAACATCTGCCACCTTGCTCCTGCTGGCAGCCACTATATGGAAGAACTTAACGAGGCTGGCGGTATCTACGCTGTTATGAAAGAAATCGACAAGCTTGGCTTGCTCAAAACTGATATTATCACTTGCACAGGCAAAACTGTTGCAGAAAATATCGCAAACGCTGTTAATAAAAATACTGATATTATCCGTCATTCTGACAATCCTTATTCAAAAACTGGTGGTATTGCAGTTCTCAAGGGCAACCTTGCTCCTGATTCATGCGTTGTTAAGCGTTCTGCTGTTGCTCCTGAAATGCTTGTACATTCAGGCCCAGCAAAGGTTTATGATTGCGAAGAGGATGCTATGGCTGCTATCAATGGCGGTGAAATTGTAGATGGTGATGTTGTTGTTATCCGTTATGAAGGTCCTAAGGGTGGTCCTGGTATGCGTGAAATGCTCAATCCTACATCTGCTATTATGGGTAGAGGACTTGGCAGCACAGTTGCCCTCATCACAGACGGACGCTTCTCTGGTGCTACTCGTGGTGCAGCTATCGGTCATGTATCTCCTGAAGCTGCTGTCGGCGGAAATATTGCCCTCATAAAGAATGGCGATATTATAGACATTGATATTCCTGCAAACACAATCAATGTTCGCCTTTCTGATGAAGAACTTGAAGAACGCCGTAAGGCTTGGACTCCAAGAGAACCTAAAATTACAACAGGCTATCTCGCAAGATATGCTTCTCTTGTAACATCTGGTAACAGAGGTGCTGTTCTCGAGGTTAAAAAATAATAATAAATTTAAAAAATAACAAAAGTTTCGCTTAGGTCTTTAAACGGATTTAAGCGAAACTTTTTTATTAATATGAATTCTATAAAGATTATAAGTTTAAAATCTACTATGAACCCCTTTATACTAACGGCGACGAGGACGGCGATTTACACCAAGTATTCCGCCAAATGAGCCTGATAAAAGCATTGCCGCAAATCTCATAAGCGTATCAAGATTTATAGAATCTGATGAAATAATTGTTCCTGTGAGTAACACAATTATAAATAAGAGCAGAGCCGATAATGCACCAACAATAATTCCACGAGCCTTGAGTATGCGTGAGGCAAGAAAACCTGCTAAAAATGCCGATATGCAGGAGGATATAATCGCCGCCGCAAATACTGCTGTCTGTGATAAGGATTTCATTTTAAGCACAAAAAATGAACTTAAAAACAACATCAATATCAGCATAACACCACCAAATAATCCGCCAAAAATGACAGCTCTAGCCATAATTTTTATTGTGATTTGTTGCGACTTTTCTTTTCTCACAAAAAAACCTCCCGAAACAATTATATTCTAATTGTATTCAGGAGGTTTTGTTAATATGATATGCTGTTATTATAAAAATTAATTCTCGTCTTTTTTACCAAAGAATGTTTTCTTTTTCTTAGACTCTTCAGTTTTTTCAGATTTGGCTTCTTCTTTCTTAGACTCAGGGTTCTTTTCTGTATCAATAGTAGAGATAGCCCATCTTTTGATTCTAAGTCTTGAACGGTCACTTGCTGTTTCAATAACAATAGAGTCATCGTCCTTAATAGAAACAACACGACCCATAATGCCACCAATGGTTGTAATATCATCACCGACTTCAAGGCTGTTTTTCATTTCTTCCTCTGCCTTCTTTTTCTTCTTATTAGGACGGAAGATAAAGAAATAAATAGCAAGAGCAAGGAGAGCATACATACCCAAAAGCATCCAGATTTGACCTGGATTTTGTTGTTGAGCTGCATCTGCGGAAGAAGCAGCATTATCAAGTAAAAAATTAAAATTCATTCTTTTACATTCCTTTCGATTTCAAAAAGTCCATTGGAATATTTTTCAAATTTCGCAAAGACCAATAATGATATTATATCAATTTAATCAGTAATATGCAAGTGAAATATGTCAGATTCGTCTGCCTATAATTTCTACATATTCATTATAAAATTTGTCAAATTCGTCATTTTTAAGGGCTTCACGAATTTTAATCATAAGGGTATTGTAGAAATAAATATTATGAATAACTGCCAGTCGCATAGCAAGCATTTCTCCACTTTTGAAAAGATGTCTAAGATATGCACGAGAGAAATTCTTGCAAAGAGGACAATCACACTGTGAATCAACAGGTGAATCATCAAGAGCATATTTCTCGTTGAACATATTCATTCTGCCACTCCATGTAAAAAGATGTGCGTGGCGAGCATTTCTTGATGGCATAACACAATCGAAAAGGTCAACTCCACGCCTTACAGCCTCAAGAATGTTTACAGGAGTTCCAACACCCATAAGATATCGAACCTTATTTTTAGGAGCATAAGGCTCAACTGCTTCAATTATGCGGTACATTTCTTCTGCACTTTCACCAACAGCAAGACCTCCAATAGCATAGCCATCAAGGTCAAGCTCACTTATAGCTTTCATATGCTCGATTCTTATATCCTCATAGGTTGAACCCTGATTTATTCCAAAAAGCTGTTGTTGTTTATTTATAGTATCTTCTCTTGAATTAAGCTCTGCCATTTTTTTCTTACAGCGAACAAGCCAGCGATAAGTTCTGTCGCAGGAATTTTTTGTATAATTATATTCGGCGGGGTTTTCAATACATTCATCAAAAGCCATAGCAATATCAGAACCGAGATTGGATTGAATAGTCATGCTTTCTTCCGGACCCATGAAAATTCTATGTCCATCAATATGAGAAGAAAATGTTACTCCCTCTTCGGTTATGTTTCTTAGCTTTGCAAGTGAGAAAACCTGAAATCCACCACTATCTGTAAGAATAGGTCCAGCCCAACGGGTAAATTTATGAAGTCCGCCAAGTTTTTTAATATTCTCATCGCCTGGACGCAAATGTAAATGATAAGTATTACATAGCTGAACCTGACAGCGAAGTTCCTTTAAGTCAAGTGCAGATAAAGCACCCTTTATCGCACCACAGGTGGCAACATTCATAAAACCAGGTGTCTGAACCTCTCCATGTGCAGTTGTAAAAGAGCCAAGCCTGGCAGAACCGTTTGTTTTAATAAGCTTATACATTTGTTTCTGTTCTTCCTTTATTTTCGTTTCCGTCAGTAGAGAATTTAAGAGGATTATTGTCCTTGTCTACAAGTGCAGTCATCTTGTTGCCGTCAAAAACAGCAAGTGTACCAACAGGCATACAAAGAATACGAACAGAAAGTGGTCTGAATTTTAGAAGCTCGCAAGTCTGAATCTCAGCATAATCACCAGGCTCATGCTGAGATTCGTCATCACCCATAACGCCAAGATACCAGCCAGAATCATCAGCATTCTCAGGCTCTGAGCGTGAAAAATAAACATCTTTTGCAGTAAGAGCATCTTTAAGCACGAGCATTTTATGCTTAAAGGTTATAGGCATAGTGCCTGGAACAACCTGTATACCAGCTGTGTGCATAGCCTCGCTCTGAAAATTTTGCACCATAAGCGGTATTGTAAGATTATTTGTCCTTGTATTATGTGGGTCACGATGAAAATCAGGAGCAAGAATATCCCAATAATCATCTTCTTTCTTAAAATAATAATAAGACCAACCTGCACAAAGAGTAAAATCCTCATTAAAAATATCCTTCTGAGAATTGAGCTGAGCTATAACTTCAGCCAAAGAACGAACAGCATTTTCAAGTTTTTCTTCACAAGTCAAATGTACTGTTTTATCAGCAATCTGTACAATATAAGTTCTCATAATAGGCATCTCATTTCTGTATAAATTTTATTCTGAAATTGTTTAATTTTCATTAGAATTTCACTTCTAAATATAACAAATTGAATAGATAAAGTCAACTGCTGACAAATAAAGTTTTTGCCTAATAAATAAAAAAGATTGCAAATTGCGTATAAAAAGCTCGAGTTATGGTTGACAAACTAAAATAGAGGTGTTATTATAAATTAGGTTAGTATATACTAACTTATCTGATGTCAAAGGAGATTTAACTAATGAGTTATTTAGAAATTGAAAAGGTTATCGGAAGAGAAATTCTTGATTCAAGAGGAAATCCAACAGTAGAAGCAGAGGTTACTCTCACTGACGGTACCGTTGCAAGAGGCACAGCTCCAAGCGGTGCATCAACAGGAGAATTTGAGGCATTAGAGCTTAGAGATGGCGATAAATCAAGATACCTCGGCAAAGGTGTTTCTAAGGCAGTAAATAATATAAATACAGTTATAAACGATGCTATCAAGGGACTTAATGCTTCTGATATTTATGCAGTTGACGGAGCTATGCTCAAGGCTGACGGCACAAAGGATAAGTCTAATCTTGGTGCTAATGCTATTCTTGCGGTTTCTATTGCAACAGCAAGAGCAGCAGCAACAGCTATGGATATTCCACTTTATAGATTCCTTGGCGGTATCTCAGGCAACCGTCTTCCTGTTCCTATGATGAACATTCTCAATGGTGGTGCTCATGCAGCTAACACAGTTGATGTTCAGGAATTTATGATTATGCCTGTTGGTGCTCCAAGCTTTAAAGAAGCACTCCGTTGGTGTGCAGAAGTTTTTCACGCACTCGCAGCACTTCTCAAGTCTAAGGGTCTTGCAACATCTGTTGGCGATGAAGGCGGTTTCGCTCCTGACCTTGCAAGCGATGAAGAAGCTATTCAGTACATTCTGGAAGCTGTTAAGAATGCAGGTTATGAACCAGGCAAGGATTTTATGATTGCTATGGACGCAGCCTCCAGCGAATGGAAAGGCGAAAAGAAGGGTGAATATATTCTTCCAAAGGCAGGTACAAAGTTTACATCAGCAGAACTTATCGAGCATTGGAAAAAGCTTGTTGAGAAATATCCTATCGTATCTATAGAAGATGCTCTTGACGAAGAAGACTGGGAAGGCTGGAAACTTCTTACAGCAGAGATTGGCAACAAGGTTCAGCTTGTTGGTGATGACCTCTTTGTAACAAATACAGAAAGGCTCAAGAAAGGTATTGACAATAAGTGTGGTAATTCTATCCTCATTAAGCTTAACCAAATTGGTTCAGTTTCTGAAACACTTGAAGCTATCAAAATGGCACATAAGGCTGGTTACACAGCAATTTCTTCACACCGTTCAGGCGAAACAGCAGATACAACAATCTCAGACCTTGCTGTCGCTCTTAATACTTGCCAAATCAAGACAGGTGCTCCAAGTCGTTCGGAAAGAGTTGCAAAATATAATCAACTTCTCAGAATTGAAGAGGAACTTGGCGAAAGTGCAGTATACCCAGGTATCTCCGCATTCAGCTTCAATAAATAATATAATCTTTCTAATATCCCCATTATCTATAAACATCTCCGCTAAATTTATTTTGAAGTAAATCCAAAAGTTTAGTAAAATTAAATATTAAATTATTAGCAAATGAGTTTGGTATTATGCCGAACTCATTCCTTTTAGTTTAAGGTAATTTTTCGTTGTAGCAGTCAATATATTTCTTTAACTCATCAATAAGGATATTAACATTTTCAAACCCTTCACTATAAGAAGATTAAATAAATTTGTATTTAATACACTTATTTTTTTAAATATATAAATTTCAGAAAAATGATGACTTTTACTGAATATAATGGTATAGTATTCGTGTATGTATTTTATATAATAAAAGGAGTATCTTTAAAATGATTAGCAACATACACCATAGCAAAAACGGTCTTAATATTATAATAGTGGGCTGTGGAAAAGTTGGTGCAGCTCTCGTAGAGCAATTAGTAAGAGAAGGTCACGATATAACCATAATAGACAAAAATCCACAAAAAATTCAAAACTATACAAATCTTTATGATATTATGGGGATTGTTGGAAATGGTGCAAGTTATAGCGTTCAGCAAGAAGCTGGAATAGAAAATACTGACCTTATAATTGCGGTTACTGGTTCAGACGAACTTAATTTGCTCTGCTGTACCGTAGCAAAACAAGTTGGTAATTGCTCAGCTATTGCACGAGTAAGAAATCCCGATTATAGCGAGGAGAGCAATTATCTTCGAGAAAGACTTGGTCTTGCTATGATTATAAATCCCGACCTTGAAACAGCTAAGGAAGCTACACATATACTTTGCCTCCCCACCGCTCTCGAGGTTAATTCTTTTGCTCATGGACAGGCTCAGCTTATTAAGATTCAAATTCCTGAAGATAATTTGTTAGATAATAAATCTATTGCACAGGTAAGTAAAAGCCTGAATGCTAAATTCCTTATATGTGCAATAGAGCGAGATGGAAAGATTATTATTCCATCAGGTAATGTAACGCTTCATAAAGGCGATAAAATTTCTTTTGCAGCTACAAGACGAGAAACTATAAAATTTCTCAAACAGATAGGTTTCAGAACAAATCAGGTTAAGGATACTATGATTATAGGCGGTGGAAAGACCGCTTTTTACCTTGCAAAAATTCTAAGTAATATGGGAATTTCTGTAAAGATTATAGAGCAAAACAAAGAACGCTGTGAGGAACTCAGTACACTACTACCTAAAGCAACTATAATCAATGGTGACGGTACAGACGAAGAACTTCTCAAGGAAGAGGGTATTTCTACCTGTAATTCATTTATACCACTTACGGGCATTGATGAAGAAAATATTTTCTTAACTCTTTATGCAAGTAAAATTTCTAATGCTAAGGTTATTACAAAAATAAACCGTAATGCTTTTATGAATGTTATAGATGACCTAAATCTTGGCAGTATTCTCTATCCTAAGTACATAACCTCTGAAACAATCGTTGCATATGTTCGTGCGAAGAAAAATTCTATGAATAATAGTAACATAGAAACTCTTTACCATATGTTTAATTCTCAGGTAGAAGCGTTGGAATTTAGTATAGATGAGTCTTCTGCTGTTACTGATACCGAAATTATGAATCTTAATATAAAAGATAATATCTTGATTGCATTTATAAACAGAAACGGTGCTATAACTATTCCGAGTGGTCAGGATTCTATTCATGTCGGCGATACAGTTATGATAGTTACTACTCATACGGGTTTTAACGATATTCAGGATATTCTGAAAGATTAAATTTATAGTTGTAAGTAACAGGAAGGTATTTATATGAACACTTCGATTATACGATATATTTTAGGCTTAGTTCTGAAAATGGAAGCCGCATTGATGGTTCTTCCTTGTATAGTTGCTCTTGTGTATGGAGAATATAAGGGCTTATTCTCTTATTTGTCTGTTTTATGTATATGTGCTATTGTAGGGTTTATCTCAACTCATAAAAAACCCGAAAGCCATGTTTTTTATCTGAAAGAGGGTTGTGTAGCTACTTCTTTAAGTTGGATAGTTTTAAGTATCATGGGCTGTTTGCCCTTTGTTATAACCCAAGAAATTCCGTCATTTACAGACGCTCTATTTGAAACTATATCAGGTTTTACTACTACTGGTGCAAGTATTCTTTCTGATGTAGAATCTCTCTCCTATTGCAATATATTTTGGCGAAGCCTTACTCACTGGATAGGCGGTATGGGGGTTTTAGTGTTTCTTCTTGCGATTATCCCATTGAGTGGCGGTTCTAACTTTAATCTTATGAGAGCAGAAAGCCCTGGTCCATCTGTGGGTAAGCTTGTTCCTAAGATTAAAACAACTGCAAGACTTCTTTACATAATATATATAGGAATGACATTTATAGAAATTATACTTCTGATTGCAGGTCAAATGCCTATCTTTGATGCAATAACTACATCTTTCGGAACTGCTGGTACTGGTGGCTTTGGCATAAAGAATGATAGTATTATGAGTTATTCTCCATATATACAATGGGTTGTTACTATATTTATGATTCTCTTTGGTGTTAATTTTAATGCTTACTACTTTATTTTGCTTAAACAATGGAAAAAGAGCTTGCTTATGGAAGAAGTAAGATATTATTTTATAATTATAGGTATTTCTACGGCTATAATCTTCTTTAATATTCTTAATCTTTTCTCAAATGCTTTTGACGCATTAAGACATGCCACTTTTCAGGTTGGTTCTATCATTACAACAACAGGGTTCTCATCTGTTGACTTCGATATATGGCCTGAAACATCAAAAATTATACTTGTACTACTTATGTTTATAGGTGCTTGTTCGGGAAGCACTGGTGGTGGTATAAAGGTATCTCGTATTATGATATTAATTAAAACAGTAGTTAAAGAGCTTAATTCCTATATTCACCCACGAAGTGTACGAAAAATTAAGATTGATGGCAAGCCTGTTGAACATGATGTTGTTCGTGCAACTAATGTATATTTTATTACATTTATGGTTATTTTTGCATTTTCAGTGTTTGCTATTTCTTTTGAAAATATAGGCTTGGTTACATCGTTTACTGCTGTCACTGCAACAATCAATAACATAGGTCCGGGCTTAGAGCTTGTTGGCCCTACTCAGAATTTTTCAGTATTTGGTCCATTCTCAAAATATGTTCTTATGTTTGATATGCTCGCAGGAAGACTTGAACTTTTCCCACTGCTTCTATTATTCCACCCGAGTGTTTTAAAAGATATGGTTAAAAAAAGTAATAACTATTAATATTCAGAAAGCTTATCTACATAAACAGACAAGCTTTTTTGTGCTTAATATAGCTTAGGAGCAGACTTGTTTTGGTTTGTCAAATTGTCTTATTATAGTGATATTATAAATAGAATTATAGAAATTATTTGCCCTATATAATTTTTGTTGACAAATAATTAAATAAAAAGTATAATATAACACATAATCATCTAAGGGTACAATGATTTCAAAATATGGATAATTGAAACACAATTATTTAAACAAACAACATATTAAAGGAGATTTTAATAATTATGAAAAAAATAATGGTTGGTCTTTTGGCCGTAATAATGACAATGTCAATTTGTGCATGTGGCAACGATACAAATACTTCTTCAAAGGAGTCAAAAACAGAATCATCAGTTTCGGCAAGTAACAGCTCCTCAAACAAAAAAGAGTTGATATATGATTCAACTGAAGCTTTCAATTATTCAGAAGTTGACAGTGGAATTAGTATAATTGGATTCACGAACTATGATTATGTTGAATATGACAAAATCATAGTACCAAGTGAAATAGATGGAAAAAAAGTTGTTGGAATCGGTGATGATAAGAAAGATTATTATGTTTTTGGAGCTGTCTTTGGAAACTGTGAAGTTGTAATTCCTGATACGGTTACTTATATTGGTGATTATGCTTTTACGGGTGCAAAAGGATTAGTAAAGCTATCCGGCGGCGAGAATTGCAAGAAAATTGGCGAGTATGCGTTTATGAACTGCGTAAACTTAGCTGAGGTTACATTCTTGGATAACGTCACTGATTTAGCTGATAACGCGTTTGCCGGCTGTACAAAATGGGAAAGTCTGCATTCATAAGTGTCGCTCTATGCTTAGAAGAATTCATAGTTACATCGTTTACTGCTGTTACTGCAACAATCAATAACATAGGTCCGGGCTTAGAGCTTGTTGGCCCTACTCAGAATTTTTCAGTATTTGGTCCATTCTCAAAATATGTTCTTATGTTTGATATGCTCGCAGGAAGACTTGAACTTTTCCCACTGCTTATATTATTCCACCCGAGTTCTTTAAAAGATATGGTTAAAAAAAGTAATAACTATTAATATTCAGAAAGCTTGTCTACTTAAACAGACAAGCTTTTTTGTGCTTAATATTGAAAAATTGACTTGCAAATAATATAATATATTAAAAAGCAATGGCGGTGAACTTATGGAAAAATTAAAATTTCTTGAATGTTTATCTAAGCAGTACCCTAATATAGACAGTGCAGCAACCGAAATTATAAATTTGCAGTCAATTCTTAATCTTCCTAAGGGTACAGAGCATTTTCTTTCGGATATTCATGGCGAATATAAAGCTTTTTCTCATGTACTGCGTAATGGTTCGGGAGCGGTTATGAAAAAGATTGATGATGTATTCGGTGATACACTTTTCGATGACCAAAAGGAAGATTTAGCATCATTGATATATTATCCCTCTGAAAAATTGCAGTATATTAAATCTATTGGCAAGGCAGATAGCAGCTGGTATCGTACAACATTATATAGACTTGTTTCTGTCTGTCAAATTGTTTCGTCAAAGTATACTCGTTCTAAAGTGCGAAAGGCTATGCCTGAAAATTTCAGATATGTTATTGAGGAACTTATAACTGAGAAAAAAGAAGTCCTTAATAAAAAAGCTTATTACGATGAGATTATAAATACAATTATAGAAATTGGTTGTGCTGATGATTTTATCGTCGATATATCAAACCTTATTCAAAGACTTGTTATTGACCATTTGCATATTATAGGCGATATTTACGATAGAGGCTATGGTTCTCATTTTGTTATGGATAGCCTTATGAGCTACCATTCTCTTGATATTCAATGGGGAAATCACGATGTACTATGGATGGGTGCTTTTGCTGGTCAAACCGCTTGCATTGCTAATATAGTAAGAACCAGTTTGCTATATGATAATCTTTCTGTGCTTGAAAATGGTTATGGTATCAGTATGATGCCTTTAGTGCTTTTTGCAATGGAAACATATGCAGATGATTCCTGTACACAATTTGCTATTCGCAGTAGGCATAGTAATGATATGGATACTCAAACCAAGCTTGCTATGAAAATGCAAAAAGCAATAACTATCATTCAATTTAAGCTCGAAGGGCAGTTAATCAAGAAACACCCTGAGTATAAAATGGATAACAGATGTCTGCTTGATAAAATTAATCTACAAAACGGCACTGTTGCTATTGACGGAAAAGAATATGATATGCTCGATTGCAATTTTCCTACAATCAGCTTAGATAATCCATATAAGCTTACAGACGAAGAACAGCTTGTTATAGACAAGCTTGCAAGCTCCTTTATGCACTGTTCAAAACTAAAAAAGCATATTAATCTATTACTGCAAAAAGGAGGTTTATATAAAGTATGCAACGATAATCTCTTATTTCATGGCTGTATACCTATGAATAGTGATGGAACTTTCAGAATGATAAATCTTTTTGGCAAGGATCTATGTGGAAAAGATTTATATAACCAACTCGAACGCTCTGCAAGAAAAGCCTTTTTCGCTGTTGATGAGGAAGAAAAACAACTTGGCAGAGATATTTTATGGTTTTTGTGGAATGGTCCAGATTCTCCTTTATATGGTAGAGATAAAATGACTACCTTTGAAAGATATTTTGTTGAGGATAATGAAACGCATAAAGAAGTCAAAGATATTTATTATCAGCTTATAAATGATGAAAATATAGTAAATAAAATTTTTAAGATGTTTGGTATAGAAAGCGAAAATGCTCATATTATAAACGGTCATGTTCCTATTCATCATATGGAGGGCGAAAGTCCTATTAAATGTAATGGCAAGGTTATTATTATTGATGGCGGTTTCTCTCAACCATATCACAAAGTAACAGGTATAGCGGGATATACTCTGATTTATAACTCCTATGGACTTATGCTCACAGCTCACGAGCCTTTTAAATCAGTAGATGATACTATCCGAAATGGCATAGATATGCAGACAAACCGTGTTGCATCGGAAGTAAGTCAAAAGCGTATACTTGTCGGAGATACTGATAATGGCAAAGAAATAAGAGAAAATATAAAAGATTTAAAAGAACTTATTCAAGCATATAGAAATGGTGCTATAAGGCAAAATCAAAGACCTTAAAATTAAAGAGCAAACTTAGTTTTACCTAAGCTTGCTCTTTTTACTTACTCTAAAACTGGTATTTGTCAAGTAGATGTATCAAAAAGTAGCTACACCTGGAACTTATTATATTACTTAATAATCAACCACCAACAAGTATCGCTGTATAAACTGTTCCATCAGACCCAATAGCATATGCTGCAGTCACTCTGTGACTGCCTACATTCATTAAAATGGCTCTATGCTCTGGTGAGTTCATATAAGCTTTAATCTGTCGTCTCAAAGCTTCCTCTATTGTTGTAGCCCCCTCAGACGCACCTACACAATGACAACCTACCCCATTACCATGTGTAGCATAACCCATATCAGCCATCTTCTGTGCTCCTTCGAGTGGTTCTCGTATCTCAGCACCTCTGTAAGGATCAAAATTACCATTGGAATCAAAATAACCTGAATCGAAAGTCCATGGCTCTTCATTATAATCCTGCTGTAACAAATCAGCTGTCCACTCAAGTTTACCCAAGCCTTCTTTTGCTCTTTCCGCATTGATGAGGTCAACGAGATTTACACTGCTGAATTTATCCATACCCCTATAAGAATAAACAGCCTTCCTTGCACCTGTTATCTTGTGACCACCTGAAGTAGATGAACTCTTTACTTTTGCAATAGTCTTATATTCTGTCTTACCACAAGAACTACAAGTACGCTGTTTTCTACCCTCTGAAGAAGTTGTAGCTTTCTTGACAGTTTTCCAATCAGACCATCTGTGACCAGTAGCATCTGTATAACTGTCAGTATAACTTGCACCGCAAGAACAAGTATGAACTGTATAACCACCACTTGTACAAGTAGCTTTTATAGTCTTTGATGAGTAACTGTGGCTATGTGACGGCTTTGACGGACTGCTACTCGAACTGGAACTACTGCTACCACCTGATGGCTTTGAACTGCTACTTCCTGAACCACTATTTGAGCTTGAACTGCTACTATTATTACTTGGTATTTTAGAATTACTGCTATTAGAATTTGTAGTATTATTTGATGATTTGGAAGCTTCCGCTGGCTTACTTGATGTTTGATTTTCTTGTTTGGAATTTTCCACCTTTGAGTTTTGAGAATTACTACTTACACTTGAATTTATACTGCTTTCTATATTACTTTTTTCGGAGATTTTGCTTTCTGATGAATTGTCAAAGCTACTCTCTAATGAGGTATTATTATCAACTGTATTTTCTGATGAATTTTCGATTTGTGCATTAGTTGGAGCAGTTTCTGATGAACTACAAGCCGATACTGCAAGAACCATTGCAATAACTAATGCAATAACCGTTGCAAGCAAAATCGAGGAAAATATAATTTTCTTTTTCATAGCTTATCATTCCTTTTTGGCTACATTTTATTTTATACTTTTATTATAACATATTTATTGGACATTGCAAGTAAAAACTTTATTTTTAATAAAATATTTTTCGCACATTTTAATTTATATCAATAAACCCACTCTTGCTTTGTAGGTATAAATCCACCTATATCAAAAAGTCTTTTGTTTGAAAGTGAAATTAGATTTATACCATAATTCAAAGCAAAGGCTTTTATATCATCATAGTTTTTATGAACCTTTACATCGCCACAAAATGCAAGAATATCATCAGAAAGCTTTCCGCAAGAACCTCCGATAAAGCCATAATTGTAGTCTTCTATTTCGATATATCCACTCTCTATTTTAAGTACATCAATGCTATTTTCAATACAAGCCTTGTATATTCCGTTATCTGAGGTTATAACGGCATTTTCTGCAACAACAGCAGTCGAACAGCGAGCATAACCTTGCTTAACTGAAATAATTTTAATAGAATTTTTCTTGCAATATTCCATAAGCTTATCATCAATAGATGATTCACGACATATCATTTTATCTCCTAAAATTACAGCATTAAGTGCTGTACAGCTTGGATACTTGCCAAAAATTAATTTTTTTGAAAGCGAAACATTATAGCCGAGAAAGCTTAATTTATCCGCAAGAACAGCATTATTTTTAGCAACAAGCAAATTATCATTGCACAAATGAATTGTTGAAATATCGGTATGATACTTTTCAACACCACATATTTCAGAAAGCATATCAGATTCTATTATAGAAATTCCGAGCCTTTTAAGCTCATCTATAACAAACTTATATCTACCGGAAACTATAAGCTCCGAAACATTAAATTTCGGAAGATTTGGTTTTTCTACAAAAATTGATTCATTCATTAAACTAACCACCAATCAAAAAAGCTACGGTCTTTGCTTAATTCAAAGCAACCGTAGCTTTTTTATTATAAGTGCATTACACGGTCTTTAATCTCCTGTGTACGACCTTGATTCCAATATTGTGTGCCTATGTATCCACAAGTTCTTCTTGCAACATTCATCTTAGATTGGTCACGGTTGTGACAATGTGGGCATTCCCATACGAGCTTACCGTCCTCATCTGTAACAATCTGAATTTCTCCATCAAAGCCACACACTTGGCAATAATCGCTCTTTGTGTTTAGTTCTGCATACATAATATTATCATAGATGAACTTAATAACATCAAGAACAGCCTCAATATTCTGCTGCATATTAGGAACTTCGATATAGCTTATGGCACCGCCTGTTGAAAGTGCTTGGAACTTTGATTCAAAGCTAAGCTTTGTAAAAGCATCTATATCCTCTGTTACATGAACATGATAGCTATTCGTTATATAGTTTCTGTCTGTTACACCCTCGATAATTCCAAAACGCTTTTGCAAGCACTTTGCAAATCTATATGTTGTGCTTTCGAGAGGTGTTCCATATATACCAAAACCAATATTTGTTTCTTTCTTCCAACGCTCGCAAGCCTCATTCATATGCTCCATAATTTTTATCGCAAATGGAGTTGCTGATGGGTCTGTGTGAGATTTGCCTGTCATATATCTTACACACTCACAAAGTCCTGCATAACCAAGAGATATTGAAGAATAACCTCCATATAAAAGCTTATCTATTGGTTCTCCCTTTTTCAGACGAGAAATTGCACCATACTGCCATAAAATAGGTGCCGCATCTGAAAGCGTACCCTTTAATCTTTCATGCCGGCACATAAGTGCATCATAGCAAAGCTCAAGACGCTTATCAAAAATATCCCAGAATTTATCAACATCTCCGCCTGATGAAAGTGCTACATCAACGAGGTTGATTGTTACAACGCCTTGATTAAATCTGCCGTAGAACTTATAGTTTCCATTTTCGTCCTTCCAAGGTGAAAGACAGGAACGGCAGCCCATAACAGGAAAGCAGTTACCCTCTTTAAGCTCTTTCATCTTCTTTTCGGAAATATAATCAGGAACAAGACGCTTTGCTGTGCATTTTGCAGCAAGCTCTGTGAGGTAATAATATTCTGAACCCTTTTCTATATTATCTTCCTCAAGGACATATATAAGCTTTGGGAATGCAGGTGTAATCCATACGCCCGCTTCATTCTTAACGCCCTCATAACGCTGACGAAGTGTTTCCTCAATAATCATTGCGAGGTCACGCCTTTCGGTAGCATTCTTAGCTTCATTAAGATACATAAATACTGTTACGAAAGGTGCCTGACCATTTGTGGTCATAAGAGTTACAACCTGATATTGGATAATCTGAACACCACGCTTGATTTCTTCACGAAGTCTGCGTTCAACAATATTTGAGATAACCTCCTCATCAAGTTTTCCATGAAGTTCTTCTACTTCTCTGAGAACATCTTTGCGGATTTTATTTCTTGAAACCTGTACAAATGGTGCAAGATGTGCAAGGCTAATACTCTGACCGCCATACTGACTACTTGCAACCTGAGCTATAATCTGTGTCGCAATATTACAAGCTGTTGAAAAACTATGTGGTTTTTCGATGAGTGTACCAGAAATAACTGTTCCATTCTGAAGCATATCCTCAAGGTTGACAAGGTCGCAGTTGTGCATATGCTGTGCATAATAATCCATATCGTGAAAATGAATTATACCTTCCTCGTGGGCTTTGACAATCTCTTTTGGCAAAAGCAAACGCTTTGAAATATCCTTACTGACCTCACCTGCCATATAGTCACGCTGAACGCTATTGACGGTGGGGTTTTTATTTGAATTTTCTTGCTTAACCTCTTCGTTATTACATTCTATAAGGCTAAGAATCTGATTATCAGTAGTATTTGCCCTTCTTACAAGAGTACGGTTATAACGATACTTAATATATCGTTTAGCAACCTTAAAAGCACCTTGCTCCATAATCTTTTGCTCAACCATATCTTGAATTTCTTCAACACTTGAGGCACGGTTTATAGAGCTGCATTTTTGCTCAACAGATGCAGCTATTCTGACAATCTGTTCACGAGAAAGTTCTTTGGAGGAATCATCTGCATTATTTGCTTTTGTAATTGCTGAAATAATTTTAGTTATATCGAAAACGACCTCTGTACCATTACGCTTAATAATTTTCATTTTAAATACTCCCTTAAAAAATCGCAATAAAAAAGCCTGCTTACAAACAGGCTTTCAGATATAAATCTAAGATATTCCCCTGCTTGTGATACAATATATAGTAGCACAATTAAGGAAAGCTGTCAATATATAGTTTTAACAAATTTTGATAAACCACAAAATGTAGAGTACCTTAATCAAAATGCGAACATAGATAACTATACAACAAATTTTGCTAAATAATTTTACTTCAAAGAAAATTAAAAAATAAATCTTAAATTTAAAACTCTTGATAGAAATAGTTTATTTAACAAATTTATATTTGTAATTATTCAGTCATCGAAATAAAAGCACTCAAGCCTCCACGCTTACCGTTTGTTGCTCTATGTGAAAATAGAAGGTCGCTATTGCATTTTGTGCAAAGGTCACTAACAAGAATATTTTCAGGCAATAAGCCCGCACTAAGCAAAGTTCTGCGGTTTACTTCCTTTAAATCGACAATGTGTTTTCCCCTGCCAAGTGATTTTGTGAAATATGCTGGACGCAAATCTATCATTGAGGCAAATTTCTCATAAACAGGTGTATCCACCTCGTAACAGCAACCACCTATCGCAGGACCTACAACTGCTATAATATCCTCTGGGTCGCAGCCGTATTCCTCTGTCATTCGCTCAACTGTGACCTGCCCCATTCGGCTTGCTGTACCTCTCCAGCCTGCGTGTGAAGTTGCGATAACATGCTTTTTAGGGTCAGCAAAAAGAAGCGGTGTACAGTCCGCATAATGCGTTACAAGCGTAACATTAGGCTCATTAGTCATAAGGCCGTCCACGCTGAGCATATCCTTAGGACGCTCAATTCCTATGCCACAATCCGCAGAAGTAACCTTGCGTACAAAGGTATGGTGGTCCTGTGCAGAGCTTACAAGAGTTGAATAATCTAAGCCTACTGCATCGCACATAAGCTTATAATTCTTTCTGACATTTTCGTCAGAATCTCCTCTGCCGAATGCAAGGTTCATAGAATTAAATTCGTTATCACTAACACCGCCGATGCGTGTAGAAAATGCGTGCTTAACAAAGTCCAATTCAGAAAGATTTGGAAATGTTAAAAAGGCAACTCCGTTCACAAAATTTAAATTTGTATTATTGCTCTTGAATATCACATTCATTCTCCTAATACGATATTTGCAATATTTCGCAAAAAGTGTTATAATAGGTCGATAGATAGACAATAATACGCACTTGGGCGTTTATTTAAGATAAGGAAGATGATATTTATGATTAACCTAAATAATATAAAGCTGCCTTTTCAGAAAAAGCTTTTCGGCAACAATATTGAGCCAAAGTGCGAATATTGCTGTTTCGGTCGAGTTAAAGATGATGGAACTATTCTTTGTTACAGTGGCTCAACACCTCAAGAGGGCGGTTGTAAGAAATTTAAGTATGACCCTCTCAAGCGTGAACCGAATAAGCTCCCTCCGCTTCAGAAATACTCTCCCGAAGACTTTATGTTATAATTAAATTTCGGGCTTAATCCTTGTCTGCATCTGCGAAAACCTCATCAAGATGAGATGTGCAGTGTGGGCAGCGTGTAGCCTTAATATCAATCTCTGTCATACAGAAAGGACAAGTCTTGACGGCAGGCTCTTCTGCCTCCTCTGGCTTGTTTTTCTTTCCAAGCTTTGATAAAGCATTAAGTCCCTTAACAAGCAGAAAGATAACAAATGCCATAATGATGAAATTGATAACCGCTGTTAAAAACGAACCATACTTCACACTTACGCCGAAAATTTCAACAGACAAATCTGATAAATCTGTTTTTGCGACAAGTCCTATCAAAGGTGACATAATATCCTTTACCAGCGAATTAACTATTGCCTGAAATGCCGCACCTATGATAACACCGATTGCAAGGTCCATTACACTTCCACGAAGTGCAAATTCTTTAAATTCTTTAAAAAACTTTTTCACAGTATATCATACCTCTGAATTTATGGGCGAGTAATATTCGCCCTTTATTTTTATACAAATTGGCGGCTAAGGCTGTCTACTGCGTCATCGAAGTCTGCACGAGTTACAAGCACAGAAATTTGTGATTCACTTGTTGTGATAAGCATAATCTGTACATTTGCCTCAGCTAAGGTCTTGAATACCCTTGCAGCGACACCAGGAGCATTCTCCATAGCAACATCAACTATAGAAATAATGCAGTTTCCGCTCGAAACTATTGGCTTTACAGAGCCATCTTTGAGCTTAGATGTATACTCAACAGTTTTGATAAAATCATCGTCCTTGACAGTAAAGGCAAGAACTGAACGGTTACTGTTTTCTGAAAGTGAAATCATATTTACATCTACAGAAAGTTCTGCAATTTTTCCGAATACCTCACCTATAAACACCATATCACTCGGTACATTCATAAGTTTAATCAAGGTGACATCTTCACAGGTCTTAATAACAGGGTTAAATTTACTCAAAATAAACAGCTCCTTTCAAGTTATAACATTATAAAATTATGATTTAGTTTTGTGCAGAAAGCAAGTCACTCATATCGTACATTCCAGCAGACTGACCGTTCATATATACTGCCGCATTAACTGCTCCGACTGCAAAAACTGACTTTGAACGGGCAGAATGACTTATTGTGAAAAGCTCATCTGTACCTGCAAAAAGTACTTCGTGTTCGCCGACAATATTTCCACCACGAACAGCGTGGATGCCGATTTCACGCTTATCACGCTTTTTTCTGTATGCGTGGCGGTCATAAACATACTGTGCGTCATTTTTTGCGTACTCTGTTATTGCATCAGCTATCATAAGTGCTGTACCACTCGGTGCATCAAGCTTTTGGTTATGATGTTTTTCGATAATCTCTATATCAAAGCTTTCACCAAATACCTTAGCAGCTTTTTTGGAAAGCTCGATTAGAAGATTTATGCCGAGTGACATATTTCCTGAATAGAAAATAGCAATTTTCTTTGAAGCTTCCTTAATTTGTGCAACCTGTTCAGGACTATAACCTGTTGTGCAAATTACAGCAGGCAACTTCTTTTCAATACAATATGCAAGCATATCATCAAGGCAGACAGGATTAGAAAAGTCGATTACTACATCGGCAGCTTCTGATATTTCTGCAAAACCGCTGTATACCGGAAATCCTAAGCCTTCTTTTTTTGCAATATCAACGCCTGCAACAATTTCACAATCGGAACGATTATCAACAGCAGCAGCAATAGCTGCTCCCATCTTTCCGCAAGCTCCACAAAGAACTATCTTTGTCATCGTTTACACATCCTTTTATTTAAAAATCATAATTAGCTAACGCACTTCCCAAAAGAAACTTAAAAGTTTCGCTCGAGCCTTTTCTACACCAGCTTTGCTGGTGAAAGCTGCTCGCAGGGTCGAGGGACGGAGTCCCTCGTGGGTTTTAAGGGCAAAACCCTTAACATCTCTTTGATTCTTAATCGGTGGACTAAGTCCACCGATTTTATTTTTAGGAAAATTTATTAGCTAAAAAAGGGAACGAAAATATTTTCGTTCCCTTTAAATTTACAATAAATTATTCAATAACATTACTTAAAACCTTACCTATGGAATCGTGTATGACTATATCAGCCTTGCGGTCAACAGGTGTTTCAGATTTATTTATAAGCACAAGATATTTTCCATTGAAATACTGAATTAAGCCAGCCGCAGGATAAACATTAAGCGAAGTTCCGCCAATGATAAGCATATCACAATTAGCAATAAGCTTTACAGATTCATTTATGGTACGGTCGTTAAGACCTTCTTCATATAAAACAACATCGGGCTTAATTATACCACCACAAGTACAGTGTGGAACACCAGTACTTTCAGCAATATATTCTGCTGGATAAAATTTATGGCACTTCATACAGTAGTTTCTTAAAACAGAACCATGAAGTTCATATACATTTTTAGAGCCTGCCGCCTGATGAAGTCCATCTATATTTTGAGTAACTATGCCTTTTAACTTGCCTTCTTTTTCAAGCTTTGTAAGGGCAAGATGTGCTTTGTTTGGTTTGACATCAAGACAGAGCATTTTTTCTCTATAAAAATCATAGAAATCCTTAGTATTACGCATAAAGAAAGTATGGCTTAGAATTGTTTCGGGTGGAAATTTATATTTTTGGTTATAGAGTCCGTCAACACTTCTGAAATCGGGAATACCGCTCTCAGTAGAAACTCCGGCTCCACCAAAGAAAACTATACTTTTGCTTTCATCTATGGCTTTTTTCAATTCATCATACATTTGATTCGCCCCTTAGTTTTAACATGAGTTCGATTATAGATATTATTTCATAATAATTTCTAAAAAATTATCAAGTTCAAGGTTTTAGTCAGAATTTGTCTTTTAGGGAACCCCCTGCGAGGGTTCCCTACGAAAAACATTCCACTGGAATGTTTTTCTACCCTCCTGCGCTTTGTGAGGCATAAAGTGTTTCGCTCTCTGCGGAGAGCGACCAAAGGCTCTGCCTTTGGAAACTGCAAGCTTTTTGAAAAAGCTTGAGCAAAACTTTTGATTTTAGAAACTTTATTTGAAAATTTTGAGGATTTCTTTTTCAATAGCTGTGGCAAGCTTTTTGTGTTCGGCTGCGGTCATATGTTCGCAATCCACATCAGATGCTACTGCATAATTTTCTGCTGCAAGAAAATAACAATTCTTTTTCTTTGCAAGATTTTCAAATTCTTTTGCAAGCGAGTGTGATGTTTTTACAGACTGTGCATTATATGTTGAATTTATTGAAAGAATGTTCTCACCAAGCAGTATAGGGGAGATAAGCAAAATCTGTATAGAATCTGGATTTTCACAGGAAGAAATAGCTTTATCAATAAGCTTTCCGCAGTTTTCTGTGATTTTTTCTGCGGTCATTCTGTAAAAGTATTTGAGGTCATTTGTGCCAAGCATAATTATGAGTAAATCTATCGGAGAATTACTGCGAATAGAATTTTCTATGCTTTTTAGTCCGTTTCTGCCTACAAACATAGGGTCATCAAGTGCAAGAGTTCTTCCGCATACGCCGTCCTCGATTATTGTAAAATCATCTCCAAGCGATTTTGAAAGCAAGCCTGTCCAGCGAATGTTTTCATTGAATTGCCCTGAACGGTCGGGTTTATACCCATATGTATTTGAATCGCCAAAGCAAAGTATACGCTTCATCAGCCGTCAGTCCTCTCTTTTATATCTCTTGCCCTTGAGAGAAGTTCTGCAACTGCATCATTATTGCTTTCCGCAATAGCGTTTCTTATGCTTGTCATATTTTCAATAAATTCATCAAGCTCACTTACAAGAGAATTTTTGTTTTCGGAAAAAAGCTCTGTCCAGAGTGGAACATTTATCCTTGCTACTCTTGATACATCACGATAGCTTCCCGCAGAAAAGCCCTTATGGTTTGTACAGCTTTCGTTCAGAACATAAGCACAAGCAATAACATGGGGCAGCTGTGAAGTATAAGCTATCATTCGGTCATGTTCTTCAGGAGTTGCAACTTTTATTATTCCAAAACCGATTTTTTTCATAAGTGTGGAAATAAAGCTTATGTCCTTTTCATCAGCACCACAAGGAACTATTATATAGCTGGCATTTTGGAACAAATCAGCGTCAGAGGAGGCAAAGCCGTTTGTTTCCTTGCCTGCCATAGGGTGACCGCCGATAAATTTAAAGCCGTATTCTTTTGAAAGCTGAACAAGTTCGGGGCATATCTGACCTTTAATTCCTGATGTATCGGTGACTATGCAGGATTTCGGGATAATATCGGCATTATCACGCACGAACTTTACAGCAGCTTCTGGGAAAGTTCCGAGTATAATCATATCAGCAGTTTTGATGGATTCTCTTGTGCCAATTTCGTGTATTGCACCACAGGCAAGGGCGTCTTGCAGAGGCTTTTCACTTCGATTTATGCCGATTATATGGTGGTCAGTGTATTTTGCCAAAGCCTTAGCAAAAGAACCGCCTATTATTCCAAGTCCTGATATGATGATATTCATAAGATAGTCACTCCAAATAAAGATTTATTTTTGATAAAATACAAGCGTTAGTTTATCGTTTATTATCTTAGTTTTTCCTGTAGTTCGATAACCCATCTTTTCATATAAATGGCAGTTTCCCTTTTCCTGTATAATTGTGTCAAGTTCCCAATTTTTACTGCCATGGATTTTCTCGGCAAGTATAATTGCTTTTTGAGCAATACCCATATTGCGAAATTTAGGTAATATAAATATAGGACTTATTCTCTTTCGGTTATTATTTCCTGAATCAACCACACGCACTGCACCAACAGTTTGTTTATTAAGCTGTATCATATAAAAGTATGTTTCCGGCTGTTTTAATCTGAATATTGTCTTTTCAAGCGGTTCTACCGCAGGACTTGTTTCAAAATCCTGATATTTTTCAAAAAGCTCTGCAAAGGCTTCTTTTTGCATATTCCAGATTTTCTTGGCGTCAGCAAGTGAAGCCCTCACTAAGCATATATCAAGATTATTCAATAGTCATAGCCTCATCGTAAGCTTTTTTCATAGCGAATACACGCTTTGCAACTAAATCGAACTGCTCAGGTGTAAGTGATTGAGCACCATCAGAAAGTGCGTGAGGTGGGTCATTGTGTACTTCAATCATTAGGCCGTCTACACCTGCTGCAACTGCTGCCATAGCAAGTGGTTCTACGAGCCAAGATTTTCCTGAAGCGTGGCTTGGGTCAACGATAATAGGAAGATGTGTCAGCTTTCTCAAGACAGGAACAGCGGAAATATCGAGTGTGTTTCTTGTTGCGGTTTCATATGTGCGGATACCTCTTTCGCAGAGAATAACCTTATCGTTGCCGCCAGCCATAATATATTCGGCACTCATAAGAAATTCTTCGATTGTTGCTGCAAGTCCTCTTTTAAGAAGTATAGGCTTATCAATCTTACCAAGCTCTTTAAGAAGCTCGAAATTCTGCATATTTCTCGCACCAACTTGAATTATATCGACATTCTCGAACATATCAATATGAGAAACTCTCATAATCTCTGTTACAATCGGTAAGCCTGTTACTCGTCTTGCTTCTTTGAGGAGGTCAAGACCTTCTGCTTTTAAGCCTTGGAAAGCATATGGAGAAGTTCTTGGTTTGAATGCTCCACCACGCAAGAAGGTAGCACCTGACTTTTTGACCTTTTCTGCGATACCGTTAAGCTGTTCTTCGCTCTCAACTGAGCAAGGACCTGCCATAATGCAAAGGCTGCCATCACCGATTTTTTGTCCGCCATCGAATGAAATTACTGTATTATCCGGGTGGAATTTTCTATTAGCTTTTTTGTATGGCTCTTGAACACGCTTTACACTTTCGACTATATCTTGTGCAGAAATGTAGTCGATGTCGATTTTAGTTGTGTCACCAATTAAGCCGAGAACAGTAGATTCAACACCTGTCCATTCGTTTACTTTAACGCCGTATTCCTGCTCAAGCTTATTTTTGAACAAAAGGGAATCTTCCTTTGTAGCTGTGCTTTTAAGTACTATAATCATTATAATCTTTCCTTTCAAAAATTCAATTTATATTTTGTGATTTAAGAATATTTTCTTCATTTTTAGTTACATTTGGCTTGAAAATTATATTATCTCTGTCTTTCAAGAATTGTTCAAAAGCTATTTTTAAGCCATCTATAAATGGAGTTTCCTGAGAATAAATCTCGTTAATCTTGTTTACATCAAGAACATTATTATAATCGAAAAATGGGAAGAAATCACGAGCTGAATAAGAATTAGCCTCATAATCAAAGCAAATAATTTTTGCTTTTTTACCTATTGCATTGGCACAAGCCATTATCCACGCATTTATAGTGATAGGCTTTTTATTACCTACATTGAAAATGTTTGTACCAGATAAGTTCGATTGAATAAGTGTTTTGATTATATTTGCAAGGTCACCTGAATAGATAAACTGCAACTTAGTTTCTCCATTATTCGGGACAATAATTGGTTTATCTTTCAGAAGATGTTCAAAGATAAATGATTCTCGTTGTGCATAATTGTTTTCGCCGTAAACATATGGTGGTCTTAATATAAACAGATTTGTGTCGGCTTTATCAAAATTTTTAATTAGATAGTTTTCGGCTTCAATTTTATTTGTGCCGTAGTCTGTCCAATATTTATTTTCCGCAAGGAAATCATTTTCGCTGAAAGGAATATTCAAATGCTCAACATCGTAAACCGCACTTGAGCTTATAAATACAAATGATTTTACGCTTTCAAGGTTAAGGTTTTCACAAAGAATTTTGCTTTGCTCTGCATTTGTACCGCTGACATCAATTACAAAGTCGAAATGTTTTTCTGAGAGAGCAATTTTCATAGCTTGGGAATCGTTTCTATCACAGATTATCGTTTCGACATTTTCGCTTTTGGGCTTTGTACCACGATTAAGAACGGTCACAGAATATTCTTTTGAGAGAACATCTGCAATTTTCTTTCCAATGAAATAGCTTCCACCCATAAGTAAAACTTTTTGATTCATAGGAGCTTTCCTTTCTTTTTTAATATTTTGGTGAATTTTGTATTTAGTATAAGCCGGCAATAATACTTCAAAAACAAAAAGGACAAAGCCCGAAAGAGCTTTGTCCTGAAAATTCACCTTATAATTGAGAAAACATAGAGTTTAAGGCTTTTAGACAACACTTTTCGGTACAGCAAAATAAACCGTCTTAAAGTAACGGTGATAATAATAGCTGTTAAATCGCATTGTGTAAGCCGAGAATGTCATTCAGACTTTCCTCCTTTTTCCTCTATAAATTAACAATAACATATTTGTTTTTTATTGTCAAGCTGTAAATTAATAACTGACTTAATTAATTTTATCACTTAAAATTGTTTTTTACTACGAATTAGCTAAAGTAAGAGCGATTTGTTCTGTAAGCGGAATTAAATAGAAGGTCATAAGAATTAACCAACAGATATGGAATATATTGATTATGGCATATATTCCAATGGTGCAGTCTAAGATATATTTTATAGGTTTAATTTGTCGTTCAGCTGCATTTCGGAATCTATGACGAATATATAGTAACAGTATGAATGGAACGATACATTTTAAAATAAAGCCACTAAAATTATTTATAGGCATTGAAAGAATGGGATTAATTTCTTGAAATATTCCGCTTTGAATTAATATCAAAGTAAAAATATAGTCGCTGACATTCAGTGCATAGATTATTATAATTCTGCTATCAAATATAGTCCATACTGCAAATTTTTGTAAAATATCTTTCAAAAATATCACCTCGAAAAGAGCATTGACTACTTTTCGGGGTGATATTCATATATTGGATATTTTTGTTTAATGCTATTTATGAAAGCTTTATCTGCTGCCCTGGATAAATAACATTTGGTGTTGTTATTTTATTGAGGTTTATAAGTTCACTTACTGTTGTATCGAATCTTTTTGCAATAGAATAAAGTGTATCACCAGGTTTTGCTGTATAAATATTTGGTAATGATTGTATCTTAACAGGTATACGCAAAACCTGATTTATAGCTATCGTTTCAGGGTCTTCAAGCTCATTTGCATTGGCAAGTTCACCAACCGTTGTGCCAAAATATTCTGCAAGAGAATATAGAGTATCTCCCGGCTGAACTGTATATGTTATAGAATTTGAGTCCTCAAAAATGGGTATTCTTAAACTTTGGTCTGGATAAATTTTGAATGGTGCTACTATGCCATTGGCACGAGCAATAGCATTAACAGATGAGCCGAATTTTTCGGCAATATTATGAAGTGTATCTCCCTTATTTACGGTATATACTATTATATCCAATTGAAATCCTCCTTGAAATGTTTTCCTCATACATTATATGTTTAGGACTTGAATAATGTTCTTATTTGATGGCAAATATCCTTATATATCACTACTCTGAAAGAGAATTATTGTATAAGTATAAAAATTCATTTTTGAATTATTTCTATTCCTTGCGGATAGTGTCGAAATGTGCTATTATAATGACTAATGAATGACTTAGTAGATTAATGCGTTTTTGATATAAAGGAATGATTAAAATAATGAGAAAATCTAAACGAATTTTTTCGTTTGCAGTAGCCTTTTCATTGGTTGCTTCATTGGCAGTATATGCTCCGACAGTATTTTCAGATAGCTCAAGCAGTAATGAGGCTTTTGAGTATGAGATTAATGAGGACGGCGAGAGCATAACTATAACTTCTTATCGAGGACTTGGTGGAAGCGTAAAGATTCCGTCAGATATAGATGGTAAGGAAGTTACAGGCGTAGGCAAGGCGGCTTTTGCTTCTTGCTCACAGATTGAAGTACTTTCTATACCTGTAAGTGTTGATAAAATTGACGAACTTGCTTTTTCGGGCTGTTCTAAGATAAAGGAAATTTCTATACCAGATGAGGTAATAGAAATCGGCAAAATGGCTTTTGCAAACTGTACAAGTCTTGAGATTGTTAATTTGGGAGATAAGCTGCAAAAGGTTGGAGATTATGCTTTTATGGGCTGTACCTCACTTAACAAGATGACTTTGCCAGATAATACCGAAAGCATAGGTCAATATGCTTTTTATAATTGCAAATCTCTCGAAAAGCTTGGTGAACTTCCAAATATTAAAAATATCGGAGGTCACGCTTTTGAAAATACAGCGTGGATAAATAATTATAAAGATGATTATATTATACTTGGCGATGGAATGCTTATAAGCTATTGTGGTAAGGCCGAAAACCTTACCTTACAAGAAAATATAAAGACAGTTGGTGCAAGTGCTTTTCTTGATAATAAAACTGTTAAAAATCTTAAAACCACAAAAAATACAAAGTCTATTCAAGAGGGAGCATTTGAAAGTTCCGCAATAGAAACCGCCGACCTTTCAGCTTCAGGAGTAAGCATTGCTGACAAAGCTTTTTCAGATTGTATTAAGCTTAAAGAAGTGAAATTCTCAGATAGTACATCTAAGATAGGCAAAAATGCCTTTAAAAATTGCAATTTATTGAAAAGTATAAGCTTGCCAAAGGCTTTGAAAACTGTTGAAAGTAATACTTTTAATTTATGTTCATCGCTTAAAAATGTAAATCTTGGAGTTGGTGTTACAGTAATTGAAGAAAATGCATTTGATAGTTGTATATCATTGGGCATGATTGAAATTCCTGAAAATGTCAGCAAGATTGAAGATGATGCTTTTGATAATTGCATAAGTCTTACAAGGGTAGTTGTAAAGGGAGGCCCTAAGATAGGCTCAGCTTTTAAAAATTGTGAAAACCTTGAAGAAGTTGCATTTTATGCTGGAACAGTTTCTATAAATGACGATGCTTTCAAAGATTCAAAAAACCTTACTATTTATTCAAGTAGTGAAAGCAGTGCTGAAAAATTCGCCAATGAAAAGCATTTTGAATTTAAACTGCTCTCAGATTTTGAAAAGAAGTCATATGTATATAAGGGTAGGTTAGATGTTGAAGAGGAGGAAAATTTCTCTGGTGGATATACATTTATTGTAATTTTAATAATTGTTGTTGATTGTATTGTTGCCTTTTCAGTTAGTGCTTATGTACTTTTGAAAGGACCTGGAAAAAAGAGTATGCGTCATGTTAAAAAATCAGATGGCAGACATTCATCAAAATGATTTTTTAAATTACAATATTGTAATTGAAATATATGTCGAGGTTTGTTGACAATTATATGGAATAAGTTTAACATAATAAGAGGTTTGTGAGATACTGAGATGGTAGCTTTACATAGTTTTTGTGGTATTAACAAGCCTTTTAATTTTGGAGGTAAAGTATGAAACGTATAGGAATTTTATTTATAATAACCGCTTTGGCAACAACTATTATTTTTAGTGGCTGTGGAGAAAATAATTCAGATAAATCTGAAAGTTCTACTGTTGAAAGTTCAAAGGCTGAAATTTCACAACCAGTATCTAAAGACAATGTATCTTCTAAAGAAGATGAATTTTCTAAAGATAATGAATCTTCTAAAAACGATGAGTCTTCTAAAGATGCATCAAAAGCTTCAGAAAAATCTACCGAATCTAAAACTGAGGTAGAATCAAGCTGGTTTGATGATGCAGTGTTTGTGGGGGATAGTGTAACACTTAAATTATCATATTATGCAGATAATGGCTCTCTTGGAAAGGCAGAATTTCTCTGTGCTGGAAGCTTGGGCTATGGTTCGGCATTGCAGGATATAGACGCTGATGGAAATGTTCACCCTACATATGAGGGCGAAAAATATACTGTTGATGACGGTGTTCAAATGCTTGGTTCAAAAAAGGTCTTTATTATGTTTGGTATGAATGATATAGGTCTTTATGGCATAGATGATACTATTGAAAATATGAAAACTCTGACTTCAAAAATTAAAGAAAAAAGTCCTGATGTTGAGATTTATATTCAGTCTGTAACACCTATGCTTGAGAATATGCAGTTAAAGGATTTGAACAATAAATCTATTGATGAGTTTAATATTAAGCTTAAAGCAGAGGCGGAAAAGCTTGGATATAAATATCTTGATGTTGCCTCTGTTATGAAAGATGAAAAGGGAAATTTAATTCCAGAATATTGCAGTGACCCTGAGGCTATGGGAATACATTTCTCTGATGATGGCTGTAAAGTATGGGTTGAATATCTGAAACAGAATGTTGAGTAATTTATGAAAAAGAGAGGATTTTGAAAATGAAAAAGGTTTTTGCAATAATTTTATCAGCTATGATAGTTATGTCATTTGCTGCTTGTGGAAATTCCAATAGCGGAACAGATTCAAAGACAGAAGGTACATCTTCTGTGGCAAGCACAGAAAGCTCTAAAGTTGAATCAAGTCAAAGCGAATCTAAAAATGAAAGCTCAAATACTTCAAACACTGAAAGCTCTGTGTTGTCTACTGCTCTTGAAAAGGTAAAGGCAGAGGTAGAGCTTCCAAGCGATATGGCTGATTTTGATGAGAGAAGATTAAAGCGTGTTTTCGGGATAACTGATGAACAGGCAGAGGATTTTTCTGGTGCAATATGCACTGATGGTCTTAGACAAGATGAATTTATATATGTTAAGGCCAAAGATGAGGCTGCTGCAAAGGAAGTTGCTGATAAGCTTCAAAATGATTGGCAGTCAAAGTATAATGTTATAAAGAACTATGACCCGGACCAAGTTAAAATTATTGAGAGTGCAAAGGTTGAAACAAATGGTCTTTATGTTTCTCTTGTAATATCCGAAAAGGCAGACCAGATTAAGCAAATTTATAATGATGCCATTGGCGCTTGATTTTGAGTATTAGAGAAATGCGGTGATGGTTCGATTTGGTTTTTTCAAGCTTAATATTTTTATTTGTGTTCTTGCCATTTGTATTGACACTTTATTATATCACTCCAAGAAGATTTAGAAATCTTACGCTTTTCATAGTCGATTTAGTCTTTTATGCGTGGGGTGAGCCTTGGCTTGTTATACTTATGCTGTTTTCAATATTACTGAATTATACATCTGGTATATTGATAGGCATAAATAGAGAGAAAAAAGGTTTAGCAAGATTTATTTTTATACTATCTGTAATATTGAATCTCGGGTTACTTGGTTTCTTTAAGTATGCAGGCTTTATAGGAGAAACGCTTAATATGGTTATGCCGTTTCTTAATATTCCGATTTTGGAGATTGCCTTGCCTATCGGAATTTCGTTCTATACATTTCAGACTATGTCATATACGATTGATGTATATAAAAACACTGTAAAGGTACAAAAGAATATTATTACATTTGGTACATATGTATCGCTTTTTCCGCAGCTTATTGCTGGCCCGATAGTAAGATATGAAGATGTTGCCGAACAGCTTATGCACCGAAAGGAAACTTTACAAGGATTTACTGATGGTGTTAAGCTATTTTTAATTGGTTTATCTAAAAAGGTTTTACTTGCAAATGAAATGGGCAATCTTTGGGACGCTGTTCGTGAGAGCGGTACGCAAAGTGGTGCTTTAGGTTCTTGGGTTGGAATAATCGCATATACATTTCAGATATACTTTGATTTCTGTGGATATTCAGAGATGGCAATGGGACTTGGCAAGATGTTCGGTTTTGACTTCTTGAAAAACTTTGATTATCCGTATATTTCAAAGAGTATTACAGAGTTCTGGAGAAGATGGCATATTTCACTCGGAACTTGGTTCAGAGAATATGTTTATATTCCGCTTGGCGGCAACAGAAAAGGACTTTATCGACAGATTATAAATATAGCTGTGGTGTGGTTTTTAACTGGCTTATGGCATGGTGCAAGCTGGAATTTTATCTTATGGGGACTTTATTTCGGTGTATTGCTGATGATAGAAAAGCTTTTTATGTTGAAAGTTCTGAAAAAAGCTCCTGCTATTATTTCACATATCTATTCGATAATAATAATACTATTCGGTTGGGTACTTTTCTACTTTGAAAATCTTAACGAGATGGGAATATTCCTCGCAAGAATGTTTGGTTCTGATGGCTTTATGATGTCGGGCGATATTTCTGTAAAGATTATTTCGTATATTCCGTTACTTATAGTTTCTGCTATAACTTCTACTCCGCTTATAAGTAAGCTTTATCATAAGATTAAGAGCAAACCTATTCTTTATGTTATTGATAATGCTGGCTGTGTGCTTGCTTTATTATTATGCACAGCAGCTCTTGTAAGCAGTGATTATAATCCATTCTTATACTATAAATTCTAAAGTGATGTGTTATGAAAATAAAAAACATTATTAAATATTTGCCAGCAGTGATTTTCTGTGGATTTATCTTTGCATTTGCGTTATTTTATTTTGTATCGCCAAAGTCGGATTATTCTGCTCAGGAAAAAAGAAAACTTTCAGATTTTCCAGAGTTTACATTAGAAAAACTTGCTGATGGAACTTTTCAGAGTGGAATAGACGATTACCTCTCTGACCATATAACTGCAAGAAACTTCTTTGTTGGTTTTAGTGCAGAGTATGAACTTGTTACAGGCAGAAACGGTTCTAAGGGAATCTACCTTGGCAGTGACAGTTATTTATTTCCTAAGCCAACAAAAGACAGCGAGATACTTTCTCAAAATGCCGAATATATAAATGAATATGCTGAGTATTCAAGCATACCCGTATATATGACAGTTATTCCATCAACGGGATATATAAACAGCGATAAATTGCCATTTAATCACGAGGAATATAAGGATAATGAGCTGATTTCTTCATTTAAGAACAAGCTAAGTGAGAATATTAAGTTTATTGATGTAACAGAGGCTTTTAAGGAAAAAGCTAAATCTGAACAGCTTTATTACAAAACAGACCACCACTGGACAAGTAAGGGTGCATTTGAATGTTATAAGCTTTTAGGTAATGCTATGGGCTATGAGCCTGTTGATGAAAGTGAATTTTCCGTTGAAACGATTGATGGCTTTTATGGAACTTCATATTCCAAAAGTGCTTTATGGACTCTTCCGCCTGATAAAATAGAGCTTTGGAGCAGAAAAAATCAGCCAGAGGATTCCGTTAGCGTTGAAATCTCAGACGGCGGAGAAGCTATAAGCTCTGATAGCTATTTCTTTCGTGAACAACTTAAGAATGATGACAAATACCCTGTTTTCCTTGATGGAAACCATAGCTTAGTTAGAATTAAGAACAGCAATGCAAAAGGTGGAAGGCTGATTGTTGTTAAGGATTCATATGCACACGCAGCAGTACCTTTTTTATCGCAGAATTATAGCGAGATAATTATGGTAGACCTGCGTTATTATAAAAAAGATGTTTCAGCACTTGTTGAGGACGAAAAAGCAGATGCAATTTTGTTGCTTTATTCAATAGATAATCTTGCAACAGATAAAAATCTTGCATACTTATACTAAGAGGTTTTAAATATGAAAACAAGCGATTTTTATTATGACTTGCCAGAAGAATTGATTGCACAAACTCCATTAGAGCCAAGAGATAGTTCTCGACTTATGATTTTGCATAAAAAAACAGGCGAGATTGAGCATAGGCATTTTTATGATATTCTTGATTATCTGAATGAGGGCGATTGCCTTATTATGAATGATTCAAGAGTTTTGCCAGCGAGAATTTATGGCGTTAAGGACGAAACTAATGCAAATGTTGAATTTTTGCTTTTAAACTGTATTGAGGGCAAAAAGTGGGAGGCTCTTGCAAAGCCCGGAAAGCGTGCTAAAATAGGTACAAGCTTTAGTTTTGGCGATGGTCTTATGCATTGTAAGGTTATTGATATACTTGATGACGGTAATAGGATACTTGAATTTGAGTGTGAGGGCAGTTTTTACGAAAATCTTGATAAGCTTGGTCAGATGCCTTTACCACCATATATCCACGAAAAGTTGAAAGATAAAGAACGCTATCAAACTGTTTATAGCCGAGAAATAGGTTCAGCCGCTGCACCAACAGCAGGTTTGCACTTTACAAAAGAGCTTATGAAAAAAGCACAAGAAAAGGGCGTTAAAATTGGTTTTGTTACACTCCATGTAGGTTTGGGAACATTCCGCCCAGTAAAGGTTGACGATGTAACAAAGCACAAGATGCACTCAGAGCATTATGATATGAGTGAAGAAACAGCTACTCTTATCAATGAAACACATAGAAATGGTGGCAGAGTTTTTTGTGTTGGTACTACAAGCTGCAGAACTGTTGAATCTGTTGCAAAGCGTGAGGGCGAAATTAAGGCAAGTGACGGTATGACGGATATTTTTATTTATCCTGGCTTTGAATTTAAGGCTATGGATTGCCTTATTACAAATTTCCATTTGCCTGAAAGCACCTTGATTATGCTTGTTTCAGCTTTTGCAGGCTATGACAATATTATGAATGCGTATAAGACCGCTGTTGCTGAAAAATACAGATTTTTCAGCTTTGGCGATGCTATGCTTATTGTTGATTGATTGCAGAGGTGATATAATGGTATTTCTTTATGCATCAACAACGATTGTTTATTATTTGTTATTGGTTCTAACAGCTACAGCCTTGGCTTTTAGTGTAACTACTAATGAAAGCTATATTTTTCTTATTTCTATTGGAGTAGTGGCTATAGCAATTTTGGGACTTGTAATAACAAATAAATTTGCACATAATAAATATAAAAAATCACTCGCCAAGCTTAATTATGATGTGCATAGTTATCTTGATGAACAGTATAAATTTCTTAATAAACTACTTATAGGTAAAAATGTCCGCAATACAATAAATTTTAATATTGCAAGTGGTTATATAAATAATGAGCAATATAATGATGCACTGGATATTTTTTCTCAGTTTGCGGCTAATGGCTATCAGGGCTTAAGCCTTGATATGAGATTTTTAATCTTTCTGAAGCAAGCAGAATGTTATATGAATTTAAATAGATTCGATATGGTATCTTCATATATTAGCAATAGTGAAATGATACTTCGCACAGCAAGATTTCCTGTAAATATATACTATGAATTGAAACTATTGCTTGAATATACTGTTGCAGAATATAATTTTAGATTAAATTCTAATCAGCAAAATGTACAGGAGCTTATAAATCGAACAAATGCTGTTTTAAACAATAATTTAACAAAAAATAGGTTTAAATCTATTTTTGTAAGATATCAGCTTGGTGCTTTATATATGCTTATTGGTGACACAAATAGTGCAGATAATGAGTTTTATAATATCTTACAGACTGGCTCTAAGCTTCCTTGTGTCAATAGAATTAAAGCGTATAATCAAACTGGTGATATGAGTGTACTGAAAATATAATTATAAAAAATTAAAAGTTTCGCTCAAGCCTTTGAAAAGGCTTGTAGGACAAGGGCAACGCCCTTGTCGCCGTCCGCAGACGGCGAAATACTTCATACTTCCTAAAGCGCAGGAGGGTTCCCTGAAAGACAAATGTTAATTAAAACTTTCTGATAGATTTTAAAAGTTATTATCAAAGCAAAATGCAGACTGTTGAATACAGTCTGCATTTTTGTGTATTTTTATTTTATTAGAGTAAAGAATGAATTTTATTTGTTCGTTATTATATACGAACAAATAAAATCCACACAAAAATAAAATCTTTTGAAAATTATTTTTTAATACTAAGTCCTGAGCCAAGCTCAAAATGATAAGTTACTATGCCAAGGTCAATTTTTGTTAGTGTACCTTTTAAGGCTTGAAGTTTAAGAGCCTTACCATCAAAGGTGAAAAGGAATTTTTGTTGATTCATGGCTGTTGGTGCGAGCATTGCACAGTGCATACCCTTTTCAAACCATTTTGGAGCATTGCCTTCTATTTTGCAAAGTTCTTCCATAGGCTTACTTTTGTGAGGTATGCCTTGGTCTTCGCCATAGCCTATGGCAATAACACAGACAAGCTTTTCTCCGCTATTTATTTTGCAAGCACATTTCCTTCTTTTATATGTTCCTGCTACCCAACAGGTATTAAGCCCCATTTGCTGAGCCTTTAGAACAAGTCTTTCACCATAATAGCCGATATGTTCCTCTAAATTGGCGGTTTTAGGGCCTACAAGGGCTATGTAGTTCTTTACATTATTAAATTTACCATAGTGTGCCATAAAGCCTGTAAACGCCTTTGGCTCGTTCAGAATGAGTTGAATATTAAGATTGCCAAGCTTGTTGCATTTTTCTATTTCTTGGTTAAGTTCTTCAACCTTTTCAGGCTCAATTTCTTTATCTTTATAGCTTCTTACTGCGTGACGCTTTTCTATTGCTTGTATAATATCCATTTTCAGATACTCCTTAATTACAAATTAATAAAAACGACTGCCACAGTTTTCCGCAGCAGTCGTAAATTTGCTTTTTCAGATTAAGAATTAGCTTCGATATATTTTACGAGATCGCCAACAGTCTTAATGTTCTCGATTTCTTCATCAGGAACTTCGATTTCGAACTCGTCTTCGATAGACATAAGAAGGTCAACGACATCAAGTGAATCTGCACCTAAATCATCAGCGATTGTTGTTTCAGGTGTAATCTTATCCTCCTCATAATCAAACTGCTCTGCAAGGATAGCCTTTACTTTTTCGAGTACCATTTGAACTCCTCCTAATAAAAATATGATTTCAAGAAATTGCGGTATTATATCGTTTAGTTGTAGACAACCACGAATTTCGTGGTATAATAACAATTAAGAAAAACACCGACTTAAAAATCTTTCTTACACAAATAATATTATTGGTAAATCTGCACTTTGTCAATAGTTAATTTGCTTTTTTTTAATTATTTCAAAATTATCCGTAAATTTTGTTTAATTTTATGGATTTAGTGTAAGCTTTTACTAAGAAAAAGGAGCTGTTATTATGAACGAAAGAAAATTTGCAGTTATAGGACACCCGATAGGACACACAATGTCACCATTTATACATAAAAGACTTTTTGAACTATCGGGAATGGGCGGAGATTATTCTGTCTATGATATAGCACCCGAAGAATTAGCTTCTAAATATTCTGAACTAAGAACTTTAGATGGATATAATATTACTATTCCGCATAAGCAGGCTATTATTCCGTTAATTGATAAGCTTGATAATAAAGCACAGCTTTATGGCTCTGTAAATACTGTTAAGAACGGCGAAATTGCGGAAGGCTATACAACAGACCCAGATGGTTTTCTTATGGCTTTAAAGGCTGCAAAAATACCATTAGAGAAAAGCGTAGTAATTCTCGGCTGTGGTGGTGTTGCAAGAACCTTTGCATATGAGGCTGCTCTTGCAGGTTGTAATACAGTTATTGCAGTGCGTCCTGATGACCTTCCTGTTGCCGCATCGCTTGCTGGTGAGCTTAAAACAAAGATTTATAAGGCATATGTAAGTACAAGCCTTATAAGCCGTTTAAAGGGCGATTTCGACCTACTTATAAATGCTACACCTCTTGGTATGTATCCTAATGTTGATAATATGGCACCTACCCCTGAACTTCTTGCAAGATGTGCAAATGTTTTTGATGCAGTTTATAATCCACTTGAAACAAAGCTAATAAAGATGGCTCGTGCTAATGGTTCAAAAACTCTTGGCGGTATGTCTATGCTTGTATGGCAGGCAGTAAGGTCTCACGAAATCTGGGATAATGTAAGCTATAAAGAAGACGATATAGCACAACTCGTTGAAGATAGTGCAAAGGAAGTTACTAAGCTTTTTAGCTGATATAACAAAAAGGATTGGTAATGATGAACTGTAATATAATTTTATGCGGATTTATGGGAAGCGGAAAAAGTACTGTAGGACTTTTGCTTGCTAAAAAGCTTGGAATGTCATTTATAGACCTTGATACTTATATAGAGAAAAAAGAGGGAATGACAGTTTCTAAGATTTTTGAGAAGTATGGAGAGCCGTATTTTCGTAAGGTTGAAAAGGAATCTGCAAAAGAGCTTGCTGAAAAAAATGGTTTAGTTATTGCAGCAGGTGGCGGAACTCTTGTTGATAAAGAAAATGCAGATACATTCAGAACAAGTGGCAAGATTGTTTTGCTTGATTTGCCCGTAGAGGTCATTGCAGAGCGTTTAAAGGGAGATAATTCTCGCCCACTATTACAACGCCCAGACAAAGACAAGGCTATGCGTGAGCTTTATGAGAAGCGTATGCCACTTTATAAATCTGCGGCTGATATAACAGTCGATGCCGCTGCTGCACCACTAATCGTTTGTGGAAGAATTATAGATGCTATTAGCTGACTTTAATTGAATAAGAAAATAATTACTTGATGAAAATTGATATATTATCAAGTAAGTGGGCTTGTTTTGAGATTTATATGCTGTTATGGGCGAACGAAATTCGCCCATAATTTTATGTTTAATTAAGAGGTATTTAATATGAACAGAATTGAAAAAGCTAAGGAAAATCATAAAAATGGTTATAATTGTAGTCAGGCAGTTGCTTGTGCCTTTTGTGATGAGGTGGGCATTGATGAAAAAACAATGTTTGCACTTACTGAGGGCTTTGGTTTGGGTATGGGCGATATGCAGGGAACTTGTGGAGCTATTTCTGGTGCGGCTATAATACTCAGTATGAAAAATAGTTGTGCTAATCCACAAGAGCCTACAAGCAAGGCTGCAACATATAAGATTATGCGAAAGCTGACTTCAAGGTTTAGAGAGAAGAATGGCTCAGAGCTATGTCACGAATTAAAGGGTTCTAATAATAATGGCGTTCCCCTTCGTGAATGTCGTGGCTGTGTTGAAGATGCAGCTACTATTCTTGAGGAAATTCTTGTAGAATAATATAATTATAGGGACGAACTGTATTTGTCCTTTGGGTAATTACTTCGATTGTGTAAACAAATTGCTTTTATAGATGTTGAATTTTATTTATAAAAATCAGTCCATTAGCTAAATATTAGGGTGAACACAGTTCGCCCCCTGCATTTTGTTTTGAAATAATTTGTAGGACATTGATAGTCACTTCAACCGCTGTAACAAACCTTCTTTATTAAGAGTGGAACTTGTAGAGTAATTTTGCTTTTTGTGAGCAGTGATTTGCCACAATAAAAGGGAACGATTCAATCACGAATCGTTCCCTTTTCATTTTATATAAGCTTTTAATCAGGTCGCCTTAATGTTGCTTTTGGGAAGAGCATATTTATTTTCATATTCCTGAAAATACTTTACAAAATTTGAATTAGAGCCTGTCTTGATTTCATGTAGATACTCATGTGTATCAAATGCAGTCTTATCAATTTCAATAACACAAACTGCTATATTAGAGCAATGGTCTGAAATTCTCTCATAGTTTGTGATAAGGTCTTGAAGAATAAAGCCAAGTTCAATAGTACAGCGACCTTCACGAAGTCGTCTGATATGGCGTATTTTAAGCTCCGCTTTAAGCTCGTCAATAACTTCTTCAAGAGGTTCTACCATATGTGCAGTTGTCACATCTGAGTTTTCAAAGGAATTCATAGTCTTTGTAACTATTTCCTTTATCGCATCTGAAAGAATACCTATTTCTTCCTGAGCCTTGTCCGAGAAAGAAAGTTTCTTGTCGTCCATTTCTTTGGCAACACCTAAGATATTTACTGCATGGTCACCTATTCTTTCGATATCACCGATTGCATGAAGTATCTTAGAAATTTCGTTGCTGTCTTTAATAGTAAGGCTCTTACTGCTTAGCTTTACGAGATATGTTCCGAGAACATCTTCATACATATCAATTTTATTCTCATTTTCGGTGATTTCGTTATCATCTTTTTGAGAGTAATTACCGATTTGTGACATAGCAAGGAAGAGATTTTTCTTTGAAAGCTCTGCCATCTTATTTGTCATATTTTTGCATTGCTCAACAGCGAATGACGGTGCATTGAGGAAACGCTCATCAATAAATGGCATATCATCATCATTGCCCTTATCAGGGATTGTGAGTGTAGCAAGTTTACCGAGCTGTTTTGCGAAAGGCAAGAGCAGAGCAGTAGATGCAAGGTTAAAGATTGAGTGTATAAGAGCAATATCTGCAGGGGTTGTAGCCTGATCGATAAATCCAAAATGGAATATTGCATTTGCAATATAGAAAATAGAAAGCCATACGATTGTACCTATAATATTAAAGTATAGGTGAACAAAGGCTGTGCGTTTTGCGTTCTTATTTGCACCTATGCAAGAGATAAGAGCTGTTGCACAAGTACCAATGTTTTGTCCCATTATAATAGGTATAGCTGAGGCAAAGGATATTGCACCAGTTACAGTAAGGGCTTGCAGAATACCGACAGAAGCCGATGAGCTTTGAATAATAGCTGTCAACAAAGCACCTGCAATAACGCCAAAGAATGGGTTTTCAAACATTGTGAGGAAGCTTGCAAACTCAGGAATTTCAGCGAGTGGCTTAACAGCGTCACTCATAGTTTCCATACCAAACATAAGAATGGCAAAACCTACGAGAATGTTACCCACATCACGCTTTTTTCCTTCCTTACATAGCATAATAAGGATAATACCTATAACAGCTATGATAGGAGAAAAGCTTTCAGGCTTAAGTAGTTTCATTAAAAGACTGTCACCCTGTATGCCTGTGAGGCTTAGAATCCACGCCGTAATGGTTGTACCAACATTTGCACCCATAATTATTCCGATAGCTTGTGAAAGCTTCATAATTCCTGAGTTGACAAAGCCGACAGCCATAACCGTTGTTGCAGACGAGGATTGAATGATGCAGGTTACACCCGCACCGAGAAGAACTCCCTTGATGGTGTTATTGGTCAGTTTTTCAAGAATTCTTTCGAGCTTACCACCAGAGAGTTTCTCTAAGTTGTCGCCCATAAAATTCATTCCAAAAAGGAAAAACGCCAGTCCGCCGAACAAAGTAAAAATTGACAGAATGTCCATGATACCTCTCCTAATTTTCAGTTTTAACGAGGAAATTTTACACTTTTATTATATAGGTCTTAATTGAGAATTACCTAAAAAATAAAAGTAAAAATTAGATAAAAAATGCTACAACATATTCATTATTACATAAATTTCTTGAAATGTAAATTGCTTAAAATTCTAAATAATTGATTTTTATCAAATTATTTTAATTAAATCTAACAAACAAAATGGTTGAAAACTTTTTATACTTGCTGTAAATGTCAATTTTATAAATTCTATGTAAAATCTATGTAAAAAGATAATTTAAAACATATCAGCAAGATATGCTAAGATTAATAGATTTAACAATGATTTTTAGAATATTTCTTTTATGAAAATTGGAATCGTATTTTACATATCTTTTACTGTCATTTGCTTTTTAATTTTACGAGCATAGCATAGAATATTCTTGTACCCAGAAAAGAAAAAATTGTTTAGAGTAAAAAAGGAGATTGTTTGGAAATGAAAGTAAAATCAACAAAGAAGATTTTGGCAGTATTGGCAGCTTCAGTATTGGCGGTTTCAGCATTTACAGCTTGTAACAGTAACTCAGGAAATGGTTCATCATCTGGCACAGCAGGTTCAACAGATACATCTTCATTTGATAAGACAAAGCAAGTTACAGTAATTACTCGTGAGAATGGTTCGGGTACAAGAGATGCTTTCATAGAGCTTACAGGACTTCTTGAAAAGGGCAGTGATGGCTCTAAGAAGGATAACACAACAGCTTCTGCATCTACACTTAATAATACACAGGCTGTTATGAGTGGCGTCGCTGGTAATCAGTATGCAATCGGTTATATTTCACTTGGTTCTTTGAATGATACAGTTAAAGCTTTCAAAGTAGACGGCGTTGAAGCAACAGCAGAGAATGTCAAGAATGGCACATATAAGATTTCTCGTCCATTTAATATTGCAACAAAGGGTGAAGGCGATGACCTTACAAAAGATTTCATCTCTTATATTCTCAGCAAGGACGGACAAGATGTTATCACAAAGGAAGGTTATGTCAGCGTAGTAGATGATGCAAAGGCTTATGCAGGCTCTAAGCCAGCAGGTAAGATTGTTATAGCTGGTTCATCATCTGTTTCTCCTGTAATGGAAAAGCTTGTTGAAGCATATAAGCAAATCAATACAGGTGCGGAGATTGAACTCCAGACACAGGATTCTTCTTCAGGCATCAAGGCAGCTATAAGCGGAACTTGTCAGATTGCAATGTCTTCTCGTGACCTAAAGGACGATGAAAAGGAAAGCCTTACACCACAAAAAATCGCTCTTGATGGTATCGCAGTTGTTGGAAGCACTTCAAACCCAACAGATAACCTTACACTTGACCAAATCAAGGGACTTTATGACGGTTCAATCACAACTTGGGAATTGAAGTAATCAAAGATAAATAAAGCTATTTAGGTGGGAACGGCAACAGAAATTGCCGTTCCATACCTATGTAAAAATTATTTTGAAACATACAGGAATGATTCACAGTGTCAAAGAGAGCAGCTGTGTATCACGCTAAACGGCATAAACGCCGTCCTTAACAACAAGGTGGTTATAAAATGGTAAAATATAAAGAACAAATTATGAAAGTGGTGTTCTTCATAGCAGCACTTGTGTCGATTGCGGCAGTTGCCCTGATTTGCATATTTCTCTTTGCAAATGGTGTTCCTGCAATGGCTAAAATTGGAATATTTAATTTTATCGGTGGTTCTACTTGGGCGCCATTGAATGAACCAGCAGAATATGGTATCTTCCCAATGATTCTTGGCTCTATATATGTAACAGCAGGTGCTTTGGTAGTAGGTGTACCAATTGGACTTCTTACAGCGGTTTATCTTGCAAAGTTCTGCCCTAAACATATATATAAAGTATTAAAGCCAGCAGTTGAGCTTCTTGCAGGTATTCCATCAGTTGTTTATGGTTTCTTTGGCTTGGTTGTTCTTGTACCGTTTATTCGTGATAATATTGGCGGAAATGGAACAGGTAGTATACTTACCGCCTCTATTCTTCTCGGAATTATGATTCTCCCCACTATCATTACTGTTTCTGAAAGTGCTATAAGAGCTGTTCCTGATAGCTATTATGAGGGTTCACTTGGTTTGGGTGCAACTCACGAAAGAACAGTTTTCAGAGTAATATTACCTGCTGCAAAATCAGGTATCCTCGCAGGTATCGTTCTTGGAATAGGCAGAGCAATAGGTGAAACAATGGCTGTTATCCTTGTTGCAGGTAATCAGACAATTATTCCTGATAGTGTTTTGAGTGGCGTAAGAACTCTTACAACAAATATTGTTATGGAAATGGGTTACGCATCAGGTTTACATCGTGAAGCACTTATTGCAACAGGTGTTGTGCTATTTGTACTTATTCTTCTTATAAACGCTCTTCTCTCAATAGTAAAAAGGAGGTCTGAATGATGGCTGAAAATGTTATTGAAACTAACAAAAGCAATGATATAGATGTAGATAAGATTCAGGCAAGAAATGTTCAGACTTTTGCTCAGAAGCTTAAGCAATATAAAAATCACCCTACTTCACTCATACTTTATCTGCTTGTATGGCTTGCGGCTATTGCAACTATGGCAACAGTTGTCTTTCTTATAGGATATATTCTTGTAATGGGTATTCCTTATATAAATGCGGATATATTCTCGCTGAAGTATACTTCTGATAACTGTTCACTTGTTCCGGCACTTGTAAATACCATTCTTATGACCTTGCTTTCACTTATAGTTGCTGTTCCGCTTGGAATTTTTTCGGCAATATATCTTGTAGAATATGCAAAGCGTGGTAATAAGCTTGTTTCGATTGTTCGTACAGCAGCTGAAACACTTCAAGGTATACCGTCTATTGTATATGGTTTGTTTGGTATGCTTTTCTTTGTAGAAGCATTGCATTGGGGTTATTCACTTCTCGCAGGTTCTTTTACAGTTGCGATTATGATTCTTCCACTTATTATGAGAACAACAGAAGAAGCATTGCTCTCTGTGCCTGACTCATATCGTGAGGGTAGCTTTGGACTTGGTGCCGGTAAGCTTAGAACAGTTTTTAAGATTGTTTTGCCATCGGCTGTTCCTGGTATTCTTGCAGGTGTTATCCTTGCTATCGGTCGTGTTGTCGGTGAAACTGCGGCTCTTATCTATACAGCCGGTGCAGTTGCAGATTATCCGAAGAACCTTATGTCCTCGACAAGAACGCTTGCAGTTCATATGTATAACCTCTCTAATGAGGGCTTGCATACTAATCAGGCATATGCAACAGCAGTTGTACTTCTTGTACTTGTACTTTTAATTAACTGGCTCTCAAGTGTAGTAGCTAAGAAAATTACCAAGAAATAATTGGAAAGGCGTGGCATTATGTCAAATAAAAAGGATAAAATTGTTGTTGAGGGCGTTGATTTATATTATAGTAAGTTTCACGCTTTGAAAAATATTAATCTAAAAATGAAAGAAAAAGAGATTACCGCATTTATCGGACCTTCTGGCTGTGGTAAATCTACTTTGCTTAAATCCTTAAACAGAATGAATGACCTTGTTGAGGGCTGTAAGATTACAGGCGATATTCTTCTTGACGGAGAAGATATTTTCGGCGATATGGATGTTAATATCCTTAGAAAAAGAGTAGGAATGGTTTTCCAAAAGCCTAATCCATTCCCGATGAGTATTTATGATAATATCGCTTATGGACCTCGTACACATGGTATTCGTTCTAAGGCACAGCTTGATGAGATTGTTGAAACTTCACTTAAAAATGCGGCTATCTGGGACGAACTAAAGGACAGGCTCAAGAAAAGTGCTTTGGGACTTTCTGGTGGTCAGCAACAAAGGCTTTGTATAGCAAGAGCTTTAGCTGTTAAACCCGAGGTTTTGCTTATGGACGAGCCAACGAGTGCCTTAGACCCGATTTCGACTTCAAAGATAGAAGACCTTGCAATGGAGTTGAAAAACGAGTATACTATCATTATGGTTACGCATAATATGCAGCAAGCCGCCCGTATCTCCGATAAAACAGCCTTTTTCCTTCTTGGTGAAGTCGTTGAGTATGACGAAACAGAGAAATTATTCTCTACTCCGCAAGATAAAAGAACAGAGGATTATATTACGGGGAGGTTCGGATAATGAGAAACAGTTTCGATATGCAGCTTAGAAAGCTTAATAATGAGCTTATAGAAATGGGTTCTCTTATTGAAACGGCTATTGCAAGAGCGTATAAGGGACTTATCAATCAAAATATTGAAATCGCAAAGGAAAATGTAGAGTTCGATAGAGAGATTGACCAAAAAGAAAAGGAAGTCGAAAATATTTGTCTTAAGCTTTTACTTCAGCAGCAGCCTGTTGCGTCTGACCTAAGACTTATTTCCTCTGCAATCAAAATGATTACTGATATGGAGCGTATAGGTGACCAGGCGGCGGATATTTCTGAGTTGACAATTCTTATGTCTAAAACACAGTATATCAAACGATTTGACCATATTGAACAGATGGCTAAGGCTACTATCGAAATGGTTACAACAAGTGTAGATGCCTTTGTTAAGAGAGATTTGGAGCTTGCTCGTTCAGTTTTTGCAAGAGATGATATTGTAGACAACCTTTTCGTAACAATAAAAAATGACCTTATTGAGCTTATAAGAGAAGATGTAAATAATGGCGAACAGGCAATAGACCTTATTATGGTGGCTAAGTATTTCGAGAGAATAGGCGACCATGCAGTTAATCTTGCAGACTGGGTTATTTTCTCAATAGTAGGTCATCACGAGGAGCATGACAGTAATTGATTATTTATGTTGTTGAGGACGATACAGATATAAGAGAGCTTGAAAGCTATGCTCTCAAAAATAGCGGTTATGATATAGTGCAATTTGATTCGGGAAAAGGAGTTTTTGAAAGCTGTCTTGAAAAACAGCCTTCTATGCTAATTCTTGATATTATGTTGCCTGATGAGGACGGGCTCTCTATCCTTAAAAAGCTTCGTGCTGATGATAAGACAAAGAATATTCCTGTTATATTGGTAACGGCTAAATCAACTGAGCTTGATACCGTTAAGGGACTTGATATGGGTGCAGATGACTATATAGCAAAGCCATTTGGCGTTATGGAGTTAGTTTCTCGTGTTAAGGCTCTTTTACGCCGAACAGAAAAGCAACAGCAGTTTAGCGGAATGAGCTATCAGAACATTAGTATTGATGATGAAAAGCATATTGTTACAGTTGATGGAGAGCATAGAGAACTAACCTTTAAGGAATATGAGCTTTTGAAATTTCTTATAATGAATAAAGGTATTGTCCTTACAAGAGAAAAAATAATGAATAAGGTTTGGGGCTTTGAATATGAAGGCGAAAGCCGAACCGTTGATATGCATATAAAAACTTTAAGGCAAAAGCTGGGAGAAAGTGGTTCTGTCATTAAAACCATTAGAAATGTTGGATATAAGCTTGGTGAATAATTAGCTTTATTCATATAATTGAATGATAATTAGAAATGGCTAACGGGAAATCCTTGCTTTGAGGATTTCCCGTTATATTTAGAAAGATAAAAATTAGTAGGCGGTGATTTTATGGAAGGGAAAATAAATACTCACCTTTTTATAATGGGACTTGTTACAGCTATTTTGGTTTCGCTTATTACATGGTTAGTATTTTTTAATGCTTTTCAGAATCAGGTTAATGCTGACCTAAAGACTGATGCACAGCTTATTGCGACAAGCTATGATTATATTACAGATGATAATAATCTGAAAGACTTTGCAAAAGGTCAAACAAGAATTACTCTTATAAAGGCTGACGGAAATGTTATTTTCGATAGCGAAAAGAAAAGTGATGAAAATCATCTTGAACGCTCGGAGATTAAAGATGCCTTGCAAGATGGCGAGGGCTATTCCTCAAGATATTCGGAAACCACTCGCACAAATACATATTATTACGCAATGAAGCTTTCTAATGGAAATATACTTAGAGTTGCAAAGGACGCTGATGCACTGAATAGCGTATTTACGAGTATACTTCCATATATGATTCTGATATTTATAATGCTTTTGATTATGTCGCTGGCAATAGGTTTCTTTCTTACAAAGAAAATTATCAATCCTATTACAAAGCTTTCAGAAAGCGTTGACGATATTGGAACGGATATTGACGCAGACGATATTTACCCTGAATTATCTCCATTTATTACTGAAATCATTGCACAAAAACGAGAAATTCGTTATCAGCTTGGCAAGGTTGAAAGAGAAAAAAACAAGGTTGCAGCTATTATTCAAAATATGTCAGAGGGAATGATTTTACTTGACCTCGATAAAAATATCCTCCTTATGAATGAAGCTACAAAAAGAATATTTAATGTTGGTGATGTAACTCTTAAACACGACAGCCTGCTTTATATTTCAAGGGATAAAGATGTAAATGATTGCGTTGATAAAGCTCTTGATGGCGAAAATAGTTCTCTTGAGCTTATGCTTAACGGAAGAATATACCAAATGATTGCGAATCCGGTTGCATCTCAGGGAGAACAGATTGGTGTTATCTGCCTTATTATAGATATTACCGAAAAGAAAGAAATGGAAAGTATGAGGCAGGAATTTACAGCTAATGTTTCTCATGAGCTTAAAACTCCACTTACATCTATTTCTGGTTATGCGGAAATGATAGAGGCGGGAATTGTAAAAGAGGAAGACATAAAGAATTTTGCTGGTAGAATCCGCAAGGAATCTGCAAGGCTTTTATCACTTATCAGTGATATTATTCTTCTCTCAAGGCTTGATAATAGCCAAAAAGCTGAGGCTATACGAAAGGAAACGGTAAATCTGCTTACTATCGCCCAGAAATGTGCTGATGATATTGCAGTTCAGGCAGAAAGACAGGGTGTAGTGGTTAGAGTAAGTGGTGAAGAATATATTATGCGAGGAAATATAACCTTGCTTACAGAACTTGTTCAAAACCTCTGTGATAATGCTGTAAGGTATAATCGTGATAAAGACGGTAAGGTAGATATTACAGTTGGCAATGGATTTATTGATGTTAAGGATACGGGAATAGGTATTCCGCCAGAACATAGAGCAAGGATTTTTGAAAGATTTTATCGTGTCGATAAAAGTCGTTCTAAAGAAAGGGGAGGAACGGGCTTAGGTTTAGCGATAGTTAAGCATATATGTGAGCTTTATGACGCTAAAATAGAACTGAAAAGCTCTGAAGGCTTTGGTACAGAAATAAAGATAACATTTTAAATCAGAAAACCTCCGCAACTCAAAGCACGAGTTACGGAGGTTTTAATTTATATACTTTTATTAAAGCTTTGAGTTAAAATAATCCAGGATATTCATCGAGTGGATTATAGCGTTGAGAATGGTCCCATATGGTTGAATATTTTGTTTCAAAATGCAGATGTGGTCCTGTTGAATAGCCTGTTGAACCTACACGACCGATAAGTTGACCTGCACTTACATAGTCGCCATAGTTTACATAAACCGCTGATAAATGACCATATAAGCTTGTTTTACCATCACTGTGCTCTATTACTACATAGTTGCCATAACCGCCTCCACAACCACAGGAGGAGCTTTTACCATAATCGTGGGTACAGCCACTGAATGATGAAACGACTGTACCTTCTCTTGCAGCTATAACCTGAGCACCGTAAATTCCGCCACCAGCTATATCTAATGCACCGTGATTACTTGAACCTCGATTTTCATCAAATGTAGATATTAGATAATAGAATCCTGGGCATGGCCATACATATTCGCCAGAACTTGGTGTAGTTGTTGGATTGTTATTATTGCTGTTATCATCAGGCTTAGTATTATTTGTATTGTTATTGCTACTACTGTTATTCTTATTTGTGTTGTTTTTAGATGGTTTAGCATTATTGGAGTTTTGATTTTTGGCATTTTCTTCGGCTTGTTTTTTCTGTTGCTCGAAATACTCTTTAAGCTCTTTTTCGAGTGCAGCTTGGCTTTCTTTATTTTCTCCGATTGAATCAAGAGTTGCACTTTCTACGCCTTGAAGTTCAGCAATAATAGTGCTATTTTCTTCAGAAAGTTTATTGATTTCGCTTTTTTGGTTTTCAAGAGATTTCTTTTCCTTTTCAACAGATTTTTTTTCTGCTCTTAAGGATTTTTGCTGTCCGCTTATTGTTGACATCTCTGATTTAAGCTCATTGATTAAATTGCTGTCATAAGAGGAAATACTTTCAACAAGCTCAGCCTTGTCTATAAAATCGGAGAAATCCTTTGCTCCAAGAATTATTTCCAAAGATGAAGTATCTCCAGCTATATAAATCGCACGAAGTCTTGCACGAAGCTGAGTCATTTTGCTTTCAATTTTAGAGAGTTTCTTATCAATTTCATTTTGCTTTTCTTTAATACTTTTGTTAAGTGCATCAATTTTTTCATTGCTGAGCTTTATTTGTTTGCTAAGGGTTTCGATTTTTCCTTGAAGAGCTTTTGCATATGCTTGCTTTTCGGAAATATCATTGCGAGTTTTTTTGAGTGTTCTTTCATATTGTTCTGCTTGCTTTTGTAAGGCAGCCTGTTCATTTTTGTTAGATTCAGCATCAAACGCAAATGTAGATTGTGAAAGAATAAGAGTCATAGTTAGTATTGAAGCAGTAATTGATAAGATTTTTTTAAATTTTTTACCAGCCAAGAATCTCTCCTCCTTCCTTTTTGAGGTATTTTGAAACAGATATAAAGCTTCCCAAAGCACCTATAAGAACAGCAGAGCCTAAGAATGCAAGAACAATATATATCCAAATATCGGATATAGGAATACTTGCTTTATAAACAACAGATGCAATACTACGAATAGCCTCTAATATTGGGTTATATAGAGCAATCATAACAATAGATGAGATAATTCCTGAAATAAGACCTATAACCATACCTTCAACTAAGAATGGTATTCGTACAAATGAATTTGTTGCACCAACAGATTTCATTATGCTAATCTCAAAGCGTCTTGAATACATTGTCATTCTAACCGTATTTGAGATGATGAAAAGTGTAACTAAGCCCAAAACTATTACAGCGGCTATGCCTATGTATGTTACAAGTGTATTTAGCTTAGTAAGCTTTCTTGCAATATCACTACGATTGCTTATTTGATATACACCATCAATTTTTTTAAGCTCTTTAACAGTTTCTTCGTATTTTGAGAAATCTTCTAAACTCACTTTATATGCGTGTGGCAAGGGATTATCTTCGCCTTGCATATTTGCATAAATATCATCGCCAAGCATTTGGTGATAATCTTCAATAGCTTTTGATTTTGAATAAAATTCGCTTGATTTAACATTATCAAGTAAATCGAATTTAGCTCCGAGCTTAAGAGCGTCAACATCAGAAATCTGTGGGTCGAGATATACAGTAATCATATTGGTATCACCAATAGATGATATAAGGCTTGATGCGTTCATAGATGTAATAACAGCCGCACCAGTAATCAAAAGGCAAGAAATAAGAACACCTATACTTGCAAGCGACATCATTCGGTTATTCCAGATGCTTTTTATGCCTTCTTTTATGAGATAGCCTGAACTTTTGAATTTCATTGCTCCACCTCCCGAATATAATCCCCAACGATTTTTCCACCATTGATTTTAATAATTCTTCCGCCGAATTCATTTACGAGGTTATGTTCATGTGTGACAATTAAAACCGTTGTGCCACGCTTATTTATCTCAACAAGAAGCTCCATAATTTCATATGAAAGCTCAGGGTCGATATTTCCAGTAGGCTCGTCCGCAATTATAAGTTCGGGATTATTTACCAATGCTCTTGCAAGGCTGACACGCTGTTGCTCGCCGCCTGAAAGCTCACTTGGCTTGCTATCAGCTTTTTCTGAAAGTCCGACAAGACCAAGAATATATTCTACACGCTTACGCACAGATTTTTCTGAAATGCCGATTACTCTCATAGCAAAGGCAACATTATCGAAAACAGAGATTTTTTCTATAAGCCTGAAATCCTGAAAAACTATTCCCATAGTTCTGCGAAGATATGGAATCTTGCGTTTTTTGATTTTGACAAGATTATAGCCGTTGACAGAAATTTCACCCTCTGTGGTGGCTTCTTCACGCATAATGAGCTTTAAAAATGTACTTTTTCCTGCTCCTGATGGTCCAACTATAAAGACGAACTCGCCCTTATTTATATCTAAGTTTACATTGTCGAGTGCTTTTGTGCCTGTTGAATATACCTTAGATACATTTTTAAAATGAATCATAGACAAGACCTTTCTTTTAGTAAATGATAAGAAAATTTAATATTGAAATATTACTTATACAATATCAATGTAATATATTATTATATTTTTTGATATTTGTATAGTATCAATAAAAATTCAACCCCTATATAAACCAAGAAGTCGCCCTATAGAGGCAGAAAACTGCCAGCTACAAGACAACTTTATTCTTGAGTTTGTAATGTTTATGTTTATGAATTAGTATTTGATTGGATTAGATGAAAGATATTTCTTAACCATAAGTGCTACTTTAAATACGATAGCATCTTCAAATTCTCTGAGGTCAAGACCGGTAAGCTTTTTAATTTTCTCAAGACGATAAACAAGAGTATTTCTGTGAACAAAAAGCTTTCTTGATGTTTCAGAAACATTGAGGTTATTCTCGAAGAAACGCTGAATTGTAAAGAGAGTTTCTTGGTCGAGAGATTCAATAGAGCCACGCTTGAAAACTTCTTTAAGGAACATATCGCAGAGTGTAGTTGGAAGCTGATAGACAAGACGAGCGATACCGAGATTATCATAGCTTACAATAGTCTTTTCTGTATCGAATACCTTACCAACCTCAAGAGCGATTTGTGCCTCTTTATAGGAACGAGCAAGGTCCTTAATGCCCTCAACAGGAGTTCCTATACCGATAACACAATGTGTGTAAAATTCGCCAGAAAGAGTATCTACAATAGAGCTTGCGAGCTTCTCAAGGTCTTTAGAATCTGTTTCTGACTTAATTTCTTTGACAAGTGCTATATCAGATTCGTTGATATTGATAACGAAATCTTTGCTTTTATCAGGGAAGAGGTTTTGAATGACATCGTAAGCAGAAATATCGTTCTTAGAGATAATCTTGATGCCGAAGCATACACGAGTAACTTCGGAATTGAAACGAAGTTCTTTTGCCTTTAAATATATATCACCAGGCAGAATATTGTCAAGTATGACATTCTTAATAAAATTGCCACGGTCATATTTTTCATCATAGTATTGCTTTATGCTTCCAAGAGATATAGCAAGAAGCATTGCATATTTTTGTGCAAGGTCATCATTGCCTGCTACAAAAACAGCATATTCACATCTTGGCTTACTGCCGAAAGGCTTATAAGTATAGCCATTAAGTACGAAAGGTGTAGCGGAGGAGAGCATATCTGTTGTGATATTTTCGTTTACTTCGCCGATTTTACCAAGCTCGCTACAAGCGATAACGACAGATGTTTCATCAATAACTCCTATGGCACGGTCGATGGTGTCTCTCATTTGGTGGATAACGCCTTGAAAAAGTCTGTTAGACATATTTATACCTCACTTTGTGTTTAATTAGTTCGTATGAATTATCGCCCGATAATATAAAATCTCTCTATACATTTTACACAAAAATAAGAAAAAAATCAACCTTTTAAAAGAATTTTCATAGAAAATTTTGTGTAAGGTAATGAATAGCGTATATATTAGCTTGATTTTGAACATTTTAAGCGATATTATTTTAAAGAAAAAAGCCTCCCATTTACTTGAGAGGCTTTTAAGTATTTTAGTTTAAGTACTGCTCTTACATCTTATACGATTGAGTCTGCAATATCTCTTAATATAAGCGTTCTCCGAAGAACAATAAACAACAAGAGCACGACAACCGAGAAATGCGTTCTCTTCGATTTCTGTAATAGTATCAGGAAGTGTGAGTGATTTAAGTCCAGTACACTTACTGAATGCACCATAACCAATTTTTGTAACTCTTGATGGAATATCAAGAGTTTTAAGCTTTTCACAACCTGTGAATGAGCCAGGAGCAATTTCTGTGATAGCCTCAGGAAGATTGATTGTTGTGAGAGATTCACACCAGCTAAAGCAGTTCTTATGTATCTGAGATACGCTATCAGGAACTTTTATTGTCTGAAGTGACTTACAACCGCTGAAAATATTTTCGGCAAGACCATGAATTCCATCAGGAATTTCAATATCAACAATACTTGCACAATTCATAAATGAATGTCTGCTTATATGACTTACTGATGATGGTATCTTGAAATCTTTAAGTTTTTCGCAGCCAGCAAAGCATTCTGCATTGATTCTTGTTATGCTATCAGGAAGTTTAATAGATGTAATTGAGGAACAACCTTTAAATGCACATTTTCCTATATCGGTTACATTTTCAGGAATATTGATTGTAAGAAGCTTACTACAACACTCAAATGCACTATCTCCGATTTCTTTAAGAGATGTTGGAAGTACAACAGCTTCAATCTTTTGGTTATCTTTAAAGGCTTCATTATCAATACGGATAACACCTTCAGGAATCTGAACATGATTGAGAGTGAACTTCTTAGCATCTTCTTTTGTGAATACTTCATTAATGCTGCTTGAGGTTTCAGGAGCACTTGGCTCCGGAATATTTACTGCAACCTCTTCTGCTGCAGAATTCTCAGCTGGAGAAGCATTTGCCTCAGGCTGAGGAATTTCAACAACAGGTGTATTTTCCATTGATGGCTTAGAAATAGGCTCATTAGATGGGGTTATATTCAATGAAGAAAAATCAACTTTATGAATAGGTTCATGACTTTCTGCTGGTGTCTGAGCTGATTGTTCGGAAGAAATTGGAGCATCTTGCTGTAATGCTTCATTCGAAACGCTAAAACCGTTTGTACGGTCTGTTGTACCTGTTGAATTTGTTGGAATATCAATAGGCTTAACATCAGTTTCTCTATTATTTTCTCTATTATGTACAGCCCAAGGAGCATCCATATATTGGTCTATATCAATATCATTTTTCTTAGCTGCTGATTCTGGCTGTGGAATGAATGGAGCTTCTGGTTCTTGCGTTGTTTCAACAGCTGGCTCAGCCTCTTTTTCGGCTGTTGGTGGTTCAGGTTCTTTTTCAACCTTATGATTTGCTTCTTCAGTAGATTGATGAGCATTAGGCTGAGGCGAAACACCCCAAGGATTATAAGGTGGTTGTTGACCATCAATACCTTGTTGAGGTGGCATACCCCAAGGACCATAGACCCAAGGGTTATAAGGAGGTTGCTGACCCTCAGCACCTTGTTGAGGTGGCATACCATAAGGACCATAAGCCCAAGGATTATAAGGAGGTTGCTGACCCTCAGCACCTTGTTGAGGTGGCATACCATAAGGAC